>Ga0302123_10000099_pt1 | contig 63658 bp, 42 predicted proteins | sample CB21_321_MG_FD_203109 | JGI IMG/M metagenome (GOLD analysis project Ga0302123, IMG submission 203109) | Marine microbial communities from Western Arctic Ocean, Canada - CB21_32.1 | ecosystem: Environmental > Aquatic > Marine > Oceanic | place: Canada: Western Arctic Ocean | collected 2017-09-28 | reverse complement strand
CCCATACGGCAACACCAATCCTGCCCGGACGCCAGAAACGTCTGCCCACAAGCAGGTCTTCATCTACGAACACGATCCTCAGAATCGCTCGTTTTCCCGCGAATTCCAGCAGCCCGGGAACTGCTGCAGCCACTGGAGCTGTTCCAGTCCGAGCTTACCGTGTTGGTATCTTTGCGACGGAGTATTCTCGATGGCGGTGTTCAGTGCGTAGACACGGCAGTCGTTTCGGTGATAAACACCGCACCCTGCAACCGGGCCTGGAAAATCGTGAGGAACGGGTGGAGCCATCACACTGCCGAGAAGAACGCCGGCTTTTGCATAGAGGGGATCCCCGTCGAGTTCTGCAATACGCCAATTGACGTCATGATTGCCGAACGTGTGCAACATGTTCTCTGGGGGCACATCGACGTGTGATGCGATTGATTGCAGTACGGCGTGGCACTCAGAGAATTCCGTTGGTGTACCCTTTGATGTCAGGTCACCGGGAACCAGAATGCAGTCAATTGTCCGGCCACTAAGCAGTTCCACGAGGCTTGTCTTCATCGAGACCGCAGACGAAAGCACGTGTTTGGGTGGATCATCGGAGATCCCAAAATCCGCGTGGCCGGACAGCGAACCGAAGTGAATGTCACTGAGGATCAACAGAGATCGTGACGATGAGGGCATTGACTTCCGTTTCAGCTGTTCTCTGATGCTGGATTCCTGGCGGATGCAGTCGGAGCGACCCGGTTCGTCATTCGTCACGAGTTCACAATGATGGTCAGGCTGATGGCCGAGCCATCAATAATGAGTGAGCGTCGCAGTCTGCAGGTGTGGCGAACATTTGACGCTTATCTGTAGGGTTCCTTCCGGGTCGGATAGGTTCACATCAGACCAACTAAGTTTAGCTTTACGCCTCCGGCATGCAAGCTGTCCCTGATACTCGCATCGTTGTGGGACAGGAAGGTCATGTGGCTGGAGGGTAACGTGATGAACGCATTCGGCCTGCCGGCTCCTACGAAGTCGGGCAGCCCCGAGAATCACTCGAAAAGCCGCAACTGCGATTTGGCCTCGGGACCAACGTCGAGTGTGGTGAGTTCAGAAAGCGATTCTGGTGCCTGCTCTGGCTCTAGCTTGCGGATCGCATTTCCCCAGACCTGAACCCTACCGGTTTCGTAGACGAGTCGCTGTTCGACTCCGAGGCTGTTGCCCCAGATGACGTGGCCGTATCGGTTTCTCAGGGCGAGGTTGATTGCGGTCATGCGGACGCACGCGAGGTCGACGTCCTGACCGATGAAGTGCCAGTTGGGCTGAATTTCGGCGGCGGCGAGCAGCATTCGACCTGAGCCGCAACATGGGTCGTTGACTGTGCGACGGCCCTCGATTCCCGTTGGTTCTTCGGGCAGGTTCGTGCGGGCGAGAAGCTCGCAAATTGAATCCGGGGTCAGGAACTGGCCGTTCTGGCCGTGCGTGATGGAGCCCTCGAACAAATCGCCGAGCAGATCGTGATTCGAGTCAGTCATGGCATGGACAAGATGACCGAAGAATTCCGCAATCGAGTCGCAGCCCCGTTTTCCTTTCCTGCCTTCCGCGTGTCGTTGAACGGTTTGCATGTACTCGTCTTCCATGATCGGGCGGCCGAGCGTGCAGACGATCATGTGCAGCGTGTCGTCGAAGGCCTGAGCACGACTCATGTGCGAGCGACGGGCCGTTGTATCCATCAGACCGAGCAGGTGTTTCGTTTCGTCGTAGCGGAAGGATTCTTTTGCCAAAACAGAGTCGGGGAAGAGGTCAGAAAAGCTCCTGTTGCCGGCGGGACTGTGGAGCCGCCGGTGTGGTGTCCGCGGGGGTCGCAGCGACAGTCTGCGGCTGTGCAGTCTCGGGGCAGGAAACGGACGCAGACACCGCAGCGGTTTGAAGTGAGTGAAGAGCCAATCGCAGGTCGCCACGCATGAGCATCAGCAGATGCCCGTGAGCCTCGTCGAGTGTGGCGATCAGTACTTCGGTCCGGTCTCCGAAAGCGTCGCGAGAGCGGCTTGCAAGCCGCCTACGAGCCGAGCCACGGCGTCGTGCACGTCCGGTGACGGAGCGTTGTGGCTCGGCGGCGCGGATTCAGTTTGTGTGCCGTGCTGCACGAGCGTTGTGGTCAACTCGATGCGAAGCGGATTGCGAGTCAGCCAACTGAGGTCGTCGCGAATCGCATCGAGCGTCCCGCCGATGATCTGAAGCTGATCAGCCAGCCTGCCGATGCTGTCAGTCAGACTCGCGAGATCGCTTGAGTCCGACTGCTCCGATTGAACCATCACATGGCACGCTATCTCGATATTCGGAGACGGGCAAGCAGGAAGCCGGCGGAGTTTTCACAAGTGAACTCGCATGGCGTTCACCTTTCATGGTCCGCTGCGGCGATTCTCAGATACAACATGTCGTCCGAGTTCATGTTCATGACACGCACTGTTGTGCGGCCGTAAGCGTGATGAGAATCTGCTGGGTTTCACGTTAATAGATGTGCGACGGCAGCGTCGCGTAGCCTGATCGCTGATACTGCGACACATTCCTCACCGATGTTTGAAAAGTGAGAGACATGACACCGGAAGTGATCGAAATCAACGGCTGGCGAGACCTCGTGGAACGCCAACGTCCCTACCGAATTTTTCGTGGCCAGTCAGATGCTGAATGGCCACTCCGAACGAGTTTGGAACGTGCATGTCTGGCGAACGACGGCTCCTTGAAAGACGCAGGAGAACGGGAGAGGCGACTTCTTTTGCAATTCAAGCGACGCTACCACGAATTCTCCGACAACTCTCCTGCTGACGACGATGACCTCCGCTGGTTTGCCCTGATGCAGCATCATGGAACTCCGACTCGGCTGATTGACTGGACTTACTCGTTGCTCGTGGCCATATATTTTGCGGTTGAAAATGCCGAAACAGAATCGGCCGTTTGGGAGATTAATACTGACCTGCTCAGCAAGGCATCTCGCGAGTATCTAGAGTCTCGCGACGTACCGTCGCGTGAAGAACATGATCTGAGTCTCGCCGTCCACTTAGGAAACGTGTCGCCTGAAGACGGACGGAATCGGTTTAGAGACTGGATGCTGACAAACAAGTTTCGTTTCGCGAAGCTGGCTGTCCCGTACATCAAGGATCGGAGACTGACGGCACAGCAGGGCGTGTTCATGGCTCCTGGCGACGTCACAGCATCCTTCATGGGTAATCTCGGCGACTTGCCCGATGCACCTCGGATGGTCGTCAAATATGTGATCCGCCCACGGTTTCGAGACGAGTTCCTCTATCAGCTCTATGCGGCAAATGTCGGACGGTTTTCGTTGTTTCCGGACCTCGATGGCTTTGCTGCCTCACTCAGAGTATTTGACCCCGCTGTCTGGCCTCTCAGAGCTTCTGATGGCCCCGTCTACAATGAACGGTGACGCAACCTTGGGCTGGTGTGCCGCGATGAAGTGCGGCTATGCGGCCAGCCGTCGCAGGCTCTCAACAGTGACCTGATCAAGTTGTCGCCCCTGCCGCCCGGCGATGCGGAGAATCGCCCGTCGTACGGTGGCAAGCTGTTCAACGTTGAGGTCGCCGGATTCGTCCTGAATCTGAAGCAATCGCAGCGTGGCCTGTACGTGCTCGTTCGACTGGTCAAAGTGGAGCCGCTCAAACAGCTCGCGGCTCAGTTTTACGTCGCGGCGGACGGGCGGCTCTTCGTCATCGGGCTGGAATGGGGATAACGAGTAGATGGCTCGGCGTTCTACTTCGCCGGCTGCTTCGAAATATGGCCAGTCGTGGAGTCCGTCGATCACGGCACCATAGGCCAGCTCGCGGGCCTCAAGTGACTGCAGTGGTACGGTGCCGAGTCGAATCTGTGGTGGCACGCTGGCCAGATTGATGAGCAGGGGCTGTGACGAGAGCCGGATGCGGGCTCGGATCACCTGATCTTCGGTCTCCATCGAAGTCGAAATCTGACGCAGGACGGCATCGGGAGCGGTTCGTAACACGGCTCCGGCGGCTGATGCCTGTGCTGGGGTGAGCGGCGTGCGTTGAGACACGGTGGCGACCACTCGCTCGATGGTGGCTGATGTCTCGGCGTGAGCGATCAGACGGGCGGTGCGTTGTTGGGTCTGGTGGAGCGATGCAAGCTGCTCCCGCACGGACGCGTCGTCGATGGAGCCGAGCAGTCGGGCGACGGCGGCCTCGTCACCAGCGGCTGCGGCTCGTGTGTAGTCACTGACCAGAGCGGGATCGTGCTTCTGCAGCAGCATCACGATTCGCAGCTGAGTGAGCACCTGAAACGCCGCGGGATTCCGGGCCATCTCGTCGTAGAGTCGCCTGGCCTGAGCCAGTTGCTGCGGTGTGACGCGATCCGTCTCCGGATACAGACGGCGGGCCAGTTGCCGGAGATACGCGGTGCGGTGCGACTCGTACGCGTCGGGATCGGTCAGCCGCAGCGATTCGATTTCGGTCACGCGTTTGTATTCACGTTCGAGAGCCGATGTGCGGCCGGAATCCGGTTCGGCAGAGAACACCACAGCCATGTGGTCCCGGAGTCTGCGTTCGGCCGCGGTCAGTTCCCGCTCCGTCTCCGGAAGTACGACATTCGTGAGTCGCCAGCGTGCCGCTTCGCGGTTGCGATCAAGTTGCCCGGTCAGCGAACGCAGGATGGCGGTGTTGTACTCGGCGGAACCGAGCGTATGCCCAGCCTCGGTGGCCTGCTGGTCGGCAACGGTGATCAGCTCATCCACAGTCTGACTCGAACGCTCTGCACTCCCCGTCGCGTCGCCCGTGAGTGCCTGCAGCTCAGTGGCGGACAGCGGGTCGGTCGCCGAACGCTCAGCCCGGTCACTGACGGTTGCGGCCGCGTGCCGATCCGCCGGAGTCGCGATCTTCGCTTCAATCTCGTCGACGCGATCGGCAGCGGATCGAATTCCGCCAGAGTGCGACCCGCGTCGTTGCTGGCAAGATCACAGCCGTAGAACAGGATGTCGGCTGATGAACTCAGCGAGTTGCCCCACTGCGAGATCTCTCCGGCGTACCCGCTCAGGTTGTCAGTCGTCAGCCAGGTGTTTCCCAGCTTGACCGCGCCCTCGGTGCCGTGAGACACGATGTGGACCGCATCCACACCGTCGAACTTTGCGAGCGATTCACTGATGCGGTCGACGCCGTCGGAGCTTTGATTCAACAAGACCAGTTCAAACTGCCGGTCCGGATCCTCGCTGTTGATGATGTCGTCAACGAGCTGCTGGTAGTTTTCGACCGAGGTGTCGATGAAGACGACTTCCAGTGTCTGCTGGTCTTCGGTTGCGGCTCCGGCGTCATCGACCGGTTTGGCGTTCTCGGTCATGTCGCCAGCGGATGCGGCCGCATCGACAGCCGAAGCTGGTTCGGACGGTGTCAGTGAGGCGAAGTCATCTGTGGGGGCGGCGTTCATGGCTTCGGCCGCGATCGCGACTGGTGTGGCGCTCAGCAGCACCCGTTCTTCGAGCTCGTACAGTTCCAGCGGGCGGGCGGGCGTTTCCGATGATCCGCCGTGCAGCAGTTCCTGCAGCTCGAACATCGTCCGGGCCTGGGCCAGCCGTAGTTTGTCCTTGAGGTCTCGAAACACGTGCCGCTCCTGTCAGAACAGGAAGTCTGCGCAGAATGTTCAGCATCGACAGCCTAGGTCGATGGACGCCGGATGCGGCACGGGCGCGGGATGAGTGAGGGATTTCCGGGGGAGATCAGAGCCTTGGCGTCGGGTACTGCCGACAGGAGGGACCGGAATGTCAGGCAGAGACGTGAACGCATGAGCGTAAACCAGGCTGACTTTTCCGGTTTTGCTGGTTGTGTCGGTTGGATTGAGTGATCCGCCTCGGCTGAGTTTGACGAAAAGTGATCTGTCGAGATTGTCTCCGTGCGATCGCGCGCCTGCTGTGTCGTCAAGTAGCCGAGCAGTCGTGCGAATCGACAATCTGTCTTCTTAAACAAGAACAAGTGGGCATGACGCAGCGTCCCGCCATCAGTCTTGCGATCCTCGGCACCGTGGCTGTGCTTACAGTCGGCTGTGTCATGTGGGTCGGTGGCGCGGGAGCCCAGGTTGTTTCGACATCGAATGACCGCTGGCCAGTCGCAAGTGCTCAGGGACAACTGCCTCCGGCAGCTCGGAGTGGCGCTGTCGGGTCGAATCTCGCTTCTGATCGGTATCGCGGTCACTCGGACCCGGAACCGTGGCCTCACAGTCATGGTGGAATGGAGGCACCCAGTGGCGTGTTGCAGTCGCCGGCAGTTCCGCGGCCAGACATGGCTCGGTCCGGAATGGCTCAGTCTCCGTCGAGACATGTTCAACCGGCCGGCCATATGCCGTCGAACTTCGAACAACCGGCAGGGGCACCGCAAAGACCGGGTCAGGTCAGCAACGCGGCGTATTACCGCACGGCTGTTGCTCCCCGCGCTCGTGTTTCTGCCAATCAGTGGACCGGTCCTCGCAGTCAGCCAATTCAACGGATTCAGCAGGTCGACTACGAGTTTGATGAAGGCAGCGAAGGCGGGAGCGTGCCCGCGAGGTCACTCTTGAATCCGTACGAGCAGCGTGCCGCAACTTACCCGTCACAGACAGAGCTGCCGGTGGCGCTGCCGGGACAGTTGGCAGAGTTGCCGGCGGAATATGCTCCGTGGTGGGATGCGGTGGTGAATCAGCCGACGAGTCCGGAACGTCAGTCTTTGGCGGTCAATGTGGAGTCGCTGGTGCTGAAGGCGATGCAGCATTCTCCACAGGTGACGGCTCTGCGGATTGACCCGGAGATTCGTGAGACGGCGATTCTCGAAGAATACGCGGAGTTTGACTGGACGGCGTTCGTTGAGACCACATTCGACCGCTTGAACGATCCGGTCGGCAACGATCTGACGGTCGGTGGCGATGCGACACGCTTTCGTGACAACAATCTGTCGAGCCGCTCTGGCCTCAGAAAGAGATTTGACCAGGGTCTGCAGTTCGACGTGTCTCAGCGCATCGGACGTCAGGACAACAACTCGACGTTCCTCGTACCGAATCCGCAGGGGACGGCACGGCTGGAGTTGAATTTCACTCAGCCGCTGATGCGTGGAGCCGGCCGCACTGTCAATCAAAGTCGTGTCGTGCTGGCGATGATCGATCGTAACATTGCCGACCGGGAACTCGTCGATCGTCTGCAGGATCACCTGGTCGCGGTGTATCAAACGTACTGGTCGCTGTATCGAGCTCGAGCCATTCGACTGCAGAAGCTGCGGCTGCTGGATCGAGCCATGAAGATCCAGCGGCTGCTGGAGGCTCGACAGGGAGTCGACTCCCTGAGACGCCAGGTCCTGCGAGCCCGCGCGGCTGTTGCCAGTCGTCGTTCTGAAATCGTGCGGACAGACGCAGCGATCCGGAATGCTGAATCGCAATTGCGCCTGCTGGTCAATTCACCCGAGTTGAAGCAGGGGCCGCGAATCGAATTGCTGCCGGCCGAGTTGCCGATGTCGAAGCACCTGGATGTATCGCTACGGGGCTCGATTGAAACTGCGATCTCGCATCGACCGGATGTCGCTGCCGCGATTCAGAAGATGAAGGCGGACAGTCTGCGTCTGGGTGTCGCAAAGAACGACATGCTGCCGAAGCTCGATTTCGTGCTGGGAACGTACGTGGCCGGACTTCGCGGAAGCGGCGAAATCGACGGCGCCTGGCGGCGGCAATTTGAGGAAGGCGATCCGGGATACACAGTTGGCCTGGTCTTCGAATATCCGCTCGGCAATCGGGCTGCCAAAGCTCGGGCACAGCGACGCGAGTGGGAGCTGTCCCGATCGCTTAAACAATTCGAGGCGACGGTCGAGACGGGTATGACCGAAGTGGAACTGGCCGTGCGGGAACTCGAAACCGCGTATCAGGAAATGCTCAGCCGCTTTCAGGCGATGCTCGCGGCCGAGACGGAAGCGAATTATCTGCACGAGCGATGGCAACACCTTCCGGGCGGCGATCAGACCACCAGCTTCCTGTTGGAAGACCTCCTGGATGCCCAGGAGCGGGTGGCAACGGAAGAAGCCGATTTCGTCAACGCTCAAGTGGACTACGTGCTGGCAGTCATTTCACTGAAGCAGGCAACAGGGATTCTGATTGCGTGCGACAGCAGTTCCAACGTCTTCGGCGGCTCGAGCGGACTGGTGGATATGACCGATCAGGTTCCGGTCATGCTGCCGGCGCCTCAACAACGGAAGCAATGAGCAACTGGGAGTCGTGGGATTACCAAACAGCCGCGAAGCGGCTGTGAGTTTTTCGTAGGGTGTGACAAGCGGAGCGAAATACCAATCCGGTGTGCCGGCGCGGGCGGTCATTGGTGTCAGTTCGGGTTCACATGGTCCTGAGATCTCCGCGCCGGCACACCGCGAATGGAATTTGCCCGCTTGTCACACCCTACAGCCGAAAAAGCACAGCCGCGAAGCGGCTGAACTTCAGGAATCAATTGGTTCCCACGTTCTAAGTTCTTTCAACCGTTTGGCTGCGGCTTGTCTGTCAGTCAGAAGTGACATGATGCGAGTGCTGCCCAGGTTCCGACGACGAACGGTCGCGACCGCGACACAGTTGAAGAATGCGCTGATACCGAAGATTCGTGAACGGGTAGAAGAATTGAGTCATGAATCGGCGGATGTCCTGCGAGAAATAGCTGACGAACTGCGCGGCACTTATCCGTCCGATGGCTCACGACCAGACGACGACTTTCTGACACTAGCCTTTGCGCTGGTCGTGGACGCGACTCACCGTGTCTTCGGCATCACGTTGTATGACGTTCAACTGCTGGCCGGATTCACGCTGACTCAGGGCCACGTGGCTCAGATGCAGACAGGCGAAGGCAAGACCTTTACCGCGATGTTGCCAGCCTTCGTCTGGTCGCGCGCTGGACGGGGCGTGCATGTCGCCACCTCGAACGCCTGGCTCGCCGAACGGGACTGCCAGGAGCTGACACCGGTCTTTGAACTGCTGGGCACTTCCGTCGGACTAATTCAGTCTGATCATCCGCCGGAGAGCAAACGCGCCGCTTACAACTGCGACGTGACCTACGCTCCGGGGTACGACCTTGGATTCGATTACCTGCGCGATCGGGTCGCGCTGCGACAGGACCCTGACGCTCCTCTGGGTTCGGATTTTCTGCGCTTGCTCAGAAGTGACTCGTCCGACTCTGCACTCAAACTGCAACGGACTTTAGCCAGCGCCGTCGTCGACGAAGTGGACAACGTGCTGATCGACGAAGCCGGCTCGCCACTTATGCTGTCGATGGACTCGGATCGATCGGCCGAGGACGCCGCAGCGCACATGGCAGCCCGGGCACTTGTCGATGACCTGGTGGACGACGAGCACTGTCGTATCGACGCAGCCGCGGGCAGCATCCAACTGACTGCGTCCGGCCGCGAACGCATCTGGCAGGACAGTGAATCACTGCCGTTGAAATGTCTGTTGCGTCCCTGGGAGTCGTACGTTCTGTGCGCGCTGCGAGCGAAGCACCTGATTCATCGCGATGTGCATTACGTCGTCAAAGACGACAAGGTGGTGATCGTGGACGAATCAACCGGGCGACTGTTCGAAGAACGGAGCTGGCGCGACGGGCTACATCAGGCTGTCGAAGCACGCGCCGATGTGAAAGTCACCTCGGAGAAACGCCCGCTCGCCCGTATTGCCCGACAAAGCTTCTTTCGACTGTATGGTCAGCTCTGTGGGATGACCGGCACAGCGACCGGCAGTGAACGTGAATTTCACGAGTTCTACGCCCTGGGAGTTACTCCGATTCCCACACATCGTCCGTGTCAGCGGAAGATGATGCCGACACGGTACTTTCAGTCGGCCGACGCCAAGTGGGATGCCATTGCGCTGGAAGTCTCACGGATCCATACGACAGGACAACCTCTGTTAATCGGAACGCGTTCCATTGCGACCAGTGAAGTGATGGCCGCACGACTGACTGCCCGCAACATTGACTTTCAACTGTTGAACGGTCGCCAGGACAAAGAAGAAGCCGACATCGTCGCCGATGCCGGAAAAGCGGGAGTGGTCACAATCGCCACGAACATGGCCGGACGTGGAACTGATATCAAACTCGACGACAGAGCGCTTCAGTGCGGCGGCCTGTATGTGATCTCGACGGAGCCGCACGAGTCGAGACGAGTCGACCGTCAGCTTGTGGGCCGCGCCGCACGTCAGGGTCAACCTGGCTCCGCCGCATTTTTTGTCTCCGCCGACGATGCACTGATCACACAGTTCGGAGACTGGTTCGCAAAATCCATGCACCAGATGAATGCCGACGAGTCCGGAGAAATCACATCGGATCTGTCTCAACAGATCCGTCGCATTCAGTCGCAAGCGGAACGGTCCCGTTTCGTACAACGCCGTCAATTGTTCCTGCAGGAAAACCAACGCGATTCGACATTGAATCGAATTACAGGAGATGCATCATGATTGAAAGTCCAAACAGACTTTGCGCGATCGCCGCTTTGTTAGTGCTCGCCGTTCAACACAACCCGACTGTCGCCGGCGAAGTCGAAGGCTTTACCGAACCGTACCGGACAATCAACGTGGCGGCCGCCGAGTCGGGCATCATTGCCGCGCTGCATATCGAGGAAGGCGATGCCGTTGAATTCGATCAGCCACTGGCTGATCTGAATCAGGAAGTCCTGAAAGCCAGTCTCGAGATCGCTCGCGCCGGACGCGATGCCACGAGCACGCTCAAGTCCGCGGAAGCCGAGTTGTCCCTTCGTACCGAACGCCTGGCAGCACTTCGCGATCTGCAGGAGAGGGGCAATGCCAGCAGCGAGGAAGTCCGCCGGGCAGAACTTGAGCACGAAATCAGCGTGGCCCGTCTGCTGTCGGCCAAAGAGAACCTGGAAATCAAGCGGCTGGAATTCGTCCGGATTGAACGTCAGCTCGACCGCCGCACGGTTCGCTCGCCGATCGAAGGCTTCGTCATCGACGTGTATCGCGAGGTAGGCGAGTTCGTCGTCCCGACCGACCCGATCGTCGCCACTGTCGTGCAGCTCAACCTACTGCGAGTCACGTTTTCAATTCCGGCGTCGTACACGAAAACTATGAAGACAGGCCGACCGGTTGCGTTGAGGATCGAAGGGCAAACTAAACCGGTTAACGCAGAAATCGAACGGATCTCACCAGTGATCAATGCGGAAAGTCAAACCGTTCGTGTCCGAGTGAAACTGCCGAACCCGGATCTGCGTTATCGCAGTGGACACAAGGCATACTTCGAAGTCGCCGGCATGCCGGCGCGACTGACTGAAAAGCCGAAGGCGACGCGGACGAACTAAATGGCCTACCTGAGACTTACCCATGGAATCGGGATTCTCGGACATCATTGTTGCGAACGCGGGTCAGCCCGGCGGGACGGACGCGCGCGGCCCCGATGCGTCGTGGCAGCAACCGGATCTGCGTGCCATCGAAGCAGTGCTTTCTGAGCATGGCGTACGTGACGGTCTCGAGCAGCTCTCGCAAATCATCCGTCCTGTGAGCAACCTGTACTCTCTGGGCTGGTTTGAGACCGATATCGCTGGCAAGCTGCGTGGTGAGTCTCGCTTCGCACACCATCTGCCAATGTCGGAAGACGGACTGGAACAACTACTGGGCACAGTGGCACAGCGGTGTGTCGAACTGGGACCCGTGCAGTGTGGCACAGCCTCGTTCGAGCGTGAAATCGCACGCGCTGACACGCGAGCCCGGGGTGAACTCGCTCAGCAATCCTGCCTGACAGTTGCCATCCGTATTGTCAGCACGACAGGTGAATCCGGAATCCTGGCCGCGGCCGTTGACCATCGGCGATCGTCGCCAGGGCAACTCAGCCTGCTCTTCAGCGTTATTACAAACAGCATCCGGATCGTTGCCCTGGGCGAAGAACTACTGGAATCGCGGCAGGAAACCGGAGCGTCCGCAGCCGTCGTGGATCTTGCCGCGCGCATCGAATCGTGTGCGACCCATGCCCAGGCGTGTCAGCAACTGGTGAATGAGGCGAAGCGTCACACTGGTAGCGAGCTGGTCGCCGTCGGAGTCGTTCCGAAACGCGGCCGCCTGTGCCGACTGGAAGCCACAAGCAGTAGCGACACGCTCGATGATGACCAGACGCAATGTCTTGAAGCGGCACTGAACGAAGTGCTCATTCGCGAAACATTGACGGTGTTTCCAACCGAGTCGCAGATGGATCGGCACGGACAACTTGCCGTGCAGCAGGTGGTGGCGTCATTTGAAGCGGGATCGGTCACTGCGGCCCCGATTCATGACGCCGCTGGCATTCCGGTCGCAGTCTGGCTGTGTCTCGGACCAGCCGACGCGGGCGTTGAACCGGCGAATGCGCGATTTATCCGAGCGGCCAGTCTGCGACTGGGAACTTCACTGGATCTCGTTCGTCGTGCCGAGCAGCCCGCATGGCGACAGATTCTGGACCGTCACTTTGCCAAGGCTCGACGATCCCCCGCCAGAACCACAGTGTTGTGTCTACTGCTCGCGGTGGCCCTGTTCGTGTTGCCGGTTGATTTCCGCGTCAAGTGTCGATGCGAGCTGCAGCCGGTCGTGCGACGCTTCGTGGCCGCACCGTTCGATGGCACGCTCGAAGAGTGTTTCGTCGAATCGGGGCAGGCTGTTACGGAGGGCGACTTGCTGGCTCAGTTCGACGACCGGGAAATCAACTGGGAAATGGCCGGTATCGATGCCGAGCGACAACGCGCATCCACCGAACGGGATGGTCATCTCGTGAATCAGGACATCGGGGAGGCCGAACTGTCTCGTTACGACCTGGAACGACTCGCGTTGCGGCAACGGCTCCTGACGCACCGCAGCGAGAATCTGGAAATCCGCAGTCCTATTGACGGGTTGGTTGTCAGCGGCGATTTGAAGAAGTCGGTCGGCGTTCCGCTCAGTAGCGGCGATCGGATGTTTGAGATTGCTCCGCTGGACCGCATCCTGGTCGAAGTGGCGATCCCCGAAGCTGACATACGACATACGGCAGTTGATCAGGAAGTCGAAGTCTGGCTTGATGCGTTTCCCAGTGAGCCGTGGGAAGGCCAGGTCAAACGCATCCATCCCCGCTCAGAAATTCGTGAACAGGAGCATGTCTTCATCGCTGAAATCGAACTGGAGAATGAACGCGATCGGTTGCGACCGGGCATGCGCGGTACGGCCCGAGTCTCAACCGGACTGCGACCGGCCGGATGGATCCTGTTGCACCGTCCCTGGGAAGCCCTGCTGATGAAGCTGGGCTGGTAGTCGTTTGTAGTAGCCGGACTTGTCCGGCGTGACTGTTTGAGTTGCGAAGTGGAAAGTCGGCCCGCAGGACGGAGGAAACCGCACAAGTGCGGTTACTACGAACGGCAGTTACTACAAACGTGGCGAATATGTTCGCAAATCAAAGTGATACCACACGAGACCTGCTGCATTCCAGAATCCGTTTGAGCGATGGCCTGTTCTTTCGTCCGGAACGGTCTGGTGATCGTGTCTGGTACCAGATTGAGCATACCGGCGAACAGCGGTTCTTCCGGATTGGGCTCGCAGAGTACACCTTCGTATCGCTGCTGGATGGTGACACCAGTCCGGCCGAAGCCATCAGTCTGACCGCCCGGGCGTTGGGTCCAGATGCACTGACCGAAGAGCAGGCAGTGTCCATTTTGACCTGGTTGCAGGACAACTCACTCGCCACGGGTGTTGATCGAAGTCCTGCGTCAGGTTCTGGTGCGCGGGACCGCAGCCTTAAAAAACAAATGGAACGGCTCAATCCGTTCTGGATGAAAATCCCGTTGGCGAACCCCGATCGCTTTGTGGGTCATTTGACGAGGGTGTTTCGCTGGTTCTTCTCGTGGCCGGCCGCATGTCTGGTGACTTTTCTGTGTCTGACATCACTCCTGATCGTCAGTGGGAAATGGAGTGAATTTGGCCACTCGTCCCGTGCGATTCTCGCGAAAGACAACTGGTTGTGGCTGACCGGCATCTGGCTGGCATTGAAACTGATTCACGAATCAGCCCATGCGATCGCCTGCCGGCGACTCGGCGCGGCAGTGCCGGAAACAGGTGTTATCCTCATTCTACTCGCACCACTGGCGTATGTTGATGTCACGTCGTCACTGCGGTTTCGTTCGAAGTGGCAGCGGATTCAGATTGCCGCCGCCGGCATGTACACAGAGATCACACTGGCGGCGCTCGCCCTGATTCTATGGAGCTTCACGACGGCCGAGCTGCCGCGTCACCTGCTGCACAGCGTCATCATCATGGCCAGCATCACGACGATCATTTTTAATGCAAACCCGCTGATGCGGTTCGACGGTTATTACATCCTGTCCGATTTGCTGGAGATTCCAAATCTCTACTCTCGTGGCAACGAAGCCGTGAAGAGACTGGCGCGTCGAGTGCTGACAGGTCGCGCCGACGTCGTGCAGACGGATACCGGACTGAGCGGCTGGTTCATCACGGCCTATGGACTGGCGGCGCTCGCCTGGCGGATTCTGGTGTGCGTCGGCTTATTGATTGCGGCTTCCGTGCTGTTTCATGGACTGGGCATCATTCTGACTGGTATCGGCATTCTACTCTGGGTCCTTCGGCCGCTGCTGCGAGGGCTCCGTTCCGCCTATCGCATGCTGCAATTGCGTCCGAGTGAGTTTTTTCGGGCAAGCCTGATATCGACGGCAATCCTGCTTGTCAGCAGTTCAATGCTGCTGTTGCTGCCGTGGCCGACAAGCCGAGTGGCTCCGGGTTTCATCGAATACCGCGATCTGGCCGTCGTCCGCGCCGCCGGTCCAGGGTTCATTCGCACGATTCACGTGTTTGACGGTCAGTCTGTGGAGACCGACGACATCCTGCTGGAAGTCGAGAACGAAGAGCTGGAAGTGGAAGTCGGCGATTTGTTAGCCGCGATCAGTCAGTCGCGTCTACGTTCTAATCAGAGTCTGCGGGAGCACGATGCGGCGGCCGCACAGGTTGAGGTCGAGAATCGAGTCTCGCTGGAGAAGCGACTGGCCGAGAAGCAGATTCAATTGAGCGCGTTGACAGTCCGGGCGCCTGCGTCTGGAAAAGTCATGGCTCGATCTCTTCGCTGGTTGTCGGACACCTATGTCCATGAAGGGGATGAGTTGCTGACGATCGGACCCGATGCGCAACTGGAATTTCACGCCAGCATTGCGGAAGCGGACGCTGACCTGCTCAAGCCGGATGATCCCGTTCAAATCCGCCTGCGCGGCACATCTTTGTTTGGGCATGTACGGGTCATCGCACCCCGCGCGTCGCGAATCCCGTTGCACGACTCGTTGATTGCGGCCAATGGCGGTCCGCTCGCGGTCAGAGCTGAGACTGACGATGACTCTGACGGAACCGAGTACGAGCTGATCAAACCTCGGATCAATGTCCAATGCAGCTTCGATCAGCGTCAGGCCGATTCGCTCCGATCCGGATTTGAGGGGACTGTGGCGCTTTCGTCGCTGGAAGCGACGCGGCTGGGCCCGATGCTCTATCGAACCGCCTCCGAATTCGTCCGCACTCAGCTCGAGAACAGCACACGGCGGCAATAAGGGATGCGATCGCCTGTTGCGCGAGCATGAGTGCTGGCCAGGTTTGCTCAATCGGGCTGAGTCTGCCAACCTTCCGGCCGAATGAAGTTTCCTGCTTTGAGCCAGATTTCACGGCCTCGCAGGGCGACCATGTGCGCCTGCCCACAGCACAACAACCCAGGGATGTTGTTCGATGATTCACCGCTGCTATCTGAAATACTGCCTGCTCGCCTTCGTTCACATAGCGGCGCTGACCACGTGCGTGACGGCCGCGGACTGGAGTTTCACTCTGCAGTTCTCGAAGAAAGCGCGCACTGAGTCGTTTACCGGTCGCGTTTACCTGATCTTCAGCAAGCGCATCGAGGAACCGCGCAAAGGACCGAGCTGGTTCAATCCCGAGCTGTTCCTGTCTCAGGAAATCAGAGACTGGAAGCCAGACACACCACTCGTCATCTCCAGCAAGCCGGCGAAGAATCGGTTGTCCCACCCGGTTCCCCTGGCAGACATGGATCTGACCGGCTATCGCGCGCAGGCAGTGGCACGCTTCAATCCGTGGGAACGTGAAATCGGTATCGCACCCGGCAACGGCTACAGCCAGGTCATCACTGTCGAGAAAGAAGGTCAGCAGCCAGAGCTGTTGATCAATTCGATCGTTCCACCAAAAGAGTTCAAGGAAACACACTGGACGAAGTTGTTGAAGGTCCGTTCTGAACTGCTCAGCGAGTTCTACGGGCACGACGTGTATCAGCATGGCGCTGTCATTCTTCCGGCCAGCTACTACGACGAGCCGACCCGCCGCTACCCGACGATCTATACCGTGCCTGGCTTCAGTGGCACGCACTTCCAAGGCATCGTCGACAAGCCCATCGAAGAGGACAATCCGGGCGGAGTCGAGTTCATTCGCATTGTGCTGGACCCCAGTTGCCCACTGGGACATCACGTCTTCGCCGACTCGGCCAACAACGGGCCGCGCGGTCGGTGTCTGATCGAAGAAGTCATTCCCGCGTTCGACTCACAGTTCCGCAGTATTGCAAAACCGACAGCCAGGTTTGTCACCGGTCATTCGTCCGGCGGCTGGAGCAGTCTGTGGATTCAGGTGACGTACCCGGAACACTTCGGCGGTACATGGAGCACGGCGCCCGACCCGGTCGCCTTTCACGATTATCAGCAGGTGAATCTGTACGAATCGGGATCCAGCATGTACGCGGACGGCAGTGGTAAACCCCTGCCTCTGGCACGCATCAACGGGCAGGTTCGGTTGTGGTATCGCGGCTTCGCGGAAATGGAATGGACGCTCGGCCACGGAGGTCAGCTCTACAGCTTTGAAGGTGTCTTCAGTCCAAAGGGACAAGACGGCCTGCCGCGGCTGATGTTCGATCGCAAGACGGGTGCGGTTGATACCGACGTCACAAAGACCTGGGAGAAATACGACATCCGGCTGATTCTGCAACGCAACTGGAAACAGCTCAAACCGAAACTGCGAGGCAAATTGCATGTCATCATGGGCGATGGCGACACCTTTTATCTCGAAGGCGCGACTGTCCTACTCAAGCAGACATTGAAGGACCTTGGCAGCGACGCAGTTGTGGAAATTCACGAAGGCAAGGACCACTTCAACCTGATGACGCCAGACCTGCGGAACCGCATCCGCCGTGAAATGACGGAAGCGTTTCTGAAGTATCACAAAAGCAAGTAACGATCGATCGTCCCCTCTCCCCCGTGGGGAGAGGGTTAGGGAGAGGGGCACAAGACACGTCTCCTTTCCTGCGTAACTCGCCCAACCAACTACACCCGGAGCACACAGCATATGAAGTCCTGCGTCACAATCAGTCTGGTTAAGGAAGCCGAAGGCGGTCCGTTCGTTTACTGGCACGAACTGGAACAGAGTATCCGTGAAGCCGCCGAACTCGGATACGACGCCGTCGAGATCTTCGCTCCGGCTCCCGAGCGGATTGACGCAGACCTGCTCAACCGTCTGCTGCCCGAGTTGAATCTGAAACTTGCTGCCGTCGGAACGGGCGCCGGCTGGGTTATCCACACGCTGGCACTGACCAGTCCCGATGCTGACATCCGCCGAAAAGCCGTCGCCTTCATCAAATCGATCATCGCCGCTGGTGGTCCGTTCGGAGCCCCAGCCATCATTGGGTCCATGCAGGGTCGTTGGGGTGATGGAGTCAGTCGTGATCAGGCACTCGGGTACCTTGGCGAGGCACTCAACGAACTCGGTGGGTACGCCGGTAATGAATTCGGCGTCCCGCTGATTTACGAACCACTCAACCGCTACGAGACGAATCTGATTACCACAATGGCAGATGGTGCTCAGTATCTGGAAGGTCTGAGTACGAACAACGTCGTGCTGCTGGCCGATCTGTTTCACATGAACATTGAAGAACAGAACGTCGCGGGCGGGATTCGTGATGGTGGGCGTCATATTGGGCATGTGCACTTCGTAGACTCCAACCGCCGCCCCGCTGGTTGCGGGCACACCGACTTCGCGCCCATCATCGCGGCTCTGCGAGAGATCGATTACGACCGCTATCTCTCGGCGGAGGCGTTTGCGTATCCCAGCCCTTCCGAGGCCGCGCAGCAGACCATTGAGTCGTTCAAGACGCTAACAGCCAATTGAAAAAGAGTGGCACACAACAATTAAAACTCGTAGGCCGGCAACAAGGAGCGATAGCGACGCAGTTCGCTTGTTCCGGCCTACCGGTTCGGTTTTTCAACGGCCTGGTAGCTCTCGGGAGCGTGGAGTAAATGCAATGAAACCGATACTTCTGTTGACCGTCAGTTGCGCTGTGTTGTTGTTCACATCAGGCGTTAGTGCCGACACGCCCGACATCGAACGCGTCCGATCAGCGGTGGCTCGCGCTGTGCCATTACTCGAAGCCGGTTCGGCAGGCTCGGCCGAGAAGAAGAAATGTTTCACGTGCCATAATCAGGCTCTTCCGATCGTGGCTCTGGCTGAAGCGCGGCGGCGCGGCTTCGAAGTTGATATCGAAAACCTGAAGCGTCAGCTCGGTCATACTGAAGAGCATTTGAAACGCGGCAGAAATCGCTACCTTGAGGGTCGCGGCCAGGGCGGGAAAGTCATTACCGCCGGGTACGCTCTGTGGGCTCTGGAAGCAGGCGATTTCGCTGCCGACAAGACAACTGCGGCGGTTACCCATTACCTGCTGCAGGAACAGAAGGATAAGAACCGGTGGAGTCATCCCGGAAATCGCCCGCCGTCATCGGGCAGTGACTTCACGACCACGTACGTCGCGCTGCGAGGACTGAAGACGTACGCCACGGAAGAGCAGACCGAATCGGTCGATTCACGAATTGCCGCAGTGCGATCGTGGGTGCTGGAATCCACACCGCGCGACACCGAAGATCGTGTGTTTCGTCTGCGTTCATTGAGCTATATCGACGCCGAGAAGGAAACCGTTCAGAAGGCAACGACCGAGCTGGTCAAGAGTCAGCACGATGATGGAGGCTGGGCTCAAACGGGTGACATGAGCAGCGATGCCTACGCGACAGCAACGGTTCTCGTCGGGCTCCTGCGTGATGGTCACGTGACACCGGATCATGCGGCCGTTCAGCGAGGCGTACAGTTTCTGCTTAAGAACCAACAGGATGATGGTTCGTGGCACGTGGTCACACGGGCGAAGGGTTTTCAGACGTACTACGAATCTGGATTTCCGCACGGGAAGGACCAGTTCATTTCGATGGCCGCCAGTAGCTGGGCCACCATCGCGCTGCTGCTGACACTGCCGGCATTGACTGACGCGAAGACTGCTGGCGATGCCAGGTCGATCGGTCCATAATCGATACTGGTCCAAGGAGAAATCGCATGTCCGCAGTCCCCCAATCTCATGTGACGTACCAGGAGTACCTGGCGCGCGAGCGCGTGGCTGAATTCAAGAACGAGTACTATCAGGGCGAAATTTTCGCCATGACTGGATTCACGCCGGAGCACAACACGGCGAACGGCAATGCGTTTGCATGCTTGTATGGTCGCCTGCAGGGTGGTGGCTGCCGAATAATGAACAGCGCTCAGCGGATTCGAATTCCGGCCAACGGGCTGGCGACGTATCCGGATATCTCTGTTTATTGCGAGACGCCACAGCGTGACGAGATCGACAACGATGCGTTCAATAACCCGCGTGTCATCATCGAAGTGCTGTCGAAGTCGACGGAACGTTATGACCGGGGCGTCAAGTTTGCCCGCTACCGGGAACTCGATTCGCTGCTCGAGTACGTTTTGATTTCGCAGAGCGAACCGAATGTGGAACGGTTCGCTCGACGCGACGACGGTACGTGGGTGCTGACCGTTCTGCAGGGGATGGATGCCGTGCTGCAATTCGAGTCGATCGAGGCTGAACTGACTCTGGCCGAAATCTATCGGGATGTTGACTTTGAAAATGTGCAGGACGAGGAAAAACCAGCCGCAGAGAACGTCTGATGGCCGGGACTTTGACGAACCTGATACCGCATCATGAACCTGCGAGCTGAGGAGTGATTGGATGTCTGAGTCGACCGATAGTCTTTACACGCGGCTGGGCGGGTACGACGCGATAGCGGCTGTGGCCGATAATCTGATGGGACGTCTGATGGCGGACAGTCAACTCGGCCGCTTCTGGGAACACCGAGGTGATGACGGCCTGCAGCGAGAAAAGCAGTTGCTGATCGACTTCCTGTGTTCGAGCGCCGGAGGGCCGCTGCTCTATACGGGTCGCGACATGCTGGCGACGCACCGTGGCATGCGGATCATCGAAAGCGACTGGTCCATTTTCATGGATCACGTTCGTGACACACTGGCCGAGTTTGCCGTCCCGAACACTGAAACCGATCAGGTGCTGGCCTTCGTCGAAAGCACGAAATCGGACATCGTCGGAGTCTAATGACACGCGCGCGTCAGTCGCGCTGGATCTGTACCATGTATAGATCGCTTCGCGTTGTCCGCAGTCCGGATGCCTCAGCTCCTGCCGTCGCAAATATGACGGAGCACCACGATCCACTGCGGCCAACGAACTGAACAGGAGAGCTACACGATGAGTGTCGAAGAATTTCTCGTCCGCGAGCAAACGCGTCGTCAGTTTTATTCGAACGCCGGATTCTCGATCGGTGGACTTGGACTGGCTTCACTGCTGAGTGATGGCCAACTGCTGGCGGCACCGTCTGCGCCTGCTGATGCCCGTGCAACCAATCCACTTGCTCCGCTGGAAGGGCACTTTCCCGCGCGAGCGAAGAACGTGATCTACCTCTTCATGGCCGGCGGACCGAGTCATCTGGAGCTGTACGATGACAAGCCGAAGCTTAAGGAGTTGACTGGCCAGGTTATCCCGCCGTCGTATGTCGAGGGCAAGCGATTCGCATTCATCAAGAAGGACGCGAAACTACTGGGAACCCGACGTCGGTTTGTGCGCAATGGCGAGTGCGGCACAAAGATGTCGGAAGTGCTTCCGCACATCGGTTCGATCGCGGACGACGTGTGCCTGGTTCGCAGCATGAAGACCGAGGTGTTTAATCACGGTCCGGCGAAGCTCTACATGAACACGGGCTTTGAACGCTTCATGGGCCGACCCAGCATGGGGGCGTGGGTCACCTACGGCATCGGCAGCGAGGCGGACAATCTTCCTGGATACGTCGTGATGCACTCGGGTCCGCGCGGCCCGCGAGGTGGCACGCCACTATGGGCCAGCGGTTTTCTGCCGACGACGTACCAAGGCGTTCCCCTGCTCAATGGTTCCGATCCGATCCTCAATCTGTCGCCACCCAAAGGCATCGATGCGCAGCGACAGGGTGAGTTCATAAACGCGGTCACCGATCTCAACCGATTGCGGTTGGAGCAAATCGGCGATCCCGAAATTTCAACCCGGATTGCCGCCTACGAGATGGCCTACCGGATGCAGAGCAGCGCACCCGAGCTGATGGATCTTTCGGGCGAGTCCAAAGAGACGCTGGCAGCGTACGACATCAAAGACGTGTCAAAGCCTGGCTTTGCTCGAAACTGCCTGCTGGCCCGGAGACTCGTCGAGCGTGGCTGCCGGTTCGTGCAGCTCTATCACACCGACTGGGACCATCACGGAAATCCAGGCACCAATCTCGGCCCGCCATTGGATGCGCGTTGCAAAGAAGTCGATCAGCCGGCCGCGGCGCTGGTCAAAGACCTGAAGCAGCGCGGTCTGCTGCAGGACACGATCGTGATCTGGGGCGGCGAGTTCGGTCGCACACCGCAGGGAGAACCGCGCGATCTGATTGGCCGCGACCATCATATCGACGGTTTCTCGGTGTGGCTCGCCGGCGGTGGCGTGAAGGGCGGACAGGTCATCGGAGCGACGGACGAACTGGGTTATTACGCGGTTGAGAATCCCGTGCATGTCCACGATCTGCAGGCGACCGTGCTGCATCTGCTGGGACTCGACCACTTGAAGTTGACCTACCGCTTTCAGGGCCGCGACTTCCGCCTGACCGACGTCGGCGGACGCGTGGTTGAGCAGATGCTGGCGTAATGGACTCGTTCCAACGCTCTGCGTCCCCGGCATCGGCGTTACGGGACGCAGAGCGTCCTGTGGCCCGTTCCAACGCAGAGCGTTGGAACGAGAAATAAAGTGCTCGCTCAAAAAACAAGCATTGGCGGCGTTTCAATGAACCGCAGTTTCGGCAGGTCCCTCCTCGCCCGAATCTCATCGTGTGCCGTTTTCGGACCTTTGCTATCGTCCGGGCGACATGGACGTCACGAACAAACAACTGCTCCCGTTCGAATCGGCGCCGGCCGATTTGCCGCCGGATCTCGACATCGGTGTGATCTACACCGGCGAACGCGATTTGCTCGTGCCTTTGCTCGAGACCGCCTCTCGATCCTGCGATGGGGTTCGTGTGCGGCTGGTGCTGGTCGACAACGCGTCCGGGGAAGATTTGACTGACTTTCTGCAGTACTTCCCCGACACACGAGTTGTCACGAATGACTCGCGGCTGACCTACGCCGAAAACCTGAATCGGATCATCGAGCATTCAGACGCCGAATTGGTCCTGGCACTGAACACGGACATGACTTTCGATCCGGAGTCGCAGTGTCTGGCTCGAATGGTCGAGTTCATGCGGCGGAATCCAGACTGCGGTGTGTCCGGCTGTCAGATTTATCACCCGGACGGTTCGTACGGATTTCCCGCGCGAAGGTTCCAGTCGTTGCGGATTATCGCGGCACGCAGGTTGGGCCTGTCGCGTTTGCTCGCCCGTGAGTTGGACGGGTACCTCTATCGTGAGTTCGACCGCGGGGATTCCTTCGAGTGCGAATGGCTGTCCGGTTGCTTCCTGATGATGCGACGCGAGGCTCTTGACGAGGCCGGTCGGTTTGACGTGTCGTTTCGAAAGTACAAGGAAGACGTGGATTTCTGCCTGCGGATATCGATCGCGGGTTGGCAGGTCATGTTTTGCGGTGACACGTTCGTTTATCACCATGAACAACGGGCGAGCCAGCGACTGCTCTCACGTGACGCGTTGATTCACGTGCGGTCGTATGTTCGCTGGTTGCGCAAGTGGGGATTCAATCCGCGGCGAAAGCTGGAGGTCAGTCGATTGCAGCGACTGGCGGACACGCGCAAATCTCGGGAAGAGAAACGCGCCGCATAAGTTTGCCCCTCTCCCCAAAGCGGCAGAGCCGCAACCAAAAGTAGGATGGGCACTCTTGCCCGTCCATTGCCGGTGCCGGGACGGGCAGGAGTGCCCATCCTACGATGCGTGCGCACGGCGCGCATGCCTGACGACGGAAGACTCTAACCCTCTCCGCAGAGGGGACGAGTGGACGCTACTCGTCCTGCTTCGTCAGGTCGCCCAGGATGGTCTGCCGAACTGCGTCGAAATCGAAGTCGACATACGACTTGATCCGAGCCTGCTGAAGTTCCAGTGTGATCTTCTGATTCGAATCGGTTTCCGCGGCGATCTTCTCCGTAAATTCCGCATGCATGTCGGTCACGCTTTGCCGTCCCTTCGTGTATGGAGCGACCGCCTCCTCACCTAGGGCGGCGACGGCCTCGTCCAGTTCCGCTAACACGTCGTCACCTGGTCTGCGAGCTTTTTCCGCAACACTGGCGGCGAATTCACGGATGTGCCCGGCGAAGTTCATTAACCGGCTGGCAAGTGGACTGATGACCTGCTCGTCCGGGTCTTCGGCGCGAATCTGCGCGCACAAGCTGGCCAACCCGGGGACCGCGTCACGCAGGCGACCACCGTAGGCATCAACCCAGACGACACCTTCGTAGGCCACCAGTCTTTTCGGATGCGACAGCCGCACCTGTTCAAAGTACTTGCGGGCTTCGTCGTCGAAACGTCCCTTGAGCTGCAGCAGCGCCCAGGCGAGTTGCGCATCCGGTTCGTCAATCGCCAGTCGGCTGGCCTGCAGAAATTCCTGCGTGGCACTCGGTGGCATTTTTCGCGGGTTCGACCAGTGGCTGGCCAGCAGGTTGCGAATCGCGTCGATCGCTTCCGGACTCAGACGATCTTCCGGAGGCGGCGTCGCATTCGGAAGGAACAGAACCGGCGACTGCTTCTGCTGGTCGATTTCGACACTGGCCATCTGGGCGTCGAGATAATTAAAGAGCTCCGTCGGTTCGAGATGCACGTCCTGATTCTGGTCGCCTTTGCCGGAATAGCCTTCCGACAGGAACCACGCAAACAGACCATGCTGTTGCGCCGGCGAGTCCAGTCCAGACTGCTCACCACCACTCGCGGCGATCGCGTACGTTGTCCGAAAAACGGCGGGATCGCGTTCCGGCTGAATGGCCTGCAGCATGACTCCGGGCGACGGTTGGTTCGAATGGTCCTGCCCTTTGGCATGCCGGCAGCAGTCCAGGAGCAACAGCTTCTCGACCGCCGGGCAGTCTTCCAGTTGTTGGCGGAGCCACGCGAGCGAGATGCCCGAGCCCGCCATTCTCGACGAATCGAAGTCTTTTGCGGCGAGGAACGGTTGGCCGTCCTCGTCCACGAAGGCATGCCCGGCGAAGAAGACAATGACCTCGCTGTTTTCTTTCGTCTTGCGGAGCCAGTCGGGAATTGCCTGCTCGATTCGGACGCGCGTTTCATCCAGCAGCAGCAGTGTCTGTTCCGGACCGCAGCCGTAACGCAGTTGCAGAGTCTCGGACAGCAGACGGGCATCGCTGGCGGTCCAGGGAAGCCGCGTCAGAGCGTTGTCGTCGTAGGCCTGATTTCCGATCAGGATCGCAAACCGGTTGGTGGTCACGGGGCGCAGCGCGTCGATTGCCGAGATATCGTTCTGCTCGTTGGTGCTGTCGTACGTCAGCTCGAGATTGTCGTTTCGACGCAGGTCGGCCAGCGTGGCGTGTTCGCCGTTGATGGTGACCGGACATTCGGGCGGCGCGATAAAGACTTTGCGAGCGGCTCCGTCGCTGACAATCAGACTGCGGTTGTCCACCTGAATCTGCAGCAGCATGCCGGGGTGCAGCGACTGCCGCAGCGCTTCGACCACAATGATGTCCGTGTGATGCACGACCGCGACACGATCGTTTGCCGCCAGGTCCGACGGCTTGAGCAACTGGCCATTGACGACTTTCTTCCCGTTGACGGTGACTTCGCAGTCTTCGGTGAACGGCAGTTTGATCAGTTCGCTCTTGCCTTTGCGGCGGGTTTCGATCGTCAGCCTTTCTGCGCCCACGTCGCGCAGAAAACCCTCCATGCGACGTTTCTGCAGAGCGACGATTTCGGTGGCCACATGCGCTCCGCGAAGTTCCTTGTCCGGCATGTGACGCACAGTCAGCAGATCGTCGACCTTCAGTTCTTCCAGCAAGGTACGGTCCTCGCCGTTCAACGTGATCTCCGTGCGACCGTTCGTGCGAATCAGCAGCTCGGTCCGCTGCGAGCCTTCCGTCGGTTGCAGCTTGAATTCTTCCAGCCCGGCCTGAATCGATGTGATATAGCCGATGCTTTCGAATGGTCGTCTGACTTCAATTTCAAGCCGATGCCGGCCTTCACCATCAGTCGCTTCGATGATGATTACGCGATCGTTCTTCTGCAGTTCGCGGGCCGTGATGTACGTCTTTTCGTTGAGCAGAATCTTCGGTGCTTCACCAACCTTGATTTCTTTGACCGCTCCGTCCGGCAGCGAGATCACAAAGTAGCCATCGTCGATCTGGACCCGCCCCACGACGCCGCTGACAGGTTCGCCTGTGTCTGTTGGTTCAACCGGCCCATTGTCGCCACTGGGCAGGAACAGCACGACCAGGCTCAGAATCAGGCTGAACGCGAATGCGGCGATGGCGATCGTCCGCCTGTTGTCCGGTTCTTCCACCGGCTGTTCGGGACCACCCTGCTTCACGATGCGCAAGTCGATCTGCAGGTCGGACAGCGCCTCGTCCGCAGTGGCGTACCGTTCTGACTGGTCCTTAGTCGCCAGTTTCTGAACGACCAGGGCGAGGTCTTCCGGGACACCCTCCAGGACACGGCTGATTTCCGGCAACTTCCGATCGGGAGCGGCGTGCCACATCATCCATGCGATCTGTTTGTCGCGACCGAACGCTCCCAGACCCGGGAACAGCGTTTCGAAATTCGGGCCGCACATCAGTTCGTAGGCGGCAAAGCCCAGCGAATACAGATCGCTGGCAGGTCCGATCTCGCCGAAATCTTCAGAGACCAGTTCCGGAGCCATGTACTTGGTCGTGCCTTTAAGCAGGCTGCCATCTTCGTCGCTGACTCGCCGAGCCAGACCGAAGTCACCGACCTTGATCCGCTTTCGCGCATCAACCATCAGATTGCTGAGCTTGATATCGCCATGCACGATGCCCTGTGCATGCAGATACTTCAGCGCCCGCAGGCAGTGAGCCAGTGATGTGCGGACGGACTTCAGGTCGAGCGGCGCAGTCGTGATGCGATCGGCCAGAGAGCCCTGCATCAGCTCCATGATCAGCCAGCCGCGTTCCCGGTCAATGTCGTAGAACGTGATGACGTTCGGGTGCTGGAGCTGAGCCAGCAGTTGAGCTTCCTGCCAGTACCGCTCCATCTGGTCAGGCATTTCCAGGTACTGCTCGTGAATCTGCTTGACGGCGACTTCGCGGCCAAGCTCCGTATCGCGCGCGCGATACACCGTGGCGAAGCTGCCTCCGCCAACCTTCTCAAGCAACTCGTATCGTGAGTCAGAACTCACCGACGGACTCCCGGAACAGTATTAAGAGAAGCACGCTGCGGCCCGATTGCCGAACAGTCTGTCTGGATAAAACGTAAACGCGCCACTCAAGTCTACTCGCCGCGTGAGAAGCGTTCACGTGTTTCGGGCATGTCCGTCCGTCTTATGGACCTCGGACCTGCGAAGTGCTGGTGTTTCCGTCGGTGAGAACCTCCGCGACTCACCTACAGCACGCCGTACTTTTGGTACGCGTCAGTCGCTTTCATTCCGCCCTTGATGGCGTCACGCGTGACGTTCTCGGCGTGTACCTTGTTCCACGCCCGGCTGATAGCCTCCGTCTCGATGTCCCGGGGAACGACAACGACCCCGTCGACGTCCGCCACAACAAGGTCACCGGGGCAGAAGCGGACGCCATCGATTTCAACCGGAACGTCAATGTCGACCACGCGCTGCCGGTTCATGCTGTCGTAGATGCAGCGGCCACGGGCGTAGACCGGAAACTCCATTTCGCGCATCTGCCGCACGTCTCGGACGGAACCATCGACAACGACTCCGACGCAGCCGCTGTTGCGAGCCGCTGTGGACAGCAGTTCGCCCCAAACACCCGATCGTTCCGACCCGCCGGTCGCTGCGATCATGACGTCGTCCGGCTGGCAGGCATCCACGGCCTGTAGTTCGAGGGCATAGGGATCGGGGTCCTCGTGAGCCATATCCGACCAGAGTGTTGTCCGGCAACGTCCGATCAGCACGCCCTCGACCGTCTGGGAAACAAGCGGGACTCGCGGCGACTGGTTTTTGTAACCGAGCGAATCGAGCGCATCACAGACAACTGCCGAGTACAGCTCGCGGCGCATCATCTCCAGCGTGATTTCGTGATCTGACATCAGGCGGCTCCAAAGCGACGGGGTCGGGAGCCGCCTGTAGTAATTCCCGCCGGCGGGATTCACCAGTCATCACGCTGGTTCGCACGGCGGCGGCAGCAGATTCGACCACCAGAAACGAGAAAACGCCCGCAGTCGAGTGGTCAGTTGAGTGACCGGACGACTGCGAGCGTTTGATGCGAGCCTCGATTGAAGTCGTGACTCCAGAATAAGCAACTTCCGATTCCTGGAACCGTTTCTACCTGGAGCCCCTGGAAGGGACCTCGGACGTATCCGCCCGGGAACCGGTCGTTGCCTGTCGCGAAAAGCCTCTGTTCCTGAGACCGTTTCTGCCTGGGGCCAACATCACAAGTGACGAACCTCGGTCCGTTTCTGCTCGGGAAGTGAGTGATTTCCCGCGACCCATGAGTTATCGACAGCTGCGGCGTTCCCCTCAATTCTGTGCGGGGATTCCGCCAATGAAGGGAACACCTCCCCGGAATTGGTCAGAAAGCACTTCCTAAGTCACCCACTCTCACACGAATGCTGTTTCATGCTGATACATGTATTTCGAACAGGATGGTGCGGGTGGAGGTGTTTTACTCACCAGACCAGGAAGGATCGAACAGGCTTCATGGCGAGAACCGGAATGTGGGTTCGACAGTCTGATTCGGGCGTAGTCCGACAAGAGCCTCGCCGACTTCTTCGAATCAGGACACAGTCGATCGTGGACGGTGTTCCGTTCCTGGGGGGCGGGGCGTTCGCTACGCTGGGTTCGGCCCATCAACGACGTCTCCGAGACGTATGGTGAACGGCAGCCCGTTTCCATGCGGAGCAGTCGAATGGGCAGAGTCACGGTACGAATCAAAACACTCCAAATCGACTGATTTCTGACACGTCATCGAATCCGAAGAACGGTTCCGCAGTGATCGAAACACGGCAACTTACGAAGCGTTATGGCGAATTGATCGCTGTGAACCACATCGATTTGAACCTGAAGGAAGGGGATGTCTTCGGGTTCATCGGCCCGAATGGTTCGGGCAAGACGACGACCATGCGCATGCTCGCGACGCTGTTGCAGCCCGACTATGGCGAGGCGTACGTCTGCGGCAAATCGATCTACACCAACCCCCAGGAGATTCGACGGCTGGTCGGTTTCATGCCGGACTTCTTCGGCGTGTACGAAGACATGACGGTCGTCGAGTACCTGGAATTCTTCGCCGCGGCTTATCGCGTGGTTCCGCACAAGCGCCGCCAGGTCGTCGAGGAAAAACTGGAACTGGTCGACATGGCGTTCAAACGTGACGCGATGGTCAACCAGTTGTCTCGCGGCCAGACGCAGAGGATCGGGCTTGCCCGCGTGCTGTTGCACGACCCGCAGGTCCTGCTGCTCGACGAACCTGCCAGTGGTCTCGATCCGCGCGCCCGCATCGAGATTCGAAACCTGCTGAAGCGGCTGGGCGAGCTGAACAAGACCGTCATCGTGTCGAGCCACATCCTGCCCGAACTGGCCGATGTCTGTACGCGCGTCGGAATGATCGAGAAGGGCGTGTTGATCGTCGACGGCTATGTGGACGAAGTCATGCGGAAGGCTCGGCGGCGGATTCTGCTCAACATTCGCGTTGGTGCCGACACCGATCGCGCCGCAGGATTGCTTGAACAGCACGACCTGGTCGAAGGTGTTTCGATCGACTCCAGCGAGCTGCTGGAAGTGACACTCACGGCCGAGGTCGAAGACTACAGCGACCTGCCGACCGTGCTGATCGAGGCCGGGTTCAAACTGAGTCTGTTCCGTGAAGAAGAGGTCAACCTTGAGACGGCCTTCATGGAGCTGACCAAAGGCCTGGTGCAGTAGCCCGCAGGCCACCGGAGTTCAGCTATTCGAGCGAGCTGCGTCCGCGGCGCATTGCCCGCTATCGACGTTGATCGGAATACTCGCGACTTGCGAAAGACCAGCCGAATCCGATTGTACCGGGTCCCTGGATGTGCCACGCTGATCGTTCGTATTCGAATCAATCTGAACTGCTGGCGGGAGATTCCATCATGAGGTCTGGACGCGTATTCGTTACGTCAATGCTGACATTCGTGCTGGTTGCCCCGTTGCCGTCGTTCGGACAGCCAGGCAGAAAGCCAATATCTCGCGCGCCGGTCGTCAGCACGGAACCACCAGTCCGTTTGAGTATTGATGGTGGTCGCGTGACCGTGGAGGTTACGGATCCCGAGGTCTCGATGGTGGTGTTGGACGCAGGTCGTCGAGTTGAGATCACCGATCGTCAGTTAAACACCGTGGTTGTGCTGCACCCGCAAACGTTCGAGCTGCTGTTCCAGGAGGGTCGGAGCCGCCTTGCGATCAATGGTCCGGAATTCACGCTGAAGCGCGATGGGCTGGTGATCGTCAGATTCATCCGTCGTTCAGCAATCGACCGCCTTTCCAGCGGAGAGCCGGGGCCAAGGGCTACTCAGCGGAAATCGGGAATCCCGCGACCTGGAGCACAGCCACCACAGGCTGCGGCGCCATCCGTTGAAATTCCCAGGCAGCTCCTCGGCGTGTTGAATTCACCGATTTTCGGGACCGGGCCATCACCGGAACTCGTGCGAGCCATGGTGGCCGTTCACAATTCTGGAGGCCGCGTCTCGATTGGCTACATCCGGCGGGACGAACCGCGGCGGCGATACGTGCCGTTGCGTGTCATGCTTGACTCGCGTGCCACCGCCGAGTCGTTCGAGGCTCTCGCGGCGTTGCCCGGTCTGCAGCACGTGTATCTGCAATCGCCGCGCGTTGATGACCGCGTCGCTGAGTTGTTAGCTCAGAAGTCGACGCTTGAAGAATTGCGGCTCTATGGCGGACGTTTGACCGACGTCGGATTTCGGCATCTGACGTCTCTGCCGAATCTGCGCATTCTTGGGTTTCAGAACGGTTCGGCTCACGTATCCGACGCGGCCATCGAGCAATTGCGAGGACATAAGAACCTGGAAATGCTGTCCGGGCTGCAGGGTGTGACGGACGCTGGACTGGCCATCATCGCGACCATCCCGAAACTCAAGACTCTAGACCTTAGCCAGGGCGTATTCACGGCAGCTGGACTGAAATTGCTCTCGGGTGCAGAGAACCTCGTTACGCTGAATCTCAGCAATTCGAACGTGACGAATGACACGGTGGAGGGGGTTCGCAACCTGCATCAGCTTGCAGGGTTGAATCTGATGAGCTGCAGAAAAATCACGGACGATGCTCTCGCACACGTAGCCAGTCTGAAGAAGCTCACGTCACTAACAGTCTCTCACACAAAGATCACCGATGCTGGACTCGAACACGTGTCGCGACTGACCTCGCTGAAGGGTCTGCAGATAGAAGGAACATCGGTGACCGATGCCGGCATCGCACACATTAAGAACATGACCAAACTGGAAACCCTGGGATTGCGCGGCGTCCGCATTACGGATGCGTCGGTTAAGACTCTCAGTCGATTCCGCCGGCTGCGGCATCTCAACCTCGGGCCAGACACGATTACCGAAGAAGGCATCAAGCGACTCTGCAAGGCGTACCCGAAGAACGCCATGATTTACCAGGATGACAAGATCGTCGGAAGAGGGACGGTCGAGACGTCTGTGGATGAAGATGGCAACTGAGCTCTGTTCTGCCACCCGGTGACCAATCCGCGGTTACGACAAACCGGGCGTACGCGCTAGACTTCTGCCGGCTCAGCGTTCATGGAGGGACGGCCGTGTTTCTGACTCGATCGATTCGACGCAAGCTGGTTTTTGGACTGGCTCTGGTTCTGGTCATGCTGACCGTGATGTCGCTCAGCGGGCTGTGGGGACTGGCTTCGTATCGGAACCTCGTCAATGATCCGGCCGTTGACGACCGATCCGTTGTTTCGGCCGCCGATGTCGCTCGTGCTGTTGCAGTTCTGCGGTGGAGTGTGCCCCTGCGTAATGGGCCGTTGGAGACTCCCTTTGACCAGGATGTCCTGCAGGCTCGGCTGGATACGGCGCAGAATCTGTGCGCAGAGTACCGCACGAGACTGAATGAGCTGCCGCCGGGGTTGCGCTACAATCAGTCCATCGCGCCTCAGGTGATTGGCCAGATCAGCGAGGGACTGGCGACCCTCGAGCAGTCGCTGCACGATCCGGCCGGCCATCCGCCCATGGCCGTGCTGGCCGGCCGCCTGGATCAACTGGGCAAAGCCGCCGTCGAACTGCCCGAATTACCTGACGGGCTCCGCGACACGCTGCGTGCGGCGCGACGCGATTACCGGCAGGGGCTCGTGCTGGTTTCGGTCTGTGCCAGTGTTGTCGTGGTGCTGCTGATCGGACTTGTGAGGTTTGGACACCGGCAGGTGTTTCAGCCGATCTCCTCGTTGCATCAGGGAGCCCGCCGCGTTGCCCAGGGCGATTTCGACTACCGCGTTTCAATCAACTCGCAGGATGAAATGGGTGAACTCGCCGAGTCATTCAACCTGATGACGGAGCGTTTTCAGGAGATCACAGCGGACCTGGATCGCCAGGTTCAGGAACGCAGCCGCCAACTGGTGCGTTCCGAACGTCTTGCCAGTGTCGGATTCCTGGCAGCTGGCGTCGCGCACGAGATCAACAATCCCCTGTCGGCGATTCAGTGGGCTGGCGAGTCGCTGGAATCGCGTCTGGCCGAGTTAATGAGTGACGCTCCGGACGACGAGTCCGCGGTCGTGCAGCAGTATGTGTCGATGATCCAGTCCGAATCCGAACGCTGCCAGGACATCACCAAGCGGCTGCTCGATTTCGCACGCAGTCAGGACTCGGCGAAGACCCGGCAGGATGTGTGCCCCATCGTTCGCGAAGTCGTCACATTGATCACTCACATGAAGAAGTACCGCGAACGTCGCATCGAGTTTGATCACGAGTCGTCATGCGAAGCCGAGATCAGTGGCCCCGAGATCAAGCAGGTCGCGCTGAACCTCGTCGCGAACGCCCTGGACGCGAGCGGACCGGACGGACACGTCGAGATCCAGTTGATCGAACATGTGGACTGGATCGAGCTGCACTTCACGGACGACGGCTGCGGCCTGGAAGCGGACGACATCGAACACCTGTTCGAACCGTTCCACACAACCAAGCCGACCGGCGAGGGGACTGGACTCGGCCTGTCCATCAGCGACCGCATCGCGCGTGACCACGGCGGCACGATGGATGCCCACAGCCAGGGTCCCGGGATGGGCAGCACATTCATCCTCAGGTTGCCCAGAGTGCAGGAACGCCAGCACAACCTTGAAGAAACAACGCGCGAACTTCAGCGCGTGCTGGCAAGTTCGTAGACCGCCGCGAACTTTCGTCCCCGGCATTTCGCCGGGGGTTCCCGCGTCTTTGCACTACCGCACGAAAACACCGCCCGTAGTGCAGAAACGCGAGAACCCCCGAGGTGAACTCGGGGCGGTGCAGCGAGAGCCCCGGCGGGGGAAATGCCAGCCCCCGGGCTTTGAACGCGCAACATCAAAACAAACACTTCGGGTTGCCGTCCGTGTTTGCCCCGTTTCCCGGGTAGATTCCTCAACCTGGTGCCAGTGTGGGGCGCCAGTCAGTTTCAATATGACTGTCGCCCGAGTTTTTCCACCGGTCCCGGTGACTCTCCAGATAGACCGAGGGTGGCTGGTTTCTGGCTGGAAACGTCGTTGGATATTCGAGACGCAACCTTGCCGACTCGTAGACGTGCCTGTGTTCCGAGTAGACGTTGAAAGTCCCACAAATGAACGCAGTCCGGTTCCCGGAGAGCGATCAAGAACGAATGCAATTCGTTCGACGCTATCAATTCAGCGGCCTCTACCGCCACTGCAACATCGCGTCGCGAGAAGCGACACTGGCGGCTGCTTGCTGATTCAGGCTCAGAAACCGACGATAGGGACTGCCGACAGTTCACCTCAGACACAATTCCTCGGGAAACCAACATGTCAGCGGACAGCCAGCTTGCTCACATTGTCTTCTTCGATCTGAACGACGACTCGGCCGAAGCCCGTCAGGGACTGGTCGAGTCGGCACAGAAATATCTCACCGGACACGACGGTACGGTCTATTTCTCTGTTGGCACACTGGTGCCGGACCTGTCCCGACCGGTGAACGATCACGACTTCAGCGTGGCCCTGCATGTTGTCTTCGAGAACCGGGCCGCTCACGACGTTTATCAGCAGCACGAACGGCACCTGGCGTTTATCGCCGAGAACAAAGAAAGCTGGAAGCGCGTCCGCGTGTTCGATTCGTATGTAAATTAGATCGCTCGTTCCCCTTTCCTCGCACAGGAGAGGGACACCGGGCCGCTGAATCCGGCAGGTTGGTCGAGGTTGTCCGTGAGCGCGTCCACGCGATTAAAGTCATTGCGAAGACTGGTGGCGGTGATCGCGACGATGCTGGCTGTAGTGCCGACGCATGTGGCCGACTCACAGGATCATGCGCCCGACTCACATCGATTACCCCGTGCGGTTGCCGATGCGGAAGCCGAACGTCTGCTGCGGGGACTTGATCCCAAGAGTCCCCAGGCGATTGATCGAATCCCGCAGCTGATCGGTTTGATCAGGGATGAAACGGCTCCGAAGGTCCTGCGGCAGCAGGCGGGAATGCTTCTGGGTCGGATTGGCAAACCTGCGGTCGCGGCGGTCCCCATGTTGATTCGATTGCTGCGCGACCCGGAAACACCGGCGGATGCGACACGTTCATGGGCGCTGAAGAGCCTTGGCCTGTTTGGCGAACTGGCGGCCGACGCTGTCCCGCAATTGAGCCGTGGGGTGTCGGACCGATCTCGATCACAGGACGACCGGATTCTGATCGCGGATGTGCTGGGACAAATCGGCACGGCGGCGGCACTGCAGGCGCTCTCGATCGAGCTGCTCCGGCCTCAGTCCGAGCACACGAACAGCGAAGCGCTACTCCGGCAGGTGATGGTCGACGCTGTCGCATTGACCGGCCCACAGGCCATCGTCGCACTGCCGGCCCTGACGCGGATGACCGCGGACGGGAATGCCGATGTCCGACGCAAGGCGTGTCAGGCGATCGGTCAGATCGGGCCGCGGGCCGAGCTGTCACTGGACCCGCTGCTGGAACGCCTCGTGCTGGACGAGACTCCGGCTGTCCGAGACGCCGCAGCTGCAGCCATGGGGAAAATCGGCCCGGCCGCTGTTTCCATGCTGATCGACATCATGGGCTCGGGGGATGCTGAACTTCAGTGGCGCGCGGCGCGGTCACTTCAGACCATCGGCCCGCGCGCCGGTTCGGCCGTCGAATCATTGCAACGTGCGTTCCGAGTCGTGGACCCCCGAGTGCGAGTCGAATCACTGAAAGCTGTATGGCGGATTCGTGGCGATCCGAAGCTGGTCGCCGGACGGTTGATTCAGGAGTTGTCCTCACCAGAACGTCAGGTCCGCCGACAGGCCAGTCTGCTGCTGATCGAAATCGACCCGCTGCCGGCACAAGCAATGATGCAACTGCAAATACGCGCCGCCGACCGCACGCGTGACGGCTCGCGCGAGGCCGGCTACGTTCTGCGGGAACGCGCGAGGAGGTCCAAGTGAGCGACATCGTCGTATCTGAGAACATTGCCGGCGATGCTATGTCACGGCTGCGTGAATCGCACGATGTGGCGTTCGAGCCGGATCTGTGGCAGAGCCGGGATCGACTGGCCGCTGCGCTCGGCGAAGCTCGGGCACTGATTGTGCGGAATCAGACCCAACTGACCGCGAGTCTCATTGAAGCGGCTCCCAGGCTCAGGATTATTGCGCGGGCGGGCGCGGGACTCGACAACGTCGATACCGACGCGGCGACAAGGGCGGGTGTCGTCGTAAGTTACACGCCGCACGACAATTCCAATTCGGTCGCGGAACTGGTGCTGGGTCTGATGCTGTCACTCGTCCGCCGGATTCCAGCGGCCTGGCAGGACACCCGCAGTGGCGGCTGGGACCGCGTCGGATTCACGGGCGGTGAACTGTCGGGCCGGACACTTGGCATTGTCGGCCTCGGTCGGATCGGCCGACTGGTCGCCCAGCGCGCGGGTGCGTTCGGGATGTCGATCATCGCACACGATGACTTCATTGATCCCACTGCGGACTTTGTGCGGGAATCAGGAGCGCGCATGGTTTCGCTGGACGCGCTGCTGGCGGAAGCTGATTTCGTGACGACACACGTTCCGCTGACGGATCAGACACGCGACCTGTTTACTTACGAACGGTTCGCATCGATGAAGCCGACCGCTTTCTTTCTGAACACGTCGCGCGGCGAAGTGGTCGATGAACCTGGGCTGATCCGAGCCCTGACCGACAACCGAATCGCAGGTGCGGCACTCGACGTGCGCCAAACAGAGCCGCCCGCAACCGGTCCTCTGTCTCAAATGGACAACGTCATCCTGACGCCACACATCGGCGCGTTCACGCACGAGGCTCAGGAGCGTGTTGTGGCAACGGTCTGCCGCGATGTGACCGCGGTCCTGTCCGGTGGTGAAGCGGGAAGCCCCTTTGGACAGGCTCGTCCATGACGGTGAAGGACTTTGGAGGCAATCAATACAAGCCCGAAGCGCAAGCGAGTGAACCAGCAAAAGGCACGGGATTCACTCGCTTGCGCTTCGGGCTTGTATTGTCCGATCGTTCCGAACCGTCAGCGGATCATGGCGAAGTCGTTGTGATTGAACAGGGCGTGAATCAGGGACGACCGGGCGCGACTGTCCGCGTCCGCTCGACCGGCCAGTGCTTTTCGCAGATGCCCCAGTGTCGTGTGACATTCCTCACGTTCGTCATCATTGGGCAGGCGCGCGAGGATGGATTCAAAGGAAGCGTCAATAAACGCGTCGTCATCCGCGGCCTGCGGAGACAGCCGGGCACTCAGCACGCGCGCCGCGTCGAGCGCGACACGGCTGTTGGCCATCGTCAGGGCCTGTTGCGGAACGATGCTCTCCTGACGTCGATAGCAACGGATGATGTCTGCATCGTCGAACATGGACAGAAACGAATTCTTGTCATCGCGCGAGTGAGCGAAGTAAATGCTGCGACGATTCGCAGTGGCGTTGCCGGCACCGATTGTCGGTCCGCCGAGTTTCAGATCGAGTTTCCCGGCCAGATGCAGCACGCTGTCGCGCAGAATCTGCGATTCCATCCGCACCGCCCGTCGTCGCCAGTAGTACTGGTTCTGCGGGTCCGCCTCGCGCGTTGCAGCGTCGGCCTGCAGAGTGGATGTGGAAAGACGATAAGCTTCAGACGTGACGATAAGCCGGTGCAGATGCTTCATGTTCCAACCGTTCTCGACCAACTCGACGGCCAGCCAGTCCAGCAGGTTCTGCATTGGCGGCGCTTTCGTGCGGCGACCGAAGTCCGTCACGGGATCGACCAGCGGCTGACCAAAATGGCGCATCCAGATGTGGTTCACAGCGACGCGCGCCGTCAACGGATTACGGCGATCGGTGATCCAGCGGGCCAGCGCAGTGCGCCGCCCTGTGCTGGAATTGGGATAAGGACTGCGCCGCGCGGCATCCGACTCGGCCGGACCTTCGAGCGCCTTCAGTGATGCTCGCAGCGATGTGTAGGCTTCACCCGGTGCATCCACTTTCTTACGAGCGGCGTCGACATTCTTCTTTGCGGCTGCCAGACCGCTGCTGGCTTTGGCCTTCGTTTTTTCGTCGGCTGTCAGCAGCGTGACTTCCGCCTGAGCGACCGCTGCCTGAGCCGTTGCCAGTTCATGCAACCGGGCGGCTTTCGCAGCCGCGCCCACAAGATCGCCCGCATTATCGGCGGGGGGCATGGCGAGCTTCGCGACGTCAGCAGCAAACGCGGCCCGGAGCTTGGCCGGCTTCAGTTCTGCTGCCGCAAGCGACGCTCGCGCGGCGACCAGTTGAGGTTCGATCTCGGCTGGCGTCAGTGATTTCGCAGGCTTGCCCGCTTCGACCAGCAACGCGTCAGCCGGCAGCGATCGGATTTCGATCGAGTCAAACTCGACGGCTGCGTCGAACGCGATTAAGTCAAATCGGCCCCGTTCCCGCTTGACCGGAAGTCGGAACGCAAGAGCATGTTTGCCGTCGACCGAGACATTCATCAGTGGCCCACGAATGGCGAGTTTCAGAACGTACCACTCATTGAGCAGCACCGGCCGATCCTGTTTGCCTCCATCGGGGTACTGTTGGGCCGCGCCCGTCTTGTACGAGATCTGCAACTTCGATCCGCCATTGACTGCGCTCAGGTAAACGATCTTCTCATTGGCTCCGGCCACATCGAATGCCAGACCGACCGACTTCCACTTGTCGCCGCCAGTTGTGCGGAACTTGACTACGACTTCGAAGTCCTGCGGGTGCTCGTCTCGCGTGCGGAAGTATCGACGCGTGGCACCCACCTGCGTCTGCACGAGGTGTCCCGACTTGTACTTCCACTCACCTGGACCTGACTCCCACTCAATGGGCTGCTCCGCGTCAAAACTGTCGCCCAGAAACAGCTTGCCGGCCCCAGACGACTCTTTTGGCGCGGGACGACCTTTCGACTCGGCGAGTTGTTTCGTTAGTCCTGTAACCTTCTGCCGCGCTGTCTCGATCTCACGCTGCGCAAGGGCGAGGTGATCATTGAGAACGAATGGACGTAAAGCCGGACGATGGGCCTGCGCGGGAAGTGTCACTGGTTTGATCGGCAGTTGCTCGAATGTCAGCAGCGCCGGAACTGCCGGTGTGATGACGCGACTCTTGTCCGGTTCTTTTTCGTTGCCGCGGATGTGCAGATATGTCGGCGTTTCCGGATGCGCGTCAAACACACGGGGCAGGCCGTCCATCTCCAGATCGATTTGACCAGGCACCGAGTCGAGTCGCACCTGGTGCGGCTCGAAGAACGCCCGCATGCTGTAATAGTCGACCTGAGACAGCGGGTCGTATTTGTGATCGTGACACTTGCAGCAGTTCGTCGTCAGGCCGAGAAACGCCTTCGACGTGTGCTCGATCGTGTTGTCCAGCCAGGTCGTCCGGTTGAACAGGAAATAGTTGCGGGCCAGAAAACCGGTCGCGCGGAGCGTGTCCGGGTCGGTCGGAGCTAATTCGTCAGCGGCCAGCATTTCCGTGATCATGCGGTCGTAGCCCTTGTCATCGTTCAGCGACTCGACGATCCAGTCCCGCCAGTGCCAGATGTGCTTCTGGCTGTACCGCAACTGCTTGCCCAGGCCGAACCAGTCGGTGTAACGCCACACGTCCATCCAGTGTCGGCCCCAGCGTTCTCCATAGTGCGGACTGTCGAGCAGATCGGAGACAACCCGGTCCCAGGCCGCGGGACTTTCGTCCTTGAGAAACGCCTGCAGTTGCGCCCGCGTTGGCGGCAGTCCGATCAGGTCCAGGTACACACGACGCAACAGCAGAGACTTCGCGACCGGGCCAACGGGCTTCAAGCCGTGCTGTGCCTGAGCCGCATTAATAAACGCATCGATTGGATTCTGACCTGGTGATGTTGAGCCTGCGGGCAACTCCCCTCGCAATGGGATCCGGAAGGCCCAGTGGTCGCGCGGATCTTCTTCCGGTGCTTCCTGCGGCGGAGCTTTCGCGCCGTCGCGAATCCACGCTGTGATGGCTGCGATTTCTTCGCGCGTCAGTGCATGACCTTCCGGTGGCATCCGCAGCGACATGTCGTCTGTCGAGATTCGAGTGATCAGTTCGCTGTCAGCCGGACTGCCCGACCTGACCACAGAACCGCCCTCGCCACCTTTCAGGATGAGCGCCGCCGTATCGAGCCTCAGTCCGGATTCCTGTTTGAGCGCTCCATGACAGGCAAAACAGCGTGCCTTCAATACCGGCTTGATCTTCGAGACATAGACATCGTCGTCGGCCAAAGACCGCTGGGCGACGACAGCCAAAAGAAGAAGGGCAAGCGCGAGTCGACTTTGCCCGAGATGAGATGTCATGGGACCTGCCTCTGTTGCGGGATCCAGCGAAACGCGTATTCGGATTGCCGACGAGCAGCCCGCGAGTGTGCCGGGCTGCGAATTCTTTCGAGATGATCGTACTGCGCTGCTCGCATTTCTGCGCGCCATGCGGCTACTCGTATCAAGCCCGCGTGTTGCAACGAGCACCGGAAGTCGTTGGGCCACGATGGCGGAATTCCGCGCGTGGATCCCAATCTCAGCGTTTTTTCGAGATTCCGTGATTTCGATTCAAGCTCTGGCTGCAGCCATCTGCATCTCCCAGGCTCGCTTTTAGGACCGGCCGCACGTCCGTAAACGCCGCAGAATTGGTGTAACCGCTACACGCCTCTCCAACGTGCCATCGGTATTTCCCTCAGAACCAGATCCACAGGACTGTCAGGCGCCAACTGAACGATCTGTAAAAACGGAGCAATCCACACACACAGACTCGGCCTGTTTGAGGGACGGACGATGAAACGACCAATGGAGCAGTATCTGCCCGACGGCTGCGTCACAGTTCGGCAAACTGTCGGTACCGTCAGCCTGTTGGCGCTAGTGCTGCTCCACACGAAGGTTGATGCCCAGGAAGCCAGCGAGCCGAGCGTGGCAGGACGAGTCGTTATCGAGAATCTTTCGTGGGAGCAGGAAGAGGTACTGCAGTACTGTGCAGACGAAGCGCATGCAGCCCTGATGAAAGACGACCCCTATCCGAGTGCGAAGAAGTGTGGCACGTGCCACCCGCAGCATTACCGGGAATGGTCTGTTTCGCCGCATGCCTACGCGCAGTTGAGCCCCATCTTCAACTGCATGCAGAACGCGGTCAAAATTCTGACCAACGGCACGAACGGGGACTTCTGCATCCGCTGCCACACGCCCGTTGGCATGGATCGCAGCGAACCGACCACGATGACCAACTTCGACCGGCACCCCGTTGCGCGCGAAGGCGTCACGTGCATTGGCTGCCACCGGATTAATCAGGCCTACGGCAAGGGTTCCGGACGTCGGAAGCTGATCCGCGGCGGACTGGGCGATCCGGTTTACGGACCGCTCGGCGATGAAATGCTGCAACAGGTTCTGGCCGACCCTCATCAGTACGGTGTGCTGAAGACGCAACCGGATAAGAGTATTCGGGGACGTGAAGTGCATGACGACGTCGTCCCGTTCTTTCAGATGTCGACTCCTGGATTCTGTGGAACCTGCCACGACGTGTTCGGTCCAAACGGCTTCCGCCTTGAAGACCTCTTCAGCGAATACAAGGCCGGTCCCGCGGCCAAAGAAGAATGCACCACCTGCCAGGATTGCCACATGGGCAAAGTCCCCGGCCAGAAGGGTGGTTTTGATCATGGCCCGATCGCGCTTGTGGGCAACAGGTACACGCCCTCACGTCGCCGTACCAACCACATGATGGCCGGCCCGGATTATTCCATCCTTCACCCCGGCGTGTTTCCGCACCACCCGGATGCGATCCGTGAGGAGGACTCGGGTGAGCTCGATTTCGGACTGGCAACCACACGTGAGTGGTTTGAATTCAACGTCGATGCCAAATGGGGCACGGACGAATTCGAGATGAATATCCCGAAGGGTTACAAGTTCCCCGATCACTGGGGTGGCTGGATGGGCCAGGAGCGTCGCGTCGACGCCCGACGCATTCTGGACGATCAGTTCAAGTTGCTGGCCGAATACCGCGTCCAGGCCACTCAGCTCCTGCAGGCCGGTTACAAAATGAGCGAAATCTGCGATCCGCACTGCGATCGCGACGGACTGCATTTCAAGCTGAAGGTGTGGAACGGGACGACTGGCCACGGCGTGCCCACGGGATTCGACGCCGACCGTCTGGTCTATCTGGACATCCGCGTGTGGGACGACACCGGCAAAATGCTGTTCCGTTCGGGCGATCTCGATCCGAACGGAGACATCCGCGACGCTCATTCGTTTTACGTCCACAACGGTGTGCTGCCAGCCGACCACCAAGTCTTCACACTGCAGTCCCGATTCATCACTCGCAACATCCGCGGCGGTGAGCGCGAACAGATTCTGCCTATCAACTACTCACCCGATCCCCTGCCGTTTCTGCGTCCCCTGACGCGTCCGATGAACGTGCTGGGTCGACCACTCGGTACGCGCAAGCATAAGCAGAACCTCGAAATCGGCGGTCACCGCTGGGCGAAGTACCACGTCAAATCAGAGTACCTGTCTGGCAACGGACCGTATCACGTCAGCGCGACGCTGCGGGCTCAGACGGTGCCAGTCAATCTCATCCACCGCATCTCGATCGCTGGTTTTGACTACGGTCTGACGGCCAGAGAAGTGGCCAGACGCGTCGTGGAAGGTTCGTTCGTCCTGTACCACGAAGAAGCCACTTTCAACATCCACACGCGCTGACGGTTAACCCCGGAATATCACCATCTGCGTCATCGCCATTCACGCGAATCAGAAAAGCTGAGCCATGTTGTTGAAACCCGGTTGGGTCAAGATCGCGACCATTGCTGCCTGCCTGGTGACCGGAAGTCGGACACAGGCTGGAGAACCGGACAGTGGATCGGTTGCATTGCAGAGTGCGCCCGCATTCGGGGTTGTCACGATCGCGGACCTGGCAATGTCGTACGACGAATCTGGCGCAGAGACAACGGCCACAGCTCAACGTGCCGACGATGGGCACGGTGACTACATGGGGCACCTGTACGCCGACGAATTCGGCTGGTATCCACCGCCGGAGCATGCCCCGTGGTACTGGGAATTCGTGGAATCATTCACGGACGCGATCGAGTCGTCGCACGAACCACTCGTTGCCATCGGCGAAGGGCTCTTCTCCGGCGAACATTTTCACTTTGAAACCGATCTGTCCGACGTCCCGCTGGGGATTGTGGACACTCCGGCGCGACCGGACCTTGTCTTTGAATACAACGAACAATTTCTGAAACCTGGTCCACTGGGTGAAGAAATTGTTTTGCCTTCAGGAGCGGTCTGGCGTCCGTCAGTCTGGTTGTTCGGTTCGTATCGAGCCCATGCGGCCTATCGCAGCCAGGAGAATCTGAACTTCGCCGAGCTTGCACACAGTTTGAACCTGTTTGCTCAGGCCAATTTGACCGGCACCGAGCGCATCGTTCTGGGAATCCGCCCTGTCGATGAAGAAATTCATCAGCCGAATCAGAAACTCACCCGCGAATTCAACAGCTATGACTTCCAGAACGGTGACAAGCGGGACGGCTGGAACAACGACATCAACACGCTGTTCTTCGAAGGTGACTTTGGTGAACTCTTCCCCCATCTGGATGTCCTGGACCAGCAGCAGCTTGATTACGGTTTCACCGTTGGACGTCAGCCGTTGCTCGCGCAGCAGGGACTGATCATCAACGAGGACATGCTGGATGCCGTGACGGTCACGCGCAACACACTCAGCGGAAACGGCAACCTGAATCTGAGAATGACTGGTGTGTTTGCCTGGAATCGTGTCAGCCGTCACGACCTGGCACCCGGTGGCCCCGTCTTTGATCGCAACGGCAGGTTGTTCGCCCTGCTGACGGAAAGCGACTTCTTCGCGAGCACGGTTAATGCGGACGTGGTTTATGTCGAGACTGACAACAACGGCGTTGGCAACATGGTGGTGTGGGGCTTGAGCGGCATTCAGCGACTGCACGGGTACCACAACCAATACAATACGTCGTTCCACATTCTCGGTTCGCACCCGACGGAAAACGAAACCTCAACGGCCGGGCAGGGTGAACTCCTCGTGTCGCGTCTTTCATGGACGCCACACGGCGGCCTCGATGTCATCTACCTCAACAGTTTCTGGGGCATCGATCAGTTCACATCAGCAGCCCGCGGCCCGCTACAGGGTGGCCCACTCGGTGACGGCATCGGCATCCTGTGGGCTCATGCGGGACTCGGTCGGTTCGACACGCCAATCTTTAACGAGGTAGCCGATTCCGCCGGCGGAGCACTCGGCTATCAGATTCTGTTGGACGGAACGCGCAGCCAGGTCACGTTCGAGCTGGGCGGACGATCCGACACGAAGCAGGCCAACGATGGCGTCATCGCCGGCGGCTTCCGCTATCAGCAGGCCTGCGGACAGCACACCGTCTGGATTCTGGACGCATTTATCGGCAAGCAGGAAAGCCAGCGCCTGCACGACGGCGCCCGCGTCGAAATGCTCGTGAAATTCTAAACGCTGACCGATCACAAACTGCTCGCACCGTGCGGTCGACTCCGAGCTAATCAGTCCCGTCCGCTCCGCCAGCCTTGAGCTCTGCCTCCGCCTTCTTCTCCTGGTGGAGTTCCCAGTTCAGGCTGAAGCTGATCACCGTCCGGATGACGACGATGGCACCGAGCACACCCAGATGCTCCAGGTCGGGAGCGAGAATCGACTCCACAATGTCGGCGGCCACCAGGAACTCAAGTCCCAGCAGCAAATAGAAACCCAGGATGTGTCGCAGTGAAGAACGGAGCTCTTCTGCGTCTCCACCGCGGAACGTGACTTGTTCAAGGCGAATCAACCGCCAGAGACCAATCAGAACGCCCCACACGATGACCGACACTCCAACCACACCAATGACACCAGCCACGGCGTGCATCAGGGGGTCCAGAGAGAAAAAAGTCAGTTCCGTGCCTGCCGTTGCTTCGACGGCCGGGTCCAACAGGGCGTATGCGAATTGCATTTTAACTACGTTCTCCATGTGATCAGTGTGAATGCGTTGGGGCTTCGTTCGGGTCAGACTCTGCTGACTCGTCCGCCGTTATCGTCATGTGTACTGATTGTCATTCATTGCGATCTGTCGGCTTGACGAGCCGCGTAGTCGGCGGCACGCGTCAAGTCACCAGCCAGCCGCCAATGCTCGGCCAGAAGTGGATAGTGAGATTCAAGTTCTTCATCGTGCTTTTCCTCGATCCACGCACCGATGGCTGCATGTAATTCGACGCGATGCTTTTTCAGCATGATGTTATAAGCGACGTCGCGCAGCGTCTGGTGACGAAACGAATACTCGTGCTCTACATGGTCCTCGGATGTATGAACAATCTGTTTCTCACTGAGTGAATCGAGGCAGTCTCGAATTTCCGCCCGTTCATGCTCGACCGGGAAAATGTCATGGAGCATGTCATAAGAAAAGTCGTAGCCGATCACGCTCGCGACCTTGACGGTCAACTGTTCGGAAGCCGGCAGACTGTCGATGCGCCTGACGATGGTTCCGGCAAGCGAATCGGCGGCCTGCTGCCGCGTGAACTCGTGCAGATCGCCGATGAGCCGACCAGTGCCGTTCACGACTTCAAGCGTGCCTGAGTCGCGTAGCGTGAAGGTGAGCGCCTCAAGGAAGAGGGGGTTACCCTTCGTTCGCTCATGCAGCATGCGCTCGACAGGTGGAGGAAGAGAATCGGCATCCAGCAGGTGCCGTGCCATTTGCACGGCCTCTTCCGGGGAGAGGACGTCGAGTTCCAGATGACTTGTGGTCGGCATTTTCAGCAGCAATTCGATGTCGCGCGGAATGGGTGGCTTCATCGATCTTGCGTCGGCGATGATCATGATCGGGGCAAGTCGCGACGCCAGCTTGCGTAGCAATGCCAGTGACGCCGGATCGAACCAGTGAACATCTTCCAGAGAGATGACGAGCGGTTCCCGTTGCGCTGCCTGAGTAATCAACTCCGTGAGTAAGTCATCGACATTGCTGGCCCGAACCGCACCCGTCATCTGAGCGGTCAAGTCGTTGTCGGGCCATGTGACTGGCAGCACGGATGACAGCAGCGGAGCCAATCGCATGAATTCTTCCGACAGATCGAATCGATCACGGATCGCTCGGGTCAGCTCGTCGGGCTCCAGTCGCTCGTCCTCAACACCGATGACTCCGGTGATCACTGACCGCCATGCAAACCAGGGAGTCGAGCGTTCAATGGTGTCGCCACCTTCGTAGAACACACGGCATCCGGCGTCTTCCGCTGCCTGCTCAAAGTAATCCACCAGGTGCGTTTTCCCAACGCCGGCTTCTCCTTCAACGAACAGGACGCAGCCCGCGCGAGATTCGGTGAGCTTCTCAAGCTGCTCGTGAAACAGTCGTCGCTCGTCTCCGCGCCCGATAACGGTGATCCGTTCCTGCGCCTGATATGAGTGCTGCGTGCGTTTCGCGAGGGGCCGGTAACTTGCGACCGGCTCACTCTTGCCTTTCATCCGGATTGGTTCCAACGCCTCGAATTCAAATCGCGATTCCGCTTCACGCCACGTGACCTGTTCACACAGGATGTGACCCTTCGCCGCCTGCATGAGCCGCGCGGACGTGTTCACCGTATCGCCGATCATGGTGTACTCACGGCGCTGATTGTTCCCATAGACGCCGCAGAAGATGCGTCCCGTGGCAACGCCGATTGAACACGACCAGCCCAGTTCCGTGATGCACTCATGCAGGGCTTCAGCACATCCAACCGCGCGGGCCGCATCGTCTTCGTGAGTGACCGGTGGCAGACCGAATCCGGCCAGCATCGACACGCCTTTGTCGTCGACACTCATCTTGTTGAGGCTGCCCTCGAAGCGATACACGGTTCGCTGCAGCGCAACCATCAACTGCTGGGCGTCCTGCAGCGGCGTATTTCTGTCGAAACCCGGCAGGTTGGCAAACAACACGGTGACCTTACGCAGCCCACCGAGCCAGTCTGTCTGTCCAGCCGCCAGTTGCGCATAGATTGCTGCGGGGATATATCCTCGCATGGCTGCGACGGAGCTGACTCGGAAAGGGGCCTCGACCAGTTCCTGCTGTCCGCTGATGCCCGAGGTCGCGAAGTCTTCCTCGTCCGTGCCCTGGAGCGACTGAACGCGATAGTGGGAATCATCGACTGCCGTGCCGTTCACAAGAGATTCGACCCGCCGCCAGAAATCAGTCGACGCAATGATCTCGCCCGAGTTGGCGACTTTGTCGGCCGTGCCAACTTCTTTGAGCGGATCGCCGACAATCAGAAGTTCGCAGCGTCCGAAGACACCACCCAGATGCATGATCCGCAGATGGCCAGCCACCAGCACGATTTTCACCGACAGTTGCGTTCCGTGGACTTCAGGGAAGTTCCGCATTTTCCGCTGTATGTCGAGACTGGCCGCCACGGCACGGGACGCCGCATCACGCAGGTCGGCTCCGGGCTTGCGATCTTCAAACACTGCAACAAGAGCATCGCCAGCAAACTTGAGTACGTCTCCGCCGTAATCGCCAACGATCCGAATCTGCTCGCCAAAGTAATCGTTCAGCGCCGTTGTCAGTTCTTCGGCACCCACTGGACCTTTGGCGGCAAGACGTTCGGTGAGTCGCGTAAAGCCCGAGATGTCCGCAAACAGCAACGCGCATGGAACATCGTCTGAAGATGGCAACGGAATATGTGGATCGTGTTGCGTGAACCGGCGACACAGTCGGCCCGGTGTGAAACTCGCGAGATGAGCCAGTATGCCGGGGTCGCTCAGGTTCTCACAGTGCTGGTAAACCAGATCACCCACAAGCCGAGAGATTCGGACCAGCATGCGGTCAGGATCAATCAAGTCGACCACATTCAGAAGGCGACTGCCCCGACCGTAAGCGTCGCTGATCTGCAGACGGACGACCGTGTTCTGACTGTCCGGTTCGCGCTCCCAGACGGCCGTCGCGTTCTGAGGACTGAGTTCGGTGATCAGCTCGCTGTGCCGATCAACCAGCATCGACAATTTTGGGTCGTTCGCAACGTCTGGTGCTTTGCGAATCTCGACCATGTGTGAGCCCAGTCAAATGTGCGAACCGCACAGTGTTCTCGCTATCCCTACTTCTGCACCGCTGTTTAGGGTTGACAGGACAGCCACAACAAAAACACAGGGACTGTCCACAATTTTCACAATCGCAAACGGACATAGAGACCCTATCAAAGAAACATGCAAATAAGTACTGACTTACATCATTGTGACAATCCGGTGATCGACTACGGCACTGGCGCCTTTACGCTTCGCCAGGCCCGCCATCAACGAGCCGGCTTGTGGCCGCTGTGGGCACATGCCCGTAACTCCTCAGGCCGCACACCCCGAGCCGACCTCAACGAAATACATCGAAGCCTGCCAGGTGCCTTGCATTGCGCCATGTGTATTACTATCGTGAGACACTAATGCAAGACAGCTCCGTCCAATTTGAGATTCACCCGTCTTCGGGTGTGCCTATCTACCGCCAGATTATGGACCAGGTTCAGGCCATGATCGGCAGCGGTCGGCTTACTTCCGGTGACCTGCTACCCAGCGTGCGGCAACTGGGGGCTGATCTCGAAGTCAACATGATGACCGTCTCGAAGGCCTACGCCCGCCTGGAGGCGGATGGGATCCTGGAGCGTGTCCGCGGCAAGGGCATGCGCGTCAGACAACGTGAATCCAGCGGCCGCGTCAAAGACCGGCAACAGCAACTGAAGCCGCTTGTGGATCCCATGGTCACACGAGCGCAGCAACTGGGACTCACGGACGAGCAGATTATCGCAGTCGTGAAATCCGTCCTCAGGGAGCGACGCTCATGAGTGAATTCCCCATCGAAACGCGTGGACTCCGCAAGAGCTTCAAAGATAAGCAGGTGCTCAATGGTGTCGATCTGAAAATCCCACCTGGTACCGTGGTGGGTCTGATCGGCACGAATGGCACGGGCAAGTCGACACTTATCAAATGTCTGCTGGGCCTGCTGCGGATCGATGCGGGCGAGGCTGAAGTCCTGGGTGAAGACCCCTGGGATCTGAGCGAATCCGCCAAAGCACGGCTTGGCTATGTCCCTCAGGAAATCAAGCTGTATCCGTGGATGAAGTTGAGGCAGACCATTCGCTATCAGTCAGCCTGGTACGACAACTGGGATTGGGATCTGACCGACCGCCTGGTCAATGATTTCGAACTGCCCGAGAAGCAGACCGTTGGTTCGCTGTCTCAGGGACAATTGCAAAGATTGATGATCATCCTGGCGAATGGACATCGCCCCGAGCTGCTGATCCTCGACGAGCCCGTTGCCAGCCTTGATCCGATTGGTCGTCGGCAATTCCTGCGTTCATTGTTGCACGCCGACGACGAGTGGACTCCGACCGTGCTGTTCAGCACGCACATCATGTCAGACCTGGAACGGGTCGCGTCGCACGTTGCCGTCATGCAGGAAGGACGAATTTCCTGTTTCGAAGAACTCGACCAACTGAAGGACCGCGTCAAGCGGCTGCGGATCGCGGCATCGAGCGATCTTCCCGAAACGTTTTCGGTTGAGGGTGCACTGCGCACTGAAGTGCATGGGCGCAACGCATTGGTCGCCGTGCCGGCTGTCAGTGAGTCCCTTGTCGACAGTTTGAAGTCGCGCTGGGATGCCGACGTCTCTGTCGAGGACCTGAACCTCGAAGAGATCTTTCTGGAGATGCACGATGAGTAAACAACTTCGCGCCGCGCTACTGACCTGGCGCAACCCGGTTGCGCTCGTGCATGGACTGTTCTGGCTGTTGCTCATCATCGGTGCCATCGCCGAGTCGCGTCGCGATCGCTCGTTTCGCCCGTGCCATCCGACTGTGACCGTCGGTTGGGACAATTCTCTCGGGGCCGAGGCTCTGGTAGGGCTCTACAAATCAGATGGCCTCGCTGCGGTTAAAGCGAGACTGGCGAATGTCGAGGAACTCCGCATCGATGCGCGATGGACAATGCAATCTTCCCTGCAGTTTCAGCAGAACGGGCATGTCGTGTCCTATGAAACCCCGCCGGGAGGTTTGATTTCACTGCTGCCGGAATGCACCCGCCTGCGTCGACTCTCGGTCGAGGGCATGATCATTGCGCCCGAGAATCTGCAGATCATCGGATCAATTCATCAACTCGAAGAACTGGCTATGGCGCGCAGCTTCGTGTCGCCTGAAAGCGCGGATCGACCGCCCGTTCTTGCTGCACTCACAGGTCTGCGCCGTCTCAAGAAGCTCGATCTGTCAGGAACGTATCTGCAGCGACGGGGAACCACTGCAAACCCGTCGACCTGGCGTTCGAGCTGGCATATGGACGAAGAATTGCAACATCTGGCCGGACTGCCAGAACTTCGCACGCTCATTCTGGTTGATTTCGAACAGGTGACTGGCCAGGCAATACGGGCAGTCTCGACGTTGCCACAGGTCGAAACTCTTGCGATCGACATGATTGTCGGAGCCGCGGAAAAGTCAGTGACGGAGGAGAACGTCGCGCAACTGCAGTCGATGCCGAATCTCCGGACCCTCTACGTGCCGCATAGTCGTCCGTATCAGAATGTACTTGGACTTTGTCGCGAACTACTGCCCGACGCCTCGGTTCGACGCGGAACGTACGATTCGACTCGGATCGATACATGCCGGCTGGTGGTGCTGATCCTGTTAGTCACTGTATTAGCCGTCGTTTATCAGTTGGTGTGCAGCCTGCTGTGCAGCGTCGCCGCGACAACTCCACAGTTTCATCGGTTTCATCTTTGCGCGGCCGGAATCATCTCCGGAGTCTCGATCCTGATTTGCCTGGTTTTACTTCTCTATCACAGGTCAGATTTTCTGTCGGCGGTGTCGCTGTGTCTGGTGTTCGTCAGTGCGTTCGCTCTTGTCTTCTCGGCCGTGAAGCCAGCCGGATCACACGACGCACAGAGCTGGCGCACTGTGGCCGCAAGCGTCATGCTGGGCGGAGGTCCCGGGCTAATGATGATGAGTTTCGGTTTCCTGCCCCACTGGTTTGACGCATGGCTGGCAGGCGACTTCCTTCTGTTTGCCACACTGTTGATAGTCGGGTCGCTTGTCGTTCTTGCGCGAGTTCCCTCAAGCGTTAGAAAACTCACCAGCCAGGCCATGGAGAGCGGCATGGCTTCCGTGGCTGGCTTCTCGGACTTGATTCAGGCCCAGCAGCAGCGTGTGCAACGGCTGCAGCAGAAGAGGCAGGAATCCGGTGGCATTAAGATCGTTGATCTGCCGGCCGATCTGGATGCGAAACTTCGCTCGCTGCCCGTCGCTCGCAATCAACGACAACTGGCCCTGCTGCGCGCCGGAAGCGGTCTGAATCCCCGGTTCCTGCTTGTGTTTGGTGTGATCACGGTTTTCCTCGGGGCTTGTATGGCCCAAAGCGGCTCTCTTATCAGTGGTACGCCATGGGATGGTCGCGCGTTTCTGAAGATCGCCGCGGCCCCACTGTGCATGGTCGGGCTGATCCCCGGAGTGCTCGTTGTGGGAGGCTGGCGCAACCGGATGAGCGTAATGAGTCTGGAACTTCTGCGTCCCGTCTCTCGGAATGCCCTGCGTCGCATGCTGTTCCAGTCCGTCGCGCTCGATCTGGCACCGGTCTTTGTACTTGTGTTTTGCCTGGCAACCGGACTGGCCTTCGCCAGCGGATACGGTGCGACGACCCTGGCGATCGCCGCATTGTTCGCATCCATCGGACCACTGCTTTACGGAGTCGGTCTGTGGATCATCCTGATTCATCGCACATGGGTGACAATTCTGATTGGCATCGTGTTGCTGCTTGTCTGGCAGCTCAGCACGGTGTTGATGCTCCAGGAACGACCGCTCGATTCGAACATGCTGCTGATCCCGACTGCCGTGGGTCTGATCATTGGCCTCTCTGCAACCGGACTCGCGTGGCGCTATTGGCCTCGCAGGGAAATGGTCTAGAACATGCTCAACGTCGGTTTTCAAACAAGCCCGAAGCGCAAGCGAGTGAATCTGTTGTACGGGATTCACTCGCTTGCGCTTCGGGCTTGTATCGTGACGGAAAACCAATTCTGGAATTGCTCTAACACCAGAGATCGTGACGTACGCTTTCGAGCTCTGCATGGCAGCCAGTAATCTGACTCACGTGCCGTGACCGGCGTGCGATCTCGGTTATTGCTGAGCCATCGCGCGGTCATTCCTGAAATCGGGTCGGCCGAGGAGCGGATGATGAAAACTTCCTGTTCAATCACCTGTGCTGGATTCGTCGTGATTGTGTGCCTTTTGACCGGGGGCCGCAGTGAACGAACCGCGCGGGCACAGGAATCAACGCCAGGACGAGTCAGTGGCGGTCTGCTGGTCCTGTACGACTTCAGTGAATCGGGCGGCCCACTGATCAAGGACCGCTCCGGAGTCGGACCAGCGTTGGACCTGCGCATCGCAGACAGTAAAGCGGTACGACGCTCCAACGGGTCACTGCAGGTGTTGAGCAAGACGGCCATTCAAACGGACAAGCCAGCAACGCGGCTGGCGCAGGCAATCCGGAAGTCCGGGGAGATCACGATCGAGGCATGGATCCGTCCGGCGAATACAAGTCAGGAGGGCCCGGCTCGTATTGTCACGATGTCTCGTAATCCGAACGAACGAAACTTCACGCTGGGGCAGGAGAGCGACCACCTGGAAGTGCGGTTTCGCACAAGTCGCACCAGTACAAACGGGATCCCGTCGTTGAATTCAGAACGCCGGAGTGTCACGACGCAACTGACCCACATTGTTTACACACGAGATCGCGGCGGTCAGACAAGACTCTATCTCAACGGCCGAAAGCGGGACGAGCAGACAGTTGCCGGAGCGACCAGTGTCTGGCAACCATCACTCAAACTGGGTCTGGCCAATGAAGTCACTGGCGACCGTCCGTGGCTGGGCACTTTCTTCCTGGTCGCAATTTACAGCCGCGATCTGTCACCACAGGAAGTTGGACAGAACTTCAAAGCCGGATCGCAGGCATCGTCAGGTTCGCTCGCTCAGAACTCGGATCCAGGTGCTCGACTCTTCGCGACGAAGATCGCGCCGCTGCTGTCCCGGCAGTGTCTTGAGTGTCACGATTCCGTATCGAAAAAAGGCGGACTCGATCTGTCCCGCAAAGACGCCTTGCTGGCCGGTGGTGGAAGTGGAAAGGCCGTTGTGGCCGGCAAGCTGACCGAGAGCCTGCTGTGGGACCTGGTCGAGTCCAACGAGATGCCGAAGAAACGGCCGCCTCTGTCTGACGACGAAAAGAAGCTGCTGAGTCAGTGGATCGAGTCCGGCGCGTCATGGTCCGGAGGCATGATCGACCCGGCGGTCTACGCGCACGACAACCGAGCGACGGGCATCTGGATCCAGCGGCTCACACTCGCCGAGTACACCGAAACCGTTCGCAGCGCCGTGGGCGTCGACATTGAAAAAGAAGCGCGTGATCTGTTACCGCCTGATCTGCGCGCCGATGGCTTCAGTAATACGGCCTACAACCTGAACATCGACCTGAAGCGCGTCGGAGCCTACGCGCAACTGGCCGAGATCATCGTCAGTCGCATGGACGTTGGCGCCTTTGCCGCACAGTTTTCAAAGAGTCGTCGGCTTGAGGACGACCAGATGCGCGACCTGGTGTCAAAGATGGGCAAGTGGTTGTTCCGCGGACCGCTGGACGATCAGGAGATCACCAATTTCCGCGGTATCTCGTCGACAGTTGCCAGTGCGGGCGGCGGATTCGACGAAAGCGTGTCATTCATACTGGAAGCCATGCTGCAGTCACCGCGGTTCATTTATCGCATCGAGAATCAGCGAGGCGACGGAACGGCCTGGCCGGTCGGACAGTATGAGCTGGCGTCGCGACTGAGTTACATCATCCAGGGTGGACCGCCGGACGCCGAACTGCTGAAAGCGGCCGACGACGGAAAGCTGTCGGACAGCTCGGTCATCGCGCAGCAGGCACAGCGCCTGTTGCAGGATCCGCGAGCCATCAAGCGGTCAGTGCAGTTCGTGGACGAATGGCTGAATCTCGGCCGGTTGGACAACATGAGTCCCAATCGAAAGCGGTTCCCCGATTGGGATGATCAACTGGCTCGCGACATGCGCGATGAAACGCGGGCGTTCTTCACAGAAGTGGTCTGGAAACAGAAGCGGCCATTGTCCGACCTCCTGAACGCACAGGTCACTTTCGTGACACCCAGACTGGCACAGCACTACGGCCTCAAGACTCAAGACTCGGGCGTCACCGACCTTTCTGAAGTCCCGGGCCGCGGCGGCCTGTTGACCCAGGGAAGCGTTTTAACCGTCGGTGGCGACGAAGCCTCAATGGTCACGCGCGGGCTGTTCGTACTGCACGACCTGCTACGTGGCGTCGTTAAAGATCCGCCGCCGTGCGTCGATACAACTCCCGTGCCCACAAAGACCGGCCTGACTCAACGCGGCATTGCTGAGGCTCGCATCGCCAATGTGTCCTGCGGCGGATGCCATGCCCGCTTCGAACCACTCGCCTTCGGACTCGAAAAATTCGATGGCCTGGGGAAGTTTCACGAGAAAGACGAACACGGAAATCGTCTGCGAGAGGATGGAGAGATCCTGTTTCCGGGCGACGCAAAACCGGTTGCCTATAAGACCTCAGCCGAACTGATGAACCTGCTCGCGGGCAGCGATCGAATTCGTGAGTCGCTGACCTGGAAGGTCGCCCAGTTTTCGCTGGGACGTCCGCTGGTTGCAGAGGATGCGCCGATCATCGACCGCGTCCACAAATCGTCACAGAAGAACGGTGGAACCTGGACCAGCCTGATCACGGCAATCGTGACCAGCGACCTCGTGCAGTTGACTCGCACCGAGAGTCAGTAAGGATCGTTCGATCATTGAGTGTCGCCTTTCGCTCCGCGAAAGAGCGTTCTTTCGCGGAGCGAAAGACGACAATGTGACACTTAATTCACGGTCGAACCTAAGCCGTTCAAATCACAGCCCGCCAGCGACGGCATCTGGAATCCGTTTCGTGTCACTGTGATCATCGCTCGATCGCGGACTCGTGCGGAACAGGACGTCGAAGATGCAGTAGAACGACGGTACCAGAATCAGGACCAGGACCGTCGACATCATGATGCCGAAGCTCAGGCTGGTTGCCATCGGGATCAGATACTGGGCCTGCAGTGATCTCTCCAGCAGGATGGGTGTCAGCCCGGCGACGGTTGTGACAGACGTCAGCAGTACCGGCCGAAACCGACGTCGACCGGCCGCGATGACGGCGTCGTGCAGATCCAGTCCCGATTCGATGCGCTGATTGATAAAGTCGATCAACACAATCGAATCGTTGACGACGACTCCCGTCAGTGCGACCAGGCCGAACATGCTGAACATCGTCACGGGTAGACCCATGAAAAAGTGTCCCAGGATTGCGCCGATGCAGCCGAACGGGATGATCATCATGATCAGGAACGGTTGCAGGTAAGATCGGAACTGCAGCACCAGCAGGATGTACATCCCCACGAGTGCGGCGGCGAGACCGGCGACAAGACTCTGCATCGACTCGCGTCGTTCCTCCTCCTGTCCTTCCCAGCGGACGTGGATTCCCGGATGTCGCTCGATCAGTCCGGGTACGAAGTTCTTCCGCAGACTGGTGACGGTGTCGGCCGCGTTGGCGTCAGCATTCGATTCGTCGATGTCGGCCGAAACGGTGATGGACCGCATCTGGTTGATGCGATTGATCTCGGTCGCTCCACGTGCCACCGTGACTTCGGCCAGTTCGGTGATCGGATACTCGGAACCATCGGCTGTGCGCACGCGGATTTGATCGAAGTCCCCCAGTGATGCACGCTCGGCTTCCGGATAGCGAACCATCAGCTTGACCTCGTGCCGGCCCCGCTGCAGACGCATGACCTCGGCCCCGTAGTAGGAGGCACGCACGGTTTCGGCGAGCTGCGCCAGTGGAATGCCCATAGCGCGAGCACGCTCTTTAATGCGGATTTGAAACTCGTACTTACCGGGCGTCGCGTCATCCGTCACATCGTAGACGCCCGGGTATTCGCGGAGTCGGTTCTTGCACTCGTCCACTGCGGATTCGAGCTGCTCAATGGCTTCGCTCTTTGCCACAAGTTTGAATTCGATCGGCTTACCGCCGGGTCCATGACTGATGCTGTCGAAAATCAGGCTGTCGGCGCCCGCGAATTCACCAGCCGCTGCGCGCCATTGCGCCTGCAGCTCTGAACTGAGAACGGGTCGGTCACCCGTGTCGACGAGTTCCACAACGACCGCGCCGATATGACTGCCGCTGGTCTGATCCTGCGGACCCATCGGGTTCGACTCGGCCGTACCGACCGTGCGGTAGACCGTCTTCAGAATCGGCTTGCCGTCAGGCGTGCGGTATCGGGACGTGACTTCTCGAATCGAGTCTTCGAGCTTCTGAGTTGCTGCGTCCGTGATGGCTGCGGGTGTCCCATTCTGAAACGTGATTTTGGCCTGGATGTCGTTGCGGTCCAGCTTCGGGAAGATCACGAAGGGCAGCAGTCCGGATTGCACGAACCCCACAGAGACGATCAGCACAGCGATTGCCGAGGCAACAATGATTCCTGGATACCGAATCAGGAATTCAACGAGTCGCACGTAGACACGTTCAATAAACCAGTTCAAACCCGCTGCCGACTGCCGGTTCAACCAGTTGAACAGCCACAGGACTGGCATCAACGGATACATCACCAGGCCGATGATGCGGAACAGTCGACCGTCCGGATGCGCGAGATGCGCGGGCAGAATGAACACACTTTCGAACAGCGAGATGATCAGCATGGCGATAATGGTGACCGGCAGCACGCCGATGAACTTGCCCATCACACCGGACACGAACATCAGCGGCATGAAGGCGATGATCGACGTCAGAACAGAACCGAGCACGGACGGAAACACCTCGACCGTTCCGTCAACCGCAGCCTGCAGGAACGGCTTGCCCTGTTCACGGTGAGCGTAGATGTTCTCGCCAATCACGATGGCGTCGTCGACCACGATTCCCAATGCCATCAGGAACGCGAACATCGACAGCATGTTGAGCGTCTCGCCGCCGAACTGCAGGAAGATGCAGGCCCCGAAAACGGAGATCGGGATTCCCATCGCGACCCAGAAAGCCAGGCGGATTTCCAGAAACACGCCCAGCATCAGGAACACCAGCAACAACCCCTGCAGTCCGTTATGCGAGAGCAGATCCATGCGGTCCTCGACGGCGACCGACTTGTCGTTCCACGGAACCAGTGAGTAGCCGGGCGGGACGTCGATCTCCGGCAATCGATCGCGAACTTCGCGCACGACGGTGATCAGGTCCTCGTTGGATGTCTTGTTGACCGAGATCACCATGCCCGGTTTCCCATCGACGCGACTGATCGCGACGGTGTCAGCGAATTCGTCCTGCACCGTGCCCAGATCACCAACCGTCAGCACAACTCCGCCCGGGCGTGTGACCAATGGGATTTTCGCGATCTGCTCACCGGTCACGTGCTTGTTCCGGGCACGCAGCAGGATGCGTCCGGACTCAGCCTTCAGCAGTCCGCCCGGCAGTTCGAGGTTTTCGCGACGGAGAAGATCGGCGACCTGGGTCAGGGTCAGACCATGCTTGCGCAGAGTGCTTTCAGAAATCTCGACATCAATCTGGTAATCACGCACGCCCAGCAGGCTGGCCTGAGTGACGCTGGGCAACGCGATAAACTCGTCGCGCACCGCCTCGGCGACATGGCGCAGTTTCAGTTCCGCTTCCGGATCGTCGGTCTCTGGTCCCAGCACTGTGACACGGATCGCCGCGCTGCGCATGGTGAGCTGCTGAATCTCCGCGTCTTCCGCCAGTTCCGGGAAACTGGGTATCCGGTCCACCTCGGACCGCACCTCGTTGAGAACCCGCTGCACATCGTCCACGGATGTCGATATTTCGAGCATCACATTGGCAAAGCCCTCACCCGCGATCGACGTTTGCTTCTTGATCCCGTCGACCGAGCGGACCGCCTCTTCGATCTTCAGGCAGATGCCCTCTTCGACTTCTTCAGGACTGGCTCCCGGATACGGCACCGAGACGAGAATCATCTCGAGTTCGAATTCGGGAAACTCCTCGCGACGCATGTTCGCCAGGCAGACTCCGCCGATGATCAGCAGCGCGAGCATGAGCACGTTCATACCCGGCGAGTTATGCACGGCCCAGCGGACAAGAGTTCTCATAAGGCGGTGCAGTCTTCTGGTTTCATCAGTGCTTTGTCACGGTCGAGCGAACACCGACTGACGTGGGCGTGGGCGAACAACATATCGGGAAGTAGTTACACTTACCGCAGCGTTCAATTGGCGGAAAGCGGCACTGAGCGAAGTTGCCGGGAGACGAACGATCGTGTCGACGACAGAAACAGGACGTCGAATTCTGGTCATCGACGACGACGTTGTCGATCGCGAGCTGATTCGTCGATTGATCAGCTCGGATCACCAATTGCTGGAAGCGGCAACGGCCAGTGCAGCCATGCAGCTACTCCAGCAACAGAAGCCCGTGTGCGCGTTGCTCGACTTCCGGCTGCCCGACGTGCAGGGGCTGGAGTTACTCGACCGGCTCGTTGCCCGACACCTGCCAGTCATCATGCTGACCCGCCAGGGGAATGAAGCGATCGCGGTCGAGGCGATGAAACGCGGGGCCAAAGACTATCTAATCAAGAGCCAGATGGACGCCGACGGCCTGCGATCGAGTATCCAGTTCGCCATCGATCAGCAGCACGCTGAAACTCGGCTGCGCGAAGGTGAAGCCAATGTGCGGGCTATTTTTGAGGCCGCTCTGGACTGCATCATTGCCATCGACGACGAGGCAAACATCGTGGATTTCAATGTCGCGGCCGAACGGACGTTCGGTTATCGGCGGCACGAAGTCATCGGACGCCCGATGTATGACGCATTGTTTACGCCGGATGTCAGCGAGCGTGTCCGGCGCAACATTGCGGCGTACCTGTCGACCAGCGAAGACGGTTCGATGCTGGGCAAGCGACAGGAATTGCAGGCGGTGCGCAAAGACGGATCGACGTTCATCGCCGAGATCGCCATGCAGCCGATCCCGCTGCGGGGCGAGGCGGTCCTGGCCGTGTTCCTGCAGGACATCACCAAACGCAAGCAGGCGGAAACTCAACTGACGCAGATGCAGGATGAATTGCGTCAGCGGGTCGCCGAACGGACTGCCGAGTTGCGGACGGCTTATGAACAGTTGCAGCAGAAAATGTCCGAACGGCAACGCAGCGAGCAGGAAGCCCGCCAACATCGGGAGGAACTTGCGCACGCCACCCGACTCAACACCATGGGCGAAATGGCGTCCGGCATGGCGCACGAACTGAATCAGCCGCTGACCGCGATCGTCGCTCACGTGGAATCCTGCCTGGACACACTCCTGGCGCAAGGGCAGCAGGACGAAGACGTGCTTGACGATCTACGGCGCAGTGTTGAGCAGGCACGCCGCGCCGGGCAGATCATTAAACGACTCCGCGCGATGGTCGGAAAACGGGAATCGGAACGCACCACGTTTGACATTCGGGACGCCATCCAGCAGGTCGTGATGCTGGCCGAGACCGAAACGAAACAGATGGACGTGAACATCGTGTTGGAACACGACGTAGTCGTTCCGCTGATTCGCGCCGACCGGATTCAGATCGAGCAGGTGCTGTTGAACCTGGTCAGGAACGCGCTCGAGTCGATGAGGGATGTGAAGTCCAGCGAGCGAAAGCTGCGGATTTCCACATCGGCGGATGAGCAGGGCGGTCTGGTCGTTGACATCATTGATCGAGGGCGAGGGGCGTCGCCCGAAGAGCTGGCCCGATTGTTCGACCCGTTCTACACGACACGGCAGGACGGCCTTGGTCTGGGTCTGTCGATCAGTCGTACGATTATCAACGTTCACGGCGGCCGGCTGACCGCCACCGGGAATCCGGACCGTGGACTGACGTTCCAATTCACACTGCCGGCGCAGCCGTAACGCTGAGGGTGCAGCGGCCCCGCCGATTTACGACCGGCATCGAAGGCTATCGTACGGATCCGGACCCCTCTATCGCATTGCGTTGATGTATATCAACGCAATGCTACACTCAGACACGACACGCGAAGGAAAGCTGATGCGATTTCTTCAGATCATTTGGGACGAAGAAGACGACCCGCTCGGAAACGTCCGGCACATCGCAGAACACGGTTTGATGGTCGAGGATGTGGAAGCCGTGTTGAATGATGCGGAATCGGAAGGCTTCAGCAAAACAAGTGGCCGTCCCTGCTGCTTTGGCTACACGGATTCCAACGAGTACATCATTGTGATCTACGAGAAAGTTGACGGTGACTCGGTTTACCCCGTGACCGCTTATCACGTCCCCGAACCATAAAGGGAATGAGCATGGCAAAGAAGAAAGCGAAGCGAGTGATCCGCCCGGGCCGTGTGTCCGCTGCGGAAGCCGAGCGGTTGGACAAGATCCGGGCGCAGGCCCAGGAGGACTTTCCGCCCGACCCGGACCGGTCACTGCCCGTTACTACAGGAATCGGCGCGAAGATTCGCCAGGCGCGGGAGCGTCAAGGATTGACGTGGTATGCGGTCGCGAAGGCGGCCGGTATCCCAAATCCGCGTACGGTCCGTGATATTGAATTCGGTCGAGATACCAAAATGTCCAGCGTCGAGGCGATTGCCAACGTGCTGGGGCTTCAGATTGATCTGGTCGAGGCTAGTCGGTAATGAGGAAGGGGGCGTAGAGGTATTTCCCATGTCAGTTCCGACAGTCTTTGTGGTGGATGATGACGACGCCGTGCGGCGAGCCCTTTCACGGATGCTCGGTGTCGCCGGCTATGAGGTCACGACCTTTGCCTCGGCCGAATCGTTTCTCGAAAGTTACGATCCCGATTCCCCAGGCTGCCTGATTCTCGACGTGCGGATGCCCGGCATGGATGGGCTCGAACTACAGCAGAAACTGACCGAGCAATCACTTGCGCCGCCGGTCATTATTCTCACCGCTCATGCCGATGTGCCGATGGCGGTTGATGCGCTGCAGGACGGCGCTGTCGCTTTCATCGAGAAGCCGTTTGAAAAGGAACACCTGCTGGAGCGTATTGAGCGCGCCCTGCAACACGACGCCCGACGGCGGCGGAATCAATCGGAGTGTGCCGTCGTCCAATCCAGACTCAACACGCTAACTCCGCGCGAGCGCGAGGTACTGGACCTGCTGGTTGAAGGACTCGCCGTCAAGCAGATCGCCGTCCGACTCGGCACGCAGCGGCACACGGTGAAACATCAACGAGCCAGCGTACTCCGGAAGATGGAATCCGTGTCCGAGGTGGAACTCGTCAAAGCCATCGCGCTGCTGCGGTCCGAGAGTTGAATCGTCGCTGATTGTGGCCTTTCGCTGCGCGAAAGAGTGTCGGCTGCGGTACCTGTCTGCCGCTCTGCGGAGCTGCGCCGGCGTCCTTTCGCGGAGCAAAAGGCCACAATGGGGCATAGCCCAAAGGGCTATGGAATTGTGAATAACGGTTCTGTAGCGTGTGGCTGCGTCGGTCTGAGTATGTCCGGTTCGCTATTCGCCGGACTGATGCCTCCTGCCAACCTGATGCCAGTCATGACGCGCACGCTCCGACCGCTATTGGACAGGGCATTATTCCTCCAGGCACGATCGCATACCGTTCCCATGGCTCGCATCCTGTTAGTCGAAGCCAGTCAAACCCAGGCTGAGATCTATACCCGGCTTCTCAAGGAAGTCGGGCATTCGGCCGAACAGGCACGGACCACGGGCGATGCGGTCAGGATTTGTTACGCGAGTACGCCCGATCTGGTGATTATCGATCCGTCTCTGGCCGAAGAGTCGGGGATGGACGTATGCCGGCGGATCAAGGGCGACATGGTGCTGGCTTTTCTTCCGGTTCTGGTGCTTGGTGACGACGAAACGTCGCAAGATGAAACGACAGCCCTCGACGCCGGCGCCGACGCCTTCGTGTCGAAAGCACAACCACACGACGAGCTTTTGGCTGTCGTCGAGCATCTGTTGGCGATGGTCGTTTCCTCCCAGAGCGACGAGCCCGCAGGAACGACGCCCCGACCCGAATTACGACGTATCCGCTTGTTGGCCGTAGACGACAGCCCCACAATTCGTGAAGTCTTCGCAATCAACCTTCGCGCGAGCGGCTTTGATGTGACCGGCACGGCGTCGGGTGCCGAAGCACTCGAGTTGCTGCAGCAGCAGGAATTTGATGTTGGCGTGTTCGACATCGTGATGCCGGGAATGGACGGCTACGAACTTTGCCGCCGCGCGCGGGCGTGGTCCACGGAAACCGGTCAACAACTGGGCATCGTCGTCCTGTCCGGTCAGGAGACGAAAGATGTCCACGTGCGGGCGTTAGGCGCTGGTGCCGACGACTATGTGATGAAGTCCCAGGATCCGACGGTGGTGATTGCACACATCCGCTCGGTCGCCCGGCGCGTTGGGATGACCCGCCAGATTCAGTTGATGAGCCACCGCGTGCAGCAACAGCAGATCGAGTTGCTCGAGGCCGACCTGCACCGCGATCAGGCCAGGGAGCAAGGGCAACTTGTCGATCAGTTGAAACTCACCGTCGCCCAACTGGGACGCGAACAATATTTGCTCAATGCATTGGTTGACAACATCCCCGATCCGGTGTTCTTCAAGGATTGCGACGGTCGATTCATCCGCGTCAACCAGGCGATGGCCAACCATGCAGGCTGCGACGACCCGTCTCAATTGATCGGCAAGACCGACGCCGATTTCTGGTCGTCAGAGTTCGCCGCGAAAACACGTGCGGACGAGCAAGTGATTCTCGAAACGGGCCAGCCGCTGATCAACAAAGAGGAACGCACGGTCAACAAAGACGGTGGAGCGAGCACCCTGCTGGTGACCAAATTGCCGCTCCGCGACGAACAAGGGGACATTGTCGGAACATTCGGAGTCTCGCGTGATATCAGCGAGCGGAAACGCATTGAGGAGGAATTGGAACGCAGCAACAAAGAACTGGACGAATTTGCCTATGTCGCGTCGCACGACTTAAGGTCGCCGCTGGAAGGCATCAAGAACCTGGCCAAGTGGATCGCCGAAGACAACGACGACATCCTGCCTGACGCATCCAAACGGCATCTGGAGCAAATGCAGCAGCGGATGGACCGGTTGGATCTGTTGTTGAGCGACCTGCTGGAATACTCGCGGGCCGGGCGAGTACACGGCGTCATTATGGAAGTGGATACCGCGAACCTGGTCGCCGACATGGCCGCCGTGTTAAGTCCAGCCGCTGGATTCCAGATCTCGTCCCATGGCGACATGCCGAAGCTGCGAACGGCCCGAACACCGTTGGAGCAGGTCCTGCGCAACCTGATCGACAACGCTGTCAAACACCACGACGGCGAGGGCGGCACTGTGAAAGTGAGCTGCCGCGACGCCGACGAGTTTTACGAGTTCGCCGTGACGGACGACGGGCCGGGCATCGCCCCGGAATTTCACGATCAGATTTTCAAGCTGTTCGAAACACTCAAGCCGCGCGACGAAGTGGAAGGCAGTGGCATGGGACTGTCCGTGATCAGGAAGATAGTGGAAAGCTACGGCGGCAAGGTCACCGTCGAATCTCCCGGCGACCGTGGCACAACATTCCGTTTCACGTGGCCGAAAGAGATGGATGCATAGTCGCCCAATGTCGCCTTTCGCTCCGCGAAAGGACGCACGCACTTTCGCGGAGCGAAAGGCGACAATGAGCGACACTCACAAAACATCGAGATCAAACATGGCTGAAAACACTGTCAACATTCTGCTCGTCGAAGACGACGACGTGGCCGCCGAGGGCATTGAGCGGGCGTTCCGGAAAGCAAAAATCGGCAATCCGATCCACCGCGCCACGGACGGTATTGACGCCCTCGAATTGCTGCGTGGCGAGGGCGGTCGTGAACGACTACCGCGCCCTTACATGATCCTGCTGGACCTGAAGATGCCACGCATGGACGGACAGAAGTTCCTGGAGGAAATTCGCGGCGATGCCGAACTGGACGACAGCGTGATCTTCGTGCTGACGACTTCGTCTGACGAGCAGGATCGAGTGGCGGCCTACAAGAAGTACGTCGCGGGATACATCGTCAAATCGAAAGCCGGCGAAGATTTCGTGGAACTGCTGGGCATGCTCGACCACTTCTGGCGCGTCGTCGAGCTGCCGGAGAAATAGAGGCATGTCGCCTTTCGCGGAGAGGTTGTGAATTTATTGGCCGTAGGGTGTGAGAAGCGGGCCGATCGCCATTCGTGGTGTGCCGGCGCGGAGATCTCAAAACTATGTGGATGGGAACTGACTCCAAAAACCGCCCGCGCCGGCACACCGAATTGGTATTCGCTCCGCTTGTCACACCCTACTGAACAATTCACAGCCTCTCCGCGAAAGTGCGCGTCCTTACGCGGAGTGAAAGGTGACACTAAGTCACATGGAATAAATTGATTCCCGAAGTTCGATCAGCCGGAACGCGTTAGCGTCCGGTTCGCCAGGAACCGTGGGCTAACGCCCAATGGCACTTGGTTTAGATTCAGTCATTCGGGTTTTGGTTTTCGTTTTGGTTTTCGTTTTGGTTTTCGTTTTTTGAATTGATTCGACTTGGGGCGGCGGGGGTAGACCTCGCGGTCGAAACTGCGGCCCGGACGGTTCGGGAGTTTGTCCAGCATCGCGTAGCTCAACGCGACCCCGTACTG
>Ga0302123_10000096_pt1 | contig 64008 bp, 66 predicted proteins | sample CB21_321_MG_FD_203109 | JGI IMG/M metagenome (GOLD analysis project Ga0302123, IMG submission 203109) | Marine microbial communities from Western Arctic Ocean, Canada - CB21_32.1 | ecosystem: Environmental > Aquatic > Marine > Oceanic | place: Canada: Western Arctic Ocean | collected 2017-09-28 | reverse complement strand
AGCCTTCGAGCGCACCGCCCGGGCGCAGGTAGTCCGCCACCGACAGATGCGTGTACGAGCGGCCCTTCAATTCCGGCGTATGCAGCACCGGCCCATTGTGGATCTGCACGAAGTCCACGTAGTCCACGCCGAGCCGCCCCAGGCTCGCGTCAAGCGAGCGCTCCACGTGCCCCGCGATGTCACCAAGATCAGCGTCACGCACTTCGACCTTCGTAGTGATGTACGGACGCACGCATAACTCTTTCAGCGCACGACCGAGGTTGGACTCGGATATCCCATCTCCGTAGTCAGGCGCTTGGTCGAAGTAGTTAATGCCCAATTCTATCGCCCGCTCGATGGCTTCGACCTGCTGCTCGGGTGTTCCGTTGACCATCAACCCGGCGTTGCCGCCGCCTCCGAAGGCGATCTCCGAAACACGGATGCCTGTATTGCCGACCTCTCGATATTGCACGCTGACTCCTCCGGTGGGCCTCGGAACGACGGTTCAACCGGAAGCTTACACGGCGAGCCGGGCGCTCGCACCGCCACGTCCTTTCCAGATGAGCGCCATAGTCGATTAACCGGAATGTGTGCCTTCAGGCCAGGCCCGCACTATAGTGAGCGAGCCAAGCAACGACAAACTGTGAGCCAGGAGCGCGTGGGCATGAAGAGCATCGCTATCGACCGCACCAAGTCACTTCTGGAAGAACCAGAGAAGGGTCATAACCGGTTCCACCCGGACATCAAGCCCATCCTGGAAGTTAACCAGGGCGAAGAGGTGGTAATCGAGACGCGGTCCGCCGCGGACAACCAGCTCAGCCGGAACAGCACGGCCCAGGACCTCCTGAACACGAGCCCCAACCGTGCACACCCGCTCACCGGACCGATCTACGTCAAAGGCGCCGAGCCCGGAGATCTACTGGAGATTGAGTTCCTGGACATCACACCGAGCGATTGGGCGTTCACCGGCGTCCGCCCGGGACGTGGGTACCTCAAGGAAGGCTTCGAGCCGTTCCTCGCCATCTGGGACATCGAGAATGGTTTCGCCACTTCCAAGCAGGTTCCTGGCGTAAAGATTCCTGGCGGGCCCTTCATGGGTGTAGCCGCCGTCTCACCTTCGCACTTGCAGTTCCAGACGTGGACGAAACGCGAGGCTGACCTCCTAGCGCAAGGCGGTGCAGTCCGACCGCCACAAGCCGAGGAAGCGGTGCCGTCCATTGACCCCATCGCATCGGAAGGCCTGCGCACAGGGCCGCCACGCGAAAACGGCGGGAACATGGACGTCAAGCAGATGACGCGTGGCGCCAAGCTCCTGCTACCCGTTGGGATGCCGGGCGGCCTGTTCTCGACAGGCGACGCACACTACGCTCAAGGTGATGGGGAGGTGTGTCTACAGGCCATCGAGATGGACGCGGCGACCACCGTGCGTTTCCGTGTAATCAAGGAGGGCGCGAGTCTCTACCGGATGCGTGGCCCTCACCTCTCGCACGCCGAGTACGCACCGCCCGCGCCTCAGCGCTTCACCGCAACCATAGGCATGCCCATCCGTGAGGACGGCACGAACGCCTCAGAGGACCTCAACGTCGCTTGCCGCAACGCGCTCCTCGAGATGATCGAAGTGCTAGTCAGTCGAGAGTTCACCCTGGAACAGGCGTACGTCATCTGCAGCGTAGCCGTCGACCTCAAAATCAGTCAGGTCGTTGATGCACCCAACTTCATTGTCACCGCGTTCCTGCCGGAGGACATCTTCGACGTCTAGCCGTTCCCATGGTGCAAGCGCAGCCTGGGAACGTGGAGCAACCCGCCAACGGCGATGTCACGGCGCACGAAGAAGAGGACGTTGCCAACAGCCAGCACGACGGTGGTTACGAGCGAAACGCCGAGATAGACCCACGACACGTCTCCATTGAGCGCCTCGGCTCCCTGGAAGTACGAGGTGAGGTACACCGGGCGCAGGTCCACGAGCACCTGGCTGACGCCGGAGAGCGCGTCGAGCATGTAGGAGGCCACGAGTAATCCCGCGAGGATGGTACCGCCCGCCGCGTTGCTGGCAAACAACTGCGCCAGCAACGCGGCCGCGAGAGCGACCATCATCTCGAACGGCAGTAGTAGCAGAAAAGCGTTGCCGAATCGGCCGATCGAGCTCGCCTCGCCGATGAATAACGCAGGGATGACGAACCCGAGGGCAGTGATACCGACTATCAGGACCAGGGACGCGGTGAACGCGCTGAGCTTCACTATGGCGACACGCAGGCGGGTCACTGGCTGTGAAAGCAGCAGGTCCATGGTCCCATTGATCTCCTCGCCGACGATGAGCGCACCGCCAGACAGGATCGCGAAGACGGCGAAAGCAACATGCGCATAGCTGAAGAATTCCACGCTAAGGTAGCCCTCAATCGTGCTGAAATCACCTTCGCCAATAAACCCAGCCCACGCGTCGGGCAGGCTCTCGAATAGCTCGCCATAGACGTCGGAGACGCTGGGGAACACCGCCACTGTCAGCGCCAGCATCGCGCCCATGCCGAGCCCCCAGCCCAGCACCTGGCCGCGTAGGTCCCGGAGCGACTTTCTGAATAGCGGATCAAACATCGCTAGCCTCTCTTGCATCTCCGGCAACTTGTCCCTGCTCGTAGAGGGTCAAAAACTCTTCCTCCAACGAGGGCTGTCCGCTCTCTATCGACAGCACTCTATGCCGCGCGACGGCTTTAATCACCGCATCGACCTCGCCGGAAACCTCCAGATGGACTTCGCGGCCATCATCGTTCCTGAACGTCTCTTTCACTCCGTCGAGCGCGGCAAACGCATCTGGCGGCGGCGGCTCTTCGAACCCAACGTTCAGCACCGTCAATCGCTGAGACACCACATCCTCGATGCGCTTCACGGCGATCAGCTTGCCCTCGCGAATCATGCCGACGCGGTCGCAGATGTGCTCGACCTCCGGTAGGTTGTGAGACGAGAAGAACACCGTCGAGCCTTGCTCTCGTACCTCGCGCAAGATCGCCAGCACCTCTCGTTGCATCAGTGGATCGAGCGCGTTGGTGGGTTCGTCCATGATGATCAATTCGGCTCTGGCCATGACGGCTAGGACAATGCCCACCTTCTGCTTATTCCCATGTGAAAGCTCGCGGTTGCGGATGCTGACGTCCAGACTGAGGCGGTCGCAGAGCTCATTAACGTAGGCCTCGCTCACGCGATCGGGGTGCATCGCGATGAACAGGTCAAGCGACGCTCGCACCGTCATGTTCGGGTACACCGTTAAATCGCCCGGCAGGTAGCCAACCTGAGACCGCACCGAAGACGAACCATCGTTGCAGTCCACTCCAAAGATGCTGACCCGCCCCGAAGTCGGACGCAACAAATCCAACATCAGCCGCAATGTCGTGGACTTCCCGGCGCCGTTGGGCCCCAGGAACCCGAATATCTCCCCACGAGGCACCGTCAGCGTCAGCGAATCGAGCGCCAACACACCCAATCCATAGCTCTTCGACAGTCCCTCAAACGCGATCGCCGGAACGTCGTCTGGAACGCGATCGCGCCTAAACGTCTTCGTCTGCATACCCACCTCACTCCATCGGTGCATCGTTAACGCCACCATGATGGGCCATCCCGCCCTCCCAAGCCATAAATCGGGCCACGTCGCCGTAAGAGTTTCGTGACCGCGAGCGCGGGGCACAAACCGGCAGGGCGCCAGCCGGCTGCGCGCCAGGCGTCCTGCCGGACGATCCATCGGCGAACGATGGTAGAGCACGAGGGTGGAGCATCTCGCAGCTCAGGTGCCCCCGCCTGCGCCTGCTAAACTCGGCGAGTGCAAGACTCGGCTACACCATCGTTCTGGCAGCGTTACACGATTGCGCTGCACTACCGCGACTTCGTTTGGATTTGGCTGGGGAGCCTCGGTGGTCAATCGGCGTACTGGGCGCTGATCGTCACCCGCGGCGTGCTGGTGCTGGAGATGACCAATTCTTCAGCACTTGTAGGCATCACGACGTTCGCCGCCATGTTCCCCCGCGTCATCTTCCCAGCGATCGCCGGCTATGCAGCCGATCGATTCGACCGACGCACGGTCCTCGCCACGTCATATGTGCTGCAGCTCTCGCACGCTGTCGTCCTGACCGTCCTCGCGTTCACGGGCGTTCTCGAGGTCTGGCACGTCATCGTCCTCTCGTTCCTCAACGGCAGCTTCCGCACGTTCCAGATGGTCACCACGCAATCGTTGATCCCCAACCTTGTGCCACGCGAGCACTGGCTGAACGCCATCGCACTGAACCAGATCACCGTGCAGGGTTCACGCCTCGTTGGACCTGCTGTTGTCGTCCCCGCGCTGCTACTCGTGGGCACGGAAGCGGCGTTCCTCGCCAGCAGTACCTTCTACCTGGCAGGCGTATTCGGCATCTTGGCCGTCCGTACCCGGTCGTCAGGTGGCCTGAAGAAAGGTGCGGGAATCGGATCCAGCCTCTTGGAAGCCGCTCGCTTCGCCTGGTACCACCCGCAGATCCGCTCTCTGTTCATCCTCATCGCGCTCCACTGCTCCATGACCATGGCCTTCGAGTCAACCTTCCCCGTCTACTCCCGTGACATCCTCGACGGAGGCAAAGCTGGCGTCAGCTACCTGATGATGGGTGTTGGCTCCGGCGCGCTCGTCACCGTCATCTACATCGCCGGTGTTCGTGGGGCCATCGCCCGTGGCCGCCTGCTGTTCATCCTGGGCTTCACCAGTGGACTCTCCATGTTCGCCCTGGCCCTGGCTACCACCATGCTCACAGCCGTATTGGCCGCAGCTGCCATGGGCGCTTCACAAGCGGGCTTCATGGCCGTAACAGCCGCCATGGTCCAATCGCTCGCCCCCGACGAGATGCGCGGCCGCCTATCCGGTCTCAACCAGATTAACGTAGGGGGCACCATGGCCATGGTCAATCTCGTCAATGGCTTCGCCGCAGACATCGTCGGCGCTCCCGCGCTGCTCATCACCCTGGGACTCGGCTTCGTCGTTGTCATGGGAGGAAGTCTGCTTCTGACCACGGTCCGCAGTTTCTACGCGGGCGCCATTCCTTTGCCCGTTCGGGTGCGCGGCTGATCCGCCCGAACCGCTAACCGTCTTCCATCTGTTTCTGATCCATATCTGAAAACTGGAAATGCGCGCACATGACCACCTGGAATCCCACGCAGTACCTCCGATTCGGCAACCAACGCCTGCGCCCTGCGCTCGACCTGCTGGCCCACGTGCCGCTGGACGCCCCGCGCACCGTCTACGACCTCGGCTGCGGACCTGGCACGGCCACGGTCCACATCAAAGCGCGCTGGCCCGAAGCGAACGTCACAGGCGTCGATGGCTCGAAGCCAATGCTCGATCGTGCCCGTGAGGAGCACGCCGACATCAGCTGGCAGCAGGGTGACCTCCGCGACTGGCAGCCCGACACGACGCCGGACCTGCTCTACTCCAACGCCACATTGCACTGGCTTGGCGATCACGAAACCCTCTTCCCGCGCCTAGCCAGCCTGCTACCCGAAGGCGGCGTGCTAGCCGTCCAGATGCCCCGCAACTTCGGAGAGCCCTCTCATACCACGATCTTCGATACGATGCGCGCCCACGACTGGCGTGACCGCCTCCTGCCACTTCTTAGCGAAACGCCCACGCAACTGCCAACGTTCTACTACGACCTCCTCAGGCCTCTCTTCTCAGAGCTCGATGTCTGGGAAACGCAGTACTACCAGGTCATGGAAGGCGAGCACCCTATCGTGGAGTTCACGAAGGGGAGCTTCTTACGGCCCATCCTAGACACGCTGAACGAGGATGAGGGGGCGGCATTCCTCCGCGAGTATGCGGAGCGCGTGGGGCCCGCGTACCAACGTCGACCCGACGGCACGACGTTGCTGCCATTCAGGCGTTTGTTCTTGATGGCCACGAAGTAGAGGAAGCAGCTCGTCGGAGCGTTCATCCATCGATAAGCTAGAACAGACGTCACAGCATGTGTAACGTTTGATCGCATGGACGCCAACGGCTATCCCGTTGGCGTCCATGCGATCAATGCTTGTGATTAATCTCGATGATGAGCAGACCAGCGCGAGCCTAACTGGTCAAAAGTGATCGCGATAGGCACCACCGAGGGAACCCGTGGGAGCCGCACTGCGCCGCATCCTCAAAGCGGTTCGGGCCGCCGCCGAAGAGCCCTCGCTGCTCAATCTGGAGATTACCCGAAGCGTCATCAACCGTCTCTGTATGTTGGGGGATCGCGTGAACCCGCGAGTAGCTTTGCTGACGACGGGCGAGCGAGAAGTACTCTGCCTGGTCGCGGAGGGTATGACGAACACGGAAATCGGAAATACGTTGTTCGTCACCGAACACGCTGCGTCCGCAACCGGCTCACACGGCTCTTCACGAGGCTTGGCTTCTCGCACCTGACCCATGCGGCGGCGTTCTCCGTAACTCACCATTTCTGCACCGGCGAGTGAGGGCTATGGAGCGGTATCGGCCGCGAGGACATACAAGGCCACTGCAGAAGGTTAGGTGCGAAAGTGGTTAGTCAATAAGGGGGAATCGTCGCAGCAGTAACACTTGCCGGGACGCGACGCAACTGGCTGGGGATAATGGATTCGAACCATTGTTGCCTGATCCAGAGTCAGGTGGCCTACCACTAGCCGAATCCCCAGTGCGCCCGTTAATCCTAGCAAACCGCCCCAACGCTCGCCAGCCTAGACGCCCTCAACGAGCGTGAGTCGCCCCGTGCTGTTGGCGTGCCGCGTTCCGACGATGGCTTGGTACTCGAGCGAGTTGTACCAGCGTTTCGCAGCCGCCAGGTCTTCGAATTGCAGGATCACCATCCGGCCAGCGGACTCACCCTCCAACGAATCGATGGATCCGCCGCGCACGACGTACGTACCACCGTACTGCTCCAGCGTTGCAGGGACCTGCGTCCGGTAGGCTTCGTAGCCTTCAGGGTTGGTTACTTCGACTTCTGCGATGACGTATGCCGCCATGGGTTGCTCCTCTAGCGCTGCCTGTAGCCCTGCGTGTAGCGCTGAATGAATAAGCGAAGGCTATCAACGACAGGTGGTACAGGCCAAGCGTGCGTGGGCCACGCGCGCGAGGCAGCAGCTAAGCGAGCACGGCACGCAGACGCGACAGCACACGGTCGCGGCCGAGGACCGACATCGTGTCGAACAACGGGGGAGTCGCAGTGCGACCCGTGATCGCGGTGCGGATGGTGCCGAAGAGCTGGCCCGTCTTCAGGCCCATCTCCTCAGCAAGTGCCCGGTACAACACTTCAAGCGCATCGGATCTCCAATCCGCAGCAGCCTCCGCAATCGCCAACGCCCGCTCAACCACAACGCGAGTGCCATCTGCATCCATGCCCTTCTGCACAAGCAACGCACGGTCGTATTCCGGTTGATCGATGAAGAAGAACTCTAGCATCGCAGGCGCCTCCGACAAGCGCTTCAAGCGCTCGCGCTCCAGCGGCACAATCGTCGTCAGGTAATCACGGTCGATGGGGCGGGCGACCCTCGCCGGGAGACCTGTAACGTCCGCCTCCAGATAGGGCAGGAGCTCCTGGCACAACGCACGCGGATCCATGTCGCGGATGTACACCCCGTTGTACCATTCAAGCTTGTCCTTATCGAAGACCGCGGGATTGGCAAGGATACGGTCCAAACTGAAGTACTTGAGGAGGTCATCTCTCGAAAGGATCTCCGTTGAATCGTCCAGCGACCAACCCAACCGTGCCAGGAAATTCAGCATCGCCGCCGAAAGGTAACCCTCGTCCCGATAGTGCAGGATGGATGTCGCCCCGTGGCGCTTCGAAAGCTTGGAACGGTCCGGGCCGAGGATGATCGGCAAATGTACGAGCGCCGGCATCTCGAACCCGAAGGCCTCGTAGAGCTTCTGGTGACGTGGCGCCGACGGCAACCACTCCTCAGCACGCATCACGTGAGTAATCTCCATGAGGTGATCGTCCACTACATTCGCCAGATGGTAGGTGGGAAAACCGTCCGACTTGAGAATCACGAAATCGTCGAGCAACCCGCCGTCGAACTTCACCTCTCCTCTGACGATATCGTGGATCACGATATCGCCCTCGGTGGGCATCTTGAAACGCACGACAGGCGTGGGGTTCGCCTTCAGGCATTCCATTCGTTCGGCCTCCGTCAGGTCACGACAATGCCTGTCGTAGCCCGGCGACTTGCTGGCCGCCTGCTGCGCTTGGCGCATGGCGGCCAGCCGTTCGGGGGAACAGTAGCACTGGTAGGCGAAATCATTGGCGATCAGCCAGTCGGTGTGCGTCTGGTAGATCCCAAGCGCCTGACGTTCCGATTGGACGTAGGGGCCGTAATCCCCCTCCACCTCGGGACCCTCGTCCCAGTCGAGACCCAGCCAACGAAGCGCATCGAGGATCGCATCCTGCGCGCCCTCCACAAGCCGCGCCCGATCGGTGTCTTCGATCCGCACGATGAACTGACCGCCCGAAGCACGAGCGTAGAGCCAGTTGAATAGGGCGGAACGGATGTTGCCGAGGTGGGGTTCCCCGGTGGGACTGGGTGCATAGCGGACGCGGACGGTATTACTCATGCCATTCATGTTATCGGTGTGCCTCAGAGCCCGGAAGGGGGATCCGTTGACCAGACAGAATCGAACCCCGCCCACAGACCATTCGCTCAATGGTCGCAGACTCGTTTTCGTGTTGGTCTGCTTTGGGATAAACAAAAGAAGCCCGCTCCGACGAGCGAACCTCTGTACGTTCAGCCAAACCCCAGGGAGGAAAGCCGTCTAGAACTCGATCTCCAGTTCACCCTCGGCCTCGCCGAGCCGGTCCTCGATCTCCACCTTGTCCACGCCGCTTGGCAGCGTGAGTCGAACCAACGACCGCGTCGTTGATCTCAATCTCCACGCCCTCAATGGCTGCGCTGTTTGCGTCTGTCACGCTTACCACCACCGCACCTCCAACGGCAACCTCGCCCTCGATAGCGATGGTCAGTTCACCATGCCGATCGTTCTTGGCTTTGACGCCGGCGTTTTCACGCCTGCCCTTGTCTTGAAGCTTACTCCTGCCTTCAGGAGCGTTGTTGCCCCTGTCGCCGCATTTACCCTTGCCCTCAGATTTACCACAGCCGTTCTCGGTGCGAGCCTCGCCCTGGAACCTTGGCCGCGTCTGCCGGAGCGTCTACGGCGAGCGTGCCATCCTCGCCGGTCACACCAGCGACGATCTCAACCTCCGCGCCAACCACGGGAACACCAGCCGCGTCGGTGACCCGCAGCGTCAGCGGCGCGCCCGCGGCGCGCTCGCCAACGACCTCGACGGTAAAGCGTTCATCATTTGGGGCAAAATCCCCGTCCCAAGTACGGCAGCTCCACAATATCAACGCGGTTAGCGTACCTCCACTGGCTTCGTCAGCCCTCCTCAATGATTAATGCAGATGCCAATCATTGAAGATAACGCTGACTGTAATCCTTCTATCTATGGATTATTTTTTCGAGAAAAGACCCCACCCGATGTACATCGCGTAGACGGTGTGGGCTATGTAGGTCAATCCAACAAGCTGAGTCATCTGCTCATTCGAGTCAGTGTTGGCTAGACCGATGATGGACAGCACAAAAGCAAGCACTGCTACGAGCGCGGCAAGATTGGCGATGACTTTGTTGTATTCATCCCTTGAGCCCATTGCCAGGAATACTGCGGCAAATCCGAGGCTGAAGAAGATACCGGCAATATTGTTGATTCCCGACGACACGAGGAAGGCCGCAGCTGCGGCGGTAGCGGGATCCGGATAGGTCGCTGCGGTAACGGCAATCCCTAAGCTCAGTATAAATCCTGCTGTCCCTATCAATATCAAAGGCCGTGCGTAGCGAGCTAACGCATCGCCGTTACCGTTGCCTTTGATGCCATCCGTGATAAACAAAAAACCATACGCAAGCATCATCAACCCAAGGCTAACGAGTACCGATGTGGCAACCATCGAACTGCTTTCATTGGCAGCAGCAGCAGCAAATGAAGCAGAGACTCCCCATTCGGCGTCGGCATAAATGCCTAATTGTTGGATGAAATAGCAGACGACTGTAATGGCTGGTCCGAAAAGAAGTGAAATGCCTGCAAGTTTGGCCGTCGAGATCGTACCCATCTGATCCTCACTCTAGCTTCTGTATTTTGATGACAATATCCAGTTGAGTACGCTAGTTCCATCAGAGAGAGCGTTTCTATGGCGATAATCGTCACGTTTTCAGAGATGCTAATGCTAATAGGGGCTATAGGGAATCGATTCGTATAACATGTTTTAGCGGCTTATTAGTATCGAGATGACCTGCCCCCCCTAGATTAGGTCCACGGGTTCCTCGAGTCCGACCGGTGGTGGTCCGCACCCATGGGCTCAGGAACGACGAGATTCCTGGTGCTCCGCAAAGCGACATGTACCACCTGGGGAGGACCGGGTTCGCAGGTTCGTTCCCCCGAGCTCCCCCTACACATCAACAAGGATCGGATTGCAGGGCCACCCCGATCTGACTACGTGGACTGCCACAAGTGCTTCGGTGCGGTGTTCATCGGCTACAGCGGCGTGTCTGCCAGCGGTGGTGGGCGCTGCGAGGTGTGTGACGGCGCAGGCGTGGCCCCCCCCCCCCACGCGGTCAAATCCCACCCACGTCTAGATAGCGTCGAGAGCGGCCTGCAGGTCCGCGGGTAATGGCGACTCGAGCACACGCCACTCCTGTCCGGCAGGTGGCAGGTAGAAGCCCAGGCGCGTCGCATGCAGGAAGTGATGCGTCACCAACGGTGACGCCTTCCCGTAGACCGCGTCACCCACCAGCGGGTGTCCCAGGGATGTCAGGTGCACACGTATCTGGTGCGTGCGGCCCGTCACCGGGTGCGCCTCCACCAACGTGAATCCGTCATAGCGACGCACCACGTTGTACTCCGTAAGTGCGTCCCGCCCGCCATCGACGATCGCCATGCGCTTGCGGTGCTTCGGGTGCCGGCCGATCGGCCCGTCGACCGTTCCCGAGTCCATCTTGAGCGAGCCCACCACCAGCGCCAGGTACGTCTTGCGGACCTTTCGCTCCTTGAGCTGCCGCGAGAGGCTGCGGTGCGTGGCATCGTCCTTGGCAACCATCATCAGACCAGACGTGTCCTTATCCAGCCGATGGACGATCCCCGGCCGCACCTCGCCGCCGATGCCCGAGAGATCCGAAATCATCGCCATCAGTGCGTTCACTAGCGTCCCATCAGGGTGACCAGGGGCTGGATGTACCGTTAGCCCAGCTGGCTTATCCACCACGAGCATGTGCTCGTCCTGATAAACGATATCAACGGGGATATCCTGCGCGACCAGGTCGGTTGAGACAGGCGGCGGCACGGTCACAACCACGCTATCGCCCACGTGAACCGCGCTCGAGGGTTTCACCGTCGCGCCATTCACCGTCACCGAGCCGCCGCGTATCAACGCCGCACCTCGGCTACGGCTCAGATCTGGACAACGCGTCTGCACGAAGCGATCGATCCGCTCACCATCGTCGGCGGAAGCCACGTCGAGCATGCGTCTAGGAGGGCTGATCGTCATTGCCGTCCAGGGACGCTTCAGCGTCGGCGCCGATCCCAACGTGGTCTGGCGCGCTCTGATCGAACAGCAACACACTCACCGCCAACACCGCCAACCCAACCGAGATTGACGCGTCCGCAACGTTGAAGATCCAGAACGGCCCCACGTCCACGAAATCCACCACGTGGTCGCGGAACACACGATCGGTCAAATTGCCCAGCGCTCCCGCGATCATCAAGCCCATGCTGACCTTAAACAGCACGCCAGGATTGGGGTGCGCACGGTAGAAGAACACCAGAACGACAAGCCCCAGGATCGCCCCAACGATTAGGAATGAATTCCGGCCGTCGAAAAGACCGAACGCCGAGCCCGTATTGCCTATGTGAGTGAACCGGAAGAAGCCCAAATCAGGCCAGGATGTTCCGCGCGGCACCTGAGCAACCACGATTGCCTTGGTTAGCTGATCCAACACGAACGCCGTCACGGCGACAGCGATCAGAGAACGGTTACGAGAAAGAAAACCCCACATCGCCCTCGATTCTACTAGAATCTCCCCGGCCGCATTCGGCGTCACTCCTGCGCGAAAGCGATTCACAGGATCTGCCTGGCGACCTTTAGTCTGGAACCAGTAGGCGCACGTTTCACGTTTAAGGAGTTTCCCCTCATGGCCACCGCCCCGAATGTCATCGACCTTCGCAGTGACACCCTGACTCAACCCACCACCGAGATGCGCAAGGCCATGGCGGAAGCCCCCGTCGGCGATGACGTCTACGGCGAAGACCCTACCGTCAACCGGCTCGAGGCCACCGCAGCGGAACGCCTCGGCAAAGCCGCTGGACTCTTCGTATCCAGCGGCTCTATGGGCAACCTCATAGCAGCCCTAGCCTGGTGTGACCGGGGAGATGAGGCCTACATGGGGGCAGATGCCCACCTTCTCGTCAACGAAATGGGCGCCATCCCCGCTTTCGGGGGCGTGGTGATGCGCCCCATCCCCAACGACGCTCGCGGAGTGATAGACGTGGACGCCTTCGACGCGACCGTATCTCCGGCCACCGGTCTCTTCCCCAGACCGCGGCTGCTGTGCCTCGAAAATACGCACAACCGCGGCAACGGCGCCGCCTTCAGCGTCGCCCAAATGCAACCCACCGTAGACGTCGCCCGCGCCCATGACATGGTCATCCACATCGACGGTGCTCGGATCTGGAACGCGGCCATCGCCCTGGGTGTCCCAGTCGCCGACCTCGCATCGGTCGCGGACTCCGTCAGCTTCTGCCTCTCCAAGGGGCTCTCGTGCCCGGTGGGTTCCGTCCTCGTGGGCGATCGTGAGTTCATTGCCAAAGCGCGTCGCGTGCGCAAGATGCTCGGCGGTGGCATGCGCCAAGCTGGCATCGTCGCGGCCGCTGGCATCGTGGGACTCGACACCATGGTCGATCGTCTCGCGGACGACCACGCGAACGCGCAACATCTCGCGAAAGGCCTCGCGAGCATCCCCGGTGTCGCCGTGGACCCCGCCTCCATCGAGACCAACATCGTCTACATGGAGATTGGCGATGGCGACGGCGCGGCGCTTTCTGGCGCGCTCAAAGCCCGAGGGGTACTGGCCAACGGCCGCTTCAACTGGGTGCGCTTCGTGACGCACAACGGCGTCAGCTCAGAGGACGTTGACGAAGCCCTGGACGTTATCTCAACCGTCATGCGCGCGGCGTCCTGAGCATCGGCCTCGCAGGGGCATCCAATGCCCGCGCTTAATGCAGGACGCCCGAGCCAACCTCATGGGTCTCGCCGCCGCCTGCTTACGACCCCGCTCGGGGGTCTCGCTTTCTGCTCCGTCGCTGGTTCCGACACAGAAGTCCGGATGAGGTGGCCGTCACCCCGGTGATCGGGTGGCTCGTCCCTCAATGTTGAGCGGAGCTACAGGCTCTTGACTTGGCTCTTGGCCGGAACACTACCCGCTGAGGCCCGTATTAGGGAAGTGCCAACGATGGTTGAGCACGTACAGTGCGCGTTGCAGCATAGCCCTCGCAGAAAAACGTAGTCAGTGCGCAGCCGAGGGCCCCCAAGTGAGGCAAAAGGACGCTGGAGGGAGGCACTAGGGTCACATCGCGTCCAGCATACCCCTCCACGCGACCCATGAGCCGCCCGAAGCCAGCGACAACCTGGCTAGGTCTTCGATCCGCCGTCGCCTTGCGCGCGTGACACCCTCCACCAGGCTTCGAGGCGTTCCTTCACCGTCGCCTCGTAACCCAGAGTGCCCGGCTCGTAGAAGCGCTTGTCGCCCATCTCCTCAGGCAGGTTGCGCTGGCCAGCGAAGTGGCCCTTGTAGTCGTGAGCGTACTGGTAGCCCTCGCCATAGCCGAACGATTTCATCAAATCGGTCGCCGCGTTCCTCAGATGCAGCGGCACCGGCCACTGACGCCCATTACGCACCTCGTCCCGCGCGCGATTCAGCGCCATGTACGACGCATTGCTCTTCGGCGCCGTCGCCAGGTAAACCGTGATCTCCGCCAGCGGGATAGCTCCCTCGGGTAACCCAATAAAATGCACCGCCTGCTGCGCCGCTACCGCCAGCGATAGCGCCTGTGGGTCAGCCATCCCCACGTCCTCCGAGGCCGAGATCACGATCCGCCGCGCAATGAACATCGCGTCTTCGCCGGCCTCAAGCATCCGCGCAAGCCAGTACACGGCAGCGTCGGGGTCCGAAGCGCGAATCGACTTGATGAACGCCGAAATGGTGTCGTAATGGGAATCACCACCCTTGTCGTACATCGGGGAACGGCGCTGGAGCACCTCCTGCATGGTCGACTGATCCACGCTTTTCACGCCATTCGTATCGTGGGTCGTCACGCTCGTAGCTAGCTCAATCGCGTTGAGGGCTACACGCGCATCGCCCGCTGCAACCTCCAGCAGGAATGCCCGCGCTTCCGGCTCGACCACAACGTTGGAGTGACCCAGTCCCCGCTCGGTGTCAGCCAACGCACGGTCGATCACCTGGATCAACTCCTCATCCGTCAGCGGCTCCAGTTTCAGCACGCGTGCTCGGGAAAGCAGAGGTGCGACGACCTCGAACGATGGGTTCTCGGTGGTCGCGCCTATGAAAACGACCGTCCCGTTCTCCACGTGAGGAAGGATGGAGTCCTGCTGCGACTTGTTGAACCGGTGAACCTCGTCGATGAAGAGGATCGTGCCTTGCTCGTTGGTGAGAAGCGCCTCGCGCGCCTCTTCAACTGCATTGCGCAGGTCAGCGACACCCGACGTCACCGCCGACAGTGCGATGAAATGCGATTTCGTCAGGCCAGCGATGAGCCGCGCCAACGTCGTCTTGCCGACACCAGGAGGTCCCCAGAGAACCATGGACGGTATGTGGTCCTCCCGGATTGCCCGCTCGAGGATGTGGCCGGGCCCCAGCAGATGCTGCTGACCCGCGTACTCCTCGAGCGTCCGAGGACGCATGCGAGCCGCCAGCGGAGCGGACTCCCATTCGTGCTGCTTGCGAGCGTGCTCGAACAGCGACTGATCGCCGCGCATCCCCGGCATGGTTCCCCTCCCCCAAAGCCCCGATAGCTGAAGCATACACCTGCCCTCGCCCTCGTTCAGAACTACGTGCCTCGAAAATGTTGTGCTATACCTCCCTGCTGTCGTACGGAGCACGCAGTCTGATTCCAAGACGCACCACTCCATCCTGGGCACCTTCACACTCTCCGCCGCGTCCTTGGCCACTCGCTATAATCACCTCATGAATATCCACGCGCGCCTCTACGCTTCCTACCGTGAGCAGGCCGGGCGCAGCCATGTCGACGTGGTCATCGCCGATGGGGGCACCGTCGCTGAGCTGATCACGCAACTGATGGCTGACATCCCCGCGCTGCCGCCATCGTTCAAGCCCCACCTGATCGCCGTCAACGACGAGTTCGCCAACCCCCAGTACCCGCTCAACGACAGCGACGAAGTCGCCCTCTATCCGCCCGTCAGCGGCGGGGTCGACGTCCGTGTTGTCCATGATGCGGTCGACGCTCGCGAGATGGCCGACGCGGTGCGCCGTGATTTCAACGGCGCCATCGTTACGTTCGAGGGCACAACCCGCAACGAGACCGACGGCGAATGCGTCCTCCACCTGGAGTACGAGACCGACGAACGCATGGCCACCAAGGTGCTCACGCAGATCCTAGAAGAGACCACCAGCCGTTTCGGTGTACCGTCGATGGCCGCGCGCCACCGTGTCGGGCGCCTTGAGATCGGCGACGTCAGCCTCATCGTTGCAGCGGGCGCCCCCCACCGGCTGGAGGCATTCCTCGCCACCCAGTACGCCGTGGACCGCATCAAGCACATCGTCCCGGTCTGGAAGAGGGAATTCTTCGAGAACGGTTCCGTCTGGGTCGGCGCCGCCTGCGAGCCCGAGCATCACGCCAAAGAGCTTGCCGAAGCTCCATACTCCCTGTTCCTTGCCCAACGCGAAGGCGAGGCTGAGCACGCGCCGGCGCACTCAACCGCGCATCAGCACTCGCACGCATAGCAGGGCGCGCACTAGCTCGCATGCCCATCCTCACCAAGCGCATCTACGACCCTTCTGAGCCAGCGGACGGCCATCGCCTACTGACGATGCGTCTGTGGCCACGCGGCGTCCGCAAAGAGCGCGTCGACGCGTGGGAGCGTGGGCTCTCCCCCACCCACGAGCTACTCGCCGACTATCGGTCCAACGTCATCGACTGGCCCGAATACGAACGACGGTACCTCCACGAGCTGGCCACCTGCTCAGACTCGATCGCAGCCCTCGGCGCGCTCCGGCAGCGCGCCGCCCACGAGCCGGTCACCGTCATGTGCGGCTGCAAGGACGAGACGCGCTGCCACCGCACGCTGCTGAAGACGTTGCTGGAGGGGACGCCGTAGGGACAGGCTCTGTGGCATCCTCTTCGAGATGGCCCGCAGCGGCGCCCAGACCCTCGCGGACCTCACCACCCGTCTATTCGAAACGAGCACTCTCGGCGGTACACCAGATCAGTTGGCGTTCGTCTTGGATGGAGAGACGCTGAGGTCGACCGGCGTCAGCTCACCCATCCTGGCAGGCGAAGGCCAGATCGACGACGATTTCACCAAGAACGAGATCTCCGTGATTGCGGCGCTCATCGCCAACAACCCGATCGCGGTCGGACTCCGCATAGTTAGCGCGGAGGCCCAGCTCCATGCCACGCATTTCGTCGCACGCACACCCTCATCACCGCCGCTTTCGCGGGGTGATGGGCAACGCCCGTTAGCAACGCTCCCACTCCAACTGCTGATACCCTCGCCACACATGTCAGCCCCGACTCCACCCAAACGACCCCGCATCTTCTATGGTTGGTACATCATCGGCCTGTCGGGGGTATCAGCAGTCTTCGCGGGCACTACAAGTCAGGCATTTTTCGGTGTGTTTCTGAAGCCCATAGAAGACGACACGGGCTGGACGCGTGCCTCGATCGCGGGCGCGGTCACCATCGCGACGTTCGTAGGTGGTGGCATCGCCATCTTCATCGGATACCTCGCTGACCGTTACGGACCCCGCGTGCTGATGACCATTGGTGTCCTCACCTACGCAGCCGGGTACGCAGGCATGCTGTTGGTCACGCAGGTCTGGCAGCTATACATCGCCTTCTTCCTCGCGCGCATGGCCTCGCTTCAGTTCCTGGCGGGTGTTGTCCCGCGAACCACCGCCGTCAACTGGTTCAGGCGGATGCGAGGCCGAGCCCTCGGATTCCAGACCATGGCCATGCCTCTCGGTGGTGCGGTTCTCGCATCCGTCGCCGGGGCCCTCATCGCGGGTGGCATGCCCTGGCGCGTTGTGCTCGCCATCTTCGGTCTCTCGGCCCTGGCGATCCTGGCAGTTCCCTTGCCGCTCTTCATGCGCCGCCAGCCCGAGGACATGGGACTCCTGCCCGACGGTGACGCAGTGAGCCATCACGAGGACAACACGAGCATCCGGGCCAAGCACCAGGATGCCGAGGTCTCGTGGACACTCCAAGAGACCCTGCGTACGAAAACCATGTGGCTGGTCGTCTGGGGCTCCATGCTGCAGACCCTCGCCTCTGGTGGCATCGCCTTCCACATGACCGCCCACTTCCAAGAGAGTGGCCTCAGCACCCAGATCGCCGCAGCCGGCGCATCCGCGTTCCTGCTCGGCGGCGCCCTCTCGTCAACCTTGTGGGGCTTTCTCACGGAACGCTACGACGAGCGCATGCTCGTGGTAGCCGCCAGCGCCGTCGCAATGGTCCTCGCCTTCTACGGCAGCATCGTCGCCAACCCCATCGGCGTCATCGTTTTCTCCATCTTCTTCGGCGCAACCACCCGTGGCGAGGGAGCGCTAGTCATGATGATGATTGCCGCGTACTATGGGCGCCGCTCCTTCGGAGCCATCTCCGGATTCGTCAACACTTTCACCATGATGGGCCTGGGCATCGGCCCGTACCTCTACGCAGCGATTTACGATACAAGAGGGGCATACGAGATCATCTTCTACGCGTCCGGCGGCATCATGGCCGTGGCGACGCTCCTCATGTGGTTGGCCAAACGACCAAGCCGCAGGCCCGAACCAAGACCGGGCGCAAACCACGACAACACGGCCTCAGCACGCGCTGAGTAGCAACGGGAGGGCACCATGGCCACTGAGAGTCAAATCAACACCCTGAAGCAGCAGGTCGCTGACAGCTCGCACATCCTTGACCACCAGGGGCTCGTGGACTTCCACGGCCATATCAGCGCCCGCATCCCGGGTACTGATCAAATCGTCATCAAGCCTGTGCTGCGCGCCCACAACCAGGTCACGGCGGGCGACATCGTGATCGTGGACATGGACGAGTACATCGCCGCCGACTCTGGCGGATGGGACCCAGGTGCCCAGCAGGGCCGCGTGATCAACGTGCCGGTGCCTCCTCGCGAGACGATGCTCCACATAGGCGCCTACAAGAAGCGTCCAGACGTGAACTCGGTGGTTCACACTCACCAGCTCGTCTCGACGGGCATCGGCGCGGCCAACGTGCCCATCAAGCCCATGTACAACCAGGGCGTTCCCTTTGGCCCCGAAACCCCAATCTTCCAAAAGCCTGACTTGATCACCAGCTGGGAACTCGGCTCGGCGGCAGCGGATTGCCTCGGCGAGGCCAACGCCATGCTCCTGCGCGGCCACGGGATCCTGGTGGTCGGCCCGACCGTCGATCACGCGGTCTCCAATACCGTCTACCTGGAGCGCAACGCCATCATGCAGGTCATCGCCACGATCATGACCGGCGGCGACCCCGAGCCCCTCGATCCCGAGTACGTCACACGCTTCGCAGCTGACTGGAGCAAGCGCGCGTCACACGCCTACGAGTACTTCCGCTCCCTGGTACCCACGCTCAACGACCTCTAAGGTGGACGGTCTACGTCACCGCAGGACGGAGGACTGCCGCTCGGCTATGGACACGCCTAACCCAATTATCCATGGCCCTCAGCGGCTCAGAGAGCAGGCTGTATCGGTTCCCTCGCCGGGGCTGTCGTGGTGGTCGCATCCCGAAATGCGGCCTGTACCTAGGCCCTGCACTCAGGCCCTCGTTCGCCTGCTCCACCCTCTAGTAATCCACTCGCACGTGCTTCTCAGTGCCCAAGTCGAGCGCCTTGACGTGCAGGAACTCGGCAGGCTCGTGGTCGAGCGCCCGGAACCCGTAGGCAGTGCCGGACGGCAGGAAAACGGCGTCGTGGGTTGTCATCTCGAATGCTTCATCGTCGCTCGCTCCGTGGAATCGCACTCGGCCGCTGAGCAGGAACCAGGCGCCAACGATTCCAAAATGGGCGTGGGGGCGATCATCGCCCCCCCCATCGCGAACCTTCTCAACCGTCACAGCCAACATGTCATCTCCGACCCAGACACGAGGCACCTGGATGTCGCTGCCTTCGTCGAACTCCGGGCTTTCATAGATGACGGGCTGCATTGCGGTCCGCTCACTCTGGACTTCGGCGCCCAGTCGCGGGTCGACCGCCGCTATGTGCAGAACCTGTAGATCCGCGTCACCGACAGCCTCGAACCGGTAGGCAATCGATCGGGGAACGGCGACCCCTTCTGACTCGCCGAACTCACCAACCAACGCATCGACTCCGTCGTAGAAGCGCGCCCGACCACCAACAACGAACCAGACGCACTCGGTAGTCGGATCCGCCTCAAACACACTTGGCGTGCCCGACTGCACCACCCGCATCTCAACCGTCAGAACATCAGTCTGCCCCAGCGGCACCACCGTCGTGGGCGCGGCCTGCGCCAGCGGTTTTTCGTATGTGAATCTTCCCAAATCCTCCGACCGGCCAACTTCAATCATCACATTCCTTCATCCCTCAAAAATTCCTCATCCCCAGACGTAGGAAAGCATACCTGCTCCCGTACCTTCGTGAGCGACATCCCTTGATCCCGCGGTAACGCAGGCCGCCCTCGACAGTAGAAAGGGCCTGGTCGCCCAAGCCCTTTCTGTAAGCGCACATCGCAATCAGAAGCTTCCGCACTGCCCAGCGGCGGCGGCTCGGCTCGATGCTGCGGAAACCGCCCTAGATCACATGTCGGCCATCTCGGCGTAGTGGTTCCAGATGCCCGAGGGCTTGCGGGGTGTTGGAGCCTGCTCCGGCTTCAGATGCTCAGCGTCCGGCATCGATCTCATATTGGCCATGAACTCCTGGCGCTGCTCTGGAGTGATCACGGCGTGATCGCGACCCACGGCGCAGAACGCCAGATAATTCATCTTCGCCTGTTCCTCTAGGTACAACATGTTCAGCATCGCGTCTTCCATGTCACCACCGACCGTCGCCGCACCGTGACCCTGGAGCATGATCGCGTCCGACTCGCCCATCAACGCCGCGACCTCTGCGCCGTCCTTCTCGTGGATGATGAGCCGCGGGCTCTCGAACATGGGGATCCCCTTCGCGAACAGAGGCATCCCCTCGATGCACATTGGCCCCAGCTGCTCGTGCAGCACGCTCATCAGCACCGTGTAGCGAGGGTGCACGTGCACCACCGAATTAATCTCCGGCCGCTCGCGCAGCAGGCATGAATGCATCTTCACCTCATTGGGCAGATTCATCTCCGGCGCCCCGCTGACTTTGAAACCGTCGGTGTTCACCACGACCATGTGCTCGGCGTACGTCTGCGACAGCGCAGGCCCCAACCCCTTGATCACGAACTTGTCCGGCTCGTCTGGCAACCGATAGCTCACATGCCCGCGCTCGATGGTCGACGCATCGGCCAGTTCCATCTCGAACAGCATCCTATTCGCCAGCGCAACATGCTCCATGATGTCATCAAGCTCTGCCATAGCCTTGTCTCCTCTAGTTCTCGCGTTGGCTCGCCATGGGCGCGCTACGCCTTGTGTCACACTTCAGCCTACTACGCGGGCTCTCTCTTCTGTGCCCGACCCTCCTCCTAAGGATAGAAAGTTCTGCTAGATCGGGGGCCGGGCGCGGTGCCAGTCGGTCGCCTGCTGGTAGGCATGGGCTGCTCGCAGGGCAAGCGCATCTTGGAAAGCAGGCGCCGCGATCTGCATGCTCAGCGGCAGCCCATCCGACGAGAACCCGGTGGGCATGGCCACCGCTGGCAACCGACTCACGTTGAAGATTCGCGTATCGCGCAGCAGCGCCTCACGCACTGCCGTATCGACCCCACCAACCAACATCCGTTCTGCGTCCTGCGGCGGTGCGGGCATCGCAACCGTGGGAGTCGCGATCAGATCGACCGACGCAAAAGCAGCGTTCATGCGGCGTGTGAACAGCACCCGAGCGCGGGCTGCCTGCACATACGTCTCGCCCGAGATGAAGAACCCGCTCTGCACCCGCCGCAACACCAAGGGATCCAACTCATCGCCTCGGGTCCGTGCCAGATCACCCAGGAGCGTCGCGGCCTCGACCGTTGTCATCGCCGCCGCGATGGCAGGAACCCACTCCAACTCAGGGAGCGATATCTCCTCAACGACGGCTCCCTGCTCCTCCAGATCTGTCATCGCCTTCCGAAACGCCGCCTCCATCTCCGGGTCTATGACATCCCACACGTACTCCCTCGGCACACCGATGCGCAGACCACGCACGCCGCCGTCGAGGCCCTGCATGTAATCGACCTTATCGCTGTGCGCCGAGCCCGGATCCTCCGGGTCGTACCCCGCCAACACGTTCAGAGCAATCGCCGCGTCTTCAGCGCTCCTGGCCATTGGACCCACGGTGTCGAAGCTCCACGACAGCGGTGTGACACCGAAACGGCTGGTCAGCCCGAACGTCGGTTTGATGCCCGTCAGTCCACACAGCGCCGACGGTATGCGGATCGATCCGCCTGTATCCGTGCCCAGGGAGATGGGGAACAGGCCTGCGGCCGTGCCAGCGCCAGAACCCGCAGACGAACCACCCGGCATCCGATCCAGCCTCCAGGGATTGTTCGGCATCCCGTAATGCGCGTTCCGCCCCGTGGGATCGAACGCGAACTCCACAGTGCCCGTCTTCCCGATCGAGTAAGCACCCGCCTCCCGCAGCCTCGCCACCGCCGCAGAATCGCGGTCCGGAACGAAATCCGTGTACACACGAGAGCCAGAGGTGGTTCGCACCCCCTCCGTCCAGTAGATGTCCTTCACCCCGACGGGGATGCCGTGCATCGGGCCCCTGTAGTTGCCTGCCGCGATGTCGGCTTCAGCCTGCTTCGCCGCATCCAACGCCTGCTCGGTCGAACGCGTCACGAACGCCCCTACCTTCGGCTCCAGCGCATCAGCCCGAGCGATGAACGCCTCCGCCACCTCCACGGGTGATACCTGCTTGGAGTGGATGCGCGCTCCCAGCTCGGCCACCGTCAACGATGTCAGATCTTGCGAGTTTGCCACGCGGCACCTCCATCTTGCCGCAGCCCTGCATCCTCCGGTGCGACCTCCGAGACATCGATGTCATCCAGATGCGCCAGACGACCCATCATCTCCTGCACCTCGCCGCGTAGCCGTTCCAAGTGCTCCGCGTCGCCCTTCACGCCCACGCTGTCTGCCCAGGCTGCGAAGGCTTCCCTGCTAATCTCAGGCATGACGACTCCTCTCTCTGAAAACGGGCGGAGTATATGCCCCGGCACTCTCACCTCAAAGCAGAGATGCGACAATAGTGTTTCCACCATGGCACTGAAAGCGCTCATCTTCGATTTCGACGGTCTGATGGTCGACACAGAGCAGTCGATCTTCAACGCCTACCGCAAGATTTTCACCGAGCACGGTGCGGAGCTTCCGCTCAGCACCTGGGAAGGCATCATCGGCAGTACCGGCCACCGCGACCGCATCTTCCTAGACCTCGAGCAGCAGATCGGGCGTCCGGTCGATCGCGACGATCTGCGCGAACGGGCCCGCCAAGAGCACCACGGCATCTCAAGCCAACTGCCCGCCATCGACGGCGTTGCGACGCAGATTGCCGACGCCCAGCGTCTCGGCCTTGGCCTCGGCGTTGCTTCCAGCTCCACCGTGGCGTGGGTCCACGGCCACCTGCAGCGCCTCGGCCTCATCCAGCACTTCGGAATCCTCTGCACGCGGGAAGACGTGGTGGAGGTCAAACCCAACCCTGAAATCTACGCCCTCGCCGCGTATCGCCTGGGCGTTGAGCCGCAGGAGGCCGTAGCCCTCGAGGACTCACCCAACGGGATCGCCTCCGCCAAAGCTGCCGGATTGTTCTGCGTTGCCATACCCAACCCGCTCACCGCTAGCATGAACCTCGACGCCGCTGACATGCACGTCCCAACGCTCGCTGCACTCTCCCTCGACAACATCGCTGAGCGGCTTGGCGGCTGATGCGACGAAAACCCGTTCCGCAATCCCTGGGATAGCGCTGCCAAGCGCAATAATTAGGGCATCTGTACAGGGAACGGAGATCAGCCATGGGACAAACAGCCGACGGCAAGAAGTACAACCGAGTCCCCGAGTACACCCGGGTCGGTCCCAAGAGCCAAATCATAACGGCCAGGGAGCACGTCCGCTCCAACCGGAGCACGTCCAAAGGCAAAGCCAAGAGCAAGGCCTAGAAGCCGCGTCAGCGTTTCCGACGCCGATTGCGGCCAAACCACAGGTAGACGATCGGCCCAACAGGCACGGCCAGAAGCCCCACAGCCCAGGGAACTTTCGAGCAGCCCACAATCTCATCGCGCTCGCGCCCAAATAGGTCAATCGCCGCCAGTAGCTGGAGCAGCCCCCCCAGCACGGCCAGGGGCGCTAGAGCGAGCACCAATTGCGCATCCATATAGCTTTACTTCAGGCCCGGGCGGACCGGAACGAAGAAGGCTAGCACCGCTTCTGCCAAGGCCGCCGGTTCACGCTCTCCAGCCACATCGACCACCCACCCAGTGTCTGCAGGCGAGCGTTCGCCATCGACGATGAGCTGCCCGGCGAACGTGATCGCGGTGGAGTCGGCCGACCAGATCTCCTGGGACAGCGCGAACTGATCGAAGAACTGTGCGTACGTGGTGAATTCTGGTGAGGGAATGAAGTCTGCAAGGCCTATCGCTTCACCAGTGGAAACGTCAATAACCACCCAGGTAAAGGAATCTGGGCCTGTACCGACAAGCGCGATCTTGGTGCCGTCTGGCGACCACCAGAACGCGATCACCGCTTTGTCATATAGCACCCGCTCTTCGCCTGTGACCGCATCGACCAGCGAGAGCCCGCTGTATGCGACAGAACGCAGTGTCGAGCGAACGACAGCAGCAAGTGTGTTGGGGTCTGTCGGCGAGAAGGCGAAGGCCGCTTCTAGTTCCACGGGGACGAGTTCACGTTCCTCCCCGGTAGCAATCCGCCTGGCGATGAGCCTCTCACTGTCACCAAGATCGGCCACGTAGGCCAGCGTCTCACTGTCACCGCTGATGGCGGGGGCACGATAGCGCATCGACGACCGACCAGTGTTGAAGAGCTCCCCGTTACTGTCTCGAAACAGGAGGTCGGCCCGGTGGTGAATCGCCATCAGTGATGAGTCGGGAGACCAGGTCAGGTAGATCGGCGCACCCGTAATCTCAACGGAGCCCTTGCCCGTATGGCGATTGATATCACCAACCGAAAGCAGGAGCGCCGTCGCGTCATCGTTGGGCGATATCAGCGCCAGCTGCTCGCCGTCAGGGGACCAGAGCGGAAAGTGGAAGGTTCCGTCAGCTACGCGGTCGACCGGACCTCGTCTACTGACCTGGAGAAGCGTCTCTTCTGATGACGGAGGCTCGATCAGGGAGAGCGCAGCGACTCGGCCTCGGCCAAGGTCGGAGAAGCGAGAGACAACAAGCCGACGACCATCAGGTGACCACGTGGGCCAGGTGAAGCGCGGGGTCTCTTGGAGCAGCGGTTGTGCCTGCACGCCACCAGATGACGCGCCGCTGGAGATGCGGTCGCGGTCGGTGCCATCGGCCAGCACGGTAAAGATGGAATAGTCCGGGGACACGTAGACGACCCGCTGGTCTGCGATAGGTACCGCGGCGGTCGAGGCCTCATTACGCGGAGCGAGCAGCGCGCCGATAACGACCAGCAGAACGAGGGTGACGGCGAGGGGTCGCACGCCTAGGCGCCGTCCGGCCTGACCTCCAGACTGATATCGAGCGCCTTCACGGAGTGGGTAAGCGCGCCGGAGGAGATAAGGTCGACGCCTGCCTCCGCGATGCCGCGGACGGTCTCAAGCGTGATGCCGCCGGAGGCTTCCGTCAGCGCTTTGCCTTTGCAGAGACGCACGCCCTCCACCATCTGCTCGTTAGTCATGTTGTCGAACAGGATCAGCTCGGCTCCGGCGTCCAAGGCCTCTTGAACCTGCTCAAGCGTGTCGCACTCCACCTCAACGCGGATCGTGTGTGGCGCGGTCGCCTTGGCACGGCGAACGAGGTCCGTGAGGCTTTCGCCCCGAGTCGCCATGGCAGCGACGTGGTTGTCCTTGATGAGAATCCCGTCGGCGGTGCTCATACGGTGGTTATGGCCGCCGCCCATGCGGACTGCGTACTTGTCGAGTAAACGCCAACCGGGCACGGTCTTGCGCGTGTCTAGGATAATGTTGGGAAGGTCCTCAATCGCCTTCACCAACTGGTTCGTGGCGGTGGCGATGCCGCTCATGCGCTGAACGAAGTTGAGGGCGGTGCGCTCGCCGCGCAGGATGCTGCTCATGCGGCCACGGATCGTGGCGACATTCATGCCCTGCTCGACGGCGATGCCGTCTGGAACCAGTACTTGCGTCTCCAGCGAAGGGTCCACCTGACGCCAGACCTCCAGCGCGATATCGACGCCAGCGAGCACCCCGGCCGACTTGGGCATCATGAACGCCTCACTCATAAGGTCGTCCGGTAGCAGCGCGCTGGTTTGGTCACTCGCCACCTCGTCTTCTGCGAGGGCCTGCTGGATCAGTTGTATCGTCCCGTGCCAGTGCTGAAGCATCGCCTGTTACCACCGTAGAAAGAGTTGGCAGCCACGCTCACATAGCGTTCCCCGATGGTACCGAGGGAGAGATAAGTTGCCAATATAGATTGTGACAAACGGAACAATATAAGGCAACCGAATACTTCGCCTAGGAAGAGACCGGAACGCTTACCAGCTTGCCCTGGAGGGACCAAGGGGTGGTCTTGGTGATGCGGATGTCGACCAACTCGCCGATCATGTCGCGCCCTGAATCGTCGGGAGGGTCGAAGAAGACCAGTTTGTCAGTGCGGGTGCGGCCTTGCCAGCGCCCAGCTTTACGACGATCCACCAGAATCTCCTGGACGGTGCCGAAGTAGGTGTTGTTGATCTCGGTGAGGACTGCTTCCTGGGCCTGGTCGATGGCCTTGAACCGGCGCTTCTTCTCTTCTAGCGGGACGTCATCTTCCATCTTGCGCTGGGCGAAGGTGTTGGGACGCGTGGAGTAGGCCGCGACGTGAACCTTGTCGAAACGAATGTCTCGGATCATGGCGAGGGAGTCTTCGAACTGCTCTTCTGTTTCGCCGGGGAAACCGACGATTAGGTCGGTGACCATAGCGACACCAGGGATCGCCTCGCGGACACGCCCTACGAGCTCCCGGTACTCGGCGTTGCTGTAACCGCGCTTCATGCGGTTGAGAACGTCATCATTACCCGCCTGGAACGGCAGGTTCACGTTTTCCATCACGCGCGGCAGGCGGGCGATGGTCTCGATGATGTGCTGGCTCATATCGTTCGGGTGCGACGTGAGGAATCGTATACGGGCGAGTTCGGGGACCCGTTCGTGGATGGCCTCCATAAGATCCCCCAGGTCCGGTGTGCCGGGCAAGTCGTGACCGTAGGAGTCGACATTCTGACCGAGTAGCGTGACCTCTTTGACACCTCTGCGGACGAGCATTTGGCACTCGTGAAGCAGTTCATCAAGCGGTCGAGAGGTCTCGCGGCCTCGGCGGTAGGGGATGATGCAGAAGGTGCAGAACTTATCGCAGCCGTGAATGATCGGCACGTGGGTTGTGACCGAAGGGTGGCCGGGGACGAGTGGGCCCACACAGCCTTCGGGGTCGATGCCGAGCTTGTCGCCGACGATGTTGAGCAAGGGCTCGAACTGTTGCGGTTGCATGAAGGCATCGACGTAGGGGTAGCGCCTCTTAAGAGTGTCCGCCTGGGGGCCGACCATGCAGCCCATGACGGCGAGGATTCGTTCGGGTTTCGCCTGGCGCCAGGGTTTCAAGCTCGTGAGCATGCCGACGGCTTTGTCCTCGGCGCTCTGCCTAACGACACAGGTGTTGAGGACGATAACGTCCGCTTCTTTGGCGGTGGGGGCGAGCTCGAGACCAAGCTGCTCGAGTCCAGAGCCCATGCGTTCGGAATCTGCCATATTCATCTGGCAGCCTTCGGTCCAGACGTAGTAGCGCATCGTGTCGCTTAATCCTAGGCAGGGACTTGAGCCCCTGAATCAACGTCGCCGCGGAGCGGATCCACGGCGTTAGCGGCCAAAGTAGTCGGATGGTGGCGGAGGGAGCGGGATTCGAACCCGCGAGGGGGCTCATCACCCCCAACCCGCTTAGCAGGCGGGCGCACTCGGCCTCTATGCGATCCCCCCGTGCTAGGTATTGGCCTGCTTGCTGCCAATCTCAACAAATCGGTCGTCGTCGTTTTCAACCACCATTGGCCCTGTAAAACTATTGAACATAGGGTGGTTTTGTACGTAACCGCGATGCGCAAGAGTTTCTACAGGGGCCGACATTAGGGGTCTTTTGTTACAGGACAAGATGTTGAAGACAACGACTGAACATTCCTTTTTTAGAGGTCGCTCGCGGAAAGTTTACCACGAGAGGAGCAGGCGATGGGTGACATCGTCACTCAGTGCGAAGCGGCCAAGCAGATCGGCGTGCGCCTGGCAACTGTGCAGCGTTGGATAGCTGCCGGTGCGCTGATGCCGGTGACATGATTAGTGAGGCAACCTCAACGGTGTAAGGCCAATTCGGATGAGTCAATGCGACCGGTAGCAATGATTGCCGCCGTTCCCACAGCCTCAGTCACGACGTTCAAAGGACTCTGTGACGGCGCAAGCAGCCGAATGGTCAAGCCCGACAATGGAGCTAGGTTCATACCCCGATTCAGCATTTCTGTGCGCCTGCGGAACTCTGAGTTTTTACAGCGCAGTTTAGCGGTGGCCAAAGGCGCTTAGCAGGCAGGCAAGCCGGCTGGAAGACAGAGGAGTCGAACCTTCCAGAACGGGCCATAGCCTCCCGGAAGCCATGCAGGCAATCAGCGCCGGCATAGCGCTTTGGCGGACGAAGCCTACCCTACCGCAAGAGTCGGAAGCGGGGGAGCATGGGCACAAACACTATGCCTACAAGAGGGTCATTCGCTGGATCATCGATCGCAAGGACTGGTATCTCCAGAATCAGTACTTGAACAACTGGATGGAGCAACACCATCGGCCAGTCGGTGCTAGGCGCATTCGATGAGTTACGTGATTTCTGAAGAGTCCGGCGTCCCCACAGCCAACGAGTTCCAGCATCAGCCAAACGCCAAGTCTTCCGCCGCAAATAGTCGATGCTGATGGCTGAGATGGCTGCTTAGGCCAGTGCCGGAGTGGGGCTGCGTCGCCTCTGGGTAGCGAGAGCCCTGAGTTCTGAGAGAACTTGAGACATTCCTCCCTGCGGATACGGATTGCTACCCGTAACAATTCCCTTTGCTAATGCTGTTCTGTACCCGCATATGCTTCCTCACAAGTGCTCAGTTGTGCTAGAACCAGCACGCTATTCGGGTGGCACCAGAATCTGGCCGAACTGGCCGAACTGTAGGTTCGCCAGAAGACTCATCCAATTTAGCCCGAGAGAATACATGAAGAAAACTCGACCGGATGGCCCGCGTCTCTACTACGGTTGGGTCATCGTTGGGGTACTGGCGCTTGCGGGCTTCACGCAAACCTCTCAGACATTTCCGGTATGGGGAGTCCTCTTGAAACCCATCACTGAAGAGATGGACTGGAGTCGCACTGCGTTCTCTGGAGCCATGGGGGTTGGCACTCTCCTTGGCGCCTTCGTCGGATTCGCTATTGCTCCGTTCATCGACCGCGTTGGTCCTCGGTGGCCGATGGTAGGTGCGTTCGCCGTGATTGGCCTGTCTCTTGTGCTCATGGCAGGCATGGACTCGCTGTGGCAATTTTACTTGCTCCTAGTTCTCGGTAGGGTGCTGCATCTAGGGGTCGTGTCGATCTCCACAGAATCGACAATCCCGAAATGGTTTGTGGCCAAGAGAGGGATCGCGGCTGGAGTTGGGACCTCTGGTAATCGTATTGGCAGCGCCGTAACGCCGGTGTACGTGCAAGCCATCATCCTCCTCTCGGGCTGGAGGCTTTCGTTGGTCGTGATCGGCATCGTGGTCTGGGTGGTGTCCCTGGTGCCAGTGGCGTTGTTCATGCGCCGTGGGCCCGAAGAGCTAGGGCTTCGGCCGGACGGGGCACCCGCGCCCTGTCGCCAGTCGATGCTGAGTGTCGAGCCTAGCGGCCAATCGCGATTGCCGAACGCAGCGGGGCCTGCTTACTCACGCTCGCAGGTGCTGCGGACGCGTGCTTTCTACATGCTAGTGGGCGCCGACGCAGTGTTAATGGCTGTGATACCCACCACAAGCTTGCACCTCATTCCTTTCTTCACCGACCGCGGGATCTCCGCAGAATTCGGCGTTGCCGTTGTGGCTCTGTCATCCTTAATCGGCGTACTCGGGTCGCTCACCGCAGGTTGGCTGCGAGATCAGGTCGGCTCCCGGCCGGTCGCTATACTGAGTTTCCTGTCCTTCGGTGGGTTGTTCGCGCTGCTGCCGCTCGTATTTTCACCAGCCGCCGCCCTGCTCTGGGGTCTCGGCTACGGCTTGATGCAGGCGGGAGTCATGATCAGCATCCAGGTGCTGATCGCCGACTATTTCGGACACCAGCATCTTGCTGCCATCAGAGGCATGGTCATGCCCATCAGGAGTGTTGGGCAAGCGGCTGGTCCCGTCCTCGCGGGCGTTGCCTTCGACACCACGGGAGGATACGGGGCGGTCTTTGCCGCGTTCGTCGTACTCAATCTGTGTGCCGCGGGTCTCATATTCTTAGCGAAGCAGCCCATAAACGCGCCGCTTCCTTCACCAGCGACCGACCCTCTGCCCTAACCATGCGACCCTGGCGGCTCACATACCAACCGGTACATACGACGGCTCTGATCATTTACTGCTTGGGTAGGTGATAGGGAATCAGCCTAACCAAAATCCACGAGAACAATGGGGAAACTCCGCGCTTACCCCAACGCGGAGCTTCCCCTGGCGGCGGGAGGGACCGCCCGCTTGCTGTCATGGACTAGACGCGGGAACCAACCTAGATCAGCTAGAACCCGAAGAACGTCGTGGGGTTGTCCTCCAGTATCTTGCTGGCCACCCTCTTCGTGATCTTGCCCTGGTCTGCCCAGCGCGTCACCTCTTTCAGGGCGCTCAGGTTCGCCGATTGGTCCGTGTGGCTATAGTCAGTCCCTATCATCAGATTGCTCTCTGCCCCAATCGATAGCAGGTACTCGATATCGTCCACCGGGTCGATCGTGACGAACACGCGGTTCTTCTGCAGCAAGTCTTGTGATAGCTCCAGCGACAGGTCCCGCTCATGGTGGCGCTCCGTTCGCTCCACCATCGCCAACTGTGAGATGACGTACGGGAGCCAGGAAGCGCCCGCTTCGATGAAACCGAACCGCAGCTTCGGGAACTTGTCCGCTAGCTTCCCATTCACCACCGACATGAACGCGGACATCACCGGGAACCCTCGGTCCCATTCGCTCCCCGGATGCCCCGTGTGGATGCACAGCGACAAATCCAGGTCGTTGGCCTCCTGATACATTGGGAAGAAGTGGGGATCAGCCACCGGCTTGTTGAGGTCGAACCCTCGCTTGAAGATGCCGCAAGCGCCGTTAGCCTTCGCCCATCGAATCTCTTCAATAGCGTCGGCTGCGTTCAGCCACGGCACCACCGCGACCCAGCGCATCCGGCCATTGGTCTGCGCACACGCCTTAGCCACCCATTCGTTGTAGGACCTTGCCAACGCGGCCTCGGGCTCCGCGTTCAGCGAAACATAGCGGATGAAGAACGTGGGAAATAGCACCTGGATATCCACCCCCATCTCGTCCATGTCCAAGAGGCGCCCTTCCAGGTCTTCCAGTTCACGGCGTGTCCGGAGCGGGTGGTGGACGTCGTCACGCACTGCACGCACCTGAAGACGGCCTTCGACGAGCCAGAACCGGCTCCGGTCAGGGTTCAGGCGTGAGCGTTCAATTTCATCGTCAGGGGGCCCCATGGTGGCGGGAGCAAATCGGCTAGCGGCGCCTTCCAAGCCCGCCCAAGTAGCCTCGGTCTCGTCGACGTGGGTATCCGCATCAATCACTGCCATAGGTTCCTCCTCATTCTCTGTTCGGCCCGCTCGATCTCCGGTCCTAAGGCGCGTGAGCCCGGGGACAGAGCCCCGTTTACGGGCTAAGCTCACGCCAACCACCGTTGATGAAGGGCGCTACTCGGAGGGAAACACCGCGAGCAGCCCACCGTCTACGGGCACATCAATGCCAGTGATGAAATCAGCATTCGACGAAGCAAGAAAGAGGACAGCATTGGCCTGATCGGATACGCGTCCCCAACGCCCCAACGGAATGTTCTTCGGCGGGGGCCCATCTTCTCGTGATTTCCCGCCTGCAACGGGAATACCCGTCTGTGTCGGGGTGACGGAGTTTACCCGTATCCCGTGCGGAGCAAGCTGGATGGCCATGGACCGTGTCATATTGAGAATGCCCCCTTTCGCGGAGGCGGAGGCGATTGCCCGCGCGGCCCCACGGTGACCAGAGGTTGATGCTACGTTAACAATCGCGCCGCCTGTGCCTTGGGCAACCATCTGCCTTGCAACAGCCTGGCCCACGACAAAGTGCCCAATCAACGTCACATCAATCACGTGCCGCCACTCCTCAATCTCCGTATCGAGAATGTTACCGGAGTGGGTGACCGACCCACTGCTTACCAGGACATTATAACCATTGATTCAATAGGCATCTGTGATTCTGTCAAAGCTCAGGTCACGAGGGAAGTTACCGTCCGCGTCAGACCGGATGAGGGTCGGGCCTCATGGCATGACCGCGATGGGTCGCAAACGGTTTGCCTCTAAACACGATAGCGCAAGGAGGTGAGATGGCGCGATCAGCGACTGTCAGGGATAGGGGGCGTTATAGGCCTACTCCGCGAGGAGAAGGAAGCCGTAGTGGGCGCCTTGGACGGCATCCTAGCCAACGCTGACTGAGACGGCGTTGATGCCCGGTGCAGAGCTAACGGAAGGAACCGGGAGTTGGCGAGATGGAGTTCAAGCGGGGTATACCGCGCACCGACCCACGCCGACGAGTGATCCGTCTGTCGCTCTAGCTGGTCCATCGGAATCACCTCTAGCTGTACAGGCAAATTGGCGGCGGTGGCCCTTCGAGCCGCAGCGTGAAATTCCCCCGGCGCGGCACCAACAATGGCTCTCGGGGGAGGCGGACCGTTGCCGAAGACGCTGGAGGTGCCCCCCCCCCCCACGCCACCGCCAGCTGCGGAGACAATCGTGGCGAGGGCCAATAGCGCACCCGATATCAGCCCATACCGATTCATGCCGCTCTGCATGCAACTCTCCGGCTAAAGCCGCCCTCGCGCTAGAATGCACCGCAGCCCGCTATTGGCGCTCTTGGAGTTTTGAAATGCCCGACCTGACGCCTGAGGAAGTACGCACGCAATTGTCGGCGATCGGCCTGATTCCACTGGATCAGGACGACCTGGACGAAATCACCCATCGCATCAATGCAGTGAACGAAGCGGTGTTGGCGCTGGAGCATCCAGATGCGGACGCGCAGGAGCCATTGTCCGTGTTCTGGCTGAACGAGGAGGGGACAGATGACTAGCGCTGACGAGCTGACTCCGCGCCCTGCCGTTGAGCTTTCGGCGCTGCTGACGTCGGGTGAGCTGTCGCCGGTAGAGCTGACGCGGGCGTTCATCGACCGCGCGAAACGCTACGCCCGGCTGAACGCGTACATCACGCTCGACGAGGAGGGCGCGCTACGGCAAGCGGCGCAGGCTGAGGACGAAATCAAGCGCGGGATGATCCGAGGGCCGCTACACGGTTTGCCCGTGGCGGTGAAAGATCAGTTCGACGCCCAGGGGTTGCGCACCACAGCAGGCAGCAAGATCGTTGATTACGTCGCGGCCGAGGACGCTACGGCGGTGGCCCGACTCCGTGAGGCGGGTGCCGTCATCTTGGGCAAGCTGAACCTCAGCGAGTTCGCGCTGGGCGGCAACGTCACGCACCCGTTCGGCGTGCCGCACAACCCATGGGACGAAACACGACAGGCAGGACAGTCCTCCAGCGGGTCCGGTATCGCAGTCGCGGCGTCGCTGTGCGCTGCCGCGCTGGGAGGCGACACGGCGGGGTCGATCAGGGGGCCATCCGCCTGGTGCGGCATCACAGGATTGCGGCCCACGTGGGGCCGCGTGAGTCGCCACGGAGCATGGCCCATGGCGTGGTTCATGGACACCATCGGACCCATGACCAAGACGGTGGCCGACGCTGCGATGGTCTTCCAGGCGATCGCTGGTCACGACCCTAAAGACCCGAATACGTCGTCACGCCCGCTGACGCCGTTCGAGCCGGAGCGGGGCCTCGAGGGAATGCGCATCGGCGTGGTGCGCGAGAGCATCGACAACGCCATGGCGACCGACGATGTGGTCCAAGGCGTCGAGGAGGCGCTTGAGGTGCTACGAGGGCTCGGTGCGACCGTACTGGACGAAACATTACCGCTGTTTGAGCACGGAGGGTTGATCTCCAACGGGTTGGCTGACTCGGAGGCCGCGAATATTCACCGTAAGTTCCTCCGCGAGCGTCCCGAGGACTACGATTTCGCATCGAGGCGGCGCCTGATGGCCGCCAGCCTCGTGCCTGCGGCGGCTTACGTAAAACTCTCGAGGTTCCGCATGCTCATGCGACGCGACGTGATGGCGGCGCTGGGTCGCGTCGATTTACTGGTCACGCCCGCACAGGCGGAAGGCGCGCCAAAGTTGCCAATATCGACGGGATTGACGAGCAAAGAGGCGGTGATGCGCCAGTTCTTCGGACTACGCGCCCACCGAGGACCGTTCAACCTATCGAGTGTGCCGGCAATGGCACTGCCCATCGGATTCACGCCCGCCGACCCAGAGGAATCGCACTGCGGACTGCCGATAAGCCTGCAAGTGATCGGCCGGCCGTTCGCGGAGAATCGCATCTTCCAACTAGGCCACGCCTACCAACAGGTGACCAGTTGGCACGAGCGGCGGCCGGAGTTGGACGATAACTAGCGGGTGACGCCTAGCGAGGCGCGATGCTATGATTGACGGAAGCTGGCGCGTCGTCGCCAGCTTCCTCGTGTGGGCCTGTGGCGCAGCTGGGAGCGCGCCTCAATGGCATTGAGGAGGTCGAGGGTTCGAATCCCTCCAGGTCCACCAGGTTTCTCCCGCTCAGACTGACCAAACGGGCCCGTCCACATTGGACGGGCCCGTTTCATGTCGTGCGGGTCAGGAAGGATCGCGCTTACGGATAGAGGAACACGGCCGAGTCTCGCTCGCTGCCCGGATCTGGCCGGCTCGGAGCGTCGCCAATGCGCCCATCATACCTGTGAGAGTTAGGAACTCGACCTCAAGGTCTTCACCATCACCATGAACCATAGCGACGTGGCCAACATCGCCAGCGGATAGGTACCCAATGCTGCCAAAACTGCCTTCTGTGAGCTCCTCACCGGCCACATCTTGCAGCCAGACTACCTCGTTGGACTCTTTGATCTTCGCTTGAGCCAGGTCACAACGCTCCGCTAGGGTCCGTCGTTTCCGGCGCATGTCGCATCCTCGGCGGCGGGCCAGCGGAACCCCTCTGCTCGTCTACCTCGCGTGCCCACGACCAACTACCGGCGAGCAGGGGCAGGGAACGCCGACTGGAGCTCCAGTCGGTCGAGGGCCGCCGATTTCACGATTCACGCGGTGTAGATATCAGGAGCCCGACCAGAGCGCTTCTCAAGTGGCCCAACCGCCCGGTATCGAATGCCCCACCGATCCTAAGCGGGGCTCGTCCACAACCTAGTGCAAGGCTCCATGGCGCAAGAGACCAGCTTGGAGCACTCGTTAATCTGGCAACGTAAAGCCCATCGCAAGGAACACTCCGCCCTTGTCATCCGGGTCAAGCAGATATTCGATCCTCGGCTGCGCCACGATGGCGATGTCTATGCCTGAGATTTCCATCTACCCCCATGCCCTCAGGGGACCAAGCTTCGCGACGGGGAGCGCTTCCCATTTCGCCTTGAGGCTGATTCGAGTCGCATGGCGGCCTACATACTTATCGTAGGGAAAAGGCACCCACGGCTGCATGATGCCTCTTTGCCAGACAAAGAAACGCGCCCTCGTGATGGGACGCGTTTCTCGTAGCTCTACGTCGGTCGATCGCCTAGAGATCGACGATCTTGAGTTCGGCGTCGTACTCAGGGTGGACGGGGACCTGGTGGGTGAGCTGAACAACCTTGCCAGTCTGGGAGGATTCGACCATCCCAAAGATGGCTTCGGCGGTGGCCATGCCCCACTCACCAGAGTGATAGACCGGCTTGCCATTGATGATTGCGTCATACATCTCGTGGATCTCACCACGGGCATCCACGTCGGATTCGCCGGTGACCTCGCGCACACCGTTGTCACTGTAGATCAACACTCCATTCGAGCCGATCCGCATGTCGCCACGCTCGCAGGTGACGATAATGGTACCCGGATCGCCCGTGTCGTTAAGGCCAGTGCGATCCCCAACCTCGCGCGTGATCTGGTGCCCGAAGTTACCTCGGCTGGGGCCCTCTACCTTCGCCGCCTCGAACTGCTTGATCTCGGTGTCCCCGCCGATGCGCAAATCCTGCTTCGCTGCGTCCTCATCTCGAGTGCCATCGCGCATCGCCTTGCGAATCTCAACCAGGCTCTCCACTGACGCACGGCCAGCAGCGGGACCGTTGACATCACCGAGTGTGAAGTAGCCGTAGCCGTTGTGTGTTGCGGTGGCGATGGCGCCGTTAGCGAAATCGAATGTGGCTGAGTAGTAGCCGGGGATGTTGCGCTCGGGCATCCACCAACCCATCTTCGCCCAGACCTGCGTCATCATACCGCCGCCGAGCAGCCGCAAAGAGTCGAGCTGGTGGGGGCCCTGACGGAAGGGAACACCGCCGCCTTGGGCGAAGTCGAGTTCGTCGGGGGTGCGGGGGCGGAGCATCCAGTCGGTGTAGGCAAGGAGGGTGATTGCCTTGAGGTCGCCCAACTCGCCGGACTGGATAACCTTGCGCATCACGCGGTAGGGCAGTCCGAAGCTGGCGGTGTGGGCGCAGACCAGCTTGACCCCAGCCTTCGCGCACTCCTCAACCATCTGCTCAGTCTCCTTGAGGGATATGGCCATGGGCTTCTCGATGAGTACGTGCTTGCCGTTGCGGGCAGCAGTGATGGTGTGCTCCGCGTGGAAACGGTTGGGGGATGCGATGTAGACCGCGTCCACATTCGGGTCCTGGCAAATCTCCTCGGCCGTCGCGTAGACGTTCGCCTCGGGGAAGCGCTCCTTGAACCGCTCTCGTGTCACTGGCACAGTGTCGCAGCCCGCTACGAGGTTGATGGTCTCGGGTGACTGAACGGCGGTCCGGATAATCTCCAGCCCTCCTACGCCAACGCCGATAACTCCCATATTGATCTTCCTGGTAGCAGCCTCTGTAGCCATGCGCGCACTCCTCATCTACTGTCTGGTTGGTTGGCCCAGTTAGGCCGATCTAGCCAAGCTGTCCGCTTGGCGCTGATTCTCGCTCTTAATCGTCACAACGTATAGTGCAGCATTGCACTCAGCGCACGCCGGGTAAGATGTCGCTGGTCACTTGGTAGACGAGGAGCGTTGTTGAGCGAGCGATTGATCGGTCGGTTGGCGCAGGGGCGGGTGTACTACGGTTGGTACATCGTGGGGGCCGTATTGGCGGGGGGCATTCCCCGCGTGGGCCTGAATGGCTCGTTCTTCGGGATCTTCCTGAAGCCGCTTTCGGAAGAGTTCGGCTGGACGCGTGCCGAGGTCGCCTTGGCAGTAACGATCGGAACGCTGATAGCGGCAGGGCTGGGGATCTACTTCGGACGCGTGCTCGATAGATTCGGGCCACGCTGGATGATGGCGGGAGGATTCGCTCTACTAGCGGGCTCGTACTTCGGGCTGGCGTTGGTGAACTCGCTCGTGGGCTTCTACCTGGTGTACTCGGTAGGGCGCGCCATGATGCAGTCTGCGACGGGGCACACGCTGATGTACGCGTTGGTGTCCAAATGGTTCGTGCGACGGCGTGCGACAGCCATTTCAGCGGCGACGCTCGGTGGCTATCTAGGCGGCATCCTTTTAGCGCCAGTGACTCAAAGCATCATCGACACAGCGAGTTGGCGACACGCATACGTCTTCTTTGGCGTGCTCACGGTGGTGATGGCGGTGGTGCCCGCAGTGCTGTTCCTCCGGCGCATACCCGAGGATCTCGGGTTGCTGCCGGACGGCGATATTCGCGAGACGAGCGTTCCTACCCCGGCCCTTGATCCCGCAATCCGCCCGGCTTCGGGGCAAATCAGGAACGACAGCCCTACTGCCGATATTGCGGTTCCTGAAAAGGAACGCGTGAACCTGACACTCCACGATGCGCTGCGCACGCCCGCTTTCTGGCTGCTCACGATGATGGTGATGGTAACCAGCACGGCGATGACTGCGATTACGTTCCACATGGTGCCCCACTTCACCGACGTAGGGATATCCAACGCGGCGGCGGCAACGACGGTCAGCCTGCTGACGGTAGGGTCGATGGCCAGCGTTTTCGTGTGGGGAGTTCTGGCGGACCGGTTGAGCGCGAAGCTGATGCTGCTAATCGCGCTCGTAACGTTGGAGGTCGGCGCCGCGCTGGTGGCGACCTCGACGTCGGTATTCGGTGCGTACGCGAGCTCGGCGATCTTCGGGGTAGGCATGGCCGGGTACCTGCTGCTTAGCGAGGTGGTGTGGGCGGATTTCTTCGGGCGCCGGCACCTGGGAAGCATCCGCGGGATAACGATGATGTTCCAGCTCGCTGGCAATGCCAGCGGGTCGCTGATCGCTGCGTTCATGTTCGACGTGAGCGGGAGCTACGATGGGGCGTTCAAGATGATCTTGGCCCTGTACGCAATCTCGTTCGCGGTGCTGGCGATCGCGCGCCGGCCCCGTTTGCAAGAGCAGACGTCTACCACAGAGAGTCGGGGCACGTAAGCGACACAACCTAGTATGCTTGCGGCTCAGACTATGGAGCACCACTCCTGGCAGCCCGACGAAGGATCTACAGATGAACTACAAGGGTAAGGTGGAGATCGACGCTCCGGCGTTGGACGTGTGGGTTTTCGTGCTAGACGTCGATAAGTTTGCGTCGTGCATGCCAGGGGTCGAAGACCTGGTGCGCGTGGACGATCGAACGTTCACCGGCAAAATGCGGGCGAAGGTGGGCCCAATCTCAGGCGAGTTCGCCTTCCAGGCGCAGATCGTGGAGGCCGAAGCACCGGTGCGATTGGCCGCCCACGTTGAGGGAACTGACACGCTGACGAACAGCACGATGACTTCCGATATCACGATGACCCTTGCCGCTAAGGGCGACAGTAAGACGGAGCTTGAGTATCAGGCGACGGTCAACATCAACGGGCGGCTGGCGATCATCGGCGATATGGTGTTGCGCGCTACGGGCGCGCAGGTTATCAAGGAGTTCTTCAAGCGTCTGCGTGAGCAGGTGAGCACCGTCACGAGCTAGCCGAGGAGGCAAGCGGCATGGTTGAAAAGCACACGTACGATGTGATTGTGATCGGCGGAGGCTCGGCAGGATGTGCTGCCGCCGCTCGTCTCTCAGAGGACCCAGACCGGCAGGTGCTGCTGCTGGAAGCAGGACCTGACCCAATGCCTATCCCCGAGTCGGTGGCCGATGGGTCTCAGGCGACGAGAGCGATATTGGAATCGCCCTACATCGTCATGTACCCCACGGTGCGACGCGAGGACAGCAGCACGTTCTACAAGGTGAGCGGCCGCATCATGGGCGGTGGTTCATCGGTCAATGCCATGGCCGTGGTACGACCTACGAAACATGACCTCGACTCGTGGGCGGCTGACGGCAATCCGGGTTGGTCTTATGACGACTGCCTTCCGGTGATGCGCCGCCTCGAATCTGACCAGGACTACTACGATGATCCCATCCACGGGACGGACGGCCCGCTGTTCGTGAAGCGTCCGTTCACGCTCGACATGGGCGGCTCTCGACCGGTGCAGGCGTTCATTGAGCGCGCCATGAGCATGGGAATGCCGCTGTGCCCGGATTTGAACGTGCCCGAGCCCTTCGGCGTGTGCGGCTCCGCCTACAACGTCAAGGACGGGTTGAGGCAGTCGACCACGGTGGCCTACCTGGATCCCGCAAGGGGGCGGGCCAATCTCCACATCGTCGATGACGCGCTCGTGCTGTCGCTGAAGCTTTCGGGGCGGCGCGTTGACGGCGTTGTCTACCAGAAGGACGGCCAGACGGTCACGGCAACGGCGGATCGCGTGGTGCTGAGCGCTGGGGCGTACCATAGCCCGCAAGTTCTGACTCTTTCTGGAATCGGGCCCGCCAGGGAGCTAGCGCGTCTGGGGATCGAGGCGACACATCCGTTGGAGGGAGTCGGGGAAAACTACCAAGATCACGCGACCGTCCAGATGACGTACGAGGGGCACGACGATTTCAGCCCCGATTGGGTGGTGCCGAGGTTCCGCTTGATGTTCAAGAGCGACCCGAGCCTGCCGACAGGGAATTTCCATCTGTTCATGCGGCCGCCGACCGAGGTGCCTGGCCTAACTCGGATGATGCCGGTGTCGGCGAATCTACTCCAGCAAACCACTCCAGGGCGAATCTTCCTGAACAGCACGGACCCCCGTGACGTCCCGGAGATCGATGACGCTATGCTGGCGCATCCGGACGACATCAAGGCGATGACGACAGCGATGGAGTTCCTCCACGAACTCGTCTCGCACGAGTCGATGGCTGAGTTCTATGGCCCGCTGCTAACACCCGAAGTCGACGAAGATTGGGCGACGTACGCGCGGAGCTCGTACGGCACGTACCAGCACGGCGCCGGAACATGCATGATGGGGCCGGCGTCCAATTCGATGGCGGTGGTGGACAACACACTCCGCGTTCACGGGCTCGACAACCTGTTCGTGGCCGACGCGTCGATTATGCCCCGCGTGACCCATGGGAACACCAACGTCACGGCGATCATGATCGGCGAACGAGTCTCGGACTTCATCAAAGCCGAGGGCGGCTAGGAGCAGGCGGCGTCCCGCACTCCCGTGCTCGAACACGTCGTTCCGGCCAACAAGGATGGCATGGGGTTCACGCTAGAGGTGCGCTAGGGACAGTTGTTGTCATCTCCGGCAAGCAGACGGTGGACTTCGTGGCGTTCAGCCTGAACGACCTGAACGAGCGATTCGACCATGCGCGCAGCAGGACGAACCAGCTGAAGATATTCCTAACCGAAGGCGATGTGCTGTTCTCAAATGACAACAACGCAATGCTGACCATCGTGAAGGACGCCTAGGCGTACACCCACGACCTGGAGAAAGGGCTTTGTAGCCGCAAACGCCACGAGATGGCATTCAGGGACGAGGCCAGGACTGACAAATGGGGCGGCGGGAACAACATGTCATGGAAAACGTGGGTGGGTATCACTTCGCTCCCGCGCCAACCACGATGCAGATCTTCGACCCGTAGCGGGGTGCCGCCGCTCCCTGGCGTTTCGGGTGCCGTGGGGAGAGAATGGCCCGCGCCCAGAGACAAACACACCCCGCGCGGAGGCAACCGTGGCCCCAGAATTCGCAACCAATCAAGAGATCGTAGAGCAAGCAAGGCGCAGACTGAACCAAGAAGCCTGGGACTACCTGACGGGCGCGTCCGAGTCGGAAACGACGATGCGGCGCAACCGTGCGGGGTTCGATCGCCTCGCGTTCCTCCCTCGAACTCTGATTGACGTAACCGATGTCGACATCTCGACGACGGTCCTCGGGCACCCGTTGCACGCGCCGGTCATGCTGGCACCGATGGGGTCGCTGCAAACGCTCGACCGCGAAGGCGGGGCCGCAAGCGCAAAGGCGGCGGCGGAATTCGGGACACTCCACGTGGTGAGCTCCGTAACCCAACCCAGCCTCGAAGAGATCGCGGCAGCAACGACCGCCCCCAAGATCTTTCAACTGTACATCAGGGGCGATTGGGCGTGGATTGAGGAGATGTTGGGCAGGATCAATGCGGCAGGCTACAACGGTCTGTGCATCACCGTAGATACGGCAGTCCAAAGCCGGCGAGAGAGGGTGATGATGAATCGGATGGCGAGAGGGGCTGCGGCAGCCCGCAACCCCATGTACCCGGCATCCGTGACGTGGGAGCTGCTGGATAAAATTAAAGAGACAGCCGGGCTCCCACTCATGGTCAAAGGCATCGCAACGGCAGCCGACGCAGCCTTGGCCGTGGAACATGGAGTGGAAGTGATCTGGGTATCGAACCACGGTGGACGGCAGCTCGACCACAACCGTGGCACGATGGACATGCTGCCCGAGATCGTGGGCGTGGTCGGCGGTCGCGCGGAGATCGTGCTGGACGGCGGCATCCAACGCGGGAGCGATGTGGCAAAGGCGCTGGCGCTGGGGGCGAAGGCCGTGGCGATCGGCAAGCTCCAGGGCTGGGGCCTTGGCGCCGACGGCGCTGAGGGCGTGAAGCGCGTGCTGGAGATCCTGGCCGAAGAGCTGTGGGTGGCCATGAGCCTTCTCGGCGTCACGAGCGTGAATCAGCTCACGACAGATTACGTGTGCGCGGCCGACGTCGTCACACCACCTCACGAGATGAGCGCCTGGGTGAACATGCCTGCTGGCAGGCAGCTCTAGCGTCACCTCTGAGCCAAGTGCTCGCGGAGAAGGCCCCCGGCAGGGGCGCGCTCGCATAAACACGCGCACGCGCCCCGTTGGCGTTGCTAGGTGCGGCGCTCGTCCGTCGGACCAACGTTGCCCGTGCACCACGGGATGAACGCTTTCATGTTGCAGGTAACGCCCTTGGCAGCAAGCTGGGCCTCGAACTCTTCGTGGATCGCCTTTTCCTCGTCGGCGTACTCGATCTGCCAGCCGCCTTCCTTGACACTCTTGTCGGCCAGCCAACCGCGATTCGAGCGAGGCTTCATGTCGCCGAGGGCACTGGTGTAGATGGCGAGGTAGCGCGCGCGAGTGTTGCCGGTGTTGAAATGCTGATGGAACATCTCGTCGCCAGGCACGATCACCATCCCGCCGACCTTCCAATCTGCCTTACGGCGTTCAGTGCCCTCTTGCCAGAGCAGCGAGTAGCCTTCCTGGCCGCTGAGCAGCAGCAGATGCGCACCCGGACCATGGCGGTGGGCCTTCTTGTACGTGCCGACCGGGAACTCCGACATATGCGACTTACTGCTGCTGTTCTTTGCCATTTCTAGCATGACGTTGACGCCGCCTGCGCCTCGTTCCTTCCATCCGTAAAGCGCCATGTCAGGGGCGTTCGGGATGAAATTGGACTCCCAGACTCGCTTGTTGAAGAGCTCACCGCTGCCGTTGAAGTAGTCGCCACCGGCATCGTAGCGGCCTTTGAACGCGTGCTCCGTCTTGAAGATGAAGTCGATGTCGTTGTACAGGCGCAACGCAGGGGGTGCCGTGGTCACGGAGATGTAGCGAGCAGGCTCGGTGCCGCTGCCGTTGAAGTGCTGGTAGGAGGCGTTGAGCGGGATGGAGAACAGGCTGCCGGCGTGCCACTCGAAGCTTTGCTTCTTGCCGTCGCCGTTCCAGATGTTCGTGGCACCTCTGCCGGAGATGATGTAGCAGTACTCCTCGTACAGATGGTGCTCCGGCTCGGACTTGCCTCCGGGGGCGATCTCCACGAGATGGGAGTCGTTGGTAAGGTGATCGTTGGGGATATTGATGATGGCCCCCGCGCCCCCCTTGCGTTCCCAGGGTTCAAGCTCGATCTGGCTCAGGTCCTCGAAAGCGAAATCGACAATAACTTTGACGCCTTCCTCCGCCTGCCATCGCTCGTAGGCGTCGTCGCTCTTGTAGTCCAGCAGCTCCCCTTCTGGGGCCTCCGCGATCTTCATATCGGTGCCTTGCATGACCATGGTTGGCTCCTCCGAGTGCGTGAGTAACCCAAAGATATCCCCCACAACGGCAATAGGCAACGATATCGCTCCACTGAGTGATATGCGAGACGAGAAGCGCAGCGGCAGGTACGAGCGATACTCGAACTAGACCTCGGGAAACGCCTCAAGGTGCTCGGCGACTTCATCGATGTGCATGACGTCGGCGTACTTGTGGTGCATGTCGAACAGGTTCATCTTGTGCGACAGCAGGTTGCGGTCGAAGACGCATTCTTCAGCGACGACAACGTGAAACCCATAGTTGTACGCGTCGGCCACAGAAGCGCGGACGCACCCGCTGGTGCTCTCGCCGCAAACGATGATGGTGTCGATCCTCGCCTGCATGAGGTGGGCAACAAGCGGAGTGCCGAAAAACCCAGAGGCGCGCTGCTTGGTGATGACGACGTCCTCTGGCTTGGGGGTGAACGCTTCGAAGATCTGCTGAGGGTTCTCACCGACGTTACCGCGACTGCGGTTGGTTGCCGTGACGCTGCCGGGGCGGGCTTCCGGACGCGTTTCGCCGGTGGTGTAGAAGACGGGGAAGCCACGCGAACGAGCGAGGGCGAAGAGTTGCTTGGTAGGCTCGACTGCTGCCCAGGCGTACTCACCACAAGAGCTGGGGAATTCCTTGGCGACCTCGTGAACGGGAAGCGAGCCACCCTGATACACCATGTTGTAGAGATCGATGGCGAGCAACGCCGGCCGCTGACCGATATAGAGGTCACGCTGGTAATGCTTGTATAGCTCTAGGTCCTCTGGGCTAACAACGTCTTTCCAAGTGTGGTCTTCGAAGCCGTGTGTCATAGCATGCACTCCTCGCACCGGCAAGCCAACGCTGGGCATCCGACGATGCGTGCTCCATTCTACCTCCAGAGTAAAAAGCGCGTGCACAGAGGGGGGGGGGGGGAGAGCGAGCGGAGCGCTCGCGGGTACTGTACTCTCTGGGCAGGCGTCCCCGATGAGGAATCCGTGTCGACGATGCGGCTGCCCACCAATCTGATCAAAAAGGAAACATGATGGCTGACGGCCCTCTGACAGGCAAAGTGGCTTTAATTACAGGCGCGGGGAGCAATCCCGGCATGGGTCGCCTCATGGCCCTGGCGATGGTGCGGGCGGGTGCTCGAGTGGCCATGTCCGACATCAACGGCGAGGCGCTGGCTCACAGTGTGAACGATGCTCGCGAGATAGGGGGCGATCAGGCGGCGATGGCCATCGTAGCGGACGTAAGCTCGCAGGAGGACGCTGAGCGCTCGGTGCAGGAGGCGATCGAGGGCTTGGGTGGCTTGCACATCCTAGTTAACAATGCGGGCATGAACGCGACGTTCGCGGATGCTCACGCGACCCGCAATGCGAACTTCTGGGAGATCGACCCCGCCCTCTGGGCCCGCATGATCTCGGTAAACCTGAGCGGTGCGTTCCTGATGTCGCGCGCGGCAGTGCCGCACCTGCTGGAGCAGAAGTGGGGCAGGATCATCAGCGTGACGACCAGCCTGGATACGATGATCAGAGGGAACAACGCACCTTATGGGCCATCGAAGGCGGGACATGAGGCCTTTGCAGCGGTAATGGCGCAGGAACTCGAAGGCACGGGTGTCACAGCGAACGTGTTGGTTCCCGGAGGAGCAACTGACACAAACTTCATACCCTTCCTACCAGAGACTGACCGTGCGAGTTTCATCAACCCTCAGGTGATGGAGGCTCCTGCAGTATGGCTAGCCTCAGAAGCCTCCAATGCAACTAATGGCACTCGGATTAGAAGCATCGACTGGGACGAAAACCTACCCATAGACGCACGCCTCGCAAAGGCAAGTGGGCCTACGGCCTGGCCTCAGTTGGGACGACCTAACTCCTAATGTTTAGATCCGACCTAACTTGACGTCGTACTCCTTGAGTACGGCGTTGCACTCGTCTTCCAGCATCGGTGTGATGATTTCTGTGCCGACGCCAATCATTGTCGTTACCTTCTCGACCGTGTAGTCGCCCCATCGACGATTGCCCTCATTGTGCATCGCGCCCACGACGACCAGCTCGATGCCGTTCACGGCGATGGCTCCGCAGCACATGGGGCACGGCTCCAGCGTGGAGTAGAGGGTGCAGCCGGAGAAATCCAGCGTCCCGCTCTTGGCGACAGCATCACGGAGGGCGGTTGTCTCCGCATGGCCTAGCGGGTCTACCGCAGACTCACGGCGGTTGCCGCCGATACCGACGATCTCGTCGCCACGCACGATGACGGCGCCGACCGCGCGGTTACCAGCGGCGCCTGATTTGCGAGCCTCGTCGATCGCGATCCGCATGTACTTCTCATGGTCGGTCATCCGGAACCTCTCTGCAGGTAGTGCTTCAGTCGCGAGCGACGGCGTCGCGCAGTGCTTCTTCCAGGCCAGGGTAGGCGAAGCGGTAGCCCGCCGCCAGCGTGACTTCAGGGATACCACGCTTGCTCGTAAGCACCTCGGCCGCGAACTCACCAAGAACGAGCTTGACCACAATCGCTGGCGCCCAGGTGAGCGCAGGCCTGCTCAACACGCGGGCGCAGAGTTTGGCGAAGTCGCGCTGGCGTGCGGCGTGTGGGCTCACGACGTTCATGGGGCCGCGAATGCTGTCGTTCTCGAGGGCGAAGCGGATGAGGCCAGTGAAGTCGTCGACGTGGACCCAGGCCCACCACTGATTGCCCGAACCAATCCGACCACCCAGACCAAGCTTAAATAGCGGTAGCTGGGGTTCCAAAAATGGGGCGCCCTTCCCGACAACGAGGCCGGTTCGGGAAACGACCACACGAATGCCCAAGCGTTCCGCATTCAGGATCGCCGCTTCCCAGTCCACGCTGAGGCTTGCAAGGAAATCGGTTCCTTGCGGTTCAGTTTCAGGCAGGTCATCGTCGCCACGGTCGCCGTAGTAGCCGATGGCGCTGCCTCCGACGATGACTCTGGGGCGGTCGCTTGAAGCCTCGATGCCACGCACGAGGTTCCGGGCGCTCTCGACGCGGGAGTCGTACAGGCGGCGCTTCTTGGCAGCGGTCCAGCGTCCCGTGACGGGCTCTCCGACAAGGTGGGCGATGCCATCGACGCCCGCGAGAGCCTCTGCGGGCAGGGGATCGTCGAGCGGGGCCCAAGCGTACAAGTGGCCGACGCCAGGGATCGTGCCAGCGCGTGCTGGATTCCGAGAGGTGCCTACGATCTGATGACCCATACCTTCGAGTGCGATCGCAAGCTTGCCACCTAGATAGCCAGTTACGCCGGTGATGAGGATCTTCACGCTAAAGCCTCTTTTCGTTGATCACGTCGTTGAGTGGCCAACAAAGCGCCGCCTGCTAGTAACGCAGCCCCGATGGCCGCAACGATGGAGAGCACCCAGTCCAGCGCGCTCAGTGCCGGTGGGCCGGTGCCTCCGATTTCAACCACTCGCCCTGCGAACTCCTCGCTCACGAAGACCCGGCCGCCTACTACGGCAACGGCCGTAGGGCCAACGAGATTCTCGGCGACAACGCTAGTGGTCCCATCAACGGCGCGGCGCACAAGGCGTCCTGGGAGGTCAGTCGCGTTGTCGAGCGTAAGGTCAGACACCAGCACCTTCATCTGAGTGCTGAACTCGGTGACTAGTAAACTGCCGTCCGCCTCGAACGCGAGGTCGGTAGCGGCACTGAACCCGGTCGAGTAGGAAGTCACCTCGCCGTCATCAATCGCATCGCCGTCGGCATTGGTATCGGCAACGCGGTAGACGGTGGCCCCGCCAGTGGGGTGTGGCCATCCAGTGAGGGTTGCAACGTACAACGCGCCGTCAGGGCCCCAGACAGCGCCGGTAGGCACCGCTTGGGCCTTTTCGCCAGTGTGAGGTACTGGTTCGTCCGGGAAGAACGCGTAATCGGAGATAACGCCATCCGACGTGATCCGGATGACGCTGTTCCGGCCAGAGTCGGTCACTAGCACATCTCCACCGGCCATAAGCACCAAGTCATAGGGGTTGGTGATGGGCTGGGGCGGGAAGAATCCTTGCACGTCCTGCCCGGTAACTGGCAGGGGTTGGTCTGGTGGCGTTAGGCGATACAGCTCTTGATGCCCATGGGCGCGTGCTTCACCAACGATGGCAAGGTAGCTATCCCCGTCAACTTGCAGGGCAGCAGAGATGCCGCTGGCACTTTCACCTTGGATACCCGAGATAGAAAGGTGCGGGAAGGCATCAGAGATTACTTGAGGAGCGCCAGAGAAATCCCACTTCAGCAATCGCCCGGCCCCGCCTTCAGCGATCAGCAGCGAGCCGTCGCTGATCGGAGTCAAACCACGTGGGGCAGCGAGTCCCTCCAGGGTTGCAGGACTAACGTTCGCGGCAAGTCGTACGCTGGCCAGCCAAGCTACGACGGCGCCGATGGCAAGCCCCACAACGATGGCCACAGCGAGATTGCGGATGAGGCGGGGCACGAAAGAAAGAGTAACGCAGTGAGGGTCATCCGAATAGTAAGCAAAGGAGGGTGGCCATGGGGCCACCCTCCTGAGAAAGCGACGTTGCAGAAAGCTTAGAAGCTTTTCTCAATCTTGGACAAAGCGTCCGCGGTCACCCAGGTCTTCCAGTCTTTAGTGTTCTGGAGGAACCAGATAGCTGTCTCTGCGTAAGTTTCACCGGAATCGCTCATGTAGTTCTCAGCGCTGACCTGATTCTTCGCGTTGAAATCCCACTTGCCAAAGAACTCGGCGATGTCAGGAGCCGCCTCAACTAGATCGGTCCTCATGACAACGAGAACCTCCGCCAGCGGATATGCGCACCCCCAAGCAGGATCCGCCGCTTCGCACTCCTTGGAGTGCGCCGGCTCTTCAAGAAGGAAATAGCCACCGAATTCAGAGTCAATCTTATTGGCCAAGGCTGTGGGGCCCCAGTAGTAGAAAAGGATGTCCTCTTTCTTGGTGAACGCATCAAGGACCTCAGCGTTGAGAGCCGCCATGGAACCGGGATTCACAAGTTCGTAGGTGTCGTCAAGTCCGTATGCAACGAGCTTCTTCTCGTTGATGACCTCACACTCCCAACCTGGGATGCAGCCGATGTTGCGCCCCTTGTCGCCAGTGGCAGTCGTCTTGAACAAATCTACGTAATCGGGCAAGTCCGAAACTTTCCTGAGGCCGGGGTTGGCGTCAGCCGTGTACTGCGGGATCAAGTAAGAACTCTGCCAATTATCTTCAAGGCTGTTACCAATAATCTGCAGGTCGCCGGACTTGTAGGCTTCTGCCCATGCGTCCGCCTGGTTGGGGAGCCAGAGCTCCATGTTGATATTGGTATCGCCAGAAGTGAGGGCCTGCATCAACGGGATCGTCCCGCCAGGCACTGCATCCGTCTCGTAGTCATAGCCGCGCTCTGCGATGGCCCGAGCGATCGCGTTTTGGATCTGTGCACTGTCCCAGTTGAGGTCACCAAAAATCAACTTCGGCTTAGGGGCGTCGTCCCCGCCACACCCTGCCAAAACCAATGCAAACATGGCCGTTAGGCCTGCCAACATACCTAGCTTGCTAAATTTTCCTAACTTCATACCAATCTTCCTCCATCTGATCTTAATCACTTCTTCACGTCCGGCTCGCAAGCCGGAACTCCTAACAGCTTTTTAGCGCTCTCCCATGAGAGACTTCTGGCGTTCATTCGCGGCTGCCTGCGTCACACGGTCGATGATTATGGCAAGGAAAACAATCCCAAGCCCACTTAGAAGCGCTTCACCCGGCTGGAAGCGATTCAGAGCACGGTTCACATCTTCGCCGAGGCCACCGGCACCGACCAGGGATGCGATCACGACCATAGCTAGCGCCATCATAATGGTCTGGTTGATCCCTGCCATGATGGTAGGCACTGCCATCGGTATCTGCACTTTCATCAGGAGCTGTCGCGGTGTGGTGCCAAAGGACATGGCAGCTTCAACGATCTCTGAGGAGACCTGGCGGATACCGAGGTTCGTAAGCCTGATTGCCGGCGGTACCGCGTAAATAATGGTAGCAAAAATCGCCGGGACATCACCGATGCCAAAGAACATGACAGCAGGAACCAAGTAGACGAAACTGGGCATCGTCTGCATCGCGTCCAGGATAGGGCGAAGAATCGCGTCTACGAGGTTGCTGCGTGCTGCGAGAATACCCATAGGCACTGCGATGGCGATCGAGAGAATCACCGCAACGACGATCAGAGCCATCGTCTCCATGGCACTTTCCCAAAGACCCAAGGCCCCCATCATCGTCAGTGATAGGACAGCGAAGATCGCGATCCCACGGCCTGCCGTCTTATACGACGCAATCACAACCGCAACGATGAAGATCGGCCAGGGAAGCCATTCAAAGAAGTCTTTTATTAGCAACAGAAAGCGCAGAACTCCATCAGACGTGGGATCAAGGAGCCACGCCCCGCTGGTGGTTGCCCACCCAATGGAGTCGTCGATCGCCTCCGATAAATGGCGCCCAATTTTGACCGGGAATTCCACTGCGGGGCCCAAGACGGCCAAAACGATAGCGCTGAAAGCCACGAATGCGCCGGACCCAATCAGCCAGCGTGTGCGGCCGTTAAGCTCGGTCCCTGGCAGTTTTTTTACAGTCTTTAACGGCGATAAAATCGCCATGGATCCCTCCGATAATCTATCCGCCCGATGATGCCGCGGCTCTACTAGCCAGCGGTCGGGGTCTTTTCCATTTCACTGTCAACCTCAGCGGGTGTGCGGAGGGACGCGCTCTCCATCTCCAACACACTGCTGCCGCGAGCTTCAGCTTGCTCCTGCGCTTCCTGGGCCATCGCAGTGACGACCGACGAAGGCTGTACCGTACCCACCAGGCGGCCTTCGCCGTCTGTGACGGGGAGCACACCTTCCTCGTGCTGCACGATAGGTAGCGCGGACTCAACAGACGTATCCACCGGAAGGCACGGCGTCTCGTCACCGATACAAGCATTGACGATAGTGGCATCCCCGCGCTGCTTGGCCTCCGCTGCGGCATTGAAGGACACGACTCCGAGGTAGCGTTCTTGGGCATCGACCATGAACGCGGAAACGACGCCAGCCCGGCCCATCGCCTGGATAGCCTGGTTCGGTGAGTCGGACTCACGGAGTTGAAGCACGGGTTGCTCCATGAGCGTTCGAAGCGTCACGATTGAAGTCCGCCGAACATCGCGCACAAACTCGGCGACGTAATCATCCGCAGGGTTCGCGAGGATCTCTTCGGGCGTACCGATCTGGATGACAAGACCATCGCGCATAATCGCAATACGTGTCCCCAACTTGAGCGCTTCGGCCAAGTCGTGGGTAATGAAAATAAGCGTTTTATGCAGTTGCTCCTGCAAGCGGACGAGTTCTCCTTGCATATCACGCCGAATCAGCGGATCAAGGCCACTGAACGGCTCATCCATCAGCAATATGTCGGGGTCTGCAGCTATCGCTCGGGCCAGTCCGACGCGTTGCTGCATACCACCACTCAAAGCTGCCGGCCGGTAGTCTTCCCAGCCCTTGAGGCCCACCAGTTCAAGCGTTTCGCGCGCGACTTGCAAGCGCTCGGCCTTGGGGACGTTCTGGACCTCAAGTCCCCACGCAGCATTCTCCAGCACCGTGCGGTGCGGTAAAAGGCCGAAGTGCTGGAAGACCATCGCCGTCTTGCGGCGGCGGAACTCCACGAGCTCCTGCTCAGAGAACTGGAGGACGTCCTCACCATCAACGAGGATCTGACCATACGAAGGCTCAATCAGACGAATTAACGCGCGCACGAGGGTCGACTTACCGCTACCCGAGAGGCCCATCACGACGAAGGTCTCGCCCTCGTGGACATCGAAGCTGACATCTTTGAGCGCGAGGACAATCCCGTCGTCTTCACGCATCTCTGCTTTGTTCTTGGTAGCGATCTCAGAGGGCACTTCACCCCCGGTGGATTCATGACCAAATACCTTCCACAGTCCCCGAACGCTCAGCTTTGGTGCGCCATCCTGCGCCATGCTTGCTCCTTAGGATTCCGAATATTCCAACCCCGCGTTCTAGTCCGTTCGCCTCTAACCCTGCTCAGGGCACAAAACGGCTGTTCCCAAACCGCCATCGCTTATTCAAGGCGTGGTTCGTGGAGGACAGTGCCGAGTCAAAAACGTGAGAAAACACGAGAAATACGCCTCGCCACGCTGATGGACCCATCTATCGCTGCTGGGTCGGCCGTTTTACCTCGGGTTGGCTTGCAGCGGGTCGTCAGTGACGAGTTCTGGGGCAACCGTACCCACCTAATCGCGGAGTGTCAATCTTCTCTTTTCGTCACCGATTGGTATGTTTCGCGTGTATTGCCGCTATTTCTAATGATGGGGTCGACGCAAAGGCCCACATGCAATACGCCAACCATTTCGCCGGTGGGCACCTCTCAGACAGGATTGGAATAAGCCAGGCCATCACCAGGCCTAGAGCAATGCCGGACGCGCCGATTCCCATGGCGCCTCGGCCTGCATCCAGCGCTTAGACCACACTCAAGTTTTGGAATTCCCCTAACAACGAGAGATGGTCAATTTCGTCCCAGGTCACCATATCGGAGACCCAATTCGTCATCTCAAGACACTCCCTCCAATTTGGACGCCGCCAATGCTGACTCCCAGGATCCCGCCGGAGTAGCGAACTTGGCTGGTACACTTTGCGGGCTCCATGGACACTATGACAACACCACCGACAGCGCCTAGTGTGGAAGCGGACGACCTCTGGAAACGTTACGGCCATTGTGACGTCGTGCAGGGAGTGTCGTTGGCCATCCAGCCGAGCCAGCAACTGGGGCTGGTGGGACCCAACGGCTCGGGCAAAGCCGCGACAACCCGCATGGTGCTGGACATCATTCGCCCTGCCCAGGGGACAGTGATGCTGTTCGGCGGAAACATGTCTCAAGCAACGCCATCCAGGATCGGCTACCTAGCGGAGGACCGAAGCCTGCGACAGATCCTTCGAACGCTTCGCAGCGCCTAAGCCATGCGGTCTCCTGCAGAAACTGCGAGCCGGCTGCTCGCGCAGCACGCGAGCGCCATCATCGGACTGGCCTTATTGATGACCGCCCTGCTCGTAACGCCGATGCTGCTATGGACATCCGACGAGGTTGCGTCTACCGAACCTGGTGGTGAGGTGTTCGGCCTACGGGACGAGATCAACGCCAAGCTCGCCCCCAGCGTCTTCATCACCGCGTACATCGTCGAGGCGCGCGCTGGCGACATGCTCTTGCAAGCCCCCCTCGTGGAGCTGCTGCGCAATGCCGCCGCGCTACGAGCGGCCGATGATCGCGGTGATTTGTCGCCTAGTTCGATGGAGCACAGGCCTTACCTTGCGGAGTCATTCGATACGAATACTGGGTTCCGCTTCCAGGGTCTGCTCACCTTCGCCGACTCGGTCGATACGTGGTTGCGACTAGCACGGGACAAGGACCTCGAAAACGCCAGCGACGACGAGGTGAAACTGGCGGTCCACGACCTGCTATCAAATGAACGGACGAAGCGGCTCAAGAGCAACCTCTCTGTGTTAGCGACCCACGAAACCAGAACGGTCCTCGGCCAGACAATCGACTACTGGCAATCCCCAGCTTTGCTGTTCTCTGTTCGTGCGGACAACGACGCCCTGGGAGGGATGTCCAGTTTTAGGAGCATCGCGGCGAACGAGGCAGGCCGAAATATCGAGCGATTCGCCCGCAACATCCAATCGACGATGCGCGGCGATCAGAAGACATACAACCTCTGGGGGCTCGCCATCGACCAAACATTGGCGGCGGAGGAACAAGGGGCAACCACAGGAACGTTCATCGTGCTCACGGTCATCGCCGCGCTCGCAGTGGTTGGCGCGAGCCTACGCGCTTACTGGCCGACGGCGTTGACAGCCGTCGGCGTGGGCGGCCTGATGATCTGGCTAAAGGGGATTTCCGCGCTGGTCGGCATCAAGGGAGGGATAATCGTCGAGCTGATCGTGCCCATCGCCATGGTCTCGCTGGGCGTGGACTTCGCGGTGCATGCCACCCGACGCTACCAAGAGGAGCGCAATCTGGGCATCGCGCCCAAGGCGGCGCTCCAAGCCGGTATGGCCGGCGTGATCGGCGCACTCCTGCTAGCGATGCTGAGTGACAGCATCGCATTCCTATCCAACGTTTCGTCTGGGATCGAAGCAATCGTGCACTTCGGGCTCGCAGCCGGAATCGCTGTCCTTTCATCATTCAGCATATTGGGGATCGTGCTGCCATTGGCGCTGATGAAGATCGACGAGCTGCTGGATGCCCGCCCAAACGTGAGACCACCCGTGTGGGTGCCATTACTGGCTGCAGGCGGCGTGACAGCGCTCACCGGCGTGGGAGTCATCCTGCTAGTGGCAGTCGATAAGGCGATGGGCGCTGGCGTGCTTGTCGCCGCGACAACCCTTTTCATTCTCGCGCCCGTCCTGGTACTGCACCTGCGCAAATCGGGTGAAACGTCACGGGCTCTCACCTCGAACTCCCATCCGTTGATGGAGGGTGCATGGGTTGAGCGACTGGTGACGGCGCTTGCTTCACGCCGCAAGGTCCTCCTGCCTGTGGTCGCCTTGCTAACGGCAGGGTCGCTCGTCCTCGCGTTGCGATTGGAGGCAACCTTCGATGTCAAGGACTTCTTCTCGGAGGATTCGGACCTCGTCGTGGGGCTCGACAAGTTGGATGAGCACGTCGGGGATCGCAGCGGTGAGGGCGGCATCGTGTTCGTGAAGGGAGATCTGGGGACGCCGGATGCCCTTGCATCCCTGGATATGTTCGTCAACAGCCTCGGCGCCAACCCCTACGTGGGCAAGGCGGCAGACGGCACGCCCAGCATCTTCGATCAGAACATGCTAAACATGATGACCCTGATGATGGAATCGGACTACGCCCGGAACGCCGTTGAGGAGCGCTCGGGGGCCGCGTTGACCGATGAAGATGGAGACCACCGCCCCGATACGCCCGCACAGGTGCTCGCAGTGTTTGAGTTCATGACTACACGCGGGGTGCCGCTCAACGCGACAACCGACATTTACGCGTCGAGCGTCGTCCGCGAAGCGTTGTTCTACGACCCATCGACGCCCGGTGAGCAGATCACTCTGATCTACGCAGGCATCCCAGGTACACGTGAATTGAGCCATATCACGCTCGCCCGCGACTCTCTGCAAGAGGACCTCGCACCGCTCCGGGACGTGCCTGGCATCACACAGGTCGGGCTGACGGGATCTCCGTTCTTGCGAGACGCCGAACTGACGGCAACGGTCGATAACTTGCGCCGGTCACTGCCCATCGCGGCCGCGGGTGCGCTCGTGCTACTCCTAATCGCGTTCAGGTCGATCAGGTACGCGCTGGTGACCATCCTGCCCATCGGACTCGTGGTTGCCTGGCTATACGCGATCATGGAGTTGGCGGGTTTCGCACTGAATTTCGTTTCGGCGACCATCGGCGCGGTGTCCATAGGCGTGGGCATCGACTACTCGATTCACATGACGGAGCGCTTCCGGGAGGAGGTGGGCCGCACCGCAACGCCCGTCGAAGCGCTTAGGCGTGCGGCCCGCGGGACCGGTGTCGCTCTGCTGGCGTCTGCTGGCTCGAGCATTGTGGGTTTCGCGATCATGGCCTTCGCGCCGATGCCAATGTTCAGTACGTACGGGATCCTAACGGCGCTCATGATCTTCCTCGCCCTCGTAGCCGCCCTTGTAGTCCTCCCCTCGCTCCTGATGCTCGTCACCCCCGATTCACCGGTACGCGTCCAGAACCCACTGGCGGCTTCTTCGGAACAGGAAGGTCCGTCATAGGCATGGCGCGATACGACGCGGTGATCTTTGATCTGTTCGGGACACTGATCCACACGGTGCCGCCTGACGACTATGGGGCAATGCTAGGTGAAGTGGCCGGTGCGCTAGGGGTTCACTCGGACGCTTTCACCAAGGCATGGCGCGCGACGATCGACGAACGTGAGTCCGGATTGTTCGGCGGGATAGACGAGATACTGGCGAAAACGGCCGCGGCAGCAGGGCGTGCGGCTTCCTCAGGCGAAGTCACAGACGCCAAGCAGCGTTGGCTAGCAATCGCCGCAGGCTGGCTGGCGCCACGCGAAGAGGCGCGAGCGACGCTGGAAGCGATCCGCGCAACGGGTGCAAAGGTTGGTCTGCTGAGCAATTGCTCGGCAGAGATTCCTCCTCTGTGGCCGACAGCGGGCCTGGCCGACCTATTCGATCACGTGGTGTTCTCGTGCAACGTCGGCGCGATGAAGCCTCACCCGAGCGTGTACGAGGCGGCATCCGGCCCTCTAGGCGTGAAGCCAGAGCGGTGCATGTTCGTAGGGGACGGAGGCGCGAGAGAGCTCACCGGTGCAAGTGCGGTTGGCATGGAAGCCGTGTTGCTACGCGTGCCCGGCGAGGAGCACACGTGGTTCGACAGTTTCTACCGCAAGGATGCGCTGGAGTGGGCAGGGACCGTCGTGGCAAGCCTGAGCGAGCTTACAAGCCTGATCTAGCCGCTTACGGCGTGGGGAACGGAGGAACCAGGAGCGGCATTGCCATCTGAGTCCAGAATTCCGTCCCACGTGAACGCTTTGCCCGCGCCGCTGCGGTTCGCGAGGAAGCGCTTACCCGCCAACGGCTCCAACAGCTCACAGTAAATCTCGATGCGGTTACCATCCGGGTCGTTGCAGTACATGCTGCGCGTGTACCCGTAGTCGATCATCTCGATGAACTCGACACCACGGGCAGAAAGATCGTCGAAGGTCGCTTTCAACTCCTCTGTCCCACCTTCTATGACGAACGCGATATGGCTGAGGCCCGGCGCGCCCACAGCGCCACGCTGGTCGTTGTGGGCGTTGAACAGCCCGATGTCGTGATGTTGACGCCCGAACGACATGAAGGCACCCGGACGCTCGGCCCAGCGGACGACCTCCATCCCTAGCTTGTCGCGATAGAACTCGACTGCCCTTGCGACATCTGTCACGTAGAGCACGGTGTGTCCAACTCGTTCGATGCGCGTCATACCATACCTCCTCGACCCATACGGGGGAGCGCTTTGCAGAGCGCATAGTCTACAGCGACACGTCGCGTGCTACGCAATCGCTATCTTGACTTTTCGTCCGCAGACGCTTCTGGTAGGCGTCCACCGCGTCCTTGATCTCCCGTTCCAGCTCAGGACAGTCCGCCGAGTGATTAGCGGCGTCAGCCTGCCACCCGGGCTCCTCAGCCTTCTCTGTAGCTGCCGCCTCATCACTCGTAAGGTCGGTATCCGCCGTGAGGAGCGAATCCTTCGTCCCGCGGAACTCGTTTACCGGGCTGAGATCGCCTCGATGTCTAGCGGTTCGCGGTAGTTGGGCTTGTTACGCATGACCTCCATGCCCTCCTCAGCGGGGTACACGTCGGCATAGATCTCGAGCATATTGCCGTCGGGGTCTTGGCAGTAGACGCTGTGGGTCATACCGTGATTCGTGACATGATCGATGCTGACGCCGGAAGCTTTCAGCTTGTCGTATACGGTACGCAGGTCGTGATCGTCGCCCGGGATTCGCAGGGCGATGTGCACAAGCCCTAGGCCCCCGTGCACGCTATCTGCGGTGTCCTGGAACAGCGCAATGTCATGGTGTTGCGACCCGAAGGAGAGGAATACGCCCTGACCCGGGCGGTACAAGACCACTTCCATGCCCAGCTTGTCTCGGTAAAAGGCCATCCCCGAGTCTATATCCGACACGCGAATGACGATGTGACCCACACGCTCGATCCCCAACATGGCGTCCCTCCTCAGGATTGCGAACGATCAACGAATGTTGGCGCGAGTCTACGCTTGGTGAGTAGGCGCGGGCAAAGCGAAGGCCTCTCGAAAATCGAGAGGCCTTCGTGTGGATGCGATTGGTGCCGCAAAATCGCCGAACGCCACCCTGACGCAGACGGCCTCGGGACGTACTCGGCGTCTGAGCCGCGCTTACCCCACCCGCTGGAACTTGTAAAACTGTTGAGCGTTCTTGTGCATGACCGCCTGTTTGTCCTCGGCAGTCATCTCCTCGCTTTCGAGAACCTCTTCTATCTCCGCCCTGACTGACGCACGGTTGACTTCATGGGGAAAGTCAGACGAATACATGAATGCCTCTCGACCACACACCTTCACCGCGTAAGGAAGCGTGAATTCGCCGCCCTCGCACCCGACAAAGATCCGGCCCTCTTTCATCTGGCGGATGATGTAGTCTTTTACATCCTCACCCGAGCCAAGTTGAAGGAACTGCTCATCTGGGTCGAACGGGATATGGCTCGCATACGATTCCTGCAAGCGCTCGATGCACAGCAGCAACCAGCTAACACCACCCTCCAAGAACCCGACTCTAATCCCCGGGAATCTGTCATAAATGCCATTCAACAAGATGCCCGAAAACGAAATCATCTGTCCGAACGGATGGCCAAGTCCATGAACGGCCGGGTAGACATTCATGTCGTCCATACCCATCCCGCTGTGGCAGCCTCCGTGAACCCCGATACAGCACCCGAGCCTTTCGGCCTCGGCGAAAACGGGCCAATACTCGCGAGAACCCAGGTGGGCTTTCAGACCGGTCGATGGCAGCATCGCCCCGCACATGCCTAGGTCTTCAACAGCCCTGCGTAGCTCCTTGACGGCAGCGACCGGGTCCTGCATGGGAATAAGCGCCATACCCTTGAACCGCGGATCGTTCTGCAGGTAAGCCTCATAGAGCCAATCGTTGTACGCCTGCGTAACCGCGACAGCGAATTCGGTTGACGCGATCTTTCCATAAGCCAACGCCGACGTCGGATAGAGCACCGTCGAGTCGATAGCAGCGTCCGTCATGAACTGCTTCCAGCCTTCGGCCCCGGTCTGCTCAAACGAGCCTGGAGGCAGCGTCATGATGTGCGCTGAATGCAGGTGGTCGAGCGGTGGGAAAAGGCGGGACAGCGGGAAAGGGCCGCGCTCTTTGAATCGGGGAGGCAGATGATTCGATATTCCTTCCGCGTCTTCAAAGACGTGTCCGTCACCATCGATAACTGTTTCTAGGTCTATGGATGTCAAGTCAAATCTCCGTAACTTTTAACACTAATGGGTAACGCATAGAATTGTGCAAGGCTCTTAAGTTCTAAATCGAGCGGGCCATAGGCTCCCGTAATGTTAACCGGGAACCTGTCCATTCCTCGCGAACATTTCCGCTTATCGATAAACAGGCAGTCGAAGCGACTCCTCAACGCTCCCGCACTCTATCAATCACGAAAATCGTAGTCAACGCGCCTTCGAGAATCAGAGTTGTTTTTAGGCGGGAGGTTCTGCGCGTTAGAGGCGCTTGACATTCCTGTTCTAGCTGAATTAGATTCGTTGCCGCTCCGCGCTCGTTAAGGTGTCGACGCGCTTGATGCCGCACAAACGAGGGAGTGATTCGTCCGATTTAAAGGCCGCCAAACTCTCGTGGGAGAAAACCGTGCACAAAGCGATTTCAGTTGGATTAGTTTCCGTACTCATGGTTCTACTAATGGCCGCGTGTGGTTCAGATCCGACTCCAACACCAACCCCGCGCCCCGCAGCAGCTACTGCCACACCTGTACCTCAGACACTGACGCAGCAACTCTACGAGGAAGCCTTAGCCGCCAACGACGGCAGGATCCACTTGTCGTTTCCGCTGACCGCCGACGACGCTCCCGCAATTCTGGGCGTGTTTGAGGCGAGGTATCCTGGCCTAAAGATCGTCCACACACAGAAAACCTCTGCTGAGGTTGTAGAACAAGCACTCCTCGAGCACCAGAACAACAAAGGCACGGTCGATGTCCTGGATCCGGGCCGCGACACTCGTCTCATGGACACGGGATTACTTTCAAACGCGAAGGCAGTATTCGACGACCTGAAACTGCCCGACCAGGTGCGATACGGTGATAACCTCGCCGCGCTGTACACGCCTCTCGGACACGGCCCGCTATACAACACTGACAGCATTTCCGAGGCCGATGCTCCTAAGAGTTGGGACGATTTACTCGATCCCAAATTTAAGGGGAAGATTGTCCTTGAAGACCGCTTAAAGGGCTTCATTTACCTTACGGACCTGCCTGCATACAACGGCCGGTACTCAGGATTGTGGCCCGAAGAGAGAATCGTGACATTCCTTGAGGGCCTCCGCACCCAGGATCCGCTGATTGTTCACGGCAACAGTACCGTAGGTAACGCGGTGGCGAGCGGAGAGCGCCCGATCGCAGCTGAGATCAATATGGCCTCTGGTGGTCGACTCGTGAAGAAGGGCGCACCTGTAGCTATTGCCCCGGTCAGCCCGCACCCTGTTGAGCAATGGCTCATCGCAGCCGCATCTACAGGCCCCAACCCGGCTGGAGGACTCTTGCTCTTGCACTGGATCTTGGGTAGCGAAGGCATAGCAAAGCGCGTTGAGTTCTACCCTGCTACCAGTGTCGACCCGGCGAGCGGAGACATCGTCGCCACTGAATACGAGCGATTAGAGATTGAGTTGGCGTACACCGGAATCGAAATGGCCGGCGAATTCAGCAGGCTTCAAGCCCGGTACCGCGAGGCAGTAGGCTTCATTTCGAACTAAGGCTAGCTAGACGCGCAGACAGGAGCGTGCCCTTGTTATTGAAAAGGGCACGCTCCTGATCTCGTTGGAGAACCTTCTTGGGAGTCATTCGCCCGCCTGCCCGCCTACCGCTCATGCAGCGCGTCAATATCGGTTCACAGGAGAACGTCATCTTTGGCGGACTAGGCGGGCTCCTCGTCCTCCTGGTACTCCTCCCCCTGGGCATACTGTTGTTCTACAGCTTCTGGAGCGTAGGCCCTGCGGATTCCGACGGCACATTCACGCTAACTAACTACACCAGCACATTCTTTGATCCCTCCACCTATCGGCTCCTCTTCAACACGTTGGTATTCGCTGCCGGCTCCATGGTCATCGGGCTAATCTTCGGCATCAGCCTCGCCTGGCTGATTGAACGCACCAACGCACCGTTCCGGAACTTCGCCTTCGTCATCGCCATCATTACAGCCGGGATGCCACCTCTAATCTTTGCGATGGCATGGGTTTTCCTGCTCAACCCCCGCACCGGCATCCTGAACATGCCCTTCACCGTCGGATTGGGTTGGGATACAGGCATCTTCGCGCCCTACAACCTCGGCACGCTGATCGTGGTGGAAGGCTTCCGCGTGACCCCCACGATTTTCCTAATGATCGTCGGCCTCTTCCGTAGTATGGACCCCTCTCTCGAGGAGGCATCAGCGGCCTCAGGGGCTGGACTATTCACCACTCTGCGTAAAGTCACCCTACCCGTGATGCTCCCGGGGCTGCTTGGCGTCACCATTTTCATAGGCACCGCAACCATAGGCATATTCGAAATCCCTGCGATCCTTGGGATGCCAGGTGGTGTCCACATGTTTTCCACCCGGATCTACATCGCACTGCAGCAATTGCCCTCTGATTACGGGCTGGCCGCGAGCCTTGGAACCGTGGCCGGTCTTCTGGGTCTCGTCGGGATCTATTTCTACCATCGAGTAACGCGGGTCCAACAGCGATTCGCGACCGTGACGGGAAAAGGATTCCGGCCGCGAAGAATAGACCTTGGGCGCTGGCGACCGGTTGCAGGTGCCGCGATCATCCTTTACTTCATCGTCATGGTCGCTGTCCCGGTGGCGGTCGTCTTCTACGCCAGCCTCTTCGAGTATTTCAGAGTACCTTCCATCGCCGCCTTCAAGGATGCGTCATTGGACTCATACCGCGGGCTCTGGCGCGAAGAGGCCTTCTGGATCGCCTTTAAGAATTCCATGATCATCATGGCCGTGGTCCCCATCACGGTCATGCTCTTTTCCTCCGTGATTTCCTGGTTCGTCGTTCGCGGCAAGATGCGGGGAAGGGGAGTCATCGATTCCATAGCATTCCTGCCATTCACCGCGCCCAGCATCGTGTTTGGCCTGGCATTTTTATTGATTGCTTTCTGGGTCGACGGCATCATTCACATCTACGGAACGATTTGGCTGATTGCACTCGCCCACATTTCACGATTCCTGCCCTTCGGGACACGCACAACCAATGGAGCGATGATGCAACTCCATCGCGAGCTAGAAGAGGCGGGATCGGTGAGCGGCGCGGACTGGTTGACCGTCTTCAGACTGATCACTCTCCGGCTTTTGATTCCCTCACTGCTGGCTGGCTGGCTGTGGATTGCAGTGCACAGCGGGCGCGAGCTCAGCATCGCGCTGCTGCTGTCCACCACCCGCGATAACCAGATTCTCTCGGCACTGTCTTGGGCCCGATGGGAGAACGGGCGCCTAGACGACGCTGCCGCGCTCGGCATCGTGCTGATGGGAATCATGGCGGTGTTCATCATCCTCGCCCGAGTGCTCATGCTGAAACTTGCTAAGGAAAACGGATAGGTGCACCGATGACAGTTGCAGTACGAGTCCAGAACCTCAAGAAAATATACCCAACGGATGAGGGCGATGTAAACGCCGTTGACGATGTTTCGTTCGAGATCAATTCAGGGGAGTTCTTTACCTTGCTTGGTCCCTCGGGGTGCGGCAAGTCAACGACTCTCCGCTGCATTGCGGGGCTTGAGCGCGCCGATGGTGGTGAGATAACGATTGGTGACACGCTCGTAGTCTCAAAGCAGCAAGGCTTATTCGTACCTCCGCACCGCAGACCCATCGGCATGGTGTTCCAGTCCTACGCGATCTGGCCACACATGAACGTTTTTGACAATGTTGCGTTTCCCATCACTCACGGCAGCGACCGAGTACCCAAGTCAGAGGTCCGCTCCCGCGTCATGACAGCCCTCGATCTCGTCCGCTTGGGCGGGCTAGAGAACCGGCCCGCCCCACAGCTATCGGGTGGTCAGCAGCAACGCCTCGCCTTAGCGCGGGCATTGGTGCGCGAACCCCAGGTATTGCTGCTCGACGAACCGCTCTCAAATCTGGACGCAAAGCTCCGAGACGAGATGCGCGTTGAGCTGAAAGAGCTTACCCAGCGGCTCCGTATCACCACCGTGTTCGTAACTCACGATCAGCTTGAGGCGCTTACGTTATCGGATCAGATTGCTGTCATGCGTGACGGCGTCATCAGACAGTTGGGGTCCTCCGAAGAGATTTACGCCACGCCAAATTCGCGGTTCACCGCTGAGTTTATTGGTACGACGAATCTGGTCGAGGGGGAAGTCACAGAGACAAGCGCCGACGGCATGAAAGTCGCGGCCATGAATGGTGAGTTGGTCTGCGACGCTGTTGACGGCTTCGAGAGCGGGGGCAAAGTGATTGTGGCGATCAGGCCGGAGGGCCTCAAAGTCTCCCTTACCGAGCCTGCAGAAGCCGAAAACACGTTCAGCGGCACCGTCGAGGCTGTTATTTATCTTGGCGACTCGCTGGACTGCCGAATACGCGTGGGCGAGGACCTGCTGCGGGCCTTCGTAGCTCCCCGGCCTCGAATCGCGCCCGGGGATTCGGTATTCATATCAGCCGCAGCAGCCGATTGTCGGCCGCTGCCTCTGGAAACGTCGTCCATCGAACTTGACGACACTGAGGCCGCGGCGGTTCCGAGCCAGACCTCCGCAGGCCCAGCGATCATCGCCTAGGCTCCCTCGGTTCCAGGTTCACACAAGAACGGCGACACCAGACATCAACGACTGGTTCCCAACGGGGAGTACACATGGACACTTGTAAAGCAGTCGTCTTCGTAGGCGCGGACCAGCGTTTGGAAGTGCGAGAGTTCCCTGTGCTGCCAATCGAGCCAGGCGGGGCGCTCCTCCAGATGCAGATGGCTGCTATCTGTGGGACCGACGTCCACGCTTCGCACCTTGACGTGACCCCGGCGCCCATGATCTTCGGCCACGAAAACGTCGGAGTCCTTACAGAGGTCCCCCAGGGCATCAGTACCGATGTCCTCGGAGAGCGGCTCAGGGCGGGAGACCGGGTGATCTTCCGGGACTCCCCGTGCGGCCGCTGCTTCCGCTGCGCTATGGGCGAGGGCTGCGAACACTCACGGGCCTATGGAATGTTGCCCTCCACTGAACCACCGCACCTGCGTGGCGGATTCGGCCAGTACATCAACTTAAGCCCTACGCCGTGGCTATTGCGCGTTCCCGATGATCTCTCCACTGAACGCGCTCTCCTCAGCGTGATAGGCAACCACACCGTGCTCAACGGCATCGAGCGCATCGGCGGCGTCAACGCTGCGGATACCGTCGTCATCCAGGGGTCCGGGCCTATCGGGATGGGAGCATTGAACCAAGCCCGGTTGGCCGGTGCAGGCCGTGTCATTGTGATTGGTGCTCCTGAGAGCCGCTTGGAACTGGCCCGTCGGCTCGGCGCCGACGATACCGTGTCACTCGACGAGGCCCCGACGCCGGACGACCGAGTAACGCTAATCATGGAGATGACCGGGGATAGAGGCGCCGACTTGGTCATCGAGGCGTCTGGCGGGAAAACCGCGTACCAAGAGGGACTCGAGATGGTCCGCTTCGGAGGCCGGTATCTGGTCATTGGCCAGTGGACCGACTATGGCCCCTTGCCCTCTAACCCCGCATTGCTCACCCGTAAGGTGATCCGCGTGCAAGGAGTGGTCTCGGCCGGGCCTCGCCACATCATACGGTCGCTGGCCTCCATGCGCTCCATCGTCGACCGTCCCGTTGAAGATCTAATTACACACCGGTATGGACTTGAGCAAGCGAACGACGGCTTCGCCGCCCACGAGCGGTTGGAGGCGATGGTCGCCGTGATCCTGCCCAATGGCGAGCCCAGCTAGAGCTCACCGCAAAACTAGCCCTTGCCGGTCTAGAACTCGAACTCAATCCCCAGAGGTGACCCATGGCAAAAGATGGATTCCGGATACTCGACAGCGACATGCACATCATGGAGCCCCCTGACCTATGGCTGCGTTACGTGGACGAACAGTACCGGTCGCAAGCACC
>Ga0302123_10000093_pt1 | contig 64531 bp, 48 predicted proteins | sample CB21_321_MG_FD_203109 | JGI IMG/M metagenome (GOLD analysis project Ga0302123, IMG submission 203109) | Marine microbial communities from Western Arctic Ocean, Canada - CB21_32.1 | ecosystem: Environmental > Aquatic > Marine > Oceanic | place: Canada: Western Arctic Ocean | collected 2017-09-28 | reverse complement strand
GGCCCGGGCTTCCCGCACGTTGGCGGTAGGCTCAGGTTGATTTGGACAGACCTGTGTTTTGGATCGGTTGGATGCGGCGACGCGCTTCCGGTTTCAGGGTACACCCGGTGTCAAGGGGTGGGGTGCTTCCTGCGCCCTTACAGGGCTTGGTGTATTGACGGCTGAATACCCAGGGCTGTGCCCTGGGCTACTTTCCTGCGCCCCTTTCGGGGCTTTTCCGCCGGCTTCGCTCGCGGGCCCGCTCCATAACTGTCGCGGCTCTGTTGCTTCTTAGGCGTGCATTCTTTCTAGAACGGCTTGGAGTTTCTTGCGGGCGGCGGCGGAGTCGGGGGTGTCTTTGGCCGGTGAGATGGGGTTCTGTTCGAGTTCGTCGTTGGGGATGTCGAAGAGTTCGCCGGTTTCCTCGTACAGCTTGTAACGCTTGTCCCGCGCAAAGCGGACGAGCTTGTAGCCGACCTTGCCCGTTCCCGGCAGTGGATCGAAATGGAACATGACCCATTCGCGCGGGTCGCCGGTCTCGCCCTTGAGTTGCGGCAGGAAGCTCCGGCCGTCGAGGGTCATTTCCGGTAAGGCTTCCGCGCCGGTGGCTTCGAGGATCGTCGGAATGAAATCGGTCGAATCAACAAGGTCGTCATTGACCCAGCCCGCGGGGATGACGCCTTTCCAACTCGCGATGAGCGGGACGTGGGTTCCGGCGTCGGTGGTGTGTCCTTTGCCGCCTTCGATGACTTTGTCGCCCATGTGGGATTCGACTTCGCGGGGTGTGCCGTTGTCGGAGTAGTAGAGGATCAGCGTGTTCTCGGCGATGCCAAGTTCGTTGACTTTGTCGACGACGCGGCCGATGACGTGGTCCATGTATTCGACCATGTCGGCGTAGTATTTGCGGTTGCCTTTGTGGCGGTTGCCTTCGGCCCAGACGTCGCTATGGGGCGTCGGCATGAAGGGTCCGTGCGGCAGCGCCATCGGATAGTAGACGAAGAAGGGGTCGTCACCGCCGGCGTTGCGCTCCATGAAGTCGTTGACGTAGTCGGTGTAGACGTCGGGGCCGTACTTGCCGTCGTGGGTTTGGAGCGTGCCGTTGTTGAGGACGACCGGGTCGGCGTAGCGCGAACCTTTGTCCTCGGTATGCTCGGAGTGCCAGAGGAAGTATTCGTCGAACCCGGCGTCTTTGGGATGCATGCCGGTGCCGCGCCATTGCGGTTCGAAGTCGGGCGGGTTGTAGCTGTAGAGTTGCCACTTGCCGGAGATGCAGGTCTTGTAGCCGGCGGCCGTCATCATGTGGCCGATGGTCTTCTCTTCGGGCGGCATGATGCCGAAGGCTTTCCAATTGCGGAAGTTGTAGGCGCCGGTCATGAGCTGAATGCGCGTGGGCGTGCAGAGCGGTTGCGCGTAGGCTTGGGTGAAGCGCATGCCGGTGGCGGCGAGCGCGTCGAGGCGCGGGGTCTTGTAGGACGTGCCGCCGTAGGAGCCGAGGCATTCATAGCCCAGGTCGTCGGACATGATGAGGACGACGTTGGGGCGCTTGGCGGCGGCTTGTTCGGTGGGCGTGTCGCCGGAGGGGCTGCAGCCGGCGGCGAGTCCGGCGGAGGCGAGGGCGGTTGAGCGCAGGAAGGCGCGGCGGGAGGAGGTGTTGGCTGTCTCGCTTTTCATCGACGTGACCATACCACACGCGCGTCCGATGGCTCGGTGACTCGTGGCACAGGCGTGGCGGTTGATCGCTTGCTAGAATTCGCAGCATGCTCCGCGAATTGTTGGCGCGGCGGGGCCGCCTGGGCATCATCGGTTGGTGCTTCTGTTGCTTGGGCGTGGGCCTTGCTCAGCAGTCGGATGCCGTTCTGCCCGGCCTTGTTGCGACGTATCGCGACGCGGACCACGAAGTACGGTCGGTCGTTGCCGCTCCGCATTTCTATTTGGACGCTGAGGAATCGCTGCATCCGTCGCTGGCGTCGTCGTTCGAGGCGGAGTGGGTTGGGTTGCTTTCGGTGTTGCGCGCCGGTGAGTACTCGTTGCGGTCCGCTGGGGCGGAGATCCATCTGAATCATGAGCGGCACGAGGGGCCGGTTCGCCTGACGCCGGGCCGCTATCCGCTGGTCATCAAGTATCGCCGGACGAGCGGCTCGGCGCGGCTGCGGCTGACGTGGGAAGCGGAGCATTTCCCGGAAGAGCCGGTGCCGGGCTCGGCGTTGTTTCATTTGAAGACGAAGGAGCCTGACGGAGCGGATGCGCTTGTCGAACAGGGTCGGGCGTTGGCAGAAGAGTTCGGGTGCGTGAACTGCCATGACGCTGGTTCCTCGTCACTCGAAGCCCGGCGCGGACCCGACTTGAGCCACTTGGCGGACCGCATCCAGGAAGCTTGGGTGTTGCCGTGGCTCGATGACCCGCAAGCGTTCCGGGCCGGGGCTCGCATGCCGGTGATGCTTGATCAAGACGAGCGGCGCGATGTGGCGCGGTATTTGGTTTCGTTGCGCGATGTTGACTCGGCGGGCCGGAGGCGGCGGGCGGATAGCGTGGAGATCTATGACGGTCATGATCTCTACACGTCGGTTGGTTGCACGGCCTGCCATGGTGACGGCGGAGTCGCTCTGGGCGGCATCGCATCGAAGTGGAAGTTGCCGGCCTTGGTTGATTACTTGCGTGAACCGGCGTCGGTTGATCGTAGTGGGCGGATGCCGGCGATGCTTGACGGCGAGGAAGCGGCGATGGTCGGCGCTTATTTGATGGACCGCCGCAAGACGACAGGGGCGGTGAATCCGGCATTTGAAGAACCGTGGACGGGCGGTGACGCCGTGAACGGAAAGCGGCTGGTGGAGTCGGAAGGATGTTTGGCTTGCCATGCTTTGCGTGATCCAGAGCCACTCGAGAACCGGCACCTGGCTCTGGCGCTTCCAGAGCTGGATTCGCGAAAAGGGTGCCTTGGTGAGCAGGTGTCGGCGGATGTTCCGCGTTTCACGTTCAAGGCGGATGAGCGTCAGGCGTTGGCCGCGTTTGTTGATTCGTATCGCGAGCACCCGGATCGTAGCGCGGCCCCGATTCACGAGCTGGATCGCGACCTGCGGCGGTTTGGTTGTGTGATGTGTCATGAGAGCGATCATGTCGGTCCGCTTGGCGCGCTGGCTGAGCGAGCGCCGGTGTTGACGGGTGTGGGGTCGAAGCTGAAGACGGACTGGCTGCGCGGCGTGTTGAACGACGGCGAGCGCGCACATGACTGGCTGACGTTGCGTATGCCGGATTACGATGCTGCTCAGACGTCGGGGATGGCCGATACGTTTGCGAAAGTGGCGGGGCTGGCTCCGGGCGGCGGCGATGCGTCGCCGGTGAGCGGTGAGGCTGTTGTTTCTCGAGGTCACGGACTGCTTGGCACGAGCCCGGAGACGGGCGGGATGGGGTGCATCGGCTGCCATGACTGGGGCGAGAATCGATCGCTTGGTGAGCATGGGCCGCAGCTTGTTAGCGTGGGCGCTCGGCTGCGCTATGACTGGTATGTCCGTTGGATGCGTGACCCGAGTCGCATTCTTTCGGGCACGTCGATGTCGAACTATTTCAGCTCGGCGCCACCTGACAAAGCGGCGGAGACGATCGATGCGTTGTGGGCCGCTTTCGAGAAGGGCGACGAGCTGTCGACGCCGGAAGGTTTTGAGTTGAAGGCCGGGCTGGCCGGCAGCGAGCGGCGTCCGACGCCGACGGATGAGGCGATCGTAATGCGTGTTGATATGCCGGAAGCTTCGCCGGCGCCGATCGCGGTTGGGATGCCGGGCGGCGTTTCTTATTGCTTCGATACCGTGTCGTGTCGCGTGCGCTATGCCTGGCGCGGTGAGTTTCTTGATGCTTCGCCGACGGTGCTTCGCAAGGTCGAGGAGGGTACGAAGCGGTCTTCGGTGGCGACGATCCTGGGTGAGGTCTTCTATCGGTCGGACAACTTTCCGTTGCGGGTTGGGACGTTCGACGGTGTGCCGGGGTGCGATTACCGGGGGTACCGAATCGTTGACGGCTATCCGGAGTTTCACTATCGATTGGACGGGGTTGATATCCATGAGCGAATCGAAGGCGCTCCGGACGGCAATAGCTTCGCGCGGCGGTTTCGGCTGCCGGATGTAAGGCGGCCAATGTGGTTCGTGGTTGAGGAGCCCGCGGGGGTGGACGTTACGTCGACATTGGGCACGATTCGCGATGGGCGGTGGAATATCCCGCAGACGAAGGATGTCGAGTTCACCGTGACGGTGGGTGTCGAGGGGGCACAGTGATGAAGGGGTTGTCGAGGGGCTGCGAAAAAATGGGGACAGTCCACGGCGCGCCGCTTGAAACGGCCGCATGCAAAGCACTTAGGAGGGCGGCGCTTGGTACAGTCCCCAATGTTTCAGCGATGAAACGACTTCTCGGCCTGCTGATGCTTGTCGGGTTCGCGGTGACGTTGCCGGCGCAGGTTCCCGCTTCCTCTTATCGCGTGGAGAACGTGCCGACGCCGCGTGGCATCGCTCCGGAAGTGAGCGCGGTGGCGTTTGGCAAAGACGGTTTACTCTATGCCACGTTCCGGCAGGGCTACATCTATGCGCACAACCCGAAGAGCGGGCAATGGCGGCGCTTTGCGTCGGGGCTGCATTTGCCGCTCGGAATTATTGCCGGTGAGGAGGGGGAGTTCTTCGTCGCGCAGATGCCCGAGTTGACGCGTGTGGCTGATACGGATGGCGATGGTGAAGCGGACGTGTACGAGGCGATCTCCGATGACTGGGGTATGTCGGGGAACTATCACGAATTCATCGGTGGGCCGATACGGGATGCCGAGGGCAACTTCTATATTGGGCTGGGCGTTTCCTCGCCGAACGCCGAGCCGCGTCCGCCGATTCGCGGAGAGTTGACCGACCGGGGGCGCGTCACGAAGAACCCCGTCGAAGGCAACGTCAATACCATTCGTTTCTATGCGCCGACTTCGTATCGGGGATGTGTGGTCAAGATCAGCGCGGGCGGCGAGTTTGCGCCGTTCGCGTGCGGTGTCCGGCAACCGAACGGCTTGGGCTTCGACGCTGACGGCGAGATCTTCGCTGCCGACAATCAGGGTGGCTGGGTTGGCACGTCACCGCTGCACCACATTACTCAGGGGGCGTTCCATGGACATCCGGCGTCGCTGAACTGGGACCTGCGGTTCGAGGGACGCGACCCGGCTGAAGCGACCATTGCGGAACTGGAGAGCATTCGTAAGGTTCCGGCGATCCTATTTCCCCAGAACGATATGGGGGGGTCGGTGGCGCAGCCGTTGCTGGATGATACGGGCGGCAAGTTCGGGCCTTATGCCGGACAGATGCTTGTGGCGGAATGGACGTATCCGCGGATCTTGCGTGCTGATCTTGAGAAGGTGGACGGCGAGTATCAGGGAGCGGCGTTCATCCTGATTGAACAGAACGGCCTGCACCGCAGCAACAACCGCATTGCATTTTCGCCCGCGGGCGATACGCTTTACGTCGCTCAGACTTCTCATTTTTGGGGCTCGACGGAAAGCCTGCAGCGGATTATCTATACGGGCAAGACGCCGATGGATATTCTTCACATGCGTCTGAGTGAATCGGGTTTCGATTTGACGTTCACGAAACCGGTTGATCGGGCGAGCGCGGGTGAGCCTTCGGCCTATTCGTTCACGCGCTATTACTACAAGTATCATTCGCAATACGGTTCGCCGAAGACGGATGTGACCCCGGCGACGGTGACGGGGGTTGCGGTCTCTGACGACGGCTTGCGGGTTTCGTTGACTCTCGACGGGCTCGTCCCCGGCCGGGTGTATGAGCTTCGGCCGAACGGGATTCAGGGTGTGGACGGCGAACCGCTGGCGACACGGGTTGCGGCCTATACTCTGAATCATCTGAAGTCACCCCGTTCGACGCAGCCCTGACCGCAGGTTGGTCGGCTCGCGTCAGCCAGGATGGAGTTGATTTGTAAGGAAACGTGGCGGGGGCGGTCTACCATTAAGAATGGTCGAAACATCTGAGCGGCGGGAGATGTTTTCCCGCTTGATGGAGGAGTACGGCGTAGCGCTGCGGCGCCTTGCGGGAGCCTACTTGAGTGAGCCTGTCTCTCGCGAAGACTTGTTTCAAGAAATCGCTCTGGCGGTTTGGACGGGCATCCCCGGCTTTCGTGGAGATGCGAGCGAACGGACCTGGCTCTATCGCATTGCCCACAACACGGCCTCAACGCAATTGCATAGGTTGCAGCGGCGACGAGAGCGTGAACGCCAGCCCCAAGATGCTGACCCGGAGCCGGTCGGGCTCGCTACGCCTGAATCGGATCTTCACGACACCGACAAGCGGATCCGCTTCTTTGCCGCGTTACGTGATCTCCCGACTCTTGATTTCCAGATTGTGACGATGCATCTCGACGGTTTGTCGTATGCGGAGATCGCAAGTGTTGTCGGCCTGACTCAAACGAACGTTGGCGCCAGGCTCAGCCGTATCCGCGAAGCGCTGGCGAGCCGCCTTGGATCGACGGAGGCCAAACCATGACTAAGGAGTGGGAAGACATGCAAGGTATCTGGACGCAGACGAATCCGGCTGGGCCGGATATTAACGAGATTCTGAACTATGTGATCAAGCAGTCTGAAGGATTCGACCGCAAGGTTCATTGGCGCAATCGCCGCGAGTGGATCGGGGGGGGGATCGGTTTGGCGTTGATGGCCGCGCTCATGAGCAAGTTCCAGAGCACAGTCGAAATCGCATTCGGCATCAGCATGGCGGTGCTCGTCGTTGGAATCTGCCTGCATCTCTGGCTACAGGGCCGCTCCGAAGGGCCGGTCGATCCCTCACAGAGCCGTCCCCGTTACCGGGCGGCCCTGGAGAGGAAGTTTAACAAGCAGATTCGTATGCTTCGCAAAGCGACGTACTGGTTTCTGATTCCCGTGTTTGTCACGGGCAGCGCCACTGCGTGGTCGTATCTCGGCGGTAGTCCTGGGGATGCGGACTTGCTTTACTTTCCCGTGATCTTGGCGGGAACCATTCTAGCGTGGTGGGCCAACAATGTAGCCGGCGTGAAGTCTATCCGTAGCGAGTGGGAGAAGGTGCGGCGGGCCCTGGACGATGGGGAGATACTGTAAGGCCCATGGATTGTCGAGGGATAGTGCCTGTTGATAGCTGAATACCGCAGTAGGTATATACATTAGTGGACGAGAAGGCAGGCCTACTATGAGCATCTCGAAGGAACGGTTGAAGCAAATTGAAGCGATCGGGGATGAAGAGATTGATTACTCGGACATCCCCGCACTCGATGAAACGTTCTGGCGTCGGGCGGAGCTACAGATGCCACAGCCCAAGAAAGGCATCTACGTTCGCCTGGATAGTGATGTACTCGACTGGCTGAAGTCTAAAGGCAAGGGCTACCAGACCCGCATGAACGCCATGCTGCGGGCATTGATGGAAAGCGATCAGCAGTCGACGTAGAGGCGGATGGGCGAGTTTGGCAGGGTTGTCGAGGCCCCATGTTATGATGCCGGTTTCTTTGCTGGAGACACTATTTGCCCGCCCGCGTTCTGAACGGAAATCGCATTCGCGACCAGATCTTGCTCGAAGTCGAAGACGACGTCAAGGCGCTCGCTGCCCAGGGCATTCGGCCGGGTTTGGCGGCGGTTCTTGTCGGCGATGATCCGGCTTCGCAGATTTACGTTCGCAACAAGATCAAGGCCTGTGAGAAGGTCGGTATTCACAGTGAGCACATCACGCCGCCGGCTTCTTCGACAACGGAAGAGTTGCTGGCGCTGATTGATGAGTTGAACCAGCGCGATGAGATCGACGGGATTCTGGTCCAACTGCCGTTACCGGATCAAATTGACTCGGCCAAAGTTTTACTCGCTGTTTCGCCGCAGAAAGATGTCGACGGTTTTCATCCGTTCAACGTGGGAGCGTTGGTCACGAAGAGGCCCGCGCCGGCTCCTTGTACGCCCGCCGGGTTGATCCAGATTCTCAAGCGCAGCGAGATTCCGATTGCGGGGAAACGCGCTGTTGTCGTCGGCCGCAGCGATATCGTCGGCAAGCCCGCGGCCTTTCTGTTGCTTCATGAAAACGCGACGGTGACGATCTGTCACTCACGGACCGAGGATCTTCCGGCGGTCGCACGCGAAGCCGATATTCTCGTTGCCGCGATTGGCCGTCCGGCCTTTGTGACGCGCGACTTCATCAAGCCCGGCGCTACCGTTTTGGATGTCGGCATCAACCGCCTGACCGACGCGGCGCAGGTCGAAACGATCTGTGCCGGATTGCCCAAGAAGCTCGAAGGTTTTCAGAAGAAGGGTGCGGTGCTGGTGGGCGATGTTCACCCCAAAGATGTGATTGAGATGGCCGGCGCCTACACCCCGGTGCCGGGCGGAGTGGGTCCGTTGACGATTGCAATGCTGATGGTCAACACGCTGACGACAGCTCGCCAGCGCCGCGCGTCGTAGTTTTTTTCCTTTCAGCCTGTTAGCCGTGTCAGAAGTGTGCTGTTGGTGACAGCCTGCCCATTTTCGCCGGATAGCATGTTGGCAAGTCGTTGATCCCACAGCGGGCGAAAAAAGGTGGCAGTCACCGAAGAGGCGCCATCTATTTCTAGACCCGGGCCGCTAGGACAACGCGAAGGCGGCGATTTCGTCGCCCGACGACAAGCTTAGTTTCGGCCGACCGCCCCCGGCGGCGACCGCGATGTACTGCTTCCCGCCGACTTCATAGCAGCAAGGCGAGGCATTGCAGCCCGCTTTCAATTCCCACTCCCAAACCTCGACGCCGCTCTTGGCATCGAAGGCGCGGAACTTCGGGTCGGCCGTTGCGCCGATGAAGACGAGCCCGCCCTTTGTGGCGACCGAGCCGCCGAAATTCAGGGTTCCTGTTTTGGGGATTCCGCGAGCTGTCAGCTCGACGTGCTCGCCAAGAATCTCGCGCCAGACGTATTCGCCGGAGTCGAGATCGATGCAGTTCATTTTGCCCCAGGGTGGTTTGATCGACGGATAGCCCTCGGGGTCGAGAAGCTGAGTGTACCCCGCATGGTTGAACCGGAAGGCGTCATCAGGCTTTCCGTCGACGACCGTACAGAAGTTCGTCGTCTCGTTTGAGTTAACGTACATCCAATTTCGGTCGGGGTCGAAACTGATGCCGCCCCACAGCGCGCCACCGCTAAACCCGGGATAGATCGCCGTACCTTGCCTCGAAGGCGGCGTGTAGAGCCCGCCGGTCTTCGCGGCGCGGAATTTTTCGAGGACGAACTTGTGCGCTTCGGGTGAGATATCGGTGATGAGGTCTTCGGTGAACTCAGGGCGGCAGAGACTCCTGGGCTTGAGCGGCACGGGCTGCGTTTTCGCGAGCACCTCGTCGGGGATGTCGCTCGCCGGGACCGACCGCTCCTCTATGGGAAACAGCGGCTCGCCTGTCTCGCGATCCAAGACAAAGATGAGGCCCATCTTCGTTGTCTGCACCACGGCGTCGACGAGCCGATCGCCTTTGCGGAGTTGCACGAGCGAAGGTTGCGCCGCCAGGTCGTAGTCCCAAACATCGTGGCGCACGATCTGGTAGTGCCAGACACGTTTGCCCGTTTTCGCATCAAGGGCGAGGACGCAGTTCCCGAACAGGTTGTCGCCCGGGCGGTCGCCACCCCAGAAATCGAACGACGGTGACCCGATCGAGGCGAACAGCCAGCCGCGCTCGGGATCGAGGCTCATGCCGGCCCAGTTGTTCGTGCCGCCGTTGACCTCCCAGGAGTTGGGAGCCCAGGTGTTGTGGCCGAACTCACCAGGGAAGGGAATGGTGTGGAAGATCCACTTGCGCTTGCCCGTGTAGACGTCATAGGCGCGGATGTGTCCCGGCCCTTCGGGGCGCGGCCCTTCGCCACCGCCACCGCTCACGATGATGAGATCCTCGAAAATCACCGGCGGGCTGGTGCATTTGTAGAACAGGTCTTCCATGTCGCGGTCGAAGTGCGCGGTCAGGTCGATGACGCCGTTCTCGCCGAAGCTCTTGATGAGCTCGCCGGTCGTCGCGTTGAGGCAGAACATTGTTTTCTGGATCGCCGCGAAGATGCGCTTGTCCTTGCCGTCTTCAAAGTATGTGACGCCACGATTTACGCCGCGGGCGCGCGACGACCGACTTCCCTCATAGGGGTCGAAGTTCCAAAGCACTTCGCCGGTGGCGGCATTGAGGGCTCGAACCGCCATGCGCGCTGTCGTGATGTACATTACCTCGCCGACGACGATCGGCGTGCACTGGATCATTGTCTTCGGACGGTTGAGACTATCGCCGGTATTGTGAATCCATGCGGGTTTGAGGCGGTGCGCGTTGAAGAGATTGATCTGGTCGAGCGGGGAGTAGCGCGACGCGCCGGGGTCGCCGCCGTAGAAGCGCCATTCGCTGCCTGATCCGGGGAAACTCTTTTCCGCTTGGCCGGTTGAAGGCAGAAGCATCGACCCTCCGGCGGCGGCACTTGTGGCGATGAACTGTCGGCGACTTATTCCTTCAGACACGAATGACCTCTCTCGACAACAAACGGGCGCGGATTGGGAAACCCGCCCAGCAAAGTCTCATGATTGTATCCGCCTTGGCGGGCGGCTCGCTTGGCGAGCACGGCATGTCGGGCTTCTAGACATCCGATTGTACTTTCTTGCACGGATTCTGACGCCATGAGCTTTTGACTAAACGGCCCTTCTAGGGCCGCACCGCGGGCGTGGCCCGCGGACGCACGGGTTCACACCCGCGCCTCTTTTGCTTCGGGCAGGGGTTGCCTCGGCCCTATCGGCGCATTGCGAAGAGGCGGTTTGCGATACGATCGTGAAAGGACTTCGTTATGGCGAGCCAACCGAAACCAGTACCGCCAGCAGGCCGGGTGATCACTAGCGGAGACGCGCCCTTGAGCCTGTCGACGCCCGAGTGCGACAAGGGGATCGGTAGCGTAATTATGAAGCCTGCCGCCGCTGACCTGATCGATGGCGTTCAAGTTCAGCCCTACGATCTTTGGCCCGACGATCGCGGATATTTCCTGGAAGTTGCCCGTCTCGGTGAAGGGTTGCCGGCGGGGTTCCCTGCTGAATCCACGCAGGTCTCGACGGCGCTTAGCTATTCCGGAACGATCAAGGCGTTTCACTATCATCTGCATCAGACGGATTTTTGGGTGCCGATTCAGGGTGTGTTTCAGGTTGCGCTGGCCGACCTTCGAGTCGGCTCACCTACTTTCGGCCGCCGCAACACTTTTTACGTTGGCGTCCTGCGCCCCTGGCAAATTCTGATTCCGCCCGGCGTTGCTCATGGCTATAAGGTCGTCGGCGAAGGCCCCGCCGTGTTGGTGTATATCACGGACCGGCACTACAACCCGAAGGACGAAGGCCGCATCCTCTACGACGACCCCGGCATCAACTACGACTGGGAGATCCAGCACAAATGAAGCTGCTCGTTACGGGTGGGGCCGGTTTCATCGGTTCCGCCTTCATTCGGCTTGTGCTTGCGAATGACGCCTCGGCGAAGGTGCTCAACTTCGATGCGCTCACCTATGCGGGGAATCTGGAGAACCTCGATCCCGTGGCCGGGCACACTCGTTACCGGTTCGTCAAAGCGAATCTGTTCGACGCGGACGCCACTGAACAGGCCGTCGCCGATTTCGGTCCGGATGCCATTGTTCATTTCGCCGCCGAATCGCATGTGGACCGGAGCATCCTTTCGCCGAAGCCGGTCATCGATACGAATTTCACGGGCACGTTTCATCTGCTTGAAGCCGCACGCCGCCACGACGTCGGGCGCTTCGTACATGTTTCGACGGACGAGGTTTACGGCAGTATCACGGCTCCGGACGAGGCCGACGAAGATTTCCCGCTCCGGCCCAGTAGCCCTTACTCGGCTTCAAAGGCCGGTTCGGACATGCTGGCGCTTTCCTACTTCACGACCTACAAGCTACCGGTCGTTGTCACGCGCGCATCGAACAACTACGGGCCGTACCAGTTCCCCGAGAAGCTCATTCCGCTGATGATCGCCAACGCGCTGGAGGATAAGTCGCTTCCCATCTATGGCGACGGCCAGCAAGTCCGCGACTGGCTCTACGTTGACGACCATTGCCGCGCCATTCTTTCTCTTGTTGAGAAGGGACGCGCGGGAGAGATCTACAACATTGGCGGCAACCGTGCTCTTCCGAACCTGGATGTGGTGAAGCGAATTCTCACCGCGACCGGCAAATCCGAAGATCTGATGCGGACCGTCGAAGACCGCCCTGGTCACGACCGCCGCTACGCATTGACAAGCGCCAAGCTTGAAGCCGAAACCGGATGGTCGCCACAGGTTGAGTTCGAGGCGGGTCTTGCACAGACGGTCGACTGGTATCGTGCCAACGCCGGGTGGGTCGAGCGTGTTCGCTCGGGCGCGTACCGCGATTACTACGAGGCGAACTACGGCCGCCGCGAGCAAGAGCTTGGCCGCCTGAAGTCAACAGCCGACTAGGCACCTCAAAGCGTTGGCGACGGGCCGGCGAGACAAACTAACCATGAGCGAACAACCAGCACCTGACCACATCATGCAAACGGGGTTGGGGTTTTGGGCTTCCAAAACCCTCCTCAGTGCTATCGAGATGGAACTGTTTACTGAGCTGGCGCGACGCCCCGGTGATCTCGCCGACTTGCAGGGTAGGCTTGGCTTGCATCCGCGTTCAGCGCGCGATTTTCTGGATGCGCTCGTGGCGCTCGGTTTCCTCGAACGCCATGAGGGGACGTATAACAATACTCCCTCGACGGATCTCTTTCTCGACAAGCACAAGCCCGAATATATGGGCGGCATGCTCGAGATGGCGAACGCCCGTCTTTATCCGTTTTGGGGCAACCTGACCGAAGGACTACGGACAGGGCATCTTCAGAATGAGGCCAAGGATGGCGGTGCTCCGTTCTTTGAGGCGCTCTATGCCGACCCGGCCAGGCTCAAGGCTTTCTTGAGAGCGATGACCGGCTTGAGCCGGGGCGCCGCACTAGGGATCGCGGCGAAGTTTCCGTGGGATAAGTATCAGTCGTTTGTCGATGTGGGGGCTGCTCAGGGTGACACAGCGGTGCAAATCGCAAAAGCGCATCCGCACCTTGCGGGCATCGGTTTCGATCTGCCCGAGGTTGGTCCGATCTTCGAGGAGTATGTGGCGGAGACCGGCATGTCAGGCCGCGTTCGGTTTGAGGGGGGAAGCTTCTTCGAGCAAGACGTGCCGAAGGCTGACGTGGTGATAATGGGTCACATTCTGCACGATTGGGACCTCGACGATAAGAAGATGCTGATCGGCAAGGCCTACGACGCGCTGCCCGAGGGCGGGGCGTTTCTGATCTACGAGGCCCTAATCGATGATGATCGATCCAAGAATGCCTTTGGGCTCCTGATGAGCTTGAACATGCTGATCGAAACGCCGGGCGGGTTCGACTACTCCGGAGCGGATTGCCAGGGATGGCTAGAGGATGCGGGCTTCCGCGATACGTCGGTCAAACACCTAACCGGCCCGGACGCGATGGTTGTCGGTATCAAGTGAGTGGGAAGGGCACGGCATGCCGTGCCCCTACGTTTTTCACTAGCCCGATGCTTCCCCGATGTCTCCGCCTCGGCTGATGGCCCAGCTTTCATCGACTGGGTGGTGGGTGCGGATGGGCGCTTTCTTCTCCGTGGACCCGTTGGTTGCTTCGACGAGGACAGGCACCGCGGTGAGCTGTGCCTGGTTAGCGTCTTCGTAGCCGACTGACGCGAAGTAGATCGCCTCGTCGAAGAACTCACCGATCGAAATCACGAGATCGTATTCGAGGTTTAGCTCTTCAGCGCGGCCCGGCGCATGCCGTATGAAATCGACAACCATCGATTTGGTTAGTGACAGCGCGAAGATCAGTTCGTTCAGCGGGATCCCTTCGAGATAGCGTTCCCGTCCAAGCCGCACGTAACGAGACTTGATGGCGCTTTTCGAGCGCCTGCTCAGCCAGCGTCCGAGGTGCAGGTAGAGGTCGTCTTTGAGCGCAATCAACCGGTCGCGCGGAATCGTCCGGTAGGCCGTTGAGCGTGGGTCAGTATGGAGTCGCTCGATGAGGTCGTTTGTGAGCCGGTTCGCCGACTCGTGGATTTGTTCAATCAGTCGCTGTGAGATCATGGTGCGCCTATTATGACGACTCGGGTCCCGAAGCACCATAGGGCTGAGTCGGTTTTTGCTTAGTAGCCTGTGTCAGGGCGTGCTGTTGGTGACAGCCAGCCCATTTTCGCCGGACGGCATACCGGTGAGTCGTTGATATCTACAGCCGGCGAAAAAAGGTGGCAGTCACCGAAGAGGCGGGCTGCTAGACCGAAAACTTTTGCAGGGCGTCTTCGTCGAGTTCGACGCCCAGACCCGGTGTATCCGGCACGATGACGTAGCTGTCTTTGATATTGATCGGCTCAACGATCAGGTCGTCTACACGCTGATACGACAGAATATCGCTTGGCAGGGTGCAGTTCTCGGCCGCCGCGCAGGATTGCATCATCGCGGCGTCCTTGATGCCCAGTTCGTGCCCGGAACCATGCCAGCACGGCATTCCGAAGGCTCCAGCGACGCCCGAATTGATCACGAAACTCATCATCGAAGGTCGCGGACCGGTGTTAATCAGATCGCAGGCGCCGGCCAGCGCGGCTTCCACGATATGCTTTCCGTTGCGGGGCGTCAGGGTGATCGCGGTCTCTAACTGGTTGGCGATCTTGGCTAGTTCGCTGACCTCGTTGACGGGGTCCTCGATTGTCCGCATGTTGCCGATTTCTTCGAGGGCGCGGCCGATCGGTAGAAAGTCTTCGGCCGTTTCGTAGTGGCGATTGAAGTCGACGGTGATCTTGACGTCGGGCGCGATTTCGTTGACGGCTCGCACGGCCTCGACGATCGGATCTCCGTGACGGCCCTTCATCTTGAGCGACGTAAACCCGCCCTTCAGCGTGCGTTCGGCGACTCGCTTGGCGTCGACCGGGTTCTTCCGTCCGCACCAGTAGGGTACGTACACTTTATCCTGCGCTAACCCGCCGAGCAGGTTGTAAACCGGCCAGCCGAAGGCCTTCCCGACGACGTCATAGAGAGCGATCTCGAAGCCGTCGCGCGTCGCACCTTTCGGTAGTTCGAGGCGCGGCAGGTTCAGGTCGAGGGCGTTCTTACCTTCTAGAAACGCGGCGTTCTCGAGCGCGGCCGCCTTGTGGTCTGCTGCCCCATCGGGGCTGGTGCGACCTGTCTCGCCGATACCGAAGATCCCGGAATCGGTGTGGAGCTTGATGATGACCTTGGGGCCTTTGGGGAACTCCGTAAGCCCATCCGGGCCGAACTCGGGGCTATTGATGATGTCGTCCTGAATCGGGATGGCGACCTGAAAGATCTCGATCTTGGTAATCTTCAGCCGCTCTGACTTGCCGGCGGCGCAGAAGGGAAGTGTGGACAGCCCGGCGAGTCCGGCCGTCCCAGCCAGTAGTTGACGGCGTGACAATGATTGCTTCGTCATTGGTGATGAGTCTCCTGATTTCGCTAAAGGACGATTCTATCTAACTGTTTTCCATCGCCCATGACCCCTAGGTCGATGGATAGGTCGTCGTCGTGTTCCTCGCCCCAGTCCCTAACCTTCGTAGCCATCTGTTTGACCGTCGAACCGGACGAGTCCCATAGATTTCGGGTTTCGCCCGGGTCGGCTTTCATGTCGTAAAGCTCGCCGGGACGCATGGCGGGGCGGTTCCCATACTTGCGTAGAATGATTTTGAATTGCTCGGTGCGCAGTCCGCGCTCTTCGTAGAAAGAGCCGCCGATCGCTCGCTGCGGCACGTTCTGGATCATGATCGGACGGCTCCAGTCGTCGCGGCCCTCGTTGACTTCCTTGAAGAGGCTGCGCCCGTGGATCACCGGCCGGAAATCGTTGCCATGCGCGCCCATGATCGGCACGATACCCGCGGCGTCGAGAATCGTCGGCATCAAGTCGACGGAGCTGACACCCGACTCCCACACCTTGCCGGACGGCAGGCGCTTCGGGTAGCGAATCATGAGCGGAATCCGCGCCGCGTCGTCATACGAAGTACACATGCCCTCGACGGTTCCCGGCCGGTCGGTCCAAGCGCGGCCATGCTCGGTCGAGAAGATGATCATTGTGTCGTCGAGCACGCCTTTCTCGCGCAGCTTGTCGAGGATGCGTCCGACGTTCCAGTCAAGCGCCGAGACCGAACCGTAGTAGCCCGCGTTGCTCTGTCCTTTGTAGTGCTCGAGGAAATGTTTCGGCGGATCGGACGGCTCGTGCGGTGAATAGTACGACTGATAGAGGAAGAACGGCTCGTCCGAGTGGTCGTCCAGGAAGCGCAGGCCTTGGTCGGTATGTACATCGGGCCGGTAGCGCGATTTATGAGGCTCGCCGATCCAGTGCAGCAGTAGCGAGTTGAACGATTTCCAGTAATCGAAGAAGCCCGGGTTGGTCGGTCCCAGGTGCCATTTGCCGATATGGCCCGTCGCGTAACCCGCGTTGTTGAGATAGAAGCCGAAGTTATCCCAGAGCCGGAATCGCTGGTCGCGGAACGGGTCGATGATCGGTTCCTGATAGGTGGAATTGCCGGTCCCGGGACTATGCGGATAGACGTTCCGCTTCAGCCCGTGTACGTGCGAGTAGCTGCCCGTCAGAATGGATGCTCGCGTCGGCCCGCAGAGCGCTTGCGGCACATAGCAGTTGTTGAACAGTACTCCGGTCTCGGCGAGGAAGTCGAGATTCGGCGTGTGGACGTCGCGCTCCCCGTACGCGCCGATCGCATCGGAGCGGCACTTGTCGAACAGTAGGAACAGGATGTTCGGCGGACGATCGCCTTCCGGGGTATAGTCCTGCCCCTGTCCTCGTGCTTGGGCTGAGAGAAGCGGCGCGGCGCTGACGCCGGAGAGAAAGGTTCTGCGATCCATAGTGAACTCCTCAATGTAGGGAAGTGACAACAGTATAGTCGGCGTTTCCTTGCCGTGGGCGGTGCGCGGTCGGGGAGACTCTTTTTCACGCTCGACGTGACCTGAAGGGCTTGTGGTTCGTCATAATCAGAAGACATGTCTCGATTCAGACAGCAACATTTCCTCTCCATCTGCTTATTAGCCGCGGCTTTGTGTGCGTTGAGTCCACCGGACGCACAGGCGCAGGAGGTCGAGGCGCAGGTTCACACGCTCGACAACGGCATGCAGTTTCTGTTTGTGCCGCGCAAGGGTGACCCGAACATCTCGGCCGGTTGGGTGGCGAAAGTGGGCTCGGTGAACGAGCGTCCGGGTGTGACGGGTGTGGCGCACCTGTTTGAGCACATGATGTTCAAAGGGACGCGCACGATCGGCACGAAGGACATTGACCGCGACCTTGAGATCATCAAACAGCTCGATGCGCTGAAGGCAAAGATTCGCGAGGAAGAAGAGGCGCTCATCGAGAAGCACCGCCGCGGATTGATCGAGGACCCCAAGGATCCGGCGAACCGCTCGGAGAAGCACAACGCGCTGCTGGGTGAGTTCGACGGGTTGATCAAGGAGCAGCGCGAGCTGATCATCAAGGACCAATTCGACCGCATCTATACGCTGCAAGGTGCGTCGGGCATGAATGCGTTCACGTCGAACGACCTGACGCTCTACATGATCAACGTGCCGTCGAACAAGCTGGAGCTGTGGTTCTGGATGGAATCGGACCGCCTGTCGAACCCGGTGTTTCGCGAGTTCTATAGCGAGCGGGACGTGGTTCATGAAGAACGCCGGTTGCGGGTGGACTCGACGCCTACGGGCAAGCTTGATGAGCAGTTTGAAGCGCTGTTCTGGCAGTCATCCCCCTACCATTGGCCGGTGATTGGCTGGAAGAGCGACCTGGATGGCCTGACCCGAGACGAGGCGTTGGAGTTCTTTGGGAAGTACTATGCGCCCAATAATCTGACCGTCTCGCTCGTTGGAGATTTCGATCCTAAACAGGCCATCGAGTGGGCCGAGAAATATTTTGGGCGTTTGAAGCGGGGCGCCGAGGAACCGAAGCCCGTCCGCACGTGGGAGATTGAACAGCAGGCGGAAACCCGCATGATCGGATACGCCGATACGCGACCGACGGTGCGCGTCCGCTATCACACGGTGGCCGATGCCCATCGCGAGGAGCCGGCCCTGTTGGTGTTGGCGAGTCTGCTGAACGGACGAACCGGGCGACTGTACAAGTCTCTTGTCCTCGAGCAGAAGGTGGCAACGGAAGCAGGAGCGGGGGTGAATGGTCTCAAGTACGACGGCTTCTTCGAGCTGTCGGGGATTGCCGCCGAGGGGCACACGCCGGAAGAAGTCGAGCAGGCGCTGTACAAAGAGGCGAAGGTGCTGCAAGAGCAGCTTGTGGGTGATCAGGAGTTGATGAAAGTCAAGAATCAGCAGCTTGCGAGCGACTTCCGGCGGCTGCGGTCGAAGACAAGCTTGATGATCCAACTGTTGATCTACGAAGCGTTGGGCGATTGGGAGAACATCAATAAGTTTTCCGACCGCATTCAAGCTGTCACGGCGGAGGATGTTCGCGCCGCCGCCCGCAAGTACATCAAGCCTGAGAACAGCAATGTCGCCGTCTACAACACGAAGACAGGCGGCGGAAACGCCGGACCTGGAGGTTCACAATGAGACGCCGCGATTGGATGAAGCTTGCCGCCGGCGCGGCATTCGGGCCCGCTGCCTGGGCCGCCGAGGAAGGGATTCCGGCTCACCCGACCGAGCTGAAATTCCCGAGCCTCACGTACGATCCGCCGAAGCCCGCGAAGTATCGGCACGAGTTACCGGGGGGAGCGGTGGCCTACGTGGTTGAGGATCACCAGTTGCCGCTGATTGATGTTTCGGTGACCATCCGCATGGGCAGCTATCTTGTTCCCCGGGATAAGGTCAGTCTTGCGTCGTTTACCGGTTCGCAGATGCGCGCCGGCGGTACGAAGACGATTTCGGCGCGTGACTTCGACGAGCAGGCTGCTTTCCTAGCTTCGGAGATCAGCAGCAACGTCGGCAGTACCTCGGCGGGAGCGGCGCTGAATTGCATTACGCAGAACCTGAAGCCGACCTTGAAGATGTTCTTCGACATGCTCAAGAACCCTGGCTTTGACGAGGAGCGGTTCCAGATCTCGGTGGCTCGCCGGTTGCAGGGGATGCAGCGACGCAACGACAGGGCGCAGGGGGTCGAGGGGCGGGAGTTCGCCCGTCTTCTGCGAGGGGATGAGCACTTTTCGACCTGGCCCGCGACACAGGCATCGGTGGAGGCCGTTACGGCCGAAGCGATGCGTGAGTTTCACGCGAGCTACTATCACCCGGCGTCGATGATTTTCTCCGTATCCGGTGATGTCGATACGAAGCAGATCCTCGATCTGCTTGGCAGCGAGATGACGTCCGGCTGGCCGTCGTCGTCGAAGCCGGATGTGCCCAAGGTACCGGTTCCCGAGCATACGCCCACGCCGGGTGTGTATATGGTCGACAAACCCGAGTTGAACCAGTCGCGCGTCGGGTTGGGGCACCTGGGGATTCGCCGAGATGACCCGGATCGCATCCCGATCGGCGTCATGGACCACATCTTGGGAGCCGGCGGTTTCACTTCGCGGATCATGACGCGGGTCCGTTCGGACGAGGGTTTGGCCTATGGCGCGGGTGGCGGTTTTCGGCCTGGCATCTTCTATCCGGGCACGTTTCGCGCCGGTTTTCAGTCGATGAATGCCCGCTGCGCACAAGCGGCGACGATTGTGCTCGAGGAGTTGACGCGGATTCGCGAGGAGAAGGTCAACGACGAAGAGTTGGCGACCGCCAAGAACGCCTCGATCGAGACGTTCCCGCGTTTCTTCGCGACAGCGTCGGCCGTGGCGGGAACGTTTGCTTTCGACGAGTATTCGGACCGCGAAGAGGGCTACTGGGACAAGTATCGCGACCGGATCGCGGCCGTATCGAAAGACGATGTCCTGCGGGTGGCGCGGAAGCATCTTCACCCGAACCGGCTCGTGATTCTCGGCGTTGGCAACGTCGATGAGATGCTGGCCGGAAACCCCGATAAACCCGAGTACCAGTTCTCGAAGCTGGCCGGCGATCGTGAGATCAAGCGGATTCCGTTGCCGAACCCGATGACGATGAAATACCCGGACGCTTAGCTGCTGACGGTAGAGACTGGATCGTTTTCCCTGTCCCAGTAGTGTCTCTGTGCGATTCCGTGGGCCAAACCGGGAACCAGAAGGCACTTCGCCAGTTGGCTAAAGCCTCTACTGGAAAGGACGCTAAAGCACCCTGACACGAGAGCGAGGGAGCGGAACCGGCCCTGAAGGACCGGCCTAGACGCGCTTTGCGCGGAAACCGCCTGAAGGCGGTTGGAGAGTGTCTAGTTCTAGCCAGCCTTTGGTTTTCGAGTCTACCCGAAGGACTGATGCCTTCTTGTAAGCGTATTGAAATCAGATATTTAGATGCGACGGCCTTAGTGGCCTATGTCGTATTTTTGGCGACCTTAAGAGGAAGTCATCCTCCGACTGAGCGGATTCCCTGATAGTTCAAAAATAGAGAAAGTCCTAGCCTATTCAGTACCGATAGTACTGAGTAGTGACCTTCGCTCTTCCATCCCGGTTTCTGAACGGCAGATTTGGCTCGTTCCTCAAGGTAAGCATGCCGTTGGCGCGGCTGGCGTACCTCGTAGTGGGCACGTGGATGATCGTCGCGATGGGCCGTTGGTCGCCGCGTCTAACGGTTCCACTGCTCGCCTGCTTCCTGCCGACGATTCTGCATCTGGTGCTGGCCCTGCCCCGTTCGCGGGCGATTACCGAACGGCATCCGTACCTACTGCGTTGGATCTACGGCGTGCCTGCCGTGGGGATCGTGGCCTGGATTCTGGTCTACTCGGTTGCACCGGTCATGGGCAGCTCCGCCGGGAACAACATGGGATTCCATCTAGCGAGGATGTTCTACGATCTCGATGCCGGCAGCCGAAATCAAATCGCTTTTGGGGGATTCGCTCTCGCCACGGCCTTGTTGGGGTACGCCGCTTGGAGTTGGAATGCTCGCGGGTGGCGAGCGGCGTTCGTTCGGAAGCCGGGCCTCACGATGGCCACCTTGCTGGTATCGCCCGTCGGTCTCGGAGTAGCGATCGCGCATTGCTGCTCCGTTCTCAGCCTGCCCGAAGGTGTGCTCGACGGTGCGGCGTTTCTAGTGGATGCGACGCTCTATACCCAATTCATCGCGGCACGTTCGCTGACACTTGGCTTGTTCCCGATCGCCACGCTGGCGCTGTTGCTGCGCGCCTATGGCGGATTTGAAGGCCACGGATGGCCTGCCCGGCTTTGGTCGCAAGCCGTTACGCGGTTCTAAGTTTTTCCAGCAGGGCAATCGCCCTGAGGATGTCGTCCCGCTGCTCTTCGCCGGTAATTTCGCGCTCGATCGTTAGCGGACCCTTGTAACCCACTTCCTTGAGTTTGGCGACGTAGTTCTCCATTCCGACGTCGCCTTCGCCGAGCGGCGTCTCCTCGCCGAAGACTCCCTTTTCTTTCGGCCACGTGCCGTCTTTGCAGTGCACCGACACAACCCAGGGATGGATGACGTCGAGCGCTTCCATCGGCTCGCCCGAACCGTAGAGGATCATGTTGGCCGGATCGAAGTTGACCTTGAGATTGGGGCGGTCAACGTCTTTGATGAACTCGCGTAGAGTGACGGCGGGCTCCTGGCCGGTCTCGAGCGCATAGGACTGTCCGCGCTCGGCGCAGTAGTCGCAGAGGCGGCGCATCATGTCGCGGACGGCGATGTAATCCGGGTTGCTGTGGTCCTCGGGTACGAAACCGATGTGGCCGGCGATGCCGGGCACGCCGAGCGCGTGAGCGAAGTCGCTGATCTCGCGGGTGCGTTGCTCGCGTGCTTCACGGAAGTCTCTGGGGATGTAGCCGACCGTTTGTTCCACGGTGGGGACATCGGCGTAGCTTTCGCCCTCGAAGGAGGCGAAAACGGTGTTGAGGGTGACCCCGTTCTTGGCAAGGGCCTCTTTCCAGGCGGTGGTTCCTTCGGGGCCGATGTCGGCTTGTCCGTGTACGCCGAGTTGGCCGCAGCTTACGCCGAGGCCTTTGACCATGGCTGTGATCTCGCCCGGGGATGCATCGACTCCCAGAACGCCTCCGGTCCAAAACATCACGCCTACTTGCAAAGGTTGCCAATCCGCCATTGTGTTCTCCTGATGTGAAAAGCGCGCCGAGAATTTGCCGGCGACTGCTGTATCTAAATCTTGATGGGCTCGCCGCCTTGTTCGCGCGATGTTCGCATCGCCAGCGTCATGCGAGTCGCCAGAGCTGATTCCTCGGGCGGGCAGAGCTCGGGGGCCTTGCCGGTCTCACAGGCTTTGACGAAGGCACTGAGCTCCGTCACGAAGCCATCTTCCTCGGAGAGCTTTGGTTCTTCCGATGAGCCGTCGCCTTTGTAGAGCGTCAACCGGCGCAATCCTGAATGGAAGTCGAGCGTACCGCCTTCGCAGACGATCGAGAACTCCATCGAGAAGGGGTAGCTTTGCGGGTGGTGCCAGCCACCGGAGATGATGACGGGGCGCGGTGCGTCGTATTCGAGTTCGGCCTCGACAACATCGATACCTTTCTCGATTTCCTCGACGCCCTGTGCCTTGATCGAGGCGGGTTTGCCGAATAGGTGCAGCGCGAAATCGAAATCGTGAATCAGCAGGTCGAAGACGCCTCCGCCGCTACGGGAGCGATCGTGCATCCACTTGCCCCAGGCCGGGGCGGCGCATTTGCGGCGGAAGAAGGCGGCTTTCACCGGGCCGATCTCGCCGGACTTGATGATCTCGCGGGCGCGGGCGTAGTCGGGCCAGAAGCGCAGGACTTGCGCCACCATCAGAACGCGGCCGTGCTTGCGGGCGGCTTCGACCATCTGGTCGCACTCTTCGCCGGTGAGCGCCATCGGTTTCTCAATGAGGACGTGCTTGCCGGCCGCCAGCGCCTTCAGCGTCAGTTCCGCGTGAAGGTAGGAGGGCATGCAGAGATCGACCGCGTCCACATTGGGGTCGGCGAGCATCTCTTCGACCGTCGCGTAGCGGGCCGCCGCACCGAAATCCATCGCTTCGCCGGGACGGTCGAGATTGCCCTCGATCGCGCTCAGGTCCCCGGAGCGCTTCTTCTCGTCACTGCTCGCCACGGCGGCGATCTCAGCATTGGGGACGCTCTGGTACGCCTGTAGATGCGTGCTCCCCATGAAACCTAATCCGGCGACACCAATTTTCACGCGTTTGTTCTCCCCTAAAGATCGAACGCCAGCGCTTCAGCGGTGCTCGATCGTCTCAACATTATCAGTAAGGGTCTGCGGATTGTAAAGGGAGGGTTTCTGGGTACCGCCGACGGTCGCTTCAGAGCACCAAAGGACGTCCATTTTTCCGATACGTGTCGAGATCATTCTTCAGTGAGGAACCCCACGAGCATCCTGGGTTGTCGATGTAATGCACAATCGTAGGCTGAAAGTATGATCTGCAGGCGTTCCGCCGACAGGTCGAGGCCGTCCCTCACTCGGATCGTTTCGAGTGGGAACGGCCATCCGAACAGTGATTTCACCTGAAGGTTAGGGAAACATAGCAAGCCGATTGGCGATACGACCCAGCAATGCCCTCACGTGTCTAAGTCTTCTGTCGAGCTGCTAGTTGCCGTTCCCAGGGTTGTGGCAGATGGTTCTGGTGATATCACCGACAAATTCATTGCCTGCCGCGTTCGAGCGGCCTGTCAGGTAGTAAGTTCCAGTTGCATCCTCAAACTTGCCTGTGCCGCTAACAACGCGTGCGAGTTCGCTGAACTCACCGCGTAACGTGTCGAAAACACCCGTGAATCGAAGAGTCAAATCGCCATGCTTCGTCTCGATCAATCGGTCGCCGACGTACCCTAGTGTTGTCTCCGGCTCGATTGATGGGAAGCCAAGTGGCAACATACCCAGCACAACTGCTTCGGTTTTGCCGTGGATAAGACCGTCGCCCGTGATGACACCCCCTGCACAGAAATCGACGGGGCTCGTAGACCAGGGCGTCAGGGTTTTGCGAATCGAGGAGATATTTCATGCTAGGGTCGTACGCCGCTGGTGATTGGCTAACCCTCATGATGGTCTTACAGACTCGGCAATGAAGACCCTTTGGATGTTTCGAGTGGCAGACAGGGCATTGATTGGCGTCTCTGCTAATAGGGTGTCGGCACTCAATGCAGGCTTCCAAGTTGGGGTTAGATGGTTTCGATGTAGCCATGGACTGGGCCGCAAGTATCGTCATTCTAGCCGTCGTTTCGCCGTCCTGCACCTGGGGAGCCAAACGTGACTGGGGGCTAGGTCGGGCGACGGGTGCGGGTGGTTGCTGAGTTGTGTTTTCCAGCACCCTTGCAGGGCTTGTTTATTGGGGTGGCGCGGACCCAGGGCCGCTCCTTCGGCTTGCCCTGGGCTACTTTCCGGGGCCCCGTTGGGGCCGCGGTCACGGCACGCGTGACCCTACAGTGTCTGTGTGAATTCTTGCACGGGCTCGTTGGGGCCTTCCGCAAGCTAGGCTCGCGGGCCCGCTCCTTTGCCGTCGCGGCTCTGTTTCTGCTGTGGCGTGGATTAGGTGGGTAGGGGGAAAGGCCGCGGACCTCAAACCCGAGGTCCGCGCTACGGGTGTCATGAAGGCCCGGCGCACAGTTGCGTTGGTCAGCCCTCGACCCAGAAGGGGCTGGACCAGGCTTGTTGGCCGTTGGCCTGGGTGGCGCGGACGTAGTAGTAGTCGGTTTGTCCTGGGCGGCCGTAGTCGGTGTGGCGGAAGCGGGCGTTCGAGAGGTCGGGCGTGACGAGGCGGTGGATGAGAACCGATTCCGATGTAAACGGTCCGGTGAGTTCGACCTCGCTGTTTTCGGCTAGCTCGCCGAGGGTGCGTTGGAATTGGAGCGGGGCGGGCGTGGTGACATTGAGGTGGAGAACGGCGTCGGGTCCCCCGGTGATCTCAAGCAGGACGGACTTGGTGGGCTTCTCCTCGAACGCCTGTTTGCGCGAAGTGAACATCTGTACCCGACAGGATGATTCTTTGCGGTCGACGATGCGGTCGCGCCGGTCTTCGTCGAATGGTCCGGACTGGAAGCAGGGTGTCACGGATTCGACCTTGCCGTTGGTGACGGTGACGGTCGCGTCCCAGTCGGCGATGCGCGCCATGTTGAGATCACCCCACGGTCCCCAGCCGAATTCGAGCCGCGAGAGAACCCGGCCCGGCCAGGGGGCGTCGTCGCGGACGTAGTCCTCGGGGAAGTAGCGGTAGACGACACGATTGTTCTTGAGGATCTCGATCTTCTCGATCTCGTCTTTGCCCTCAACGGTGATCTCGAACTCGCGCTCACGGGAGAAGGGAAGCTCCGATCCCATCACTTGATCGTTGAGCGTGGCGAATAGGCGGATGCGGTCGCCGCTGGCGGCAATGGTGCGGCGTTTCCAGAGTGCGTCGAGGATGGCTTCGCGGGAAAGCTCCTTCGCCCAAATACCCGCCAGCCCTTCGCCGTAGGCACCGGGGTAGCCGAGATGGTCGTCGGAGCTGGCGATAACGCCGGGACGGAAGCCACGCTTGAGGGCTGCTTGCATGGTGTTGCGCGTCCAACGGCCGCCCATGCTGTGGCGGATGTAGCGGAAACCGGCGCGGTCGTGCTCTGACAATCCGTGCTCGGACATGATTTCCATCACGGGACTCACAGAGGGGTCGAGGTAATCCCAATTCGCACCGCGCCAGCCCTGCTTGTAGGCCAAGTGGTGCGGGACGATCATCGCGCCGGTTCCCTTGACGTATTTCTGCAAGTCGCGGACGTGCTTGTGGTACTTGATGGGCAGGTTGTCGCCAGGGTAATAGAGGCAATAATCACCAAAAAAACTCGAATGCCATTCGTAGGCAAGAATCGAGACGAACTTGCCCTTGCGGTTGGATTCGGCGGCGAGGCGCTGAACTTTCGACCAGTTGTCGCTGAGAACCTTGAAGCCGTTGACCCACTTCATGTGGGCGTCGTTGGGCATCTCGGGCATGTCATGCCACTGCGAGTGCGGCGTGAATGCGAGGAAGTCGAGATGCTCTTGCGCGATGTCGTAGGTGCGCTCGATCGAGCCGCGCGCATATCCGACGGCGTTGTGGTTGTGGAGGTCGCCCCAGAAGAGTTGGTAGTCGCTCATCGATTCCCTAGGTTAGTGTAATGGGGTGGAGCGAGCCAAGATGAAACACCTGAGCGAGTGAGAGTGGCGGGCGATGAGACAGCCCGCCACGGTACTCGGATGTCAGAGTCTGACAGTTCTTGTCAGGCTGTGTTCGGTTCGGCGGCCTTTGATACCTCGACGCCCTGGCCCATTTGCTCAACTTCGGAGAACTGGACTTTGCGCTCCTCGTCCATGCAATGGTTGGCGAGCATGACGGCGATGGAATCCTGCAATCCGACTTCGACATCGGCCTTGGGCTTGCCACCGTCGCGAACGTCAAGCAGGAAGCTCTCGAGTTCCTTGTACTCGGGGTCCCTATCTTCTTTGGGGGCCATGATGCCTTTGTTATAGAGCCAACGTTTGGCAAACTCGACTTCTTTTTCGATGAAACCGGTGTCGCCCGCATTGAGGTCTTGCGCTCCGGGGACGATCGGCAGGCCTTCGCCTTGTCCGACCATGTCGGCGACAGTGGCGCCGGCAACCCAGGCTTCCTCGACTTCTTTCTGGTCGCCCATTCTCTCGGGCAGGGGATCGCGAAACCACATGCCTTCACCGCCGGGAATGAGAGTGATTTCGATCGCGCCATCGGTGCCGATGATGACCTCGCGGCAGCCGTCACCCGGTGTGCGGCGACCCTGGATGTGGCGGTTCGTCATGATCGAGCTGTACTGGAGTTTTTCGCCCTCGGGGTACTCGAAGATGAGCTGGATGTTGTCGTAGATGTCGCGGCCGTCTTTCCAGTAGTCGATCCCGCCGACGCCCATCACGGACTTCGGTGTGGCACCGATAAACCAATCGGCAACATCGACTTGGTGCGACATGAGCTCGGCGCAGAGTCCGCCGGAAAACTTGCGGTACATGCGCCAGTTGATCTGCTCTTCTCGGCTGGGATCTTTCACGCCGCGGCGCCAGCTCTTGTTGCGGTGCCATTGCGCCTGGATGTGGGTGATCTTGCCGATGACGCCCTTGTCGATCATGTCCTTGGCGGTTCGGTAGAAGGAACTGTAGCGTCGCTGCAGGCCGACTTGGATGACCTGGTTGGGGCGCTCTTCGTGAAGCTTTCGAAGAGCGCGCACTTCTTCGGGCGTGAAGACGAGGGACTTTTCACAGAAAACATGCTTGCCGGCTTCGAGTGCGTCCCGCATCACGGGGTAGTGCAGGTAGAGCGGCACGGTGATGAAGACCGCTTCGATGTCGTCGCGTTCGAGTAGCTTGCGGTAGTCGGTGTAGGGTGTGGGCTTGCCCTCGAATAGGTCGATGGCTTTCTGCAGATTGGGCTCGTAGATGTCGCAGATGCCAAGGCAGTTGCCGATGTCGATGTTGTGGAGGTGCCGTTGCAGCAGGCGGAATCCGCGGCTACCGGGTCCAATGAAGCCGTAATTCACCTGTTTGCCGGCGGCTTTCGCGGTGCGCACGAGTGGCGCGCCTTGTGCTTTCGGAATCATCGCGGCGGCGGCGGTGGCCGCGCCGGCGGCTTTCACGAAACTGCGGCGGTTAACCCCGTTGCTGACTTTGGGGTCTGAAGAGTTTTGCGTTTTGGCGTCGGCCATGGTGACCTCTCGAACTGGAAAGTTTTGAGCAGCTAAAGTCCTGGGGACATTTTAGCTTACGTGCCGATTCTATTGGACTTCGACGGATGCGACTCGAATGACGCCGCCCTTCATCTCGCCTGTAACTTTGACGAGAAGTTCTTCCTGCTTGCCGGTGCGTTCGAGTTCATGGAGGGCTTTGAGGTTGCCCGCCTCGTTGAACTTGATGTACTTGCCCTCATTGGTGACAAGTCCGAAGCCGCTTTGTTTGCAGCTCTTCATGCACTCGGTGGTATGCGAAGAGGCTTTGTCGAGACGATTGGCGGCGCACATGGTGTCCATGAGATAACCGGTCCATTCGGCGGCGGATAGTGGGGCGACTACCAGGATGGCGAGGATAAGCAGGGTGATCGTTTTCATAAGACGGTTCCGTCGGAGCTGCTTCTAGGATAGACCAAAGTGGGCCGCTCAGCGAGGGTGTCGAGGGGGTGAGATATGATGGTCTCGGGTTGAGACTGATCGCACTTTGGAGTTGCCTGGCCTTGGTGTGTTTCGGGCAGAACCCCGATGGACCGGGGCCGGTGGGCTCCGACACGCAAGAGGCGACGAATTCCTCTGGGGTTGTGCCGGACACCCTCCCACTCGAAGCGCAACCGGGCGCGAATGAAGGGTTGGGCGAAACGGATCGCACGGAACTGAATCTACTCGGGCTCGTGGATTCCGATTCCGGCGAGAGCCGTCGCAATGAGAACGTCTCGATCAATCTGATCGACAACAATGTCCTCAAAGAACTGAACATCCGGCTCGGGACGACGGCCACGATCATTGATGAGTTTCAAGCCGACCGGGGCTACTTCGGGGCGGAGTTCGGCTCGGATCCGAGTGCGCCGCTTCATCTGTCGCCCACGACGGCCTCGGGCGTGCACGGGGGGCTGTACTGGTCGCATGACAACAGCGCGTTGCGGGCGCTCTCGTTCTTTCAGGTCGGCGAAGTGCAGCCGGCCCGCGACAACGATTACGGATTTGACTTCAGCGCGCCGGTTTGGCGTGGCGGTTACTTCACGCTTGACGCCAGCCAGCAGCGTTTACGAGGCAACGTGAACGGAAATATTCTCGTGCCTGCCGCGGATGAGCGAGTGCCTCTTGCGACCGACCCGGCCGTCAGAGACTTCGTGCGGCGCATCCTCAACGCGTATCCCAGCGAGTTGCCGAACCGCACGGACATTAATTCTCACGCCCTCAACACGAACGCGCCGCAGGTGATCAATAACGACAACATCGGGGGCACGCTAGACCAACGACTTGGGGACGCGGATCAACTGGTTGTGCGGTATCGGTTCACATCGCAGAAAGTGGATGCGTTTCAGCTCTTCGGCGGACAGAATCCGGATACGACGACGAAATCTCATGACGCGCGTATGAGCTGGGTGCGCACCTGGTCGCCCTCGACGGTGACGGACTTTTCGGCCGGGTTCAATCGGGTCGGGTCGCTGCTTGTGTCGGACGACACGTCGATCGGTCCGGTGATCTTGACGGGCAACCTTTGGAACTTTCTCGGCCCCGGGTCGAATCTCCCGATCGACCGGGCACAGAACGAGTTTCGCTATGCCGGGGGGCTGCGGCATACCCGCGGCCGTCACCTGTTGACGACGGGCTTCGAAGTGCTGCGACGACAGGTAAACGGATTTGAATCGAACAGCCATCGGGGACTGTTCTCGTTTCGCGCCGATTTTGGTCAGGACGTTGTGACGAACATTCTTTCCGGTCTCCCGAGTTCATACAGCGGCGCTTTGGGAGACGCCCACCGCGGATTTCGTAACTGGGAGATGCAGTACTACATGGGCGATGACTGGAAGGTAAGTTCCGATCTCACGCTCAATATGGGATTGCGGTTTCAGCCGGTGATGGCGCCCACGGAAGTGAACGGACTGACGGAGATCCCCTATGACTGTGACTGCAACAACTGGGCTCCTCGCCTCGGGTTCGCCTACCGGCTCGGTCGTCATGGCGGAGTCTTGCGCGGGGCTTACGGCGCGCACTTCGGGGAGATCTTCACGGTTACGTACAGTCAGGCCCGCTTCAATGCGCCGCAGGTGATTCGGGTAACTTTACCGACGCCTGACGTACTGAACCCGTTAGGAAGTATCGACCCGAACAATGTGGACCCGAACGAGCCATCGGTGTTGTTTGACCTTGTCGAGGATCTTGTTGCGCCGTACTCGCATCAGTACAACTTTAGTTGGGAACATGGCGTGTTCGGCAACGCGATGCTGCGGGTGGGATATGTCGGCAGCCGTTCGCCGAAGCTGCTTACGCTCTGGTATTTCAACCGTGGACGCGTGGTCGAAGGCATTGAGCAGATTTCCAGCACGACCAATGAGCGTCGGCCGGATCAGAGCTTGCAGGATATTCGACGGACGGTGAATGGCTCGTTTGGCTACTACGACGCGGCTAAGGTTTCGCTTGTTGTCCCGCAGTGGCACGGGTTGAGCATTGACGTTTCGTACTGGTTCAGCAAGGCGATTGATCTAGGCGCCGGCTATACAAGTACCGCGGCGGGGCGTGATGGCCGCCTGTCGCGTCCGCAATCGGAGGAGGACGCCCACGGCGAGATGAAGAGTCTAAGCAACTTCGATCAGCCGCACGCGGCGTTGTGGCGGGCGACGTACGAAACGCCAGGATTGGCTCGACAGCCGAGGTGGGTTCAGACGGCGCTTGGCTCCTGGGAAGTCTTCACGGTGGTGCTCATTAAGTCGGGCACACCGTTCACGGTCAGCTCGGGCTCGGACGGCCCGGGGTTCGGCAATGTGGACGGCTCGGGGAGTGACCGCGTCCATGTGGCCGACCCGTCGGTGTTGGGCCGCACGATCGATCATCCGGATACCTCGCAGCGGATGCTGCCGGCGTCGGCGTTCGCGTTCATGCAGCCCACCGAGTTGCGAGGGAATATCGGCCGCAACACGTTCCGCAAAGACGGTATTCAGAACATCAACTTCGCGCTGTCGCGCCGTTGGGCCTTTGGCGGCGACAACGATGTGACGCTGCGTGCCGAGTCGATCAATTTCTTCAACACAGCGCAGTTCGCCGAACCGGGCAGGGAAGTGAGCAACGAGAACTTCGGGGCGATCACGAACACTCTCAACGATGGCCGAACGTTTCGGTTTACGCTGCGGTTCGGATTCTGACGGAGGTCTTATGAAACGGATGGCGATGACGGCGATTGTTTCATCCCTGCTGACGCTGGCGCTGGTTTACGGATTGGGCGCGGCACTGCCGATGACACGGGAGACGGTGCTGGAGAATGTGCGGGTGGAAGTAATCGAGCGGTCGATTCCGCCGGGAGGGGTGCGCGAGCCGTACCTTCGGCCGACGGATCAGGTGATCGTGTTCTTGAACGACACGAGCTATGACCGGATTGATTCGGTGACGGGAGAGACAATCGCACGTACACGTAAGGCGGGCGAGGTGATTTGGCACAGCCGTGGTGAGTCGGCGCCGAAGCTGGTGAATACCGGTAGCGGTGCGTTTCGGTCGTTGATTGTTCAGTTGAAGGATTCGGATCTTACGCAGTGAAGCTATTCGGAAAGCAGTCCTACTGGGGCTTGCCTTCGCCGGGTTGAGGCTCGTAGCGGGATGGGCGGTAGGGATTCTTGATGCCGAAGAATTTTTCGGTGATGATGTTTGTCTTCGACGCGCCGCCTTTCCATAAATCCCAACGGGGCTCGGCGTAGCGGTCGAAGAAGACGTGGAGCCGTTTTTGTAGCTCATTCTGGATGCCGCTGTGCTCTGGGACGCCGTAGAGATTGAGCCGTTCGCCGGGGTCGTTTTCGAGGTGGTAGAGCTCGTTGGGCTTCTGGTAGATGCGCTCGATGTACTTCCATTCGGCGGTCCGGATGGAGCGCACGTTCTCGAACTCGAAGAAGACGGTGTCGTCCCAGTCGGTGTCGCGCCCTTCGAGGGTGGCGGCAAAACTACGTCCCGGTAGCTTCGGCTTGTCGGGTGTCTTTGATTGGAGGCCTAGGTATTCGAGAAGCGTCGGTAGGACGTCGTAGTTACTGACGACGTGATTGCTGCGCTCCCCGGCGGACATGCGGCCCTTCTGGCGGAAAATCATCGGAATCCAGGTCGTCCAATCGAAGGCGGTGAGGGGACGGGTGTGATCGCCCATGCCCCAGAAACCGGAGTGTCCGCTGGCTAGCCCTTGATCGCCGAGGAAGATGACGAGGGTGTTCTCTTCGAGGCCGAGGCGCTGGAGCGTGTCGGTGATGCGGCCGACGCCGTCGTCGATGCCGCTGACTTCGGCGGCATACTTGCGGCGCACCTGCATGTCGGGGAGCCAGTCGCCGTAGTTGAAGTTCCACGGATGCGGTGTGTCGCGCGGCATGGACGGCATCGGGTGCGCGGCGTAGTGGGACGCGAATCGATTGCGGATGGGTTCGCGCATGGCGGGTCCGAGTCCGTAGGGGCCGTTGTAGGCGAGGTAGAGGAAGAACGGCCGGTCTTTGTTCTGCTCGATGAAGCGGACGCCGTGGTCGGTCCAAAACTTGGTGAGGTATTCCGGTTCGTTGCGGAGCTGCTCGGCCTCGATGATTTCCTGATCGTAGAAGCCCTGGCTGCCGCCATGCGGTTTGGTGACCCAGTAGGTGAAGCCCTCTTGCGGATGAAGGTTGTCGCCGAGGTGCCATTTGCCGCTGAGTCCGGCGACGTAACCCGCGTCGGTGAGAATGCTCGGGATGGTGGCAAACTCTTCGAGCGTGTTGTATGCGTCGGGGCCGATTTGCGCGCCGCCTCCGCTGAGGTAAGTGTGGACGCCATGTTGGGATGGCATCAGTCCGCTGAGAAGACTGGCGCGGGTGGGCGAGCAGACAGCGTTGTTGGCGTGGGCGCGGGTGAAGAGGACGCCTTCGTCGGCGAGGCGGTCGATGTGCGGCGTGCGGACGTCGCGGTTGCCGTAGGCTCCTAGGGACCATGCGCCGTGGTTGTCGCTGAGGATGAGGACGACGTTGGGGCGCTCGGGGGTGGCGGGGTCGAAGTTTTGTGCGGCGAGAGGTTCAGTTCCGACAAGAAAAATAGCTGCGAGAATAGCGGCAGCAACTACCACTAACGGACGGGTCGGCACGGACACGCCTGGGGCAAGGGTTTCACGACGATTCAGAAACACGAAGAAAGCGTAGCAAATGGGTCAAAACGCGATAGAGGCGGTTCGACCGGAAGTTGCAGCTCGTGACGTAGGTCTTCTGCGACACACTGCGGCTGGAAGCATAGTATGAATGCTCTAATCTCGGCGTCGGCGACCGAATCGACGAATGCCAGCGGCGAGCGTGTCTACGTATTCAGACTGAGCAGGCCATTACGGGTCATGGGCCAGTTGTTCGCTCTCTATTTATTGTTTGGGGCGTTGGCCGTTGCTGCTTATCTCATTCAATTAGCCCTCGGATGGAAAGAGCCACCCGATGACTGGTCAGCCTGGGGCACCATCTTGTTGGCGGCTGCTGTGTTCGTGTGTTTCTACTTTGCACTGGTTTTCTCTTCCCGCGGAGCAAAGGCTGTTGTCTCTCAACGGGCACTATCGTGTTGGCCTGCCCAGAAGCTGACAGATCTGAAGACGCCATCGCCGGTTGAGATACCGCTCTCAAAGATCGAGAAGCTTGACGCTTCATCGCTTAGGACCGTTATCTATGAGTCGGACTTGATGTGGACGATACCGTCAGCAACCGCCGATCCGGGAGAACTTGTTTGGGCAATCCGTGAAATGGCGGGGCGGGACATACCAGTCGGTTGGACTGACGAGCAGCCGAACTCACTTAAGAACTAGCACTTCCTAACCTAAGCGAGAGCATTGAGTAGGCGATCGATATCGTCGTCGTTGTTGTAGATCGATGGGCCGATGCGGACGCCTTTGATGACGCGGGCTTCGCCGGACGGGTTGGTGAACTCCCAGCGCTTGAGGGCGACGACAAAATAGCCGAAGGCCTTGTCGAGTTTGGCGCGCGTCATGTCCTGGTCGGGCGTAAGGAAGCTGACGATGGGCGTGGGGTTGCCCGGCGGTGTGATCGCCGGGTAGCCGAGGCCGGGTAGCTCTTTGAGTAGGCGGTCAGTCATCGGCTTGACCTTGTTGCGAATCGTCGGGATGCCGAGGGTAGTGATGTACTTGAGCGCGGAGTGGGCGATCATGCCTTGCGCCCACGGGAGCGTGCTGCTGGATTCGTAGATGATCGCGCCCTTGCGAAGATCGAACTTCGAGTCGGCCTGCGCGCCGTTGGGGTTTGAGAACTGGCGTGTCCCGAAGCGGGTCGGCTTGACGACGGTCCCTTGTAGGTCTTCTTTGACGTAGAGGAAGCCGAAGCCCATGTCGCCTTGGAGCCACTTGTAGGTGCCGGCGGACGCAAAGTCGATGCCGAGCGCTTTGACGTCGATGGGGATCGCGCCGACGCCTTGAATGATATCGGCGTAGACGTACGCGCCGTGGGCGTGCGCGGCGTCGCAGGTGGCCTTGGCGTCGTGCAGGAAGCCGTTGATGTTCGAGACGAGGGCCATCGAGACGAGCAGCGTGTTTTCGTCGATGGCGGCGGCCATGTCGCGCGAGTCGGTGCGCCAGAAATCGTCCTTGCGGCTGCGGACGACGCGGAGCTCGATGTTCCCCTCGCGTTCAAGCATGTGGTAGATGAATTTCGATGCCTGGTAGTGCAGGTCGTCGAGAACGACGTTGCCCTTACGGCGTGCGAGATCCATGCCGGCGATGACGATATTTTCGCCTTCGGTGGTGTTGTGGGTGAAGGCGATTTCGTCCGGCTGGGCGTTGATGATTTGGCCGAACATTTCTTTGGTCTCGCGCTGCATGTCGCCGGTGTAGCGCGAACCGCCGCCTTTGGGTCCACCGATGCGCCACTTGTAATACGTCTCGGCGGCGCGCTGTGAGTAGATGCTGACGGGGTGATAGTCGGACGCGCTGAGCCAGAGGGAATTTTGGATCCACGGGAAGTCGTTGCGGACGGATGCCCAGTCGACTTGTCCGTTGGTGATCTTGGGGCCGATGTCGGCGGCGGAAGCGGCGGGTGCTGCGGCGGCTAGGGCGGCGGCAGAGGTTAGGAAACGTCGGCGGTTGGTTCTCATGGTTGATCCCCGGGGGCGAGGTATTGGGCCTGCTTGATTGGACGCGCCTCTAGAGTATAGATCCCGCTTGGGGCGGGGTTGGGCGGGTGCTTGGCCTGCTGGACGGAAAAGCCGCGGACCCCAAAACCGGGGACCGCGCTACGGGGATTCAAACAGCGATCGAGATAGACGGGATTGCCGAATGATGCTCGCCAGTGTCCCGAGACGAACCCGCTTGTGCATGGGGACCGGAACAGTGACGGTGGTGTTGTCAGTCTTCTTCTGCATGACGCGGTGGCTGCCGCGCTGGCGTACGTTTTGAAATCCGTTGGCAGCTAGTATGCGGCATACATCCTCGCCCGATAAGGCGCGGAGTCTAGCCAACCGGGACCTCGATCTGGGTAACGAGAACCTCAGAGTGGAGCCGTCGGCTAAGTTCCGATGAATCCGCAGACTCAAAGAACAGGGTCAAGGCCTCGATCAGGTTGGTTCGTGCTTCCTCGATCGAATCACCCTGGCTGGAAACATCGAGTTCGGGACAGAGCGCCACGTAGCCGTCCCCCTCACGTTCGATGATGGCGGTAAGCCTTTGTGAGTTCGGCATGGTCGCTCTGATTCTCGCATGGATGCGTAAGGTCCCGGACCCCAAAAGGGACCGCGCTACGAGAAACAATCAGGACAAACACGAGTGTTCGTCACTACTGCGCCCGACTAGTACTCCGGGCGGACGGTTTTGGCGGTTAAGTCACCGAGGAGCTTGTGCCAGGGATGGGCTTTGTTGGTTTCTACTTCGGTGACGATCTCACGCATCTTCTTGAGTACGGCCGGTTCGGCGTCGTCATAGACATCGCCCTGGAGTAGTTTGAGGACGTCGAGGCGGTAGCGGTCATCGTTGATGAATGCGGTGAAGAGCACGTTCAGCCGATAGTAGACCGAGATGAACTCGTACCAGTTGCGCGTGCCGAGACGGATGATCTCTTCATAACCCGCGAAACGCTCTTTGTGGAAATCGCCGGCTTTGACCGCCGCGATGATGTCGTCGCTCGCGAAGCGGGCGCTGTTGAGCGCGATGCTAACTCCGGTGGAAAAAATCGGGTCGACGAAGCGGGCCGCGTCGCCGATCATGACCCAACGGTCGCCGCAGATCTGATTCATCGCGTAGCTATAGTCGCCTTCGGCTCTGAGCGGTCCAAGTTGCTTGGCGTTCCGCAAGGCGCGTTCGAGCTCTGGACGACTGGCGACGCATTCCCAGAAGAATTTATCGTAGCCTTCGTCGGTCTTCGCGGCGGCTTGGAACTGCTTCTTCTGCGTGACGACACCGACGCTGGTGATGTCATCGGTGATGGGGATTTGCCAGATCCAACTGTTTGAGATGGGCAGGAAGTGCACATAGATGTGGTTGGAGTAGTTGTCGGACTTCGACGCGGCGGCGCGGTCGAGTCCCTCGAACCAGGTGTGCAAAGCGAATTGGTCGAAGACGGGGTCGGCGGTTTTGAGTTTGAGTTGATTGCCGAGAAAGGTGTTGCGGCCGCTTGCGTCGACAACCATCCGGGCACGAACCGACTTCGTTTCCCCGGCGCTTTCGTAGTCGAGAACGACACCCTCATCGTCGAAGTCGGCGTTCTTGATGCGCGCGCCTTGGTGGACGGTGGCTCCGAACTTCGCGGCGTGCTGAAGGAGAAGGTGGTCGAACTTGCCGCGGTCGACATGGTAGGTGTAGTTTTGCTCGACGCCGGGCTGGTGGCGTTCTTTGAACTGAATGTCGGCGTGGCAGTCGGGCTCAAGGCCTTCCCAGTCGTGGTCGTAGAGATTGGCGTTGCCGGTGGCGGTCCAAACCGCGCCGTGCTTGTGCGGGAAGCCGGCTTCCTCCATGACGGAAAGAAAACCGAGGTCCTTGAAGACGCGCGTCGACGACGGGACGAGCGATTCGCCGACGTGCGGGCGGGGGAAGATCTCACTTTCGAAGATGGCGCAGCGGATGCCGGCCTTGGCAAGATAACAACCCATGGCGGACCCGGCGGGGCCGCCGCCGACGATGGCTACATCTAGTTCTGTTTCGGGCATGTTGGTTAGAGAATCCAGTCTAACGGACCTGGCTGGTTTGGCTTGGTTGTCCGCGCCTCGGCTTCCGATGGACTACAATCAAGCGAACTGTTTTCACGGAGGTTTTCCTATGCTATCCCGCCGATCTTTCCTTTCCGCTGCTGCCGCTGGTAGTGTGATTGCCGGCTCCCAGTCGGTTGCACCAGCCATCGCTGCTTCCGGTAGGCGCTCATACTCGCACGCCGAACTGGAGTGGAAAGTCAAACGTCACGATTTTTCAGGTTTGACGAAGCACGACCTGCCGACGCCGCATCTTGTGCTCGACAAGGATGTGTTCGACAAGAATCTCGCGACGCTGGCCGGCCATTGCAAGAAGAACGGCATCGGATTGCGCTCACACGTGAAAGTACATCGCAGCCCCGAGATCGGCATGCTGCAGATCAAGTCGGGAGCACATGGGTTGTGCTGCGCGACGATCTCGGAATGCGAAGTCATGATGGAAGCGGGCGCGCCGGGAATTCTGTGGACCTGCCAGCCCGCCGGTCCGAATAAGTTCAGCCGCATCGTGGCGCTGACGAAGAGGGATCCGACGTTCATGTTCGTCGTCGAAGACCCGATCATCGTGGATCAGGTGAACGAGTTGGCCGCGGCCGAGAATGTCACGTTCAACGTCGTCGTTGACCACGACATTGGAATTGGGCGTCAAGGCGTGCGGTCCGCCAAGGAAGGTCTTGCGCTGAGCCAGCGGGTGATGAAGGCCAAGCATCTCAAGCTGGGCGGCCTGATGGGATACTCGGGCGCGGCTTCACACGCCAAGGGTTGGAAGCACCGCAGTGAAGTCTCGAACGGCGAAGTCGACAAGCTGATGGAATCGGTCAGTCTGTGCCGTAAGTCCGGCATCCCGGTGGAGATCGTCACTGGCGGCAGCACCGGCAGCTACAACATTGACAGTGCGCGCAAAGACGGCCTCACGGAGTTGCAGGCCGGCTCCTACGCATGCATGGACTCGAATTACCACCACATCGGCGGTAAGGATGGCAGCGAGAGCTACGACGACTTCGGGATCGCGCTCACAGTGCTAACGACGGTGATCAGCAAGCACCATCCGAAGAAGGTCGCGGTTGACGCTGGCAACAAGTCGATGACGCAGCCGACGGACATGGTCAAGGGCCGTCCTGACTTGCGTGTCGAGCGTGCCGGCGCTGAATATGGCCGCGTCTTGTGGGATGACGCCAATCCGGAGCCGAAGGTTGGCGATCAGTTGGAGATCGTACTGTCGAACCTCGACATGAGCGTCAATTGCTTCGATCGCATGTTTGTGTGCAAAGGCGATCAGGTAGTGGATGTGTACTCGGTGCTTGGGCGGTCAGGACCTGCGCAACACTAGCAGCGGTCCAAACGGCGTCTTACGGTTCGAGGACTAGACTGGCGTTTTCGCTGAAGATGGCTTTCTGCCGCGATTCGCTGAGACCGGACTCCTTGACCTTGAAGAGCGCGGACTCGAAGTAGAAGAACGGGTAGTGCGAGCCGAAGAGTACGCGGTCGCTGGGGATCTCTTCGATGAGCTTAGCGATGGCGCCCACTCCTTCGAGCATGGCGAAATCGAAGTAGACTTCTCCCTGGTAGCTCAAGCGGCCGAGTAGTTTGCCTGAGGGTTCCCGCTTGCGATTCTGAATGACGAGCCGTAGGCCCGGGATCTGGGGCAGGAGCTTGAGAACCGGGCCGGTATCGGGCTCCGTGACTTGCACTAGGGGATGCTGAGTCCGTGTGTCCTCCATGTTGAGGACGAGTTGAACGGTCAACTTGCGCTCGGCGGCTTGGCGCAGCAGATCGGCGAACCGTGGGTCGTCGAGCGAGTACCCGTGATAGCTCGGGTGCAGGCGGATGCCCGGCATGCCGTACTCTTCCCGGCATCGCCGCAGGTCTTCTTCCCAATCGGGAAGTGTGGGGTTCACGGTACCGAACGGGATGAGCAGACCCTCTCCGGCGGTGCGGCATGTCTCGGCGAGACGTTTGTTGACGCCTCCGACATCCTCGTGCAGGATGCCGTCGAAGCTGCCGGCCCAGGCTTCGGTGACGTTGTGCTCGCGCAGCTTCGCGATGAGGGCAGACAACTCGTCGCCAGGCAGTCGGCGAAACGGCCAGTGCGAGACATAGACGTTGGTGTCGATGATCATACTTCGATGCCTTTGCGTTTGAAGATCGGCGCGAGCATGCGCTTGAGGTTTTCGCCGAGGATGAGTTTCTTCGCGTCGTCGGAAATGTCGGCGCCTTGGACCTTGGCCAGTTGGGAAGCGAAGCTGCGTCCGCCGGCATCACTGCCGTAGAGAATGCGTTCCGGGCCCAGCTCGCGGACAGCCATTTCGACGAAGCCGTTGGTGGGGTCGGAACCGGCGATGCCGATGGAGACGTTCTTGAGATGGCGGATGGCGCGAATGCCGTGTTCCCAGTCGCCGCCGGTGTGACCGCAGATGATCGGGGTGTCGGGGTGGCGCGCCGCGAGCTCGGCGAACTCGCTCGGCGTACACTCGCCGGGATAGTTACCTGTCACCTTGACCCAGGTGTGCTGGAAGATAACGGCGTTCATCGCGGCGGCGCGTTCGATGATGGGGTCCAGTTCCGCGGTGTTGCACCGGCGCGCGACCCAGAGCTTGACGCCGACCATCGGTCCATCACGGACACAGCGATCGAATTCCTTAAGGCTGAATTCGAGGTGATTCGGGTTTAGGTAGACGAAGCCGAAAGCGCGGTGATGCCAGTGTTGTAGAGCTTCGAGGACTTGATCGTTGATCGTTGTCATTTCCTCGGGCGTCGGGTCTTGCGGATGCGGCGGAAAGCCGAGGAAGAGCATGAACTTCTCAATACCCATGCGGTCGGCGAACTTGATGGCGTCGGCCATCTTTTCGTGAGGCGTGCGGCCTTCGAAGTTGCTGAAGTGTACGTGTAGATCCCAGATCATTGTTTTAGGGGGCCGCTTCCGGCGGCCGGCGATGGTGCGTTGCCTGTTCGTAAGCGTAAGCGATGCCGATGAGCGTCGGCTCAGAGAAGGTGTCGCCGAGAAGTTGAAGCCCTGACGGTAGGCCATTGACGAAGCCCATCGGAACGGTGATGGCGGGAAAACCGGTGGGCGGGGAGAGCTTGTTGCTGTTGTTGCCGTGGGGCGTATTGAGATCGCCGATCAGCCGCGGTGGGTTGTTCCAGGTTGGGTAGACGAGGGCGTCGAGCCGGTGACCGCGGAGTGCTTCGCGGATGGCCTCCCGCAGGCGGATGCCCCAAGCGCGGTTCTCGGCACAGAGCTCTTCGCCGGCCGGGATCTCTTCTTCTTCGTTGCGTTCAAGGGTGGGGCGGATTGAGGGATGGAACTTGCCTGCTTCGATAATCTCCGTGAGGTTCTTGAACGGCGCATCGGGACCGAGACCCTTGAGGTACTCGTTGAGGTCAAACTTGAACGCACGGCAGCTTGGCCGGTCGTCGGCCAGTTCCTTGTAGCCCGGGATGCTTACCGGACTGATGATCTCCGCGCCGGCCTGCTTCATGTTGGCTAGGGCGTTCTCGAAGAGTTGGATGACGCGCGGATCGGCATCGTCGTCGAGTAGATCATGCGCGACACCGATGCGCGCTCCGTTGAGCGTGTCGCAATTGAGGGAATCGAGGTAGCTTGCAGGCCTCTCGCCTTGCGACGTGGCGGTGACGAGATCGGCGGGATCGTATCCGGCGATGACATCGAACACACGGACAGCGTCTTCCACGGTGCGGGCCATTGGGCCTCCGATATCGGCGAAGAGATTCAGCGGGACGATGCCGTCGCGGCTCGTCAGCCCCATCGTCGACCGAATTCCGACCAGCGCAGTGTGGGACGAGGGGCCTCGGATGGAGTTGCCGGTGTCGGTGCCGAGTCCGACCGTGCCGAGATTCGATGCCACGGCGGCGGCGGTTCCTCCGCTCGACCCGGCGGGCACGCGGCGGGTGTCGTAAGGGTTGCGGGTGTGTCCGGGAAGAAAGGACCCGACAGTCTGATAGGCGCTGAAGGCGAACTCGGCCATGTTGGATTTGGCGAGGACGACTGCGCCGGCTTCGCGAATCTTCCGGACTTGGAAAGCATCATCCGGCGGGATGGAACCGGCGAGAGAAAGCGACCCGGCCGTTGTGGGCATGTCGGCAGTGTCGTAGTTATCTTTGACGATCATCGGGACGCAGTGGAGCGCGCCGGTAAGGCCGTTCGCCTCAAAGTCTTCTTGCAGTTCGCGGGCTCGTTCCAATGCGTGGGGATTCACACGGATGATCGCGTTGATCGAGGGGCCTTGCTTGTCATAGGCGTCGATTCGTGCGAGATACATGGCGACAAGCTCGGGGCAGGTGAGAGTGCGGTCGCCAAATGCCGCGTGGATTTGCGTGATCGTGGTTTCCTGGATCTTGAAGGTTGACGGCGTATCAGCAGGGCTCTGGGCAGAGAGGCTGACGGCGACCGGCGCCGGCAATAAAGACCAAGCCAGCAGAAGGGCACGGCATGCCGTGCGCCTCCATTCCGGGACTCCGCCGTTCACTCTCAGTTTCCTTTCGCCACCGGGGCGATGATGCGCGAGGCTTGCTGTCCGCCGTGATGGATCACGTTCTCGGCGATGATCATTTCGTCGGGCGGCTCGATGGTCATGGGCCCGCCGGTGTTCGGGTTGGGCTCGTAGAACTCCGCGCCTGTGCTTCCGACGGTCACCCGGATACGATGGCCTTTGTTGAAGATCTGGCTGAGGGAGTGGATGTCGAAGGCGAGCTTGTAGACCTTGCCCGGCTCCATCACAACTTCTTTGTCCCAGCCGTCGCGGAAGCGCGCGCGCTGAATCTTATCCATGATGAGAATCGAACGTCCGTCGGGGTAGACATCGGTAAGGCGCACGATGAAGTCGGTGTCCTTCACGCTTGAGGAGACGTAGAGCTCGACCTTGACATTGCCCGTCCATTCAATCGGTGCGGCGAGCGGCTCGGTGGTGAAGGTTTGCGGCTCGGAGTGTTGCTCGTATTCGCGTGCGTCGCGTGCGCCCGGGAAAGCGCGGACGGGAATCGGAGCGGGGTTATTCGGGTCGCTGGTGTAGGTGGTCTTGCCGCCTGACGACGGCGTCGCTAAGGCAAGGCCGCCCTCGCCCTGATCATTCGCCGGTGTTAGGTAGTAGGAGGTTTCCTGAACGGGGATCGGCCAGTCATCGGCTTCGCGCCATTCATTGCCTGGTGCATCGGACTCGCCGACCGCGCCCATCACGTAGTAGCGGACGGTGGGCTCTTGGTCTACACCGTTGTCGATGCCTTTGAGGTGGTGGTCGAACCACTTGATCATGTGCGCCTTGACGTCGAAGGTTGAGTTGTCCGGGTATTCCAACTCGCCGACCTTGGGGCTTTGCTTGTTGTAGCGGCCATGCAGCCAGGGGCCGAGCAAAAGCCGTTGCGCGCCGCGTGAGTCCGGGCCCCCGCGATGTTGCCGGCCGACGAAGCTGTCGATCGAGCCCACGCTCATGTAGTCGTACCAACTACCGATGGTGAATGCGGAGACGTTCATCTTGTCGAAGTGCAGCGAGCAGTCTTCCTGTTCCCAATACTCGTCGTAAGTTGGATGCTCGAAGGTTTCGCGCAGCCAACGGTCATTGTGCTCGGGGACGCGGCAGATGTTCGCCATGGTCTTGAAGCGGCCCGGCTTGGTGGCCCCTCCGATGCGGTAGCCCTCATGAAACAGGCTGAGCCCGGTGTCGACCATGTACTGCGTCACGAGATGCGGCGGCTGTGTGACGGCGAGGAAGTTTTGGGCGTAGCCGCCCTGCGATGCCCCGAATGTTCCGATCTTACCGTTCGACCACGGTTGTTCAGCTAGCCATTCGACGCTGTCGTAGCCATCCTGGAGCTCGCCCCAGCCGAGGGCGCGGTAGCCATCCCAGATACCTTCCGAGAGATGTGCTCCGCGATAGTTCTCGGCGCAGACGACGTAGCCGTGCGAGGCTAGATCGGCTAGATCCTCGCGGGTTCGGTCAGCGCGCAGATCGGCGTAGCGCTGTTCATAGAGAACAGGCCAGGGGCCTTCGCCTTCGGGGATATAGAGATACGCGGAGAGGCGAACGCCGTCGCGCATCGGAATCATGACGTGCTGCTCGGTGACGGAACCAAGGTCGAGAGTGTCGGTCGCCTCTGGGGACGCTGAAGAACAGGCGGACAGAATGACGAGAGCAAAGGTAGCGAGAGTTTGTTGGGTTTTCATGGATGCGTTGGATTCGGGCGATCGAAGGGTGGTCCAGGCTTGCCGGCGAAGTGTAAGCCCTAGTCTACGCGGAGATCCAACCCGACATGCAAGCTTCTCGGCGGAAGCCGCGAGGCGTCCACGGACCCGCGAAGGTACGAATGAGAGGTTTAGAGGGGTGTCTCGTTGAGAACCGGGCCGGCTTTCGCGGCCCAACGGTCCAAGACTTCGCCAAGGGCGGCAAGTGAGAAAGGTTTAGTGAGATAGTCGTCCATTCCGGCTTCGAGGCATTTCTCGCGGTCCCCTTCCATCGCATTCGCGGTCAGGGCGATGATCGGAACCCAGCGGCCCGTTCCGTGGACCCGTCGAATCTCGGGGGTTGCCTGATAGCCATCCATTTCGGGCATTTGGCAGTCCATGAAGATAGCGTCATAGTCGGCTCGCTGTGCGGCTTCCACTGCTTCACGGCCGTTCGCCACTACGTCCGGCGTGCAACCGAGCTTCTGGAGCATCTTTACGGCCAGAACCTGGTTGATGATGTTGTCCTCCGCGACGAGGACGCGCCGGAGCTGGTTCTGAGTGCCTGTTGCAGCTTGTCCGCCATCGTCCGCGGGGACTGTATCGGTCTCCGTCTCGCCGCGAAGGGCTCCCGTGAGGGATGTGTAGAGGGAAACATACTTGATGGGCTTGGTCAGAGAGGACACAATGCCGGTTGCTTTCAGATCGCCGGATGGTCGATCCCGGAGAGGGGTCATCAGGACGATCGGCAGATGGTCCGCAGCGGAGTTCTGCTTGATGGCCGTGGCGATCTCGACGCCGGTACTCGCGCCAACTTGCCCGTCGATCACGACGGCACTGAGTTTTTTCGAGTCAGGTGCGGTCCGAGCGAAAGCCTTCAGCGCGCCGGTGCGGGAGGAGGCCTCGTGAACTTTCATTCCCCAAGCTTGGGCATAGGTGCGGATGACCTCGCGGCTGCCGGCATGGTCATCGACAACGAGCAGGTGATGACCACGCAGCAATCCGGCATCGATCAAGTGAGCGGGTGCTGGTGTGTCCGGTAGTTCCAGTGGAAGGGTGAACCAAAACTCCGAGCCCACCCCGGGCGCGGTATCGCAGCCGATCTCTCCACCCATCCGCTCGACAAGCTTCTTGGAGATGGCTAGCCCCAACCCTGTGCCGCCGTATTCGCGCGTCGTGCTGCCGTCGGCCTGCGTGAAGGCCTCGAAGAGAGCGGACACCTTTTCGGGTTGAATCCCGATCCCTGTATCCTTGATGGCAAAACGAACGGTGGTAGTGTCGTCCGGTTCATCGGTAGGGGCTACGAAGAGCGAAACATCTCCGTGACGAGTGAACTTTACTGCGTTGCTGATGAGGTTCAGGAGGATTTGCCGTAGGCGGCCCGAGTCGCCCCGAACCCATAACGGTGTCGAGGGATCAATGATCGTCGTGACCTCAAGTCCTTTGGTTTGGGCGCGATCGGCCACTACATTCATCGCACCGTCAACGATATCGGACAGGTCGAAATCAAGGGATTCAAACTCGATCTTTCCAGCCTCGATCTTAGAGAAGTCAAGAATGTCGTTGATGATCGACAACAGCGCTTTCGAGCTCTCCTGAACGGTATCGACGTATTCCTTCTGCTCGCTGTCAAGGTTGGTTTCACAGAGCAGGCTCGTCATCCCGATTACGCCGTTCATCGGTGTGCGGATCTCGTGGCTCATGTTGGCGAGAAACTCACTTTTGAGGCGCGCGGATTCCTCGGCCTTGTCCTTGGCGCGAACGAGTTCCACGGTGCGGGCCTCGACCAGTTTCTCGAGATTCTGGCTGTGATGAGCAAGCGCCTTGTCGCGCCGGGCGACTTCGCCTAGCATACGATTGAACCCATCGACGAGGATGCCCAGTTCGTCGTCGCTCGTCTTGACAGCGCGGACCGTGTAGTCTTGTTTCCGCGTAACGCGCTGCATGGTTTCGGCAAGCGCGAGAATCGGCCCGGAGATGAGCCGCTGTAGACGCGCCGAGAGAATCCAAGCGGCGGAGAACGAAACCAGCATGACCAGCAATGCGATTGCGGCATACCGCGCGAGCCGCTGACGCATGGGCAGTTCGCTGGCATAGATCAAGATGCCACCAATCGGTTCCTTGTCGAGTACGATCTCGTGATACAGGGCGATCTGGCCATCCGCGCCGAGTGGACCTGGCTTGTTGGCGGGTGAAGTCGCTGGAGGATCACCCAAACCCGCACCACGAAAGGCGGCGATCAGGGCGCCGCTTCTGTTGTATACGACTGCACTCTCAACCGTTGGGTGTCCTCGGAGACCGACCAGTACCTCTTCAACCGAAACGGCGTCGTCAAATACGAGGGCGGCGGTGACGTTGTTACCGAGAACGGTCGCCAGCGCCTGGAGTTCGTTCATGGTCACGGAGCGATAGGTTGTGATCTCGTGGGTGACGAAACCGGCACAGGCCAGTACGAGACCGAGTCCGGCGCTCAGCAGCGCCAGCATGATAAGCTTTTGTCGAATTGGTCTCTCGCGAAACCAGCGCGCGGTCATTTCTTGACGCTCCGGGCGAGATCAAGTAGCTGAGAACGGACCGTAATGCCCGAAGCCTTGGCCGCCTTGGCATTGATGTCGAAGCGGACCTTGCCATCGTCGATGACCAGACCGATCATCCCCCCTTGCTCCGCGAAACCGCGGCCTTCGCTTACGGTGAGAACCGGGACACCGGCGAGGATTTTGATGACGTCGAGCGTGCGCTTGCTTTCCGAATCACTGATGAACAGGATGTCGCAGACTTCAAGGTTGTCGACCGAGCGAAAGTGGCGGGTTTCGATTGGTCGACTACGAATCGTTTTGTCGTGAATGACTTTGTCGAGATAGTCGCCGAAAGGGTCGTCGCCCAGGATTCCAATCTTGAGAGGTCCCTTTTCGTCGCGCGCGGGCCATTCGACGAACTTGGCAAAGTTGTAGAGAAAAGCGGCCTTGACCTGGTACTCGCCGAATGCTGTCTGGGCTCCCTGCGCCTCCACAATGGGAACACTCGATGCGGAGAGGCACAGCAGGCACAGGCACACTGCCGCACGGAGCGGCAAACGGGCTCGCCACGGGATGAAGCTAGAAACCATAGGTGATCTTCCCGTAGATGCTCCTGCCAATTTCGTTCTGTAGATCTCTAACGAATAGGTTTGTTTCCGGATGTTGATTGTCGAGTGCGTTCTGCAGGCCGAATGTCAGTTCGATGCGGGCCGACGGACGCCAGCCAATGCGGGAATCGACGCGATGGTAGGCGCGCACGTCGAGCGAACCGAGCGATCCGACGAAGTAGTATCCGTTGTCCCATTGAAGTCCGCCCGGTAAGTCGTAGTACCAACGGGCGTGGAACTGGTGGTCGGGCGCGCGGTCTTCGGCGTCGCTTATTTCGGTGGGAAAGACCCCGGTGAGATCCGAATGGAGGCCGACGTCGAGCCATGAATAACTCAAATGGATAGCGGATGCTTGGGTGAGCCGCCACGAGGAGGCCGCCTCGATGCCGCGTGTGCGGCCCGCAATGCCATTGACGAAATGTGTAGGAATCAGACCGGGCGGGGCCAAGGACGGATCGGCGAACGTCAACTGCTCGAGTTTGTCGTAGTCGTTGTAGAACGCCGTTAGATCAAGGGAAACCCTTTGCCCCAGACGAATCCGGTAGCCGGCTTGGTACGCGATCAGTTCCTCGGCCTCGAAGGCGGGATTGCCGAGCAAGCTGACGCGGTTCAAGCCCGCGGGCCCGGGGAACACCTGCAGGAGTATGTCCCCAGTGGCACTGAGCCGGGAGGGGATGCGGACGGCCCGGGAGACCGAGAGCCACGCGCTGTCATTGTCGCTTCGATCCCAAAGCAAGGCCGCGGTCGGTTGCACTTCCCAACCGCTATAGCTGTTGTGTTCGAGTTTTGTTCCGACGGTCAGCAATAGGCGGTCGGAGAATAGCCGCGCCTCGTCTTGCACGAATGTCTGATAGAGGTGCGTGGATCGGCTGGCCGGGTGGAAGCTTGTGTTCTCGGTGCCGATCAGGGCATCACGGTTCAGGCGATAGCCGCCACCCCATGTCAGTTGGTTGCGGGAATCGAGGTTGAACTCGTTCTGGTAGTCGAAATCGGTTGCTTCGATGTATCGCTGATTCAGTGTGTTGTCGTCACGGCGCTGGCGGTCGCGGTAGACCTGGAGAGTTGATGTCGAGCGATTGGAGTGTTTGTGGGTCCAGCGGGCGAGGATGTTGTGTCCCGACAACTCAGCACGGCTTTGAATGCGGCCTTCAAAGGGTGGTCGGAATATCGGGAGCAGCAAAGCGGAGTTTGATTCGCCGCCATAGACGTCCCCCGACACTGTGAGAGAATCGCGCTCTGAACGGCTCCAGTCGAGTCGAAATCCACCTCGCAATGCCTTCCAGTCGTCCTCGTCGCGACCGCCCGCCGGAAGGTATTGGCCTGGGCGCTGGAAGTACTTGGAATAGACGCGGTAGTGAGCGGAGGAACCGGCCTTTCCGCCGTAGCGCATCTCGCCGATGGGGCCTTCCTGATTTCCCCAGCCCGTCTTGACGAGGCCGCCCTGCGTCTGGCCCGCGCTCTTGGTGATGATGCTGATTACGCCATTAACGGCATTCGAGCCCCACATCGTGCCGCCCGGCCCGCGCACGACTTCAATGCGATCGATGTCGTCAAGGAGTGTGTCCTGAACGTCCCAATCGACCCCGGCGAAGAGGGGAGTGTAGACGCTTCGGCCATCGATCATGACGAGCAATTTGTTGGAGAAACGGTTGTTGAACCCGCGAATGCCGATGGCCCACTTGTTGGAGCCCAATCGAGAAACCTGTACACCCGGCGCCATGCGGAGTGCTTCCGGAATGCTTGTCGCGCCGCTACGCCGAATGTCCTCGGCGGTGATGACGTAGACGGGGGATGCGGTCTTTGATAGTTGTTGACCCTTGCGGGAAACGGAGGTAACTTGCACCTCCATCAGTTCTTGGATGCTCAACTCTGCTAGGTCATTAGCGCGAACACCCGCGGCGTCCGCGAGCGCGGCTTGCGGGCGGCAGACGCCGAGGGCGGCTAGTAGCAGCAGAACGGCCCTGCACCGCGACATCAATTTCTTCGAATTCAAGGCAGACCTCCGTGACGGAGCGCGCCGGATTTCGCCGGCACCATAGCTCCTAGTTACCTCATCGACAATCAGGCGGCTTAGCTTTGGCCTGATTCCCGGATAGGTGGGCATTGAGGCGGTTCAGTGCAGGGTATTGCCGCCCTAGGGGGACCGGAAGGGCGTACGATCGCAGTATGCCGGGCTTGGCCGGCGCAGCGACTCGTTCGTTTCGTGGTAGCGGCTCTGGTCGCGCCAATAATCTAGGCGGCGGCTGGGACGCCTCCGTCCAAGCTCGTACCGAGGGACGTGGGCGTCGATGCGTCGATCGCCGCCCACGGTACCTTCGTTAACCCGGGGTGGTGGTGGCTTGCCTGTCTTCGGTTCCGGTGATCACTCGCAATCGAAAAACCGTGTATTCGGAGTCAGTGTGCTCAGCTTCGGCCTCGTAACGATCTGCGACCATTCCTCGGAAGCTGCGGCTCATCATCGTTGGGACGACGGCGTAGTCGTACTGGTAATTGTCCATGTACGAGTTCGTTGTGCGGACGACACTTTGGGTCCTTCCTTTGGCCGCTACAAAATGGAAACGGCCGGGCGATGGCGCGTATCCGCGAGCCGCGTTGTTGATGCTGAGGATCACGGCGTCGTGAGGAACGCTCTCGCGCAAATAGCGGATGGAAGGCTGATACCGCATTGTCTTTTCGAGATATTGATCTCGGTCCAATCGTCCGGCAAAGTAGAGAAACTGTGGGGCGTTGATTTCCGTGATCATCGTGGGCAGCAGAGCGAATAGAAAACTGTACGCGACGGCCCCGAGGAGACTGCCTTTTACGATGCGGCCGGACGATTCGTAGAAGCTCATGAGGCGGCTTGCGGTGAGCATGGCCAGAATGCAAAACGGTACCAGGGCGTATCGAATGATGAGCCAAACGTACCCTAGGTAGGCTAGGTGCAGCAGGACGGCGAATAGACAGACCAGCTCAGCGGTATTCCATCCCCTGCGCCGGATCCAAAGCGCCATGGGCGCGAACAGAACCAGAAAGACACCGCAAGGGTTGTTCGACGGCGACTCGAACGTCTTTTCTCCATCGAAGTGAACCACCCAAGGGTAGGTCAGGTAGAGGACCGCGGTCGACCGCCGAGCGCCGCGTCTCGGGAGGACGCGCTGGCCGGCGTCCTTGGCGGCGCGCGGGTACAGTGGGTTTCCCGTGAGCTGATAGGTGCGCGCGTGCCAGTGGAAGCCAAACGTGAGGCCGATCAGAAAACAGATTGCGAGCAGTCGCGGGCGACGCCACGTGACGGTGAGATAGAGCAGTCCCAGCGGTACGGCTCCAAACACGGCTGTGTGTTTGACGCCGAAAGATGAGGCCAGCAAGAAAACGCCGACATAGATCCAGTGGCCCCGGCGCTCGTCGCGGTATCGCAAGAAGCAATAGAGCGACCCCATCTGATAGAGGGCCAGGAGGAAATCGTTCTTGAAACTGCTGCCGGTCCAGTGGAGAAACGGAATACTTGCGGCAGCCACAAGCCCCACGACGGTTGCGGCCCGGCTGACCTTAAGGTGTCTGGCGAGTGCGTAGAGAAGCACGAGAGAGAGCGCGAAGAAGAGCGGATTGACCATCTGCGCGGCGGCTTGTCCTCCGAGTATGTAGGCCAGGGTCATCAACATCTCGCCGCCCTGCGGGTAGTACGAGTACGGCATCACGGGAACCGGTTCCAACCCATGGATCTCGGCGTAGTGCCCCACCTCGGCGAAATGGAACAGGATCGAGTCCGCGTTGATGGTGGGGACCAGCATCAGCATCATGGTGCAGACCATGAACACGGCCGCGAACGTGACCGCTAAGCCGACAGGGAGCCGCGCTAGCCCCGAGTCGCCCCGCCATGTCTCGAGTGCCCCGCGAAGGGTCAACGGCAACTGTTGCAGCCGGCGGAAGAATACGAGGCAGGGAATCAGAACCAGCGCGGCCAGAACAGCGAAGTAGTACGCGCCCGCCAACCCGAGCAGGAACATTGCGGCAGTGAACAGCGCCAAGCCCACAGCCGAGCAAAGAGAGATGTCCTCTGCATGCGACTTGGTTATGACGCCGAGCCGATCGAGACAGAACTTCCCGATGGCATACGCCGAGGCCCAGAGCACCAAGATGACCAGCGTGGACCGCGGCTCGTAGAATAGGCAGCCCGCCAGCAGTGCCGCCCCAAACAACAGCGGCTCGTGACGCCACAATCCACGTTTGCGCAGCAGCCCGTAGCCGAACGCGGCAAGGGCCAGTCCGGGGAGAACCGCCAGAACCAAACGGTAGTACTGAGGGCCGGGGCTACTGAAGTACTGGACGTGCCACCAGAAGGGGCCCACCGTGAGGAACAGCGCGAAGGCCAACCAAAGCAACCAAAGATACTGGGCAAAAGGCCACCGAAAACGATTTGTGAACTCCACTTTCGATACTCTCGCATGTTCGGCAGCGGATGTGCGCGCCGGCCGCGATCGGCATAGGGGAATAACCGGAGCCTGCTGTTCGGTAGGCTGGTTTGTGGCTGATAGGCTAGGAGCGTATGATTTTCCGCCGGCTTTCATCTCATCTCATCGGGGCTCTCTGTGGTTTCTGCTTGGTGCATTCTGCCCTCGGGCAGCCGGCCGACAGGGAGTTCATCAGCTTCCCCGCGTCCGTGTCCACCATGGAACGCCCCGGACAGGTTCCCGGCTCATCCGCGGGGTCGATTGAGCAGGAGATCACGCTTGCGGGTTTCATGATCGGCGCTACCGAGGTGACACAGCAATCGTTCGAGCAAGTGATGGGTTACAACCCATCGGTTAGCAAAGACCCTCGACTGCCGGCTACGAATGTCAGTTGGATGGATGCGATCGAGTACTGCAACCGCAGAAGTGAAGCCGACGACCTCGAACCTTGCTATAACCTCACAACGCGTCAGTGCGACATGCGCAAGAACGGATACCGACTACCGACAGAGGCCGAATGGACGTTCGCCGCGCGGTCATCAAGCATTTCCCGCGACCAACCGGAGCTGGCCAATCTCGGCTCCGACAACACCAAGAGCATCAAGCGGCTTCGGGCTGACTTGCACGAGAGGGCTGTGCGCACTGTCGGGAGCCATCCGCCTGACACGCAGGGCCTCTATGACATGTTGGGGAATGTGTGGGAGTGGACGTACGACTACTTCAATACGCAACCGGCTCTGCTGACCAATCCGCAGTTCCCTACAGGCCCTGACGAGGGCTTGGAACGTGTCCTAATGGGTGGCTCGGTTCGCAGCGGATTCTGGGGCCGTAGCAACAAATCCGTTGCGGCGCGAGACTTCCGAACCGGCCGTCCGCAGGACGCGAAATCGCGGTACACCGGTTTCCGCTTATGCCGCACGATTGCGAACCCCAACCGACATGCGCTCGCCAGAGCCGACCGCGACGATTGGCTGGCTCAGTTCAATCAGGTTCCGGACGCCTATCGAGGGCAGATTGGCGACTTGACCCCACTCATACCTTCCGACGCAAAGACGGCCGAAGGGTGGACGGCAACACGGCAAGCGATTCAAACCAAGTGGCGTCGAATCCTGGGGTCACCGTCGATCGACAGCCCGGATGAACCGCTCGCACGACTTGTCCGAACAGACGAGAAAGACTCGTACACGGGCGAGCTGATGTACCTGCGAACCGAGGCCGATTCGTGGGGGAAAATCTACGTGATGCGGCCGAAGGCTCCGGTTCGCACGCCCACGCCGGTGGTCATCGTGCCCTACTACGACGTCGACACACCGATCGGTAGGAATGTCGGTGGGCGAACCTACGGCGCGTCGCATGTCCGTCAGTTCGGATTGCAGATGGTTCGCCGCGGGTACTTCGTGGTTGCGGTTCGATGGTTTGGCGAGAGTTACGGAGAGGATTACGCCGAGGCCGTTGCGAACCTTTACGAACGCCATCCGAACTGGTCAGGGCTGGGGAAATGGGTTTGGGACGCTCAGCGGGTGCTCGACTACATCGAGACTCTGCCCGGTGTCGATACCGACAATATCGGGATGATCGGCCACTCCTTGGGCGGCAAGATGACGCTCTACGCAACGGCGATGGATGAGCGGATCAGGGCAGCCGTTTCGTCGGAACCCGGGATCGGGCTGAGCTTTTCGAACTACGACGACTATTGGTATTTGAGTGACGCGATCCTAGAGCGCAAAGAGGCTTATGATCACCACGAACTGCTGGGTCTCATCGCGCCGCGGCCGTATCTGTTGATCGGAGGCGATTCGGCTGATGACGACCGAAGCTGGCACTACATCAACGCCGCGCGATCGGTCTATCAACTCTTTCAGCGGCCGCGGGACATCGGCTACTACAACCACCGTCAGGGTCACAGTCCATCGCCGGAAGCTTTCGAGCTTGCGCTCGAGTGGCTCGAAAATGCTTTGGGATCGGAGTAGGCAACCCGCTTCCAGGTACGGCACGACTGGCAATGGGCGGCGGAAGATGCCAGACTGAACGGCTATGACACGTCGAGGATTTCTTGCCGCTTCCGCCGGTTCTGTGGGCGTCGCGTTGGCCCAAACCCCTCCCGCTCCTAAGCGCATCGCCGCCATCATTACCGAATACTGGACCGGCTCCCATGCCGACGTGCTTGTCGGTAAATATCTCGAAGGCTGGCTTCAGGACGGCAAGTCGGCGGGCCCCCGCTCCAAGATTGTCTCGATGTATACCGAGCATGGTCCCGCCAGCGACACAATCCGTCCGGACATCAGCCGTTCGATGGCCGCCAAGCACAGCGTGCCGATCTACCGCACGATCCACGAGGCCCTCACCCTGGGTGGCGACGACCTTGCCGTCGACGGCGTACTGCTGATCGGCGAGCACGGCAGGTACCCAATGAACGACAAGGCGCAGACGCTCTATCCGCGCTTCAAAATGTTTCTTGAGATCACTGACACCTACCGACGTACCGGCCAGACCGCGCCCATCTTCAACGACAAGCATCTCTCCTATAGCTGGATCAAGGCCAAACGAATGGTCGAGATCTCAGAGCAGATGGGCTTCCCGATGATGGCCGGATCGTCCGTGCCCGTCGCGCACCGCAAGCCGGCTATCGAGTTTCCTTGGGGCGAGAAAGCCACCAAGGCGGTGGCGATCAGCTACAGCGGGCTCGATATCTACGGCTTCCACTTGCTCGAATCGTTGCAGTGCATGGTCGAGCGCCGCCAGGGCGGCGAAACCGGTGTTCGCGCGATTCAATGCTTGGAGCGGGACGCCGTCTGGAAGTTTCTCGATGACACCCCCTGGGCGCGGCGTCTCTTCGACAAGGCGTTGACGCACAGTGAGACGCTCAAACCGGGCATGCGGCAGAACGTGAAGGAGCCGGCTGTGTTCGTCATCGAATACAACGACGGCCTGAAGGCGGCGGCCTTCCTACTAACCGGCGCGGTGCAGGATTTCACCGTTGCGATCGACGTGGAGGGCCGGCCGGAACCCGTCTCGACGCTGATGTACTTGCAGAATGGCCGTCCGCACCCGCACTTCGGTTGCCTGGCGATGAACATCGAGAAGATGTTTGAGACCGGCGTGTCGACCTATCCCGTCAAGCGGACAATGCTGACGAGCGGCATGCTGGACTTCGCGCTCGAATCGCGATTCCAGGGCTACAAGCGTCTGGAGACGCCGCAACTCGACATCGACTATTGGGTGGGCCGCGACTCCCACTTCTGCGTCAGTCCTTTGATGGAGACGCCCCGAAGCGGATAGGCGCTCGCCATTAACAGCGCCGCTCGAACATGAAAGCGCGAACCATGCTCATCACCCTTCTGATTGCGTTTCTATTGTTTCTAACTCCGCTCACCGCTCAGCAGTACGATCTGCTCGTGAAAGGCGGTCATGTCATCGATCCCAAGAACGAGATCGATTCGGCAATGGATGTTGCGATCACAGGCGGGAAGATTGCACGGGTGGCGGCGATCATTCCGGCGGCACAGGCGAAGAAGGTCGTCAATGCGTCCGGCCTCTACGTGACGCCCGGCTTAGTCGACATTCACGTTCATGTGTATACCGGCACAGGCGAGAAGGCGCTAACGGGAGATGACAGCGTCTATCCCGACGGATTCACATTCCGAAGCGGCGTGACCACGGTCGTAGACGTTGGAAGTTCCGGCTGGCGGAACTTCCCCGATTTCAAGGAACGAGTTATCGACCGTTCGCAGACCCGCGTGTTGGTGATGCTCAACGTCGTTGCTTGGGGTATGAGCGCCCGTGGCGAGAACAACCAGGCCTTGATGAACCCGGAAGCGATCGCGGAGACGGCCAAGGCGTACCCGGACATTATTGTCGGCGTCAAGACAGCTCACTACGCGGGGCCTGAGTGGGTTTCGGTCGATCGAGCCGTCGAGGCAGCCACGAAGGCAAACATTCCCGTGATGGTCGACTTCGGCGCGGATCTGGATGAGCGTCCCATCAGCGAACTCTTCCTGGACCATTTAAGGCCCGGCGATATTTATACACACACCTACTCCGGGTTGCGTCGGGAAGCCGACGTCTCAACCGGCCGGTTGAACCCTGCGATGCAAGCGGGGCGGAAGCGCGGCATTTTCTTCGACGTCGGTCACGGCGGCCTCAGCTTCATGTGGTCGGTGGCGTTGCCCGCGTTCAAGGAGGGTTTCTATCCTGATTCGATTTCGACGGACCTCCACACGGGCAGCATGAATGCGGGCATGAAGGATATGCCCAACGTCATGTCGAAATTTCTGAACAATGGCGTCTCGCTGCGGGACGTGATCAAGATGTCCACCTCCAATCCGGCCGCGCAGATCAAGCGTCTGGAACTCGGACACCTTTCCGAGGGCGCCGTGGCCGACGTGACGGTGCTTGGTGTTCGAACAGGCACGTTCGGCTTTTCAGATTCACTCGGTGGCGTCGTACCGGGCACGAGAAAGATCGAAGCCGAGATCACGATTCGCGAAGGGAACGTGGTGTGGGATCTCAATGGCCGGGCGGGTCTACCGTGGGAGCGGGTCGACTATGAGGCGGCATTTGAGCGCTACGACGAAAGCCAGACAGAACGCTTGAAGAACTTCAAGGCGAAGCAACGCCCGTAGGCACGGTCGGGAAAACCGATTGAAACGGATGGCATGATCCTCCTTCCAATCGCGGCTTGCTCTGAGGTCAATCAGCTTTTCAGGGTCCGCTAACATATGGGCAGTAATGGCCAACGTGCGCCGATACACCCCCTTTGCGTTGATAGTCGTAATTACTGGGGCCCTTTTGTATCTCGGTTGGACTACGCTCAATCCTACGTCTGGCGCTACGTGCAGTGTGTGCGGCAGACCTGTCCACCTCGCCGCTCGCGTCGATGGTGTCGCAGGAGACGACTCACTCACATTCTGTTGCGCGGCATGCGCTCTACGATCAAGAGAACCGAACGCCCCCGAGCTACGGGTTACCCACGTCTTCGACTACACATCTGGACAGGAGCTTGATCCCGAACAAGCAACGGTCGTGGTCGGGAGTGATATCAACGTCTGCATGCGCGAGCATGTCCTGATGGACGACCGGAAAGAGGCGAGCGAACTGCACTATGACCGCTGTGCCCCGAGTGCGCTGGCCTTTGCGAGCCGAGAGGCCGCCGCGAAGTTTCAGGCCGAGCACGGCGGTGTGGTGAAAACCTTCAGCGACGTGGAAACATCCTTCCAATAGCCCCCTCAGGCAACTCCTACGGCATTCGGTTCCGCTCGCGGTCGATGTCGTAGAGCCGCATCTTGAGGTGGCGGTAGAAATCCGGATCGAGCGGGCGTTTGAGAGCGAACCGATAGACGCGCGGCTTCCGAAACTCACCCGGGTTCCCCTCGTACACATGCACTTCCAATCGAAGCGGGTCCGACGACCAAACCGAATGGACGTCTCGATCCAAGAGCCACTCACGGGACTGCTTTGCCTCTTCGGTTGAGTAGACGACTCGCTCAGGCGAGAAGTAGAGCGTACCTTCCGAGCCACCGAGAGTCGATAGATGCTTGACCGGCAGCTCTTGTTCGACCGTCCCCGACGGGTCAACTACGCGGTTCGTGGCCGGCTTCCCGATCCGGGCAACAACTCGATCGAATAGTTCATCCGACAACTCACCCGAAACGAGATCAAACCGGTAACTTCGGTCCCTCCCGAGTCTCCAAGCAACGTCTTCGTAGCTCAGGACGATGAGCTGGGTGGGGCTGACGCGGTCAATGTGCTGGACATCTTGGTATTTCCAAAACCGGGGTTCTTCTTTCTTCCCCGTTGGAGTGAACGAGAGCCCCGACTCGCCGATGGTGACGGTCCCCTTCTGGTCGAACCAGAGCGGCTTCTTTCTTATGACGTCGAACTCGGTTTGGGCCGCGCCGATCACGCACGTGAGCAGTAGAACAGAAAGGATCTTCATGCTTGAATCTCCTTGACAGAACGGAAATCTCGAAACGGTTCGCCCTTCGGCAAACCGCGAGATTTCCAGAGGTAATAAATAACTGGATAGATCACGAGAACCACGATCCCCGACGTAACCACGCCCCCCACCACGGGCGCCGCAATGCGCTTCATCACATCGGCGCCCGTGCCGGTGCTCCACATGATGGGCAATAGCCCGATCACGTCCGTTGCGACCGTCATGAGGATGGGGCGCACCCGTTTCACCGACCCCTCGTGAATGGCCTGGATCAGCGCGGTGCGGTCTGTCAGCAAGCCCCGTTCCTTGTAGTCGCGGTAGGCCACGTCGAGATACAGCAGCAACACAATCGCCGTCTCCGCATACAGCCCGGCAAGTGCGATCACACCAACCCAAACCGCGATGCTCATGTTGTAGTCCAGGGCATAGAGCAGCCAGACCGAGCCCGTTAGCGCGAATGGGACGCCTAGCAACACGATCAAAGCCTGTATCGTGGAACTGGTATTGAGGTACAGAATCACGAAGATGATCAGCAGCGTCAGGGGAATCACGTACATCAGACGCTCTTGCGCGCGCTGCATATACTCGAACTGGCCGCTCCATGAAATCGTGTACCCCGGCGGAACCGTAATCTGCTCGTTCACGGCGTGTTGCGCAGCCGCCACATAACTACCGACATCAACATTGCGGATATCCACATAGACCCAGGCATTCGGCTTGGCGTTCTCGCTCTTGATGCCCGGCGGCCCGACCACATATTGAATACTCGCAAGTTGTCCGAGTGGAATTTGTTGTCCCGCGGGCGTGGGGACCAGCACTGACCGGAGCGACGGCAGGTCGTCGCGCAGCTCCCGGCTGTACCGAAGGTTCACCGGATATCGCTCCAGTCCCTCGACGGTCGTCGTGATGTTCATGCCGCCGATCGCCGTCTGGATGACATACTGCACGTCGCGGATGGTGAGCCCGTAGCGGGCAATAGCGTCGCGGTTGATCTTAAAGTCCAGGTAGTTGCCTCCCATGACACGCTCGGCGTAAACGCTGAGCGTTCCGGGCACCTTCCGTACTACGCTTTCCACTTCCTTCCCAACCCGTTCCAGTTCGGCCAAGTCCGGACCGGCAATCTTGATCCCGACCGGTGTCTTGATCCCGGTCGAAAGCATATCGATGCGGGTTTTGATCGGCATCGTCCAAGCATTCGTGAGCCCCGGAATCTGGATCGCGGCGTTCATCTCGTCGGTCAGCTTGTCGACCGTCATACCGGGTCGCCATTCGCTCTCGGGCTTCAGCATGATGGTGGTCTCGATCATCGAAAGCGGCGCCGGATCAGTCGCCGTTTCCGCGCGGCCGATCTTGCCGAACACATGATGCACTTCCGGGAAAGTCTTGATGATCTTGTCCGTCTGTTGCAAAATCTCGCGCGCCTTGGTGATCGAGAGACCGGGGAGTGTTGTTGGCATGTAAAGCAAGTCTCCTTCCCACAGGGGCGGCATGAACTCCGACCCCAGTTGCATAAAGGGGATCACCGTCACCGCCAAGGCGAGCACCAAGATAAAGAGCACTGAGAACCGGAAACGCAGAACGAAGGCAAGCACCGGCTCATACACAAAGATCAGCAGACGGCTAATCGGATTCTTTTCCTCAGAAACAATGCGGCCCCGCACCCAGTAGCCCACAAGGACAGGCACAAGCGTGACCGCAAGCAGCGCGGCGGCAGCCATCGAATAGGTCTTCGTGAAAGCAAGCGGCTTGAAGAGCCTCCCCTCCTGAGCCTCCAACGCGAAAACAGGCATGAACGAGACCGCAATCACAAGCAGCGAGAAGAAGAGTGACGGCCCGACCTCCTTCGAAGACGCGGCAATGATTTCCCAATGCGGCTTCTTTCCGCGGTCCCTGGCCAGATGCTTGTGCGCGTTCTCGACCATCACAATGCCGGCGTCAACCATCGTGCCGATCGCTACCGCAATGCCGCCGAGCGACATGATGTTCAAGTTGAGACCCTGGAAGTAGATCGCGATGAACGCCATCAGGATGCCGACAGGCAGGGTAATCACGGCCACCAGCCCGCTCCGCACATGGAACAGAAACACCAGACAGACCAGACCAACGATGAGAAACTGCTGCGTCAAGCTTTCCCGCAAGCTGTTTACCGATCGGTCAATCAGCGCCGTCCGATCGTAGGCAACCTCAATGCTCACGCCTTCGGGAAGGCCTGCCTTCACCTGTTCGAGCTTGGCCTTCACGTCGCTGATCACCTGCCGTGTATCCGCGCCGTAGCGGACAACAACAATGCCGCCGACCGTCTCGCCTTCGCCGTTCCACTCGGCGAGCCCACGACGCATCTCCGGCCCGATGCTGACGCGCGCCACGTCGCCAAGCAAGATCGGCGTACCCGCGTCGTTCACACCCAGAGCGATCTTACGGATGTCGTCGAGAGACTCGATGTAGCCGAGTCCTCGAATCATGAACTCCTTTTCCGCAACCTCAAGCAAGCGGCCACCCACATCGCTATTGCTGTTCTGAACAGCCATGCGGATCTTCGAAATCGAGATATTGTAGGCGCGTAGTTTGTTCGGATCTACCGTGATCTGATACTGTTTTACGAAGCCTCCGACGCTCGCAACCTCGGCAACGCCCGGCACGCTTGCCAACTCATACTTGAGGAACCAATCTTGGATCGAACGCAACTCGCTAAGGTCGTGACGGTCGGACTTAAGCGCATACATGAAAGCCCAACCGACACCCGTAGCATCCGGGCCGAGCGTCGGTGATACGCCTGACGGAAGCCGTCCCGAGGCATAATTCAGGTATTCCAGAACACGGCTTCGCGCCCAATACAGGTCGGTCCCATCCTCAAAGATGATGTAGACGAACGAGAAGCCAAAGAACGAATACCCGCGAACAACCTTCGCGAACGGCACCGCAAGCATCTGTGTCGTGAGCGGGTAGGTGACTTGATCCTCAATAATGCGCGGCGCCTGGCCCGGGTACTCGGTGTAGATGATCACCTGCACATCGGACAGGTCCGGTATCGCATCGAGCGGCGTCTGCGACACGGAGTACAAACCGGCCGCAACAACGACAAGCGTCCCCAGCACAACGAGAAACCTGTTGTTAACGGACCATTCGATGATGCGTTCAAACATGGTTATTCCTCATGCTGATGGCTCGCTGGCATGGAAGGAGTCTCACTGCTTCTCCCTCCGCCGTCGCCGAGAAGCTGCGAGATAGCCGCTCGCAGATTACTCTCGGAGTCGATTAGGAACTGCGATGACGTGACAACCTGTTCCCCGGATGAGAGCCCTCTTGTCACTTGCTGCATCCCGCCACTCTCGATACCGAGCTCGATCTCGCGAGGCTCGAATAGGCCACCACCCTTCGCAACGATCACGACCGCTCGCTCTCCGCTGTGCAGCACCGATTGATCCGGTACGATCACGGCATTCGATCGACCGCCCACACTCGCCCGAATGCGCGCATACATCTGCGGCAACAGCTTGAGATCCTCATTCGCAACCTGGATGAATGCGGTGAGCGTGCGCGTTTGCGGACTCACCGCAGGCCGAAAGAAGAGGATTTTTCCGCCCCATCGCCGCCCCGGAAACGCATCAACCTCGATCGTGACGCGCTGCCCTTCCCTCAAATGTCGAATATCCTGCTCGTAGAACTCCGCCTCGGCCCAGAGCGTCGTGTGATGCGCCAGTTTCAATAGCGTCATTCCCGGACTGACTTTCATTCCTTCGAATGAATTGCCCATCTTGCCAACGACCGATCCGGAGGCAGGAGAAATGAACTTGACCGTGCGGCTGACGGTCTTCGCCCTATCGAGTACTTCGATCTGTTCTTCGGTCATATCCCAGTAGCGAAGACGTTCTCGCGCTGACTGACGCAGCGACTTTGCGCGCTCGATAGCTTCGGGATAAGCACTCTTCTCTGTGAGCCGATCAACGTACTCAATCGCCGCCAAGTATTCACGCTGCGTTGTGACCAGTTGAGGACTGTATATCTCAAACAACACGTCGCCCTTTTTGACGTGTTCGCCGATATTGTTCACCCGCGCCTTCTCGATCCATCCTTCGAACTTCGTATTGATTGAGATGACCTTCTCTTCGTCGTGCGAAAGAATGCCGACAGTTTGAATCTCGATGGGCAACGAGCCTTGCCGCACCTCGGTTGTGCGGACTGCGAAGTTCTGCAAGAAGTTCGGACTGACCCGCACACCTCCGTCCACAGCGCCCTCGTCTTCGTACACGGGAACAAGGTCCATACCCATCGGAGATTTACCCGGCTGGTCCGACGTATAGCTCGGGTCCATCGGCGCACGCCAATAGAGGACCTTACGTTCGGCCGTCGGGGTTCGCGAGCTTGTATCCGCAACAGGAACAAGTCGCATGCCGCAGATCGGGCAATTGCCGGGCTCGTCTTGAACCACCTGCGTATGCATGCCGCAGGTGTAGAGAGTCCCATCGGGATGATCCATTGCCTGATGAGCCTCGGACGACCTACCCAGAACACGATCGATTCGCGCCCAGCCGAGGGGATTCCAGATCAGCAACGCACAAACGCTGATTCCGAGCACGAGTCCCAAAAACAACGATGCCGATCCGCTAAGTTTCGTCATGGCGTTCCTCCGGAAAGGCTGAGCCAATGGCGCGCTCCATCTCAGCCAGGGCCTTCATGTAATCGGTCTCAAGCCGCGCGAGGCCGAGTCGAGCTTCAAGCAAGGTGCGTTCGCTGTCCAGCAAATCGAGCACGCCGCTAGACCCGGTTGCGTATGCCGATTCCACGGAGCGAAGCGCCTGTTCCGTTTGCGGCAGCAGAGCGCGCTCAAATAAAGCGATCTGTTCGTCGATTGTCTCAAGCCGAAAGCCAATCGAGCGGACGGACAGTTCCACTTGGTTGACTGCGTCGCGGTAACCTTCCCGCGCCGCCGAGAAGCGCTCGGTCGCTTCCTGGATTCCGGCTTCGTACTTCGACCGAAAGATCGGAATATTGACGCCGACGGTAACGCTATACACATCTTTGCCGTTGTTCGCCGGGGGACTCAGTCGACCCGCTTCATCCCGGCGGCCGAGGATGTTTCCCCACGACGCTCCCAAAGTGAAATCCGGCATGCGCTGACGTTGTGCCAGATGGATACCTTTCTCCTGACTCTCGATTTGCAGGAAGGCGGCCTTCACTTCCGGCCTGTTCTCGCGCCCGGTTCGATAGAGGTCGGCGCTGTCAAACGCAGCGATCGGCCTCTTGCCGGGCTTGCCTCCTCGCACCAACCCATCCGCCGGACGATCGCGAAGCAGATTCAGGACAGCTTCCGCATCGACGCGTTGGCGGGCAAACTCCTGCCGGCGATTCAGCACGCGCGTAATCTCGGCCTGTAGCTTTACGACACCCTGCTGCAACCCGACGCCTTGGGAATACCGAGCTTGAGCCAGCGTCTCGTAGTGCTTCAGAAGCTCCTCTTCCTCATGAGTAATCGCCAGCGCCCGGTCGATGTACCCGATGTCGTAGTAGGCCAATTTGACCTGCCGCACCACTTCGGCCCGCCGCGCTTGGTAGAGTTCGTCGCGGACCGCGGCTTGCTTGGCCACGATCTTTCCTTGATCGGATAGCTTGCCGAACCATGGGAACTTCTGGCTCAGCGATACGATCGTCGTCTGAGGCCCCACCCGTGTTTCCGGCGTCCGAGCGTGCTGAGTAACGGCAAGAACCGGGTCCGGCAAAGCGGTTACCTGCGGAATGCGCCGCAGCACTGACTGGTAGTCGAAGAACGCCTCGCGAACCCGCGGGTTTCGCTCCAGCGCTTCCTCAATCAATACAGCTAGTTCACTGTCGTTATTCGTCGTGTAGATCTGCGCCATTGCCACAGCCGGCAACAGCAAGACCGCGAGTATTCGAAGCGGCATGAACTTCCTCCCAAAAGGTTTATGGACGTGCTAACGCGTACAGTCGTGCACAACGTCACGGGACGGATGATCAACGACCGAAACCAGTCGGATAGATCAACAGCCCGGCCACGACCGACGCGGACACACGAAAGACCGCACGGTCGCCGTGTTAGTTCGACTTAGGAGGAAATGCTTCTAAACCAGGAAGGCTGCATGGAGGACATACAGCGGTAGTGCGTGGTCAGGCGGACGGAACGTAATGTCTGTCCGAACGGTCGAGACGGGCGCTGAGACCAATCCCACCGTCTGTGGAACGGCAACAGCAGTCTCGGTTTGCTTCTCCAACGTTTGCCTGTCGATGGAGGTGAAGGGACCGTCGGCGAGCGCGCACAGCAACTCGCAATTCGACTTCTGTTCATGTGAATGCTGCTGAGATTTGTCGCAGCAATCGTGGCCTGACGCCGAGCCCATCATCAGAGCCGCACAGGGGCTCAGCCCAAGGACCAACGTGAGACACGCGGTCAGCACAACACTGGCAAATCGACTACTCACGCCTCCATCGTACGCCCAGTTGGCTTCTCGGTCAATACGCAGGTACTACACCATCCCACCCCCAAAGAGTTCTCAGCACGCGGTCAAGCGTTTAACATCGTGAGAAATCCAACCCATATGCAACCCTGTGGCGTTCCCTATTGACGCCCTGTCGGTAGGGCTTTCATACCACGCGGCAGAGAACCTCGAGCGACGGCTCAGAGTGCTGTTTGGCGTCGCGGTGGATTGGGAAAGGGTTCTTGTCTCACTTGTCCATGGCCGATTTCGTCTTGGTACTCTCCGGAGTGTCAGAGCGAAGACAATCCTACCTTGGGACGAAAGGGGGGAGTGTCACCGGAAGCTATGAAGGGGCTGATGCGGCATCGAGACATCAGAACCACCCTCGAGATTTACTCTCACGTGACCGATGACGACGCTGTGCGGGCCATCGAGGGCTCGTTGTTGTTACCCGAAGTTGTTACCCCTTAGTGTTCCCCCCCCTGAGGATGGGGTGGAGCTAAGTCATTGAAAAGAAATGGTAGGCGCGGCAGGACTCGAACCTGCGACCCTCTGCTTAGAAATTCTTCTTCCTCTTTACATTCCTTCCATATAGTCCCTTATTTTCCATGAGCTTACGTTAACTCGGGGCATCTGCTTTCGCTCATCGCAGAACCCCTTTCAGTGCAGAAACTTGCACTTTTGGAACAGTTTTGGAACAGCAGATCGGCTGGACCAAGCTGCTTCGGAGTTACGCTCATGGACGCCCTCTACTTCCGTGTCTCAACGGACCGGCAGACCATAGAGAACCAATTCAGCGATCTGCTAGAGGTCGCCAAGAAGGATGGTTCGGGTCGCGACTGGACTCACATTGACGACCTTCTCTCCCGCTCGATCGTTGAAGAAGAGGTTGGGCCTCCCGGCTCAACTCGTACCGTCTACCGCGTCAACCCTCAGATCGTCGAACAGTTAGCGGAACTCTCCATCTACGTCGAACAGGGCCGTTCCAGCCGGAAGGGTGCTCGGACACGTCCACTCTTCCAGCGACTGAAGAAAGACGCTGGACTCAGAAAGTTCGACCGACTCCTGATTTGGAATGTTTCAAGGCTCGGACGGGACATGCGGGAAGTGATCTCAACCGTGTACGAGTTGGGGGACCTCGGAGTGACGGTAGTGCCCATCAAGTCGCAAACAGGGCCAATCAACTCGACCATGGGGAAGCTTCTGTGGTTCGTTCAGGCTTGGTACGCGGAGATGGAGAACGAGGAAAGGGCGGAGGCGATCAGGGCAGGGCAGGCAAGGGCGGTAGCCAACGGGAAGAAGGTGGGACGGCCCAAGGTGATCTTTGACAGGGATGCTGTGGTGAGGATGCGAGATGAGGAAGGCCTCAGTTGGGCCAAGATTGCCGAGAGGCTGGGTGTGAGTGCGGGGACGGTACGACGGGTTTACCAGGCAGCCAGAGCGCAGCCCAAAGCTGACCCTAAGGCCGCCTGATAGCCGTCTGAGAAACATGGTGGTCTCAATGGATCGATGCAACACTTCACCGAGAGGAGAAGTGGATGCAAAGGAAACAGAAGAAGAGGCGGCGAGGCTACACGGCAGCAGAGCTGGGCGAGGTATTTGACCGCTGGGGACGGGG
>Ga0302123_10000092_pt1 | contig 64903 bp, 54 predicted proteins | sample CB21_321_MG_FD_203109 | JGI IMG/M metagenome (GOLD analysis project Ga0302123, IMG submission 203109) | Marine microbial communities from Western Arctic Ocean, Canada - CB21_32.1 | ecosystem: Environmental > Aquatic > Marine > Oceanic | place: Canada: Western Arctic Ocean | collected 2017-09-28 | reverse complement strand
GCTGGCCTGTTCTTCCGCTACAGCAAGCGCGGCTTTGCCGACGTGCTCTAGACGAGATCTCGCTGTGACCACACTGGCATTCGAATCCATCTCGAAGAGTTACCCGATCTATCGCGCGCCGATCGACCGCTTTAAGGAACTGGCTTCGCTGCAACGCCGCAGCTATCACGAGGACTTCTGGGCGTTGCGAGACGTGTCGTTCGAGGTGCCTCGTGGCTCGATCATGTGTTTGATCGGCGAGAACGGGTCGGGCAAGAGCACCGCTCTGCAACTGGCTGCGGGCGTATTTGAACCGACCAGCGGTAGCGTTCACGCCGAGGGACGAGTAGGAGCACTGCTCGAACTCGGTGCCGGCTTCAACCCGGAGTTCAGCGGCCGCGACAATGTGCATTTGAGCGCCACGCTGATGGGGCTCTCGTCCCGCGAGGTCGACCAGCGCTACCCCGATATTGAGCGTTTCGCGGAGATTGGCGAGTTCATCGACCGGCCCGTGAGCACCTATTCCTCGGGGATGCTCGTTAGACTGGCGTTTGCGGTCGCGATCCATACCGATCCGGAGATCTTGCTCGTCGATGAAGCGTTGGCGGTAGGCGACTACTATTTTCGGCAGCGCTGTTTGCGCAAGATTCACGAGATGCGCTCCCGGCAGGTCACGATTGTGCTCGTATCGCATAGCATGGCGGACATCAAAGCGCTCGGCGAGCAGGCGGTCTGGTTGGAAGAAGGCCGGGTCAAGGCCGTTGGCTACGCGGACGAAGTCGTGGCGCTCTATCTTTCCCGTATGGTTGAGAAGGATGCCCGTCGTACCAACGCGGTGTCGGCGACCGGGAACGGCAGATCGAGCTTGGGCGTGGCAATGCCGCAACTCGTCGAGGGGTTGCCCAATATTGACGCCCGCCACGGCAACGAAGCGGCCGAGATCATCGGCATGGCGGCACTTGACGGCGAGGGCGAGCCCGCTTCGTTGATTGAAGCCCAGCAGCCCTTGGTCTTGCGTGTGAGCGTGCGCGCGAACCGGGAACTTTCCCAACCCAACGTCACGGTCACCATGCGGAATCACATCGGTTTGGAGTTCGCCGTCTTCGATGCCAAGCAGGGCGGACTCGCGTTGCCGCCGATGGAGCCGGATGATATTCGCACCGTCGACTTCCTGCTCGAAGTACCGGAACTCTATCCCGGTAATTTTTCGTTCTCGCCGAGCGTGACCGACGGGCCATCAGGCAACGTCGCGGTTTGTGATCGAGTCGACAACGCTCTCACGTTGCAGATGACCCACAGTGGTAAACCAATCTACGGTTATGTTCAGATTCCCTGTCAGGTGGTATTGAATGACCGTCTCACGCCCGACGCCACGCCCACCCCTACCGCCTCATGAATGTTCTGATCGCCGCGCTGACGGTGGTTGGCCGTATCGTCTTCCTGGTCGCGGTAGCCCCCTTCCTGCTTGTCGGCGTCTTGTTTACGCTCTGTGTCAGCGACCTGTTCGGCGGTCGCCGCCGCCCGAATGAAACTGAGGATCAGCCGGTCCGGCCCGATGCGGTGAGTGTAGTGATCCCGAATTGGAATGGCCGTGACCTGCTTGAGAAGAATCTGCCCTCGATCTTCGTCGCCTTCGGCGCCAACTCGAAGCACGAGTTGATCGTCGTCGACAACGCCTCGACGGATGGCAGCGTTGCGTTCCTCCGCGAAGCCTTCCCCGACGTCACAGTTCTTGCGCTTGACCAGAACCTAGGATTCGGCGGAGGTTCAAACGCGGGAATCCGCGCGGCGCGCAATGACGTCGTGTTCCTGCTTAATAGCGACATGCGCCTCGCGCCGGATTCGATCGATCCGCTGCTGGAAGGTTTCCGCGATCCGCGCGTTTTTGCCGTCACCTCGCAGATCTATTTCTCGGACCCGGACAAGCGGCGCGAAGAGACAGGACTGACTCAGGGCCAGTGGCTGGAAGGCCAATTGCAAGTCGATCACCGCATTGACCCCCACGTCACGGAACTCTTTCCAACGTTCTATGCCGGTGGCGGCTCGAGCGCATTCGATCGCCGCAAGTTCCTCGAACTCGGCGGCTTTGATCCGCTGATGGAGCCCTTTTACTACGAGGACACCGACGTCAGCTACGGCGCTTGGAAGCGCGGCTGGATGATCCTCTATGAACCGCGCAGCGTTGTGTATCACGACCATCGCGGCACGATCGGCAAGCATTTCAGCGAGGCATACATTCAATCGGTGCTTCAGAAGAACCGGCTATTGTACGTCTGGAAAAACATCCATGAGTGGCGGCGTTTGGCCGGCCACTTCGGCTGGCTTTACGTGGGTCTGTGGGCGCGAACCGTCTTCGGCCCTGGTCTCACGCGCCCCACGCCGCGTGGTTTTCTGCGGGCCGCCAAGCAGATCCTGCCGGCCCTGCGAGCCCGCCAACGCGCCCGGCGCCTGTCGGCGATCGACGACACCGAGTCTTTTCTACGTCCGCTGGGCGGCTACTTTTGGGATCGCTTCCAACCACCACGCAGCAAAGACGCCAAGCTCAACGTGCTCTTCGTTTCCCCGTACCCCATCGAGCCGCCCGTGCACGGCGGTGCTGTGTTCATGAAGCAGACGATTCAGCACTTGGCTCGGCTGTCCCGGGTACATCTACTCTGCTTGGTTGATGAGCCGGAAGAGCTTGCCGAGAACGAGCGCTTCGGGGAAATCTGCGCCAGCGCGGAGTTCGCCGTCCGCTGGGTTGACCGCGGAAGCGGCGTCGGCTCCCTGATCCCCCACGGACCCCGCGGATTCTACCGCAACGATTTTCTATGGAATCTCCATCGCGCGACCCTGCGGCACCGGGCCGATGTCGTGCAGTTGGAGTACACGCAGATGGCCTCATATCATGCCGACTTCGAACGGATCGGGATGTTCCTGTTTGAGCACGACGTCGCGTTCCAGTCGGTCTGGCGGTCGCTAAAGGGGTTGCGCGATCCGGTGATGTGGATGCGGTATTTCCACGAGTACCTCCGGCTGCTGCGTTTTGAGAAGAGGATCGTTCGGGAGTTCGACGCGGTGCAGGTCTGCACCGCCGCGAACCGGAGCTATCTGACTTCGTTCGTTGGGAACGGCACGCCGATCGTTGACGGTCTACGAGCGGGCGTTGATGTTGCGGCTTACGACTACGCCGATGAGGGCCGCGAGCCGGACACGATTCTGTTCCTTGGCAATCTCCGTCACCTGCCCAACCAGGAAGCGCTCGACTTCTTCATCTCGAAGGTCTTCCCTGACGTCCGCCGTGAACGCCCGGGTGCCAGGCTGATCGTTGTTGGCGCACAAGCGCCTGTGGGGTTTGAGCATCGCCTGGTTCAACCGGGCGTCGAGTTCGTCGGCCGGGTGGAAGACGTTCAGGATGCACTGAGTGCTTACGCTGTTTTTGTCTGCCCCATACTTAGTGGGTCGGGCGTGCGGGTCAAGCTGCTGGAGGCCTTCGCGGCGGGGATTCCCGTCGTCTCCACAACCATCGGGGCGGAGGGCTTGGCCGAACCGGGCGCGGATTTCTTGGAGATCGCCGACCAGCCGGCGAAGTTCGCTCACCACGTCGGCGAACTACTCGCAGACCCAGAACGAGGCCGCGCGATGGCGCAACGCGCCCGCCGTGAAGTGGAACAGAATTGGGATATGGCCGTCCTGACGAAAAGGCTGGATCGACACTACCGGGAGATACTTGCCGAGAAAGCGGACCGGGCGACCACCACGTCGATTCGGTCCTTCGAGGCATTCGGCTGAGTGTTTGGCCTGCGAGCGGAAGGGCTACTGCGCGGTGGTGGCGAGTTGCTTCTTCAAGCGGCGCACAATCAACTGGGCCTGCTTGTGCATCGCTTTCGCGGTTGTGTCGTCGTCCTCAAGGAATGTTGACCACAGGACTTCGCGCGACGTAATGTCCACAAGAAATACCGCGCCTCGGGCTCGCGAGGAGGAATGAATGGGTGACCGCTCGGGACGGTAGGCGCCGGCGAGGGCCGCGGCCGCATCGTTCGCATCCTCTTCAGCCCCCTTCTTGGCCTCGGCGATTTCCTCGGGGCTGGGGAAGAGTTCCTCCATTCCTTCAAGAAATTTGCTGCTGACGCGGTCGGTCAGGATTGCCTGTGCACGTTTCGGGTCAATGACGACATCGAAAACGCCCTCGGTCGTCACCTGCTCGGCAAGGAACTGGTCAAGGGAATTCGACATCGGCCACATGAAGATCTTGTCGACCTTCCCCAGCCTCTCCATGTCGGCGGCAGCCAGTGGATTGACAGCCGTGAAGGCGACGCCCAGTAGGGCTGATAGCAGCAACAGATGGCGAAACATGCCAGGATTATACCAACGATCCACCCGTCTTCCGCCGCCGGCGGTACTGTTATGCACGAGCAACAACGCTACGCCGCCTACAACGGCTTCGCCCGAATCTTCGACCGCTACTGGTCGGATCTGTTCGCCGACGATGTTCGGTCGGCCTTCCAGGACGTGTTCCTGCCGCATCTCCCGCCCGGGGGCCGCATCCTAGATCTCTGCTGCGGAGGCGGCCGCTTGAGTTATTGGCTCGTGGGTTGCGGGTTCCAGGTCACGGGCGTCGACGGCTCGGACGAAATGATCGCGATCGCGCGTGAGAACGTACCGCAAGCGGAGTTCGAAGTCGCCGACATACGGGATTATCAGCGGCCGGCGGCGTTTGACGCCGTCGTCTCGACGTTCGACAGCCTCAATCACCTGCCCACTTCCAGCGACCTGCTGACGACGTTTTGCAATGTCCGCGCATCGCTCGTGGATGAAGGCTTGTTCTTCTTTGATATGAATCTGGCGGATGGATTCGAGGCGTCCTCGCACGAGTCGCACACCCTGGTTAAAGACGATCACACCTGCGTTGTTGAGAGTGTGTACGATTCAGAGACCGGTATCGGCCGCTCGGATGTGACGGTCTTCGAGTTGAATGACGGTGTTTGGAATCGAACGGACCTACAGATTCTCGAGTACTGCTACGCCGAAGAAACGATTCTCGAACGGCTTGGCGAAGCCGGCTTCAGCGATGTGAAAGTCTATGACGCCGATCGGGATTTCGCGATGCGCAACGGCGTCGGTCGCCTATTCTTCCTGGCTAGAAAGTAAAGCTTGATCACGCCGGGCGTAGAAAATCGACGGGCGCGAACGCGACGATGCGCCACTTCTTTCCAACGCGGGCGATGCGGACATCGATCATGCTTCGGCGCGTCTCAATCGTCCCGGTGCGACCCAGCGGTGAAACCTGCAAAAGCCAATCGACGCGACCGCGAAAGTCCTCTTCTTCCTCGACGAGTTCAACGATACGGATTGATGAACCCAGTTCCTTCTGTTCCATGAGCACGACAACATTCGCTTCAAGCTGCGCGTAGGAGTCGAAGCGGCCGCGGTCGAAATGGCTTAGGAAGAGCGCGGCATTGCGCGCTTGTAGCGCTCGGCTCAGGTCGCGCAGCATCCGCGAAACGGCCGTTTCGCTCGCTTGCGCTGTGCCGAGACTTGCGCCGAGAGCGGCCAGTCCGGCGAAAGCTCGTCGAGTCAATCGCACGCTCCTAGGTTCGGTACTCGGCGTTGATGCGGATGTAGTCTTCGGTCATGTCACAGCTCCAGAACCGCGCGGCGCCCGACCCATCACCTCGAATGCGAAACCGCAGGTGGATCTCATCCGCTTGCATCGACTTCTGAACTTCCGCCTCGCTAAAGTCCGCCCGGTAACCGCGGCGACACACGAGAAACCCGTTCACGGAGATGTCGGCTTTCGATGGATCGAACTTGACGCCGCTCGCTCCCGCCGATGATAGAAACCGGCCCCAATTCGGATCCTCTCCGGCAATCGCCGTTTTGACCAGCGGCGAGTTCGCGATCGCTCTCGCAATCGTCTCGGCGGCGCTATCGCTTGATGCCCCCTCGACATCGATCGTGAATAGCTTCCGAGCACCCTCGCCGTCACGGACGATCGCTACTGCTAGTGATTCAGCGACGCTCGTCAGAGCCATCTCGAACTTTTCACGATTCCGGTTGGTGATCGTAACTCCCGATGCCCCATTGGCGAGCAGAAGGACGGTGTCGTTCGTCGACATGTCGGAATCGACCGAGATGCGATTGAACGTCTTGCCGACGGCCGTCTTGAGCATCTTGCGTAGCGCCGGGGCGGGGATCGCGGCATCGGTGAAGAGGTAGCAAAGCATCGTCGCCATGTTGGGCTGAATCATGCCCGACCCCTTGGTCATGCCGGCGATCCGAAACGCGCCCTCCGGCGTTTCGACTTCTATCTCCGCCGTCTTCGGAACCGTATCGGTCGTCATGATTGCCTGGGACACCTCGCCAAAGTTATCAGCCGAGAGCCGCTCGTTAAGCCCCGGAAGCGCCTCGATGATGAGCTGTTCATTCAGCGGCTCGCCGATCACGCCGGTCGACGACACGAGTACACGGTTCACGGGCGTGCCGATAGCTTTCGCAGTTGCCCGTGCCGTTGCTCGCGCTACCTTCGCCTGCGTCGGCGTGGCGCAATTGGCGTTCCCGGCATTCACGATGATCGCGCGGCAATGGCCTTCGGATTTCTCCAAATGCTGTTCACACAGCAGCACGGGCGCCGCTCTCACAAGGTTACGCGTAAAGACGCCGGCGGCCGTCGCCTCGGTGTCTGACACCATCAGAGCCACGTCCAGTTTCTGCTTCTTGCGGATTCCGGCATACGTGGCCGCGAACCGATAGCCCAAAGGTACGTTCACTACTTTCGCTCTCCTAGAAGTTCGCCCTCTTCGGGTCGATAGCCTCGCACGAAATCCGAGGCAGCCATCCGTTTCTTGCCTTCCGGCTGGACCTCTTCGATCGCGAGGGATGACGATTCTCCACAGCCTACGCGAAGCAGGCCGTCATGTGTCGAGACGCGGCCCGGTTCCTGCCCGGATTCGGCGATCGCCCGCGCCCGATGGATCTGCAACCGTCGCCCCCGGAAGTACGTGTAAATGCCCGGCCAGGGCGTGAATCCGCGCAGCCGGTCGTAGATCCGACTTGCCGCCAGATTCCAATCGATCTCGCCGTCTTCGCGTTTCAAGATCGAAGCGAACGAAACCTCGTCTTCGTTCTGTGGCTCCGCGACGATGCTCTCGGCTTCCAAACCCACCAGCGTTTCGATCAACAAGTCCGCCCCCATCGGCGCTAGTCGCTCAAACAACTCCTCGGCCGTCTCCTCGGAGCCGATCGGCGTCGCACACTTGAGCAGCATGTCCCCGGCATCGAGCTTGAAGACAAGCCCCATCGTGGTCACGCCGGTCTTCGTCTCGCCGTTCGCGATGGCCCAATTGATCGGCGCCGCGCCGCGATATTTTGGGAGCAGGGAAGCATGCACGTTGATGCAACCGTGTCGAGGTAGGTCGAGAATCCTTTGGGAAATAATTTGCCCGTAACCGACAACGACGATCACGTCGGGGGCAATAGCTTGCAGCTTCTCGAAGGATGCGGCGGACTTCACACGCCGAGGCTGATAGACCGCAAGCCCGAGTTCGGCGGCCCTCACCTTGACCGGTGGCGGCGTCAATGTCTGCTTGCGTCCGACCGGGCGATCGGGTTGGGTGATGACCAACTCGACTGCGTGTCCCGCCGCTACCAGCGCCGAGAGCGAGGGCACGGCGAATGCCGGGGTACCCATAAAGACGACACGCATCGGATTAGAGTTGAGAGCTAGTCCCACTCGCCCTTTTTGCGCAGCTTTCGGATCTTGCGTTTGATGAGTTCCCGCTTGAGCGGCGTGAGGTGACGCAGAAAGAGCACGCCGTCGAGATGATCGTTCTCGTGGAGAATCGCGCGAGCCAATAGCTCCTCACCCTCGATCTCGAATGTCTCGCCCTTGGCGTCCTGCGCTCGCACAAAAACCTTCTGCGCGCGCTTCACGTCCCCACGAAACCCGGGGATGCTCAAGCACCCTTCCTCGCCGACCTGCGTACCCACTTTTTCGACGATCTCGGGATTGATCAGCACAAGCTTCTCATCCGGGTCCTCGCCGGCCGAACAATCGATCACCGTCAGTCGCTTGGTGACCCCGATCTGTGGCGCGGCCAGCCCGACGCCGTTGGCGTCCCGCATTGTCTCGAACATATCCTCGACGAGTTGGTGTAGTTCGGGGGTATCGAATTCCTCGACTGGATCGCAGACCTGTTCCAGAACCGGGTCCCCATATTTGACAATTTTTTGAAGCATCGAACCGTTCGTGTCCGCCTACGCTCTCTCATTTTAGTGAAAGATCCAGGCTATGGGCTGCCAGGTGTTTGGGGTAGCGCTTCCGCTCTTGTCTGCTTCATCCGACCGTGCATCACAACCTTGGCGACAAACTGCACGACCATGAAGCCGAGCAGCACAAAGACGCCCATCTCGAAGGGGCCTCGAACACCCGCTTCGGCTACAAGGTACGAACCACCGAGCGCCCCGCCAGTAAAACCAATCGCGAACGTCCCTTCATGGATACCGCTCACGAGCCCCTTGCGGTCGTGACCGAAGCTCGTGGTCGAATAGAAAATTCCCGTGAAGTAGAGGTAGCCCGTCATCACACCGATACACATCAACCCCACCGTCAACGCGGAGACGGTACTGGCTGTCGTCAGCAACAGAAGACCGCACACCGCAACCGATTGAGCGACGAGTGACGGCCACAACCGGTGTCGCCAGAAGTGGCTGTAGTGCAGCAGGAAGTACATGCCGATGACCATCGTCCGCATCGCGCCCAGCATGAAGCCATGCGTTGACGAAGGGATGTCCAACGATGTCGCCAGCTTCGGAAAGAGAAACACGACCAAACTCATCGTGAACGCACAGCCGATATTTGCCAGCCACGCGGCCACCGCGAAGAATCGAGGTGTGTTGGGATGAACCGATTCTGCTACGGGCGTTGGATCCGTCGATACCGCCGCGGTAGACTTCCGAGGAATGCCGATCACCAGCGGCGCGATCAGCGCCCCGGCCGCGAGCCCCGCGAATAGACACATTTCCGGATCGATCTCAAACAGCAATCCGCCGCCGGACTGCCCGAAAAATACTCCGGCGTTCCACCACAGACAGAACGCAATGATCGGCGCCGACGCCGCCCGTCCGTGATCGCCGTGGACCTGAACGGACGTGATCAACGCCATCACCGACGGGAATACCAATCCGGCCGCCGTCCCTGACAACACGACGGCAAAATAGATCAATGGTGGTTCGAGGGACTGCAATGCGAGCACGAACGCCGCGACGAAGACGAACGACCCCAGCACGATCAAACGCCGCCGCCCGAATCGGTCGGAGAGGTGGCCGGAGATGCCGCAACTCACCGCGTACGCGACGAAGTTGCACGCGCCCAGAACGCCCAGCGGCATCGCGCCCTCTTGGTATTCGGCGATGTAGCGGGTCGCTGTAAAGATGAACAGCGCCTGCACGAAATCCGTGAGCGCGGCGATGAGGTAAAGGCGCATCGATCCATTCACTCTCGCATCTCGTCCAAACGACGGGGTGCTAGAATTGCGCTCGGCCCGCCGTCGCTTCCACCCAACCCCCATGCCTGAAATCACACGCTCCCAATCCCGAAACCAAGCTCTCTACAGGAAGGCGAAAACACTCATCCCCGGCGGGACGCAGCTTCTGAGCAAACGCCCCGAGCAGTTTGCTCCTGACCAATGGCCGCCCTACTACGAAGAGGCGCACGGCTGCACGGTCGTCGACCTCGATGGGCGTGAATTGCTCGACATGTCGATCATGGGCATCGGCTCGTGCCTGCTTGGGTATGCCGACCCCGATGTGACCGATGCCGTCGTTCGGCGTGTTCAGCGAGGATCGATGTGCACGTTGAATAACCCTGAAGAGGTCGAGCTAGCGGAACTGCTGATTGAGATCCACCCCTGGGCCGATCAGGTTCGATACGCCCGCGCCGGTGGTGAATCGATGGCGATCGCCGCCCGCATCGCTCGCGCGGCTACGAAGCGAAACTTGATTGCGATCTGTGGCTATCACGGCTGGCACGATTGGTACCTCGCCGCCAACCTCTCATCTGACGGAGACGTCGACGCGCTAGGGGGCCACTTGCTGCCCGGCCTTTCTCCCGCCGGCGTGCCCGCGCCGCTCGGCGGCACCATCCTGCCTTTTGAATACAACCAGCTCGATCAGCTCCAGGCCATCGTCTCTCAGCATGGCGGCGATCTGGCCGCCGTCATCATGGAGCCCACGCGCTCGGCCGATCCCGAGCCGGGGTTCCTGGAAGGCGTGCGCTCGCTATGCGATGAATCCGGCGCGGCGTTGGTGCTTGATGAAATCTCGATGGGCTGGCGGCTCATCCTCGGCGGCGCTCACCGCAAGTATGGCGTTGAGCCTGACATCGCTGTCTTCGCCAAAGCGATGAGCAACGGACATGCGATGGGCGCTGTGATCGGCCGGGCTTCGGTCATGCAAGCCGCGCAAGAGACTTTCATTTCGAGCACTTACTGGACCGAAGGCGTCGGCCCGGCGGCGGCGATCGCGACGATTCGCAAGATGCAGCGTGTTGATGTTCCCGGCCACGTCGCCCGAATCGGGAACCACTGGCGGGAAGGCCTCGATCACTTGTCGGAAAAACACGGCCTTGCGATGAAATGCGGGGGACACGCCGCGATTCCGAAGTTCAGCTTCGACGATCCGGATGCCCTGGCCTTTGAAACACTCTTCACCGTGCGGATGCTCGACCACGGCATCCTAGCGTCGACCGGTTTCTACGTGAGCCTCGCCCATCAGCCGGAGCACGTCGATCGCTACCTCGCCGCGGCCAACGAAGTCCTAGCGGAGATCAAGCAAGCTATCGAGAACAACGACGCCACCGAGCGCATCGGCGGCCCAATTCACCACACGGGCTTTCGCCGCCTGACCTAGCCCGCCCCAATCGCCTCGGCCCCTTCGACCCACCTCCCGCAGAGCCCCGACCGCCAGGGGGGCGGACCGGCCAACACCGTCGCCAGGACCAGCGACAGTGCGGAGCATCAACGATCCTGCCTACGCGGACTCGCCGACATCGAGGTCGTTCAAGGAGCGCCATTGCAATCGCGAAGCGGCACCCGCAGAGCCCCGACCGGCAGGGAGGTGGTTTAGCAACCAAACCCCAATCAAACCAACCAACCCCACAGCACCACCGGCTCCCCACAACTCCCACAACACCCCGGCCCCACACACGCCAAGCCCCGGAGGGGCTACAGAAAGTAGCCCAGCGATTCATCGCTGGGCACAGGCCCGAAACAACTCAAGCCCCAGCGGGGCGATAGAACAAAGCTTCTCCACCGCCCAGCCAACCACCGGGACGGCTCCCTGCTTGACCTCAACCACAACACTCGCCTAGTCCCCACAGCGTTTTCGCCCCCCCGGAAGGCCTGTGACGGGTTTGACCGCCGTATCGTTGGCCGGAACGCGATTTATCACTACCTATCCAGGAAAGGCCTGTAAATCCCTTCTCCACAAGCACCTAGCGCTTCATTCTGTAGCCAGCCGAAAAAGATACTTGGTCTCTTTCGGATGGCAAATCCTGGCAGATGGGCCGATGTCCGACAATGTCGCTTGCCGACTAGCGGAAACTGGCATAAGGTTGTGCTCGAAGTCCGAAACGAGGAGCGTCGAGCATCATGAATCCAACTGTGAACCCTGAGAACAATCAGCCCCTTGAGTCCTGGAAGGAGATCGCCAACTATCTCCAACGAGATGTAAGGACGGTTGCCCGCTGGGAGAAGACCGAGGATCTCCCGGTTCATCGGCACGAACACCGTCGTGGGGCGTCCGTTTACGCCTACCCGAGCGAGATCGACGCCTGGCGCGCCGAGCGGCGACCGCAGGCGCCGCCGCCAGTTCCGCTGTGGCGGAGGATGGAAGCCTGGGCGGCAGTGGGGGTAGCCGTTGCGGCCGGGCTTGTCATTGCCTACGGGCCGTTTCTCAATCCACGGAACCCGGTGGCGGAAGCTGCGGAAGGGTCGATGCGCACCGAGCAGGTCTGGACGGGAGAGGCGGCCAGTACGACGACGACTGTGTCGGACGATGGCAAGTGGTTGATCTATACCAATTGGTCCACAGGCGATTTCTGGCTACTCGACGCGGCCACCGGGGAGAGCCGGCAAATCACGGATAAAGGGCCCTGGACCGAGAAACGCGACTACGCGGAACTCGGGATTATCTCGCCGGGCGGCGAGAAGGTGGCGGCGGGTTGGTACAACGACGAGATCGGCGTCTACGAGTTTCGGGTCGGGCGTTTGCCTCCACCGGGTGAAACGGACAACGGCGAGGTCGTCTATCAGCCTTCGAGTGATGAAGGCGGATATATTGCGGCCGTTGGATGGCTGTCCGACTCGCGGGTTGTCTTCATTGACAAGGGCGCGACGACGACGCTCAAGATCGCCGATCTGGAGCAAGACACGATTGCGGTTCTGAAGACCTTCCAGTGGGATTCTCCGAACGATGCAAGGGTTTCTCCCGATCGGCATTGGATCGCCTACGGATTGTCTCCCAGTCGAGGCGAGAAGCAGCAGGACATCTTTGTTTTGGCCACCGACGGGTCCACAGAGAGACGTGTCGTAGAGCATTCCGCCGATGACAAACCCGTAGGCTGGACGTCCGACGGGTCGCACCTCCTCTTTCGCAGTTCAAGGACCTCCGAACAGTCATTGTGGGCGGTGCCGATGGCAGACGGAAAGCCTAGCGGTAATCCGCTGTTGGTGAGTTCGGAGTTCACGGCGATGCAGGGCTTTGGCGTGTCGCCAGATGGAGAACTGTTCTATCTCAAGCGCACGGGCACGCTTGACGTGCTGGAGGCGCGGATAGATGTAGCTGATGGCCGTGTGATCCAGAAGCCCGAGGCGATTGCGGCGACTGCCATCGGCGACAACTTCGATCCGGTCTACTCGCCTGACGGGAGATGGATGGCCTACCTTTCAAATCGAAATCTGGGTGGTCGCTACGGTTCGACCCGGATCGTGATCCGCGATCTGGAGAGCGCGCAAGAGCGTGACCTTTCGCCAACCCAACAAGGAATTCGCAACTTGGCATGGTCACCGGATTCGTCCTCACTGCTGTTCAGGGCGAGGGAGAATGGCCGCGTCGAAATCTACAAAGTCGGTCTAACCAAGAGCGCCACCGAGAAGCTTCTCTGGCTCCCATTGAGGGAAGGCGAAGCTGTTAACACTCAAAACGTCTTTTGGATGCCGGATGGCAAGTCGCTTCACTATCGCCAAGGGTATGGGGGCGCCCATTGGATTCACAACGGGGAGACGGGAAAGCACGACAAGCTCTTGACGGTCAAGGGAGACGGTAGCATGAGCATGGCTCTATCGCCGGATGGGAAACGCTTCGCGGTGATGGAGCACAGCCGCGACGAAAGCACCGTGAACTTATCTACTTTCGATTGGGAGACAGGGCAACGGCGTGGGTTGTGGGACATGTACATTGCCGATGGCTCTCTCCCTCCCCTGGTGACGGCATGGACGGGGGACGGCCAGTCGATCCTTTTCTGGAAAAAGCTGACAGGAACGGGAGTTTCCAGGACAAACGCTGAGTTGTGGGCCATGCCTGCAAATGGGGGCGAGGCGCGCAAGACGAACTTATCCGCTCAGAACCTGACGCAGCCTGTCCGAACGCTCAGTCTGCACCCCGACGGCGCGCAAATCGTTTTCTCGGCCGGTGACGCCAAGCACGAGATCTGGAAGCTCTCGAACTTCCTGTCCCGGTTGGGCGTGAGCGACTAGCGGGGGACGACGATGCTTAGACAACTCGCAATTGAGTCCGGAATCGTTGTGACGCTGACGAGCCTGCTGTTGGGACTTGCAGCAACGGTAGGCCTGCCGGGACGGCCCGACCGCCCCGCACGGGCGGCGGAGGCGACGACGGCAGGAACAGCGACAAGCCAGGCATCCTGGACGGGCCGCTATCTCGCGGCTCCTGAGTTCTCCAGCCGCTCGGACTAAGAGGCATGAGCGGGCATCCGAGGCGATGTCCTTAAACGCCCACTCTTGCCGCTTGCGCCGAGCTGGGATCGATGGCAGGGTGGGAGCGATAACGCGGATGAGACGACTCGCAATTTGTTGGGCGCTGGCCCTGGTGATGGTTGGTGCGGGTTGGGCGGAGAATCGTCCGCTCGGGCTTGATCTCTATCGGCCGGTTCCGGACGAGAACCCGATCACTGCCGAGAAGGTCCGTTTGGGCCGGCGGCTGTTCCGTGACCGTCTGCTCTCGCGCGACCGCTCGATCGCCTGCGTAGACTGTCATCAACCTGAGCTTGCGTTCACGGACGGTCAGGCCAAGGCGGTGGGCGTGTACGGCCGTCAGGGACCCCGCAGTGTGCCGACATTGATCAATCGCGCCTGGGGTAAGTCGTTTTTCTGGGACGGAAGGATGGCGACGCTCGAAGAACAGGTCGTTCAACCCATACTCGCCGAAACCGAGATGGACCTGACGCTGGAAGAAGCCGTCGATCGCCTTCGGGAAAAGCGCCGCTACCGCAAGGCATTCGTGGAGGCGTTCGGGCGGAACCCCGACGCGGAAGGCCTGGCACAAGCGCTTGCGGCCTACGTCCGAACCATTCTGGCGGGCGACTCGCCCTATGACCGGTATGCGTTCGGAGATCATGACGCATTGTCGTCGGCGGAACTGGCGGGTTTGCGGCTGTTCCGCGGCAAAGCGGGTTGCAGCTTCTGCCACGCCGGGCCGACCTTAACGGACGAGGAATTCCACAACACGGGTGTGGCTTGGCGTGACGGATCGTTCCAGGACGACGGTCGAGCCATCGTAACGAAACTTCGCGGGGATCGCGGGAAGTTCAAGACGCCGACACTCCGGGAAGTCAGCCGGACTGCACCCTATATGCACGACGGCTCGCTGGCGACGCTGGAAGATGTTGTGAAGTTCTATAGCGACGGTGCCCGCCCGAATCCGAACCTGGATCCGGATGTGCGGAAGTTGGATTTGTCCGAGGAGGAACACGTACAGCTCGTGGCGTTCTTGCGGGCTTTGAGTGGTTCGGTGCGGGAGGGGATGTAACCACCAAAAGATAGATGACGATAACAACCGATCCGTCCAACGATCTGGCGGAGGCCCTCCAAGAGCCTGAGACGTCTCGGATTCCACTTCCCGAACCGCCCCCCCGCGCTCGTGGCCTGACCGATTGCTGGTGGCAATCGTCCTCCTCCGACAGCGACGCCCGCCTAACCGGCTCCACCCCTTGACACCGGGTAGATACTAATAGCGAACACGTTCAACCAAGGCCGAAGGCGCAACCAGCCCTTCGGCCTTTTGCTTTTGCAGGCACCAAGGCCGGGCCCCACGCCCGGCCTTTTTCTATTGCGGGCACGGAAACCCGTAGCGCGGATCTCGCTGTTGAGATCCGCGGGTTTTCCACCCAGGGCGTAACCCGCCCCAACAAGGAGCAACTCTCATGACGACAGCCGCACAGAAACGGGCCAACAAACAAAACGCCCAACACTCAACTGGACCGCGCACCACCGAAGGCAAACAGCGCACCGCGCGTAACGCCATCAAACACGGCTTCCGCGCCAAAGACCCTCTCATCCCCGGCGAAGACCGCGACGAGTTCAACCGGCACGCCGGGGAACTCCATCTCGAACTCCTGCCGACGGGCGTCCTGGAGGACAATCTGGTCGAACAACTCATCGACATCACCTGGCGCTTGAAACGCTTCAGCCGGATCGAAGCCGCCATCATCAACGAACTCTACGACAACGTCGCCGAACAACCAGAGAACCAACACAAAGACGGCGAGCAACTCCTCGGCAACGCGCTCGCACACGACCACGCGCTCAACCGGCTGAGCCGCTACGAGGCGCAACTCGCGCGCCGCTATCACAACGTCATGAAGGAACTCCGCGAAGTCCGCAAACAACGCGGCCAAAGGCTCGCCCTCAGCAGCCTTTATGCCAAACAAGCAGCCCAATTACAGACGAACACAGCCGCCACGGCGGATCACACGCCTCAGGCGAACGAACCGACCCAATCCGTCGAAAGTCATTTAGAATCAATCCTTCAGCAGACCGAGGCAACCGCCTACGGATGTCTTGAAACCGGCCCGCCGCCGCCACCCGACAGCGGCCCCCATCCGAAACACGCGGAAAACACCAGCCAACCCGGCAACAACGAGGCCGCTGCGTAGTCGCAACCCCACTCGCGCACCACGAACCACCCAACCCCCAACCACCGTACAGCCAACCTGCGCCCAATCGCATCGACTCACAACAGCAACAGAGCCGCGACAGTCATGGAGCGGGCCCGCGGGCGCAGCCAGCGGCAAACCGTGGATTGTCCGCATTTTTCCCCTTGATGCGGAAAAAACTAGTTCTCGACTTGATAGTTGGGTGCTTCTTGCGTGATGAGCACGTCGTGGACATGTGCCTCTTTGAGTCCGGCCGCCGAGATCTTTACGAACCGGGCCTTCTCTTTGAGGTCGCCGATCGTCGGCGCGCCGCAATAGCCCATCCCGGCCCGTAGGCCGCCAACAAGTTGGTGCACCATCTCGCTCAGCGGTCCCTTGTAAGGAACACGCCCTTCGACACCCTCGGGGACGAGCTTTCCGGTAGACGATTCCTGCGAATAGCGGTCGCTGCTGCCGCCGGCCATGGCACCCATCGATCCCATGCCCCGGTAGGACTTATATGTCCTGCCTTGGTAGAGAACCGTTTCGCCGGGGCTTTCCTCGGTGCCCGCAAGCAGGCTGCCGATCATGACGGTGTCCGCGCCGGCGGCAATCGCCTTGGTGATGTCCCCGGAATACTTGATGCCGCCGTCCGCGATGAGTGGGACGCCGCCCTCCTGAGCTGCTTCAGCACATTCGCTGACCGCCGTGATCTGCGGCACCCCCGTGCCGGAGATGATGCGCGTCGTGCAGATTGACCCGGGGCCGATGCCCACTTTGACCGCATCCACGCCGCGCGCGACGAGATCCTTCACGCCTTCGGCTGTTGCGACGTTTCCGGCAATGAGTTCAACATCGGGAACGGTCTTGCGAATCTCGGTAACCGCGTCCAGCACGCGTTGCGTATGGCCGTGGGCGGTGTCGATCACGAGGATGTCGACCTTTTCTTCGACGAGGGCCTGCGCCCGTTCGACGTAGTCGCCGGTCGCGCCAATCGCGGCGCCGACCATGAGCCGTCCCTGGTCATCCTTCGCGGAGTTGGGATACTCGCGCCGTTTCTGAATGTCCTTTACCGTGATCAACCCCTTGAGCATGTAGTCGTCATCAACGACGAGGAGCTTCTCGATCCGGTGCTCGTGAAGCATTCGCTCGGCATCGTCGAGCGTGGTGCCCACCGGTACGGTGATGAGATTGTCCTTGGTCATCACGTCGGAGATTGGGAGGTCGAAGCGTGTCTCAAAACGCAGGTCGCGGTTGGTGAGAATTCCGACGAGCTTGCCTTCCTTCGTGACGGGGACGCCCGAAATACTGAAGCGCCCCATCAGCTCCTGGGCTTGGTAAATCTTATCTTCGGGAGAGATCGTGATCGGATCGACGATCATGCCGCTCTCACTACGCTTTACGCGGTCGACTTCCTCGGCCTGTCTTTCGACCGACATGTTGCGATGGATGAAGCCCATGCCGCCCTGTCGCGCCAAGGCAATCGCAAGGCGTGATTCCGATACCGTATCCATGGCCGCACTGACCAAGGGGATATTCAAACGCACCTTTTTCGTAAGGTTGGTGCGCGTGTCGACTTCCGTCGGGAGAACGGAACTAAAACGGGGGACGAGAAGAACGTCGTCGAAGGTGAGCGCTTCGGGAAGCGGGAGGCGGATCATATGAAATGATACGAGAGATTCCCGGCATGGTGCAAGTTGACGCCGCGCGGCTGAACTGCTCTAGGGTTTGGTCGACGAGGGAGACTTCCTTGTTCGGCGCTTCTTTTTCTTGCCGGAAGGGGCTTCCTGTATTGGTTCCGGCGAAGGTTCCGGCTCATCTGAAGGGCTTGCGTTCTCCTGCTCCCGGTACTGCAACTGATAGAGCTTGGCGTAGATGCCCCCTTCCCGCACCAGTTCCTCGTGAGTCCCAAGTTCCCGGACGCGCCCTTTGTGCATCACGAGAACCCGCCGTGCATGCTTGATCGTCGAAAGCCGGTGCGCGATCACGATCGAGGTGTGCCCTTTCATCAGCCGCGGAACGGCTTCTCGAATCTGGAGCTCAGTTTGTGTGTCGACGCTCGATGTGGCCTCGTCGAGGATCAGCAGCCGCGGCTGATGAGCAAGCGCTCGCGCGAAGCTCACGAGTTGGCGCTGCCCCCACGAGAGGGCGCTGCCGTTCTCATGGAGCGGTGTCTCGTAGCCGTCGGGCAGCGACTCGATAAACTCGGCAAGGTTGACTTCCCGGGCGACCGTTTTCACGGTGTCGGACGTCACGGCCGGGTCATACATGCGGATATTGTCTTCGACGCTCCCGCTGAAAAGGTACGGGTCTTGCAGGACCACTCCGAACTGCCGACGCAATTCGCCGATCGGCCATTCGCTGATGCTCTTACCGGCGACGAGAATGTCTCCTCGTTGCGGCTTGTAGAATCGCAGCAGCAGGTTGATGAGGGTCGTCTTACCCGCGCCCGTGTGTCCGACGACGGCCAGCGTTTCTCCCGGTTCAACCGTGAAGCTAACGTCGTTCAGCACCCACTCTTCATCCTGATAGGCGAACCAGACATTGCGAAACTCAACGCCCAGGGGCCCCGGCGAGTTCCCGGCCACGGAAGCCGGCCTACCCACCGCCTCGGACGCCAGGCCGGTAACCTCGCTGGCTGCCTCTTCCTGCGGGGGAGTATCCAGCAATCCGAAAATTCGCTCGCAACTCGCCATTGCGGACTGCAGAATGTTGTATTTCTCGCTCAAGTCTTGGATCGGCCGGAAGACGCGCGTCCCATATTGCAGGAAAGCCACGACGACGCCCACCGTCACCAAGCCTTCCGACACACGGTATCCGCCATACAGGAGAAGGACGCCGGTAGCGAGTGCCCCGAGCCACTCGATCGTCGGATAGAACCAGGCATGCGCTCGAATCGCCCGGCGATGCGCGTCACGGTGTTCGACGTTGATGTCGTCGAACTCTTTCATGCTTTCGCCCTCGTGCGCGAAGAGCTGGACGACCTTCATCCCTGAGATGTGTTCCTGTAGAAATGCGTTTGTTCGTGCGACCGCCTGGCGAACCGAGCGATACGCGGCGCGCGCGTGTTTTCGAAACACCAGTGTTACGACCAGGATCGGCGGCGCCAGCACGAGCATCGCCAGCGTCAGTTCCGGACTGAGGTAGAGCATGGCGGCAAAGATGGCCAGCAAGGTCAGAGTGTCCCCAAACACCGCGACAACACCCGAGGTGAACATCTCGTTGAGTGCTTCGACATCGCTGGTGACCCTCGTCAGCAGGCGACCGACCGCATTCTGATCGAAGAATCGCGTACTCATCTTCTGCAGGTGCGCGTAGATTTCGAGGCGCAGATCCCGCATCACCTTTTGGCCGGTGTAGTGCATGACGTACGTTTGGAGGTAGCGAGCGCCGAAGCCGATGAGGAGCGTCACGATGTAGAGAAGGGCGAGGAAATCCAGACCCTCCCGCCCGTCCGCGGGGAGCCAGGGATCGAGCGGTGTGGTCGTAGCGGTGTCGGCTTGCAAATAGCGGTCGACCGCCACTTTCGTCAAGTAGGGGCCGGTCACGCCCAGCAGCGAGTGCACAATCAACAGCACGATCGAAAGCGCGACGGCGGGGCGATAGGGGCGCAGGTAGGTTGTGAGCCGGCGGATCTGTTTCCCGTCGTAGATCTTCGCTGAGGTCTTTGCCGTGTCCTTCGCTGGAACGTTAGCCGGCTTTGCGGCTGTCTGACTCTCGTCAGGATTCGTTTGTTGGGTTTCCTCGTTGGTCTCAGGCAAGCTCGAGTTCCTCCTCGAGTTGCTGCTTCTGGCTTAGCTCGTAATATCTCCCACGCGTACTAAGGAGGTCTTCATGCAGCCCTTCTTCGACGATTCTCCCCTTTTCAAGGACAACGATTCTCTCCGCCAGACGGGCCGCCGAGACGCGATGCGTGATGAGCAGCGTTGTCCGGTTACGCATCACGGTTTCCAGGTTGTGGAGGATCTGCTCTTCTGTCTCGGCGTCGACGCTCGAAGCGGCATCGTCGAGGATGAGAATCCTCGGGTTCGCCAGCAGGGCACGCGCGATCGAGACCCGTTGCTTTTGTCCGCCCGAGAGATTGATCCCCTTTTCGCCGAGCACCGTCTCGTAGCGGTCGGGGAACGAATCGACCTCCGCGGCGATCTGCGCGATCTCGGCCGCTTCGGCGATCTCCCAATCCTCTGAGCCCAGGGCTCCGAAGGCGATGTTGTCGCGAATCGATCTGCCGAAGAGAAACGTATCTTGCGGCACGAAGCCGACCGCGTGCCGCAAGGAGCGCAAAGGCAGTTCACGTGCATCCGCGCCATCGACAAGCACGCGCCCCTTCTGTGGATCAAAGAGCCTCGCAACGAGATGGGCCACGGTCGTCTTGCCGCTCCCTGTCGGTCCGAGGATGGCTACGGTCTGTCCCGCGGGAACGCGCAGAGTGATATCTTCGACGGCGGGTTGTAACGCCCCTGGATAGCTATAGGAGACGTCTTGAAATTCAATATCCCCGCGAATATCGACGAACTCACCGCGTTCCCCAGCCGGGTCGGCCACATCGGGGTGTTGCCTCAGAATCTCGTTCAATCTTCCCAGCGACACCGTTCCGCGTTGCACCAGGTTTACGACCCACCCGAAGCCGATCAGTGGCCAAGTCAACACCGTCATGAAGCTCATGAACATGACAAACGAGCCCAGCGTCATCGAGCCGTCCAATACTTGCCGGCCACCGTGCCACAGCACGATCACATACGTCAGCCCGATCAGTACTTCGAGTAGCGGATAGAATCGACCCCACAACTTGATCAACTTGACGTTCTCACCGACGAACGCCTCGTTCTGTTCCCGAAACTGTTCCATGCCGATCCGCTGCTTCGCGAAAGCGCGTACGATTCTCACATTGCTGAGGTGCTCCTGCACCGTGGAACTCATGTCGGCGTAGCCTTCTTGGACTCGCTGGAAGCGGTCATGTATACGCTTGCCGAAGAAGCTCACTGTGAGCGAGATGGCGGGGATCGGAATAAACACCAACAACGTTAGACGCCAATCCGTAAGACTCATCACGGTCAAGACGCCGGCGAAAACGACGAGGAATTCCGCCGAGTACATGATCCCGGGGCCAAGCAAGAGACGAACAGCCTCCATGTCGTTCGTAGCCCGCGACATGAGGTCGCCCGTGCGGTACGAGTGATAGAACTGTTGCGAGAACAGCAGTAGACGTGAAAACAGGTCCTTCCGCAGGTCGTACTCGATGTCCCGCGAGATACGAATGAGGACCCAGCGCATCCAGTACTGGAAAACAGCTTTGACGAGAGCAATCCCGACGAGCAAGCCAACCCATTGGGCGAGCCGGGCCATCTGGAAATCGGCACTCAACTCATCAATGCTGAGTTTGATCGCGATGGGAATCCCGACTGTGAGGAGGCTCTTGGCAAGCAGGGCGCAAGAACCCGCGGCAAGGCGCCAGCGGTATCGGATCAGGTACGGGACCAGTGTCCGGAGCGTCGAAAGCATGTTTACCAGGAACTGCCCTGCTCGACCCAGGAATTCAAAGTCTTGAGAGATTCCAACAGGAAGATCTTCTTGCCGGCCCGGCTCTGCCACCAATTGTCAGGTTCGAAGAAGGGGCTCGGGGCGGAGGCGATGAGGTACTCGGTGGTTTGGCCTCCCTGCTGCTTGAAAATCTGGCTCGCGCGACGCGTATGGAAATTGGAGGTTACGACGATCGCCTTGTTGATACCGCGACGGCGCAATTCGGCGTCGACGACTTGCGCCTCTTCCCGAGTGGAATGCACGTCCATTGGAAATGCGTCGAAGATCTCGGCGGGCGCGCCCTGCTTGACGGCGAATTCGATGGCAAGCTCGGACTCGTGGTGGTCGTAGTGGCCACGGGGACCGCTCACGAAAATCTTGGGCGCGAGACCTTGGCGCACCAGGCCCACTGCCTTCATAATCCGCTGACCTGATCCGTCGCCCGCCAGCACCACGATGATCTCGGTCGGCTCCAACGTATCCACCTTGATGAAGAAACTACCGGCCGCACTCAACAGCGGCTCTCTCTGCGCGTAGGCGCCCCAGGCGAGCACCATAAGGATCGCCAATACCGCGTATCGCCGCGGGCCGCGTCGTCGCGGCTGATTGCGCGAACGTAGACGGTCTTGTGCTCGATCACTCACAACAGTCGCACTTTAGCCGTAGAGATGCCGACGAATAACTCACTGGGGGCAAGGAACCGGCGAGCGCGTCAATCCCCGTGGTCGTCTTGGGATTGGTGCTGGTCAAGTCTACCCACCGTCTTGAGACGTTGGTACAACTCTTCGACTTCGCTCTCGTCTTCGGGTCGCAGCAACCGATAACGCGGTGGCGCTGGTGGCTTCGGCCGATCTTGAACGGGCAAAACCTCACCCCAGTATTGACTGTAAGACAGACCGTCAATCAATGCCCGCCGCGCCGAGCGTCGCATCTGGCGCAGTAACCGGCCCGCCGACTCCACATCTCCAGGGTAGATGAGTCGGATCCGCGAGCCATCACGCAAACTGATTTGCAGAACCAGCGGTGAACTCCAAGCCGTGGAGTCGATGCGGACGACATCCTCCCACGCGATGACACTCGATCCGATTCGTAGTTCCCGGTCATCTACTTCGATCACAGGCCTCGTGCCGAGATAGCTCAGAATCAGGGAACTGAAGACGAATAGGACCGCGGGAATCAAGGCGGCCCACCAGCGAGTTCCGCACCAAGCGGAGAACACCGCTAGACCCGCGGCGACCACACCGGCCGAAAGGTAATGTCGAGCTGGACGATAACAGCTCATCAGTTTCAACCCCCTAAGCGTACCGCTCCCTCTTTTAGCCGTCAACTGGCTCACGTCCTTTTGGGACCTATTGGCGTATGCGCGAGAAGCGCGAGTATTCCGCGGCTTGCCGAACGTCCCAATCGTGGCTAGGTGCTAGCATCAGAGACATTGGCGAACCGGCTCCAAATTGCTCTGCTACTCCTGCTGTTGACGACCCCAATCGGTGCATGGGCGCAGGGCCAGCCCGTTGCGCCGGACGAGCATTCAGCGCTACGTGAGCGTCTGGAATCGCTGCTAACGACAAACGAGCAGACGGCCAGCTTCCTGCTGGTGGCGATAGGTGTTTCCTTCCTGGCCGGTGCGGCGCACGCGCTGAGCCCGGGTCACGGCAAGGCCGTCGTGGCCGCGTATCTAGCAGGTTCGCGTGGAACTATCGGGGACGCCGTCTACCTGGGCGCGGTTGTGACGATTACGCATACCGCAGGGGTCTTCGCCCTCGGTCTCATTGCGCTCTATGCATCGCAGTACCTACTCGTTGATCGCCTGTTAGTGTGGTTATCCTTCGCCAGCGGCCTGCTGATCGTGGCGATTGGCGGCGGGCTGTTCTGGAGCCGCTGGCAGGTGCTACGGTCGAAGAATGGCGGTGAGGGGCTTGAGCATAAGCACTGGCCGCTCGGTAAGTCCCATTCTCATGCTCCCGGCGACGATCACAGCCACGACCACGACCATAGCCATACCCACAGCCACGGCGGCCATGAACACTCGCATGACCACGGCCATGAGCATCATCACGATGCTCCGGCCAGGGCAAGCCGGGACAGCCTGCTTTCCCTAGGCATCTCAGGTGGTTTAGTGCCGTGTCCGGAGGCGATGGCCGTGCTGCTGATTTCCTTCACCATCAACCGCATCGCGCTCGGGCTGATTATTCTGCTCGCATTTAGTCTGGGTCTTGCCGCGGTGCTGATCGCGATCGGAGTCGCGATGGTGCTGGCCGGACCGACGATTAGCCGCTTCACGAAAGATGGCCCTCTCATGAGAGCGTTGCCCGTAGGCAGTGCCGCGGTCGTGACCCTGCTCGGAGTCGCTATTCTCTACCGGACAGCCACGGAAACCGGGCTTCTGTAACCTGATTTTGTCGGGAGCAGCCCACGCCAAAAGCAATAGAGGCCGGACGTAATCAGCTAGGCGATTCGTGGCTCGCCTGGTCGCTCGTAATCAGCGACTCGAAAATCGCTAGAACTCTTTTTCGGTAGGAGTACATCCGGAAGAGATTGTCGCGAAACGTCTTGTCGTACTCGCGAGCCCGCATCCACTTGTGAAAAAGCTGCGGGGAGACGTCGATCTCCTCCCTGAGTGAGTCGATGGACCGTCCGCGGAGGAACATCCCATAAAAGAGGGCGGCCTCTCGTTGGGGAGCGTGAAATTCTGTCGTTTGGCCGTGCATTTTGACCCTCGGTTTCAGGCCGCCAAGCGTTGAACATCTTTCCGAAGATTCAGTATAGACGGGGTCTCCAAGCCTCGCAATACAGCTTCGGGCGCTCACCAACTCTCATCGGCTGGACTGTCGAGATTCGTCAAGAGGGCCACAAACCGGCGCGGGCTAAAATAGAGGAACCTCCCCGCCGGTTGTTCAAACCGATGATCGCCACATCTTTGCCTGTACATAGCGCGCCGCGCCGCCGCTGGACCATGACGGCCGCCGCCCTGTTGCTCGGCCTGCTGGTTTCCGCGATCGCCCTTGAAGGCTTCTGTCGCGTATTCCTCCATTTATATGGAGACGCCTGGGGCCAGTCGAAGGACCATCCGCGCCACGGCTACCAGCTCTCCAGCAACCCCGTGTTGGGGTATGCATTGAAGCCGGGGCGCGACTGGCCGGTGATGGGGGCCCTGTGGATTAACAAGTACAGCGTACGGGATGAATCCGACGAGCTTGCCGCCGACCGCCGGCGGGTGGTGCTTGTAGGCGATTCGGTTACGTTCGGCATCTGGCAGCGGCAAGAGATCACGATTGCCAGCCAAGCGCAGCGCCTGCTTGATCACGCCGCCCAGCCCGTCAAGGTGCTCAACATCAGGGTGCCGGGATATGGGGCCGCCCAGATCGAAGAGAACTTCCGCGCCAAAGACGCGATTTACCAGTTCGATGACGCCCTCTACTTGCTCAACTTGAACGACTTCACACGGCACGATTCCATCTATGAAGGCGCTGACAACGGCCTTTACCGGATGTACCAGCCTCCGCCGTGGCGCTCGCTCTATCTCTTGCGCAAAGCCTACTATCGGCTCCAGAAACACGGCAGTGTGCGTGCGTCTATAGAGTCACGCGACCGCTGGTACCACTGGCTATTCGAAGGCAATCGCGAGTTTGCGCAGACGAAGATCCAAGAGATGGTGCGCTACGCTCGCGCGCACGACATCCGGTTCGCGGTGTTGATTCTTCCAGTCGGGTCGGCCTTCGAGCCGGATGGTTCGTACCGCCTGGCGGGCCTTGTCGATCAGGTCACCGAGATGCTGGAAGACGTCGGAGCTGACCATATCGATCCTTCCGAGCGGTTCTCCCATCAGCCCGCCGAGCTGATTGATCGAACGGAACATCTTACGAAAGCCGGCAACGGCCTCTTGGCGGAGATCGTCACGGATTGGATCACTGACCGGACTGACAGCGGCGAAGACTCTCACCTACCTTCGCCCGCACCGGAGTCGTGAGCAGGAGCGTTGCTATAATCGCCCTGCCTGAGCAACCGGCTATGCGACAGCGATCGGTCACAGGAAAGGAACAAGCAGCATGAAATCGCGGAGATTGTGGGCGTTGCCCGTCCTCTTGATGTTGGCCGGTTTGGGTGCCGAACGGTCGGCGGCGCAGACCCGCTCGGAGACCCTGTTTGTTCGGCTCGGTATCGGCGTTGAGGAAGATCAGCGGTGGGACGGCTCGATCGATGTTTCGGGCGGAGAGATCGTTCAGGTTGAAGGTTGGCAATTCACCGAGAACGACAGCTTGACCGGACCGAATTCCTGGCGCTTAACCAATCGCCGCGACGAGGTGGCGGGGTTTGCCCGCATCAACTACACCGAGATGAGCCCGGCCGAACGGCCGAAGCTGATGCATTTTCCCGTCGGCGTGTTTGTGACCGTGAAGCACTCGGGCGGCGCCACGGCGTCGGTCCAGACGACCCAGGGCAGTTTTGCATTCTCGGTTTCTGACATCGGGCTCGACCCAAGACTCTTCCTAGGTGGGCGGGCGTCGGTCGCCTGGAGCCCCACGGTCGAGAAGCTCACGACCGAAGAATTCGAAGATGACGAGGCCGCGATCACGCGACTGCCTGATGGCTCGCTCGCCACGGCTTGGGTCGCTTATCGAGACCGGGGCGATCGCGTGATGGTCCGCACGGGACGCGGCGGGAGTTGGTCCGCGCCGGAAGAAGTCACGCCCGAGCCCGGCGACCTATTCCGCTGCTCGCTGGCGGTCGACGCGCAAGGCGGCCTTTGGGCCTTCTGGAGCCAACGTGACGGAACTCGCTGGGATATCTGGGGCCGCCGCAAGCTGAACGGTTCCTGGCAAGCGCCGGTCAAGGTGAGTAGCGCGGGTACGAATACGTTCCATCGTGCGTCGTCATCGAAAGACGGCCAGGTGTTCGTCGTCTGGCAGAGTTTTCGTGGTGAGCCTGGAAAGGCACAAAGCGACATTTACCTGCGGAGTTTCGCGAACGGCAAGTGGTCGGATCAGATGCGTGTCAGCGAATCTATGGCGAATGATTGGGAACCGCAGGTCGCCGGCGGCGCGAACGGCGCGGCCTATGTCGCCTGGGACAGCTACGAGATGGGCAACTATGACGTCTTCTTCCGCGCGTTTGAGAACGGCAAGCTGGGCCCCGTGCAAGCCGTGACTTCCAGTAAGCGCTTTCAGGCCCACGCTTCCGTCGCGGTGGACGCGGAAGGTCGGCCATGGCTTGCCTGGGATGAGTCAGGCGCGAACTGGGGCAAGGATCAAGGCTTTCTCATCAACCCGCCGATGTCGGCTCCGCTGCATCAGGAGAGGTCGATTCGCGTTGCGATGTGGGACGGCAAGTCCTGGCAGGAACCGAAGAGCAAGATTGCCCCGTTCTATCCGTACCGGCTGCATCCGAACTTCGAGAATCCGCAGATCATCTTCGACGGACGCGGCACGCTGAACATGGTGTTCCGCCACTGGACACGTCGGCGAGGGCGTTCGATCGGCAGCCCGCTGGGTTGGGAAAACTATCTGACGCGCTACGACGGCGACTCATGGACGCAGCCCGTGCCGATCGCCCATAGCCGGGGCTCGATCGAAAAACGGCCGGCGCTTGCGACCGACAACGATGGCAGTGTCTGGGCAGCCTGGATGACGGACAACCGGCCATTCCAGAGCATGATTCCGCAGAACGCCGAGATCTACGCGGCGAATCTGGGAGGGGCAAGGCTAGCCGCGCAATACAACGGTGCACTCACGGCTTTCGATGACCCGTTCGCCGAAGAGGTCCCCATCCATCCCAATGAGGCGGGCGCCATCGCGAAGATTCGCGGTTACACGATCGAAGCCGACGACGCGAAGTACAAGATCTATCGCGGCGACATGCATCGCCACACCGACGTTTCGGCGGATTTCAAGTACGACGGTTCGCTGATCGAGGTCTATCGCTATGCGCTCGACGCTGCCGGTTTTGACTACATTGTTCCGACCGATCACCAACTCGGCTTTGATCAAGAGTTCACTTGGTGGCAGGACGAAAAGCTGACCGATCTGTTCCATGTGGCCGGTACGTTCACGCCGATGTTCGGGTACGAGCGCAGTCTGGGGTTTCCCAACGGCCACCGCAATGTAATCTTCGCCAAACGCGGGACGCGGACGTTGCCGATTCCTGACGACGAGCGGCGCGGCGAAGTGGGCGCTGCGAAGCTGTACGCCTACCTGCACGAGAACGACGGCATCTCGATGCCGCATTCCTCGGGTACCGCCCAAGGGACCGACTTCCGTGACAACGACCCCGAGGTCGAACCGTTGATCGAGATCTTCCAGGGCTATCGCGCTAGCTATGAATACAAGGGCGCGCCCAAGGCCGCGAGCGATCAGAAACTTGTCACGCAGCGCAGCGGCTACAACCCCAACGGCTACTGGTGGGACGCGCTGGCGAAGGGGCTCAAACTCGGTGTACAAGCCAGTTCCGACCACTGGTCAACGCATATCTCCTATGCCTGTATTCTGAGCCCTGACTCTACGCGCGAGTCGATGTTCGACGCATTGAAGAAGCGTCACGCCTACGCCGCGACCGACAATATCGTCCTCGATTTTCAGGCCGAGTCGGGCGGCGAGTCGTACATCATGGGCGACATTATCAAGTCCAACGAAGCGCCCAAGTTGAAGATCCGGGCCATCGGGACGGACAAGATCAAGCAGCTCATCATCGTGAAGAACCAGACCTTCGTCTACACCGGACGGCCCAATACGAAAGAGGTCTACATCGAGTTCCAGGACCGCGACTTCGAGCCGGGCGCGAACTATTACTACGTGAGGGTGCTACAGAACGACGAACAGATGGCTTGGAGTTCGCCGATTTGGGTTGAATGAACTATTCGCCGTCGCGGCCCTTGCGGTATTCGTCGCGCAGCATGTTTGCGTAGTTTTTGATGCCCTGCTTGGCGTTCTCGATCTCGGGCTTGGCATCCTTCCAGGCCTGCTTTGCGCGCGGTTTGACGTCGTCTTCGAGTACGCGTGAAGCCTTCTCGCGCGCTTCCGGGTCGGAAGCCAGTTGCTTGGCGGCGCGCATGGCGAGTTGGCGGAAGAGGCCCATCGGTTGCGTTCAGTATACGTGACCAACTCGGCTCCCGCGCCCCAAGGCGCGGTTCAGTCCAATGACCATAGGGTCAACGAAGAGACATCCTTAACGAAGATTCGATTGCCTGATATGGCCGGTTGGGCCCATGTGGGGCTATCGGCTACGGTGTAGCGCTTCAGCGGTTCGAATTCGGTTGGACTACTTCTCGCCACGATCAGTTCGGCGTCGTCATTGAGAAGGAGGAGAAGATCACCTGCTTTGACGACGGCGGTATTCTTCGCTTCGCGCGGCGACCCGAGCCACAATGTTTTCCCAGTTGCCGCATCGATTGCAAAGAATTGGCCGCTCGCTAGATGCGATAGACCGAATAGCGTGTCGGCGATGACGACGGGGTTGCTGATGTACATCGAGACGTCCTTTGTCGCCCAGACGGTCTCGGTTGTCCACTCACCACCGCGCGTCATGGGTTTGAATGCCGTCACACCCTGCTGATGATCACCGTGTCGCCGTGCAGGACGGGCATAGGGCCACGGGTGCCGCCACAGCGCCGCGCCGTCGGGGATCGACACGCCGATGACCTCTTTCCCCGACTGCCCTGTGGGGGCACGGATCTAGTTGAGGTAACTCTCATTCGCTGTCTCACGGTTGGGAGCGGAAAGAGTTGTATGCCCGGGAGCTGGGCTCCGTGCGGAAACTAACGAATCGCGGAGCAGTTCTTCGCCGCGCGTGGTATCTTCCCACCAACGTGCGTCTTGCCTTTCACCTTTTCGTCTGGTGGGGGCTCGGCGCCCTTGTCCTTGGCGGGGCCGAGCCGCCATCACAGCACTTCATCGGCCAGTTGTCCGACCGGCACTATTTTGAAGAGAATCCGGGACCGATCGAGGTGGGCGGCTTCACTATTCACCCTGACGACGCAGAGGAAGAAATCACGATTCAGGGGCGTGACCTCAAGGGCAAGCCCTGGACGGTGAATACCCGCATGGGCGCGGGGATCGGGTTTTCGGTGGGCTGGCTCGCCGACCTTGATGGCGATGGTCAACAGGACTTGATCCTCAACCACATTGATCCCCGAAGCGGCAGGTGTACGAGCGGATCATTCCTAACTACGATCATGCGCGATGACCTGGGTCGTCCTATCCCGTGGGACACCGAGGGCTACTATCTCGTGGATATTGAGTGGGACCCACCCTCACACGAGGGAGTCTTAGACTGGGCCGACCATGATGGCGACGGAGGGGTTGAGCTCGTCTTTCGGGATTGCTACAGCTACTCCTACCAGAGCGAACCCTACCAAGTTCACGGATTGGTGGATGTCTACGAGGCTCGGAGCGGCTACTGGCGCCGGCTGTCGACGACCGAGCGGGCCGAGCGCAAACGGACCTACCTCGAAGTCGTGCAGCGGGAGCATCAGTTGCGTCCGAGGCCCGAGGACATGGGCGCATTTATTCCTGACTACTCTAACGACTGGCCGACTGGCCGCAAGACCACGATTGCCAATCTCATGCCGAGACAGAAAGACTGTGGAGGCGTTAGATTCCCACCGTTTGAGATGAGGAATGGCCAGATCCGCATGGCGGAACGGACTGAGGAATGGGAGAGACAAAACCGCGAGCGGTGCGAGGATCGCTTTGTTCTATCGGATGGCACGGATTGCTATGGCAAACCGGCCATTGTGATCCATCGCGTCGGTGAGACAGAGGCGTTCTTGAACGATCGGTCCGATTGGCCCAAAGAGTTGGTGGAAGAGATCATCGAGGAGAAGCTGCCTGTTGTGTTGACCGGGCAGTTGCGTGAAGGACTTTGCTCGCCGGCCATGATCTGGGCGCGGGAACGGTTGAACCGATAGTATGTTCGGGTTATGTGCCGAAACATCAAGACGCTATTCAACTTCGATCCACCGGCAACGGGTGAAGAAATTCGTGCCGCCTCGCTGCAGTTCGTTCGCAAGCTGAGCGGGTTCACGAAACCCTCGAAGGCCAACGAGGAGGCGTTCAAACTCGCAGTCGATGAGACCGCTCTTGTCGCTCGACGACTTGTAGATTCGCTGGTGACCGGCGCTCCGGCCCGGGATCGCGAAGTGGAAGCAGCCAAGGCGCGCGAACACAATGCCCAGCGGTTCAGTTAGCGAGCGCCGCCCGCTATAGCTTCGGTTGGAGTGTGACTTCCTGTGTGCGGAAGTGCTCGATGGTATCGGTGAGACCCATCTCAAGCGAAACCTTCGGTTCCCACCCGAGCATTTCTCTGGCCTTGGTGATGTCGGGTTGGCGTTGCTTGGGATCGTCTTCGGGCAACGGCATGAACTGAATGTCGCCCTCGTGTCCTAACTTGGCTTGCAGCAACTCGGCGAACTCAAGGATCGTCATCTCGTTCGGATTCCCGAGATTGATCGGCAGGCGTTCATTCGTCCACATCAGCCGGAACAGGCCGTCGACGAGATCGGACACGTAGCAGAAGCTGCGGGTTTGGGAGCCGTCGCCGAAAACAGTGAGAGGTTGCCCGGCGAGCGCTTGATCGAGGAAGGCGGGAACGACGCGGCCGTCCCGTAGTTTCATGCGCGGGCCGTAGGTATTGAAGATGCGGGCGATGCGCGTATTGACGTCGTGATGGCGGTGGTAGGCCATCGTGAGAGCCTCCGCGAAACGCTTCGCCTCGTCGTAGCAAGAGCGCGGCCCGACCGGGTTGACACGTCCCCAATAGGTCTCTTTTTGCGGATGCTCTTCCGGGTCTCCGTAGGATTCGGATGTCGAGGTTAGCAGAAACGGCGCCTGCTGTTCGCGTGCTAGATCCAGCAGATTCTTGGTTCCGGCGGCCCCGACCATGAGGGTGTCGACCGGCTGGGCCATGTAGTCAACCGGACTGGCCGGTGACGCCAAGTTGCAGACGTAGTCCACTGGCCCGACGGCTGGAAGAGGTTCACAGACGTCATGTTCGATCAGCTCGAACGCCGGGTTCGAGCGCAGGTGACTGATGTTGTCGAGGCGACCTGTCACCAGGTTGTCGACCACGAGAACTTGGTGCTGCTCCGCCAAAAGGCGGTCACAAAGGTGGGAACCGATGAATCCGGCCCCGCCGGCTACAAGAATACGCAAACAAACTCCTCCATGTTTCATGGTAAGGCAAGAGGGGTGAAAGGCGGCGGCTCGGAACCCTCGCGGGACTAACGTCTATTCGCCCTACCGTACACTGGGTGGCACCATTTCATGACGTTACAATCCAAAGCCGAAACCTTTCGATCGCTCCACGGCGGCGGCCGGATTCTCGTTCTTCCCAACGCGTGGGATGTTGCGAGCGCCCGGATCGTTGAAGCCGCGGGCGCACGGGCCATTGCCACGACGAGCGCGGGCGTCGCCAACGTGCTTGGCTATACGGATGGCGAGCGCATTCCGCGCGACCTCATGATGGCAGCGGCCGCGCGCATCGTGCGGTCGGTCGATCTGCCCGTCACTGTCGATGCCGAGGCCGGATACGGCCGAAGACCGGAAGACGCCGCTGAAACCGCCCGGCAGGTGATCGCGGCGGGAGCCGTGGGCATGAACTTGGAGGACGGCACGGGCGACCTATCCGATCCTTTATTCGAGGTCGAGCAGCAGGTGGCGCGGATTCGCGCCGTTCGCGAAGTGGCGGCGAACGATGTCCCGTTCGTTCTCAACGCGCGTGTCGACGTTTTCCTCGCGGCTATTGGCGAACCGGAATCGCGATTTCAAGAAGCGGTGCGCCGCGCCAATGCCTATCGCGACGCCGGCGCCGACTGCCTGTTCGTGCCGGGCGTGACCGACGCAAAGGTCATCGAAGAACTAGTGCGGGCGATCCAGGGACCGTTGAACGTGCTTGCCGGTCCCGGCACACCCCCCGTTGTCGAACTCGAGCGGATCGGTGTTGCCCGGGTGACGACGGGTTCAGCATTCATGCGCGCCTGCTTTGCCAAAGCACGAGACGTTGCACGGGATATTCTGGGCGCCGGTTCCTGGCAAAGCTTGCTGGATAGGAGCATCAGCTATGCCGAAATGAATGAGCTGACGGCGGAGCGGAACGTCCGAAGCTCCTAGCAGTCGGCTCGACACACTCTCGGACGAACCACCCCCTGATTGGCTGGCTTGCGGCTGAGTCACGGTTCGCCGATGATAGGGTGTTTGTTCCCGCCCCCAGGAGGCTAGCGTAATGAATCGACGTGAGATGTTTCGAGTGGCAACGGGAGGAGCCGCCGCGGTCAACTTGGCCGGGCTGATGGCGAATCAGGCCTTTGCCTACCGCCCGAGCCCACAGGAGCGGCAGGCGCAGAACGGCCTTCCGGCGCTCAAGATCACGAAGGTCAAGGCCATACTCGTCGCGGCGCCGCGCATCCGGATCACTGTCGTCAAGATCGAGACGAGCGAGCCGGGGCTCTATGGACTCGGCTGCGCAACGTTCAACCAACGCGCCAAGACAGTGGTTTCGGCCGTCGATGATTTCCTCGCACCGTTTCTCGTGGGCAGAGACCCGGACCATATCGAGGACATCTGGCAGTCGATGTACGTGAGCTCATACTGGCGCAACGGCCCGGTGCTCTATAACGCGATGAGCGGCGTCGACCAGGCGTTGTGGGACATCAAGGGTAAGCGCGCCAACATGCCTGTCTATCAGTTGCTGGGCGGCAAGACGCGCATGGCTGCGGACTGCTACGCGCACGCTTCGGGTAACAGCTTCAAAGAAGTCGAGGATATGGCGCGGGGCTTCATCGAAGAAGGCTACCGGCATGTTCGTATTCAAGTTGGCATCCCCGGCATGGCGAATTACGGGGCTCGTGGCGGGGGCGGCACGGTGTCGGAGGAGACAAGCAATCTACCCCCGCCACCGGTCGGACCGCCGCGGGAGCGCGTCTATGAGCCGGGTCCGTATGTACGGATTGTGCCGAAACTCTTCGAGCATATGCGGCTGACATTGGGGGACGAGATCGAGCTACTGCACGACGTGCACGAGCGCGTCTCGCCGGACCAGGCGTTGAACCTGTGTAAGGAGCTGGAGCAGTACAAACCGTTCTTCATTGAAGATCCGCTCGCGCCCGAACAGATCGGTTACTTCAAGCACATTCGCGCGAATACGACGACGCCGATTGCGATGGGCGAGTTGTTCAATACCCCGCATGAGTTCATCGGGTTGGTGACCGAGCGGCTGATTGACTACATGCGCGTGCATATCTCGCAGATTGGCGGACTGAGTCCGGCGCGCAAGTTGGCTGCGCTGTGTGAATGGTTCGGTGTCCGCACGGCTTGGCATGGGCCGGGGGATGTTTCGCCGATCGGCCACTGCGCGAATGTGGCGCTGGACCTGGCCTGCTACAACTTCGGTATCCAGGAGCGGACGGTGTTTCCGGAAGAAACACAGGAAGTTTTTCCGGGCTGTCCGCAACTACGCGACGGGTATTTCTGGGCGAATGAGCGGCCCGGCTGGGGCGTCGAGATCGACGAGGTGGCGGCGGCGAAGTATCCGGCGGACCGGTTGCCGACGCCGTTTGACTATAGCTGGGGCACAACGCGGCGGCGGGATGGATCGATTATTCGGCCTTAGGCTGAGTGTGCCCGGCTCCTCAGACCACGAGAACTTCACCCGAGCGTCGAATGGCATCATCCGACGTGACCAAGGTCAGCCCTGCGCAAGTTGCGGTCGCCGCGATGATGCGATCCGCGGGGTCCGAAGGGTAGCGACCACTGAATTGGGCCCCTTGCACGGCAACATCCGCTGAAATGGGTAGCACCTCGAGCCGCGGGTCGCGTTCAATAGTCCTCAACCACGTAGCTAGCGGCTGCGTGGTCTGAATCCGCCCTCGGGAGGCTGACCACGCCAATTCCCAGAGAGTAATGGCGCTGATGGCGAGCGCTTCGCCGCGAGCCAACGATGCCTGCACAGCTCTTTTCTGAGCAGCCTTGAGCCGTTTCGGCTCCACGCGGAACCAGACCAGGATGTGCGTATCTAGGAGGAGCGTCACTTGTTGAGCTCATCCCACTCGCGTAGTGTCTCCCACTCACCACTCGTGTCGGCGTTCACGAGATCACCTTTGATCTCGACAAGCCCCTTCCACGATCCCTCCAGGCTTTCCTGTGGTTGGACCGGGGTGACCCGTGCAACGGGCTTGCCGTGCTTCGTGATGACGAGGGCACGCCCGCTCTTGGCAACCTCGTCCAACATGCGAAGACACTTCGCCTTGAATTCGCTCGCACCGACGGTTACTTGTTCCATACCTTTAGTATGGTTTGGCCTATATGACCAGTCAAGTGGTCATATAGGCCTCACTCCTCGTTACGCGGTGCGAGTGCGCTCTTCGTTGGTCTTGGAGATGGCCGCTTGGGCTGCCGCCAGCTTGGCGATGGGCACGCGGTAGGGCGACGCGCTCACATAGTTGAGTCCGGCGTGGACGCAGAATTCGACTGATTTCGGGTCGCCGCCGTGCTCGCCGCAGATGCCGACCTTGATCTTCGGCCGAGTCTGGCGACCTTTCTCAAGAGCGATCTTGATCAGTTCGCCGACACCCTCACGGTCAAGCACCGCGAACGGATCCTGCTCGAAGATGTTTTTCTTCTGGTAGTCCTGGATGAATCCGCCGGAATCGTCCCGCGAGAAGCCAAATGTCGTTTGCGTGAGATCGTTCGTACCGAAGCTGAAGAACTCGGCTTCTTTCGCGATTTGATCGGCCGTGAGCGCGCCACGCGGCACCTCGATCATGGTGCCGACCATGTAGTTGACTTTCATGCCCGCGCTTTCGAATACCCTATCGGCGGCTGCTACGACGATACGCTTCTGGTCTGCCAGCTCCTTGACGTTTCCTACGAGCGGAATCATCACTTCGGGGAGAACCTTGATACCCTTCATGGCGCACTGTACGGCGGCTTCGAAGATGGCCTGAGCTTGCATTTCAGTGATTTCCGGGAAGGTTATGCCGAGACGGCAACCTCGATGGCCGAGCATCGGGTTGAACTCGTGGAGTTCTTCAACGCGCTCCAGTAATTCTTCCTTGGCTCTCAGGCCTCGCGTCTTCTTGGACGCCTTCATCGTGGCGATCTCGACCATGAGGTCTTCACGCTTCGGTAGGAACTCATGCAGCGGCGGGTCGAGTGTGCGGATCGTGACCGGAAAGCCGTCCATGACCTTAAACAGGTCGCGGAAGTCCTTGCGCTGCATCGGCAGCAACTTCTTGAGAGCTTTGCGGCGCTCCTTCTCGCTATCGGCGAGGATCATCGTGCGCATGTGGTCGATGCGTTCTCCCTCGAAGAACATGTGCTCGGTGCGGCACAGGCCGATGCCCTCCGCGCCGAACTTGCGGGCCATCTTGGCGTCGCGCGGCACTTCGGCATTTGTGCGGACTCCAATCGTCCGAAACTTGTCGACCCAGGTCATAAACTTCGCGAAGTGTCCGCTGGAAGGGTCGGGATCGATCGTTGCGGCCTGGCCGGCGAACACATCACCAGTTGAGCCGTCAAGCGAGATCCAATCGCCCTCTTTGAGCACTGTCTTGCCGCTCTTCAGACGCTTACCCTTCACGTCCACCGTCAATTCTCCGGCGCCGGCGACACAGGGCGTACCCATGCCGCGCGCAACAACGGCGGCGTGGCTGGTCATACCGCCACGCGATGTTAGGATGCCCTTGGCAACTTCCATGCCGTGGATGTCATCGGGCGTCGTCTCGGCGCGAACCAAGACGGCCGGGCCCTGCTCCGCCTGCTTGACGGCATCGTCGGCGGTGAAGACAATTCGTCCGACCGATGCGCCGGGTGAAGCCGGCAGGCCGACGGTCAATCGATTGAGCGAGGCCTTCGATTTCGATTCCAGAACTGGGTGCAACAACTGGTCGAGTTGAGGAGGGTCAACCCGCAGCACCGCTTCTTTCCTAGAGATCAGCTTCTCATCAGCCATTTCAACCGCGATGCGAACAGCGGCCGGCCCGGTACGTTTGCCGTTGCGGGTCTGCAACATGTAGAGCTTGCGGTCTTGAATCGTGAACTCGAAATCTTGGATGTCGCGGTAGTGCTTCTCGAGGCTGGTGGTGATCTTCTTCAACTCGTCAAAAGCCTCGGGCATGATGTCCCGGAGTTCGGTGATCGGACGAGGTGTGCGAATGCCGGCGACGACGTCTTCGCCCTGCGCGTTCGTTAGGAACTCGCCGTAGAACATCTTTTCGCCGGTCGCCGGGTTGCGCGTGAAGCCCACGCCGGTCGCCGAGCTTTCGCCGAGATTGCCGAACACCATCGTCTGGACGTTGACGCCGGTGCCGAGGTCGACGGAGATATCGTTCATGCGGCGGTAGTGATTGGCGCGCGGGTTGTGCCAGGAACGAAACACGGCGTCGCGCGACATGTTGAGCTGTTGCAGAGGGTTCTGAGGAAAATCCTTCTTGGTCTTCTTCTTGACGACGGCCTTGAACTGGTCGACGAGCAGCTTAAGGTCGTCGACGGTCAGATCGGTATCGAGCTTCGCTCTGCGCTTCTTCTTGAGCGCGGTAAGTAGATCCTCGAACTCGTCTCTTTCGATCTCAAGCACGACGGCGCCGAACATCTGAATGAAGCGTCGGTAGCAATCATAGGCGAAGCGGGGGTTATCGGACTTCTTCGCAAGCACCTTGGTGGTCTTGTCGTTGAGGCCCAGATTGAGGATGGTGTCCATCATGCCGGGCATGGAGAACTTTGCGCCGGAGCGGACGCTGACGAGGAGCGGGTTCTTGGAATCACCGAGCTTTTGGCCCGTCACTTTTTCGAGCTTGGTGAGCTGGGCCTCCATCTCTTTCTGAATGCCGGACGGCATCTTGTTGCTGTTCTTGAAGTACAGGTTGCAGACCTGGGTCGAGATGGTGAAGCCGGGCGGCACGGGCACTCCCGCCTTACTCATCTCGGCGAGTCCGGCACCCTTGCCTCCGAGGGTGTCCTTCATCGTCCCGTCGCCTTCAGCGGTCCCTGATCCGAATGCGTAAACGTACTTTTTCATCTCGTGTTATCTCCGTTAATCGTTGGTGCGCGCTGATCCGCCTCTACATCTCGCTCCGGTCTTAGCCGGATACGATTTCCGCGAAGTCCGCGATCGTAGAGAACTCGGTCAGCAAATGGGCCAGAAAGGTAAGGCGGTTATTGCGCACCGCCTCGTCTTCGACCATGACGAGTACGTCGTCAAAAAATCGGTCCACGGCGGGTCGTAGTGAGGCGACGGCGTTCAACGCCGCCACGTAGTCGCCTGATTCTTTTTGACCGCTGACTTTGGCGCTGAGATCCGTCATGGCCGCATACAAGTCGGCTTCCGCGCCGGCTTCGAGCAGGTCGGGGTTCACGGTTTGCGCGGCGTACTTCTTGACGCCGCCCGCTTTCTTCAAGATGTTTTCGATGCGCTTGAAGCTGACAGCGAGGGGTTCGAAGTCGAGTGTCGGGCGCACTTGCGAGATCGCCTCGGTGCGCGCAGAGACATCCAGCGGTACGTCCGATGACGCGCCGATAACCGCGGCGACTTCGTCGTAGCGGTGGCCGCGGATCTCGCGGAGGTAGTACCGCAGGCGGTCGACGAAGAACTCACGCAAGTCTCCGCCGTGGTTGCTCGCACCGGAGATTTTGCAGAGCCGATCGATCGACAGAGCCATCTCGCCCTCGATCAAGATACGGATGACGCCGTACGCCGCGCGGCGGAGCGCAAAGGGATCTCGCGAACCTGTCGGCATCATACCGGCGGCGAAGAAGCCACCGAGCGTATCGAGCTTGTCGGCGATCGCGACGATTCTGCCGGCGAGGTCGCGGGGAATCTCGTCGTCCGCGCCGGCGGGCAGGTAGTGATCGTAGACGGCGTGGGCTACTTCACGCGGCTCGCCTTGATGCGCCGCATAAAGCCCACCGATTACGCCTTGCAGCTCGGGGAACTCGCCGACCATCTCGGTCGTGAGATCACACTTCGCCAGTTCGGCCGCGCGCCGTGCATGTCCGGCGGTTTCATCGCCCGCGCTCAGATCAGCGGCGATCGCGTCAACGATCGTCGTGGTCCGTTTGCTCTTGGCGAGATAGGTCCCAAGCTTGGCATGGAATACGACGCCATCGAGATCCGGCATGCGATCGGCGAGGGATTGTTTCTGGTCCACTTCCCAGAAAAAACGTCCGTCATTGAAGCGAGCGCGCAGGACTCGCTCATGGCCGCGCCGGATTTCTCCATCCGGGTCACCATCGAGATTGGCCACGGCGATGAATTGCGGTTGAAGCTTGCCGGCGACGTCTTCAATCGCAAAGTAGCGCTGGTGGTGCAGCATCACCGTCTCAAGCACTTCTTCGGGCAAGTCGAGAAATTCCTTCTCAAACGTACCGAGGACCGGCGTTGGATATTCCGTCAAATAGCCGAGCGTCTTGAGCAGTTTGTCGTTCTTGCGAAGCCGCAAGCCGTCGGGCACGAGATCATTTGCAAGCTTCTCGATTCTCTCCCGCCGCGTTTTTGCTGAAAGCAAGACGTAATTCTCAGCGAGTTGATCCTGGTAGTCCGCGAAGCCGGTGACGTCGATCCCCGTGGTCCCAAGACGGCGATGGCCTTGGGTTTTCGCGCCCGATTTCACACCGGCGATCTCAAACGGTACGACGGCGCCATCCAGCAGTGCGACCAGCCAGCGAATCGGACGAATAAAGCGCGGACCGGACTTCGCCGTCCAATACATCGTCTTCGGGAAGTGAACCTTGAGGATCACATCCGGGAGCGCCTCGCCGAGAATTTCAACGGCTTCTCGCCCTTTGACGCTGCGCTTCACGAACAGCCGGCCATCGTCACCGATCTCAATACTCTCTAAAGCCACACCCGCCCGCTTGGCGAAACCCTCGCCGGCTTTCGTCGGCTTGCCGTCTTGGTCGAACGCGACTTTTTGGGGCGGTCCGGTAAGGATCTCGTCTTTGTCGATTTGCCGCTCGGTGAGGCCTTCGGCGGCGAGCACCAGGCGGCGCGGCGTCGCGTGTGTGATGCAAGTGACTCCCTCGGCCAGATTGGCTTCTTTGAGTGCGTCGAGGAAGTTGCGCTCAAGATGTTCGCACGCCGGCTCAATCATCCAGTCCGGAATTTCTTCGGTACCAATCTCCAGCAGGAACTCAGCCATTAGCCGATCACCTCCTGCTGGTTCATCCAGGCCGCCGCCAAACTGACGGCGAGCTTGCGCACGCGTTGAATCATCGCTGCTCGCTCGGCGACGCTGATCGCGCCTCGGGCGTCAAGCGTATTGAATAGATGTGAACACTTGAGCACTTGATCGTAGGCAGGAAGCAGCGGGAACCGGGACTTTTCGGCGGTGTCGTCTTCCCCAAGACCGCCATACTCGGCGACGAGTCGCTGACTTTCCGCTTCGTGCGTGTCGAACGCTTTGCGGGTTGCGTCGACATCCGCTTTTTCAAAGTTGTAGACCGAGTATTGCTGCTCATCGAGAAAGCGGACATCGCGGTAGGTCGAAGTGTCGCTCCACTGGATGTCGTAGACGCTGTCGACGTTCTGCAGAAACGCCGTCAAGCGCTCGAGTCCGTAGGTCAGTTCGGCGGGCACGAGTTCCAGGTCGATGCCGCCGCACTGCTGGAAGTAGGTGAACTGCGAGATCTCAAGTCCATCGAGCATCACCTGCCAACCGATGCCCCAGGCACCGAGAGTGGGCGCCTCCCAGTTGTCTTCTTCGAGCTTAAAATCATGGCGCCGCAGGTCGATGCCGATCGCCTCCAAGCTGCGCATGTAGAGTTCGATGATGTCGTCAGGCGAGGGCTTGAGAATCACCTGGAGCTGCATGTGTTTGTACAGCCGATTGGGGTTCTCGCCATAGCGGCCGTCCGCCGGACGCCGGCTCGGCTGCACGTAGGCCGTACGGTACGGTTTCGGCCCAAGCACCCGCAGAAAGGTTTCGGGGCACATGGTTCCCGCCCCGACTTCCACGTCTAACGGCTCTTGAATTACCGCGCCTTGCTCGGCCCAGAAAGACTTCAGCGTGAGGATGATGTCCTGATAGTTCGGCATAATCGAACGGGAACCGCGAAAACGCGAGACGGCGACCGGGGCCCCGGCACCGCGAGGACGTACTCTTTCTTTATAACTGACTGAGCACTGCCGCTGTTTTGAGACGTTGCTCGAAATGGAACTCCAGGCGCTGAATGAGAAACCGGAGCAGGTCGTCGTGAGCCTCGCTTGGGTCGCTGGTGTCACGCAGATCGGGAAGCGAACGGCGCAGCATCTGTGCGGCGAGTTGACGCGATGGCGCGCTGAGAGCCCATGAATCTCCGTTGCGAAAATCGGCCGCGTAGAGACCGTCCTGCGTGCGGTCGAAGTATGTCTTTTCTTCGGGGCCCAACTCGACGCCGCTCTGGATGCAGACGTTGAGAGGCGGCAGCCAACCACCCAGGCGGACCGACCATAGCGCGAAGTAGATGAGTGTGCGCCGGAGCCAACCCGGTATCTCGGAGAACCGAGCGCCGGGGGCACTGTCGGCGGGGGTTGTAGATGGTTCGGACGCTGGGTCATCGGCGACCGCTGCGCCCGCGACCGCGAGGGCGGGGGTCTTGACGGCTGACAACTCACCTTGCATCCCGGTTCGGATCTCATCGAGCACCAGCAAGAGCAGACGGAAATAGGCATCGTTGGGCTCGTGCTCGGGCAGGAGTTTTTCGCTGACTTCCGCCAGGAAATCGAGCGCGACGCTCACGGTGTAGTCCGCTTTCAGAAAAAGCGGCGGGCTCTCCAGATCGCAACGATCCAGACGCGCGAGGTCCTGGTTCTCACGCATGAAGTAGTGCAACTGCACGTGCGAGAGGCGTTCGAGCCCCGACCCCCAGCGGCTTTTTGGACGCCGCGCCGCCCGGGCGATACCGCGCAACTTCCCCTGGTCACGGCTGACGAAGCTGACGATCAGGTCGGCTTCGCGATAGGGGTACGTCCGTAGAATCAGGGATTCGCTTTCGTGCGAAGGCATAGGCGGGCGGCTACGCCGGAGTCAATTCAACCAGGATAACAATGCAGTCGATGCCGCGAGCGTTCCGTAGTTATTATCGGCACCGCCGGCGGATAGGTTGTGAAAGCGGTTGTTTTGCCATCAATGTGGGAGTACAATCTCGTCAGGCTAGGAGTCCATGATTGGGCAAACCATCTCGCATGACGGCAGGAGCGAGAAGTTCGGTTAAGGCGGTGCGGCGTGATCTACCCTGGTCGAAGGTCTTATGCCAGTCAAGTACCGACTTCTCGCGACGCTTCTCTGGACAAGTTACGCTCTCTTGGCGGGCATGGGGACCATAGCGTGGGCCCAACAAACAAAAACCGCTAAGAAAGGGAAGTCTCCGCCAACGCCGGTCGTCACGGCGGCCGTGCAAAGTCACCGCCTTAGCAGTTCCATTCGATTACCGGGCTCTGTTGAGACGATCCGCAAAACGCAGGTTGCTTCTCCGATCGCCGGCCTCGTCACCGAGGTGCTCGTCCGAGACGGCGACCGCATTGAGAAGGGCCAGGTGCTCGCCCGGCTTTCCACCGATGCCCTTGAGGCCCGTCACGACACCCTTGAAGCCCAACTGCTAGAGTCCCGAGCTCGTCTGCGCGCAGCCGAGTCCAAGGTCACACGCGCCGAAGAGCTATTCGCCGCCAACGTCATCGCCGCCGAGCAGCTTGATGACTCTCGCTTCGAGGTGGACGCCCTCAACGCAAGGTGGGCGTCATTGACGCCGAACTCGACCTCAGCATCAGACAGAGCGTGATCAAGGCGCCGTTCGGCGGGGGTGTCAACGCCAAGCTCACCGAGGTAGGCCAATGGGTTCGCCTGGGCGACCCGTTGGTCGAGATTATCGCCACCGATGAACTCGAGATTAACGTCGATGTGCCCGAGGTGCATTTTTCGAAAATCCGGCTGAATCAAACCGCTGAAATACGTTTCGAAGCGCTGCCGGGAGTGAAACTGCACGGGACGGTCCATGCGCTTTCTTCGTCGGCTGACCCGGAGGACCGAACGTTTCCGGTCAAGGTGTCTGTAGCGGCACGAAATGGTCAAGTGCGGCCCGGGATGGTCGCCGAGGTGACGTTCGCGCCCTCCCGTCCGCGCGATGTCTTGATTGCTCCCAAAGACGCCTTGGTCGAGCGAGATACAGGCTGGACCGTATTCGTGTCCGGAGCCGGCGGCACGGTGAAACAAACGCCGGTGCGCCTCGGCGAGTCCGTCGACGCCTGGACCGAAGTATCCGGCGAGGTTTCCGCCGGCGACCAGGTTGTGATCTTGGGCAACGAGCGCCTACGTGACGGGCAGAGCGTCGATCCGCAATTCAGGGAACTGCCGAAGCCATGAAACTGATCGACAACGCGATCAAGTATCGAGTCAGCACGGCCGTCGGCGTCCTGCTCGTCGCCCTTTTCGGTGGCATCTCACTTTCCCGTATTCCCGTCCAGTTGATTCCCACGGTCGAGAAGCCGGCGATTCGTGTGCAAACACAGTGGCCCGGCGCGCTACCCGCCGAGGTTGAGAGACAGATCGTACAGGAGCAGGAAGAACAGCTCAAGAGTCTGGAGGGTTTGGAGGATATCCAGAGCACGAGCAACTACGGCAGGGCGCAAGTCAACTTGACGTTTCAGATCGGTACGAATGTGGACCGTGCCTTGCTCGACGTCTCGAACCGGCTGCAGCAGGTGCCGCGCTATCCGCAGGACTCCCTGAAGCCTCGCATTCGGGCCACCAGTACGGAGGACGCCGCGATCGGTTGGTTCGCCCTCTACTATTCCGACCCCGACAGCGAGAACGAGCCCATCGCGTACAAACGCGACTTCATGGAAGATGTAATCGCTCCCGCGCTGGAACGCGTGCCGGGCGTATCGGCGACGAATCAATTCGCGGGCGTGCGCCACGAGATGCACTTCTACGCGGACCCAGTGAGGCTAGCGACTCGGAAGCTCACCATTGCACAGGTTGCCGCCGCGCTGGGCGGTGAGAATGCCAGCGTCAGCGGCGGCGATTTCGATGAGGGTAAAGCCAATTACTCCGTTCGAACCGTCGGCGAATACAGCTCTCCCGAAGATGTTGAAGGGGTTGTTATCGCCTATCGCAACGGCGTGCCGATCCTAGCCAGGGACATCGGATACGCCCGCCTGGGATTCGAGAAGAAACATAACGTCGCCTTCATTGAAGGGCGCGAAGTCGTGATGCTCAACGTTGCAAAGGCTCCCGGTGCCAATCTGCTGGAGGTCATGGCGGGCGTAAAGGAAGCGGTCAAGCAGATTAACGAACAGGTGGCCAATCCCAGGGGTATGCAGTTCGCGCAGTTGACGGACTCGACCGAATACATTGACGGCGCGATCGAGTTGCTAACCAGTGCGGTCTACGTCGGAGCCGGACTAGCTGTCGTTGTGCTTCTTCTGTTCTTGCGCAGCTTCACCTCGACGCTGGTTATTGCTATCGCGATGCCGATCAGTGTCATTGGCACGTTCATTGTGATGGATCTGTCCGGTCGATCGTTCAACGTCATCAGCTTGGCCGGCGTGGCTTTCGCCGTCGGTATGGTTGTCGATAACTCGATCGTCGCTTTGGAGGACATTTTTCGCCATCACCAAATGGGCAAATCGGCAGTGCGTGCGGCATCGGACGGCGCTCAAGAAGTGTGGGGGGCGATTCTCGCAAGCACGTTGACGACCGTTGCCGTGTTCTTGCCCGTGCTCTTCATCGAGGAAGAGGCCGGCCAACTGTTTCGCGATATCGCCATCGCCATTAGCGCGTCGGTAACACTGAGCATGATCGTGGCCATCACGGTTATCCCGTCGCTGTCGTCCAAGATCCTGGGCCGAAGGTCGGTCAAGTCGTCGGATCGAAAAGGAGGGGTGGAGGCGTCGTGGTTCGCGGGCAAAGTGACGCAGGGAATCGCTCGATTCGTGTGCTGGATCTGTGGCGGCACGATCCGGCGTCTTGTGGTTGTCAGCGTGCTTACGGCGGCCGCGGTCTTTGGTTCTCTCCAGCTCATTCCACAGGTCGAGTACCTGCCGGCGGGAAATTCGAATTTCGTCTTGGGAAACATCTCGCTGCCCTCCAACTACAGCCGCCCAACGATGGAATCTCTCGCCGGGTATTTCGATGCCGAGTTGGCTCCGCTGAAAGACTGTAGCGCGCAAGATCTGGACTGTCCCGGCGGCGGGTATTCACGCTATTTCTTCGTCACGTTTGGTACCGGTGCGTTCTTCGGCGTGCAGGCGAATGACCCTCTGCGCGTTCTGGAGCTTGTACCGGTTCTGCGTGGAGCGACGGCCAACATGCCGGGCGCGATCGGCGGCTTTCGCCAGGGCAGCCTATTCCAGAGCGGGCCGAGCGGCGGCGCGATCGACCTCGATATCGTCGGCCCTGACTTCGACCGATTACAGGAGCTTAGCGGGATCGTACTGGCCAAGCTTCAGGAAGAGGTCCCTGCGGCGTAGGCGCGGCCGGTCGGCAGCATCGATCGCGGTAAGCCCGAGGTACAGGTCCACCCCCACCGGCGCCGCGCTTCGCAACTGGGCGTCAACGCACGGGATCTGGGTGTAACCGTTAACGCGCTCGTCGATGGCGCGAAGGTGTCGGACTACCAGTGGCTCGGCAAGCGCATCGACCTGAAGCTCATCGCCGATGAAGGTTGGAAGCATCGTAGACAGCCGGCGCGCGAAGGAAGAAGGGGATGTTCAGCGGTCTCACCGACGGGGATTTCCTACAGTTATAACATTGGCACATGTTGCTTCTTCCTTTGCCGCGGCGTGCTCGTTGTGCGGTGAAGTACAGTCAACTCGACCCGGGATGATCTCGATCGTAGATCTGCTCAGCAAGAAGACCGCGTTCTGGCGCCTCAGGTTCGCCGGCGCAATCGTGGCCCTGGCTGTCGCGCCGGGGCTCCTGTTTGCCGCAACGGTTCGGGTTGACAACCCGGTAGGCAGCGTTACCTTCACGGTGACAGCAACGGGCAAGCTCGACATGAAGCCGTCCAGTCCGGAGCGGGCGGTTCGCCAGAGCGACTTGAAGATCGGCCGGCAAGGGAGCGTGCTTGTGGTCGAGTGCACCCCGAACGACGGCGCTCGCATTGATCTTGCCGTCACGTTGCCCTACGGCTTTCTCGTACAAGCCCGCACGACCGCTGGGACGATCAAGCTTGACGGAATTGTGCCACGCGCCGATCTCCTCACTGAATCCGGCGACATCGAGTTGCGATCGGACTGGGATGTGATGCGGCTTCAAGTCTCGGCGGATCGTGCGCCGCGCGAGTTCGTCTCGGCGCCGGATCTCAAGCTGCACGAGAATCCGAAAGCCCCGGAGGACGAGCCCGCATGGATGGCGACCGACAAGTCGTCGGATTCTCAAGTCTTTTACGGGCGGATTTTCGTCAAGGCTACGGAGCCCGGGCGCGTAGTCGTTGAAGAGGTTCCCTTCCCGGCGGAGGCTCCTTTCCGCGTGCACTGGCAAGCGGAGGCGGTCGTCGCAGATCTCTTGTCTGCCCCAAAGCAGCGTCGATCCCCGCCCCGCGTGAAGGAGCAACCCGAGAGGTCGGAGATTGCGTCGGCTCTCACGGTTGGGGATGACGAAATTCTGTTTCGGTCCGACGTTCGAATAGTGAATCTGCCGGTTTCGGTGTTCGACGCCACGGGGCGGCCGTTGGCCGAACTAAAGGGCGAGGACTTCGAGATTCTCGAAGACGGTGTCCCGCAGGAAGTGGCCTTCCTTGATGCCGGCGAGGCTCCTTTCAATTTGGCGCTTCTGCTCGACCTAAGCGGCAGCACCAGAGAAAACCGCACGGCGATGAAGCAGGCGGCGCAGGGGTTCATTGATGCGGCCGGCCCGGACGATCGTGTCGCGGCCTACGCTCTAGCACGGGAGATGCTGCACGTCGTTTCCCCGCTCACCGCTGACCGCGAAATGCTCGCGAAGCAGATCGGCGCGCTGCCGGAGGTTTCCGGCGGTACCCCTCTCTACGACGTGATTGCGCTCGCCTATGACCGAGAACTTCGTAGTCGCGAGAATCAGCGCAACGCTTTGATCGTGATCAGCGACGGAGTCGACAACAGCATCTACGGCCGGCTGACTCCGTCGAAGCTTTCGTTCGACCGCCTGGAGCGTGTGGCGCAAGAGATGAACGCCCTGATCTACCCCATTCTGCTCGATGCCACGCCAGGTGAGCCGAAACAGCCGGGTTGGGCAAGGCGTGCGGGTAAGCGAATGGAACGGCTCGCGGCGGTGACAGGAGGACGGCTGTTCCCGGCCGCCTCGCTCGAAGACCTCGCGCCGGTGTACGAGGAGGTCGCGGCGGAACTAAGAAGTGTTTACGGGATCGCCTACTATCCGAAGAATCAGGATTTCGACGGCGCGTGGCGGGATGTCACTGTCCGAGCGAAACACCCTGGTGCGCGGGTTCGCTTCCGCGATGGCTACTACGCACGATAGAGTGCCGACGATGGTCGGTAGTTTCCGTCCGCACTCTATGTCTTGCGGGCGGGGAGGCCGCAACCTATACTGAAGAAACGCTACACCCCCCGCTGGGAGGTAGTGTAATGGTAACACGGCAGATTCTGGTTCTGTTTATCGGGGTTCAAATCCCTGCCTCCCAGCCAATCCACCTTGCCCCACCCGGGGTTTTGTAAACCCCAAAAACCTGTTAGGTCGTCCTGAGGCCTTCGGTTCGCGGTCCTCCTCGCACCGTCGCTACATACTGCCAGTTTCAATCGGGTCGGACTATGAGATGCAATGCCTACGCTGCTTGCCGGCTCATGGGCTCCTCATGCCCAATCTGTACTACTTCCTCTAGCACACCGCCAAACGGTCTCTCAGCGAATGAGATGGCACCGGAGTCGACGTAGTTCCTCCAGGTCCGTTGACCGCCCATCGTCAAATAGGGGTCTCGTGTATTCGTCGTATCTATCAGCGGCGCTGTTGCGAACTAGGTTCGCCCACCCGACGGATTCCCGGTGAACGCCCCATTACGAGCTCGGGTGGGTGGGCGGTATTCTGCGGGTGTCGTGTCCGCCGTCTACGATCAGTACCGAGAGTTCCGCTATTTTCCGGGCCTTGACGGGGTCCGTGCGCTTGCCGTCTTGGCTGTCATCACCGTGCATGTTGGTGACAACAGCGTGTATGGGGCTTGGGCATGGCTAGGCGGTGAGAGCGGCGTTGCGCTGTTCTTTGTCCTGTCGGGTTTCCTGATCACCACCCTGGCGCTTAGGGAAGAATCGGAACGCGGGAGCCTGTCTCTCAAAGCGTTCTACATTCGGCGAACGCTGAGGATTTTTCCCGCCTACTACTACGTTTTGGGACTTTCGGTTCTTCTGTGCGCAACGGTCGGCGGTGGACTCTGGTCCGACATGAAAGAGGCGCTTCCGTACTACCTTCTCTACCTAGGGGAATACGCTCCCGGGGCCCATTTCTATCACTCCTGGTCATTGGGAATAGAAGAGAAGTTCTATCTAGTCTGGCCGCCGGTGTGCTTCATACTCCTGCGGGGCCAGAAGGGCCTGAGGTTTGCCGCGGCAGGTTTGTTGTCGCTCGCGCCGGTTGTGATTCCGATCAGTTGGGGCGGGTACCCGAGGATCATGGCGGGCTGCGTGTTGGCTTTGGCGCTCCATGAACCGGCAGTGTACCGGATGCTCCGCCGGGCGTTGGTGGGATGGCTGGCCCCGGCACTGTTGGTAGGTGGCCACGCTCTCGCCTATGCGGGCGAGATTCGCCCGGGCTGGCAGCAGCCGGTATATACACTCACGATCCTCTACTTTTTCGCGGTCTTATTGGTCAGACGTCCGGTGTGGATGCGATTGCTGGAATGGGCGCCGCTTCGCTACATCGGTCGGCGGTCTTACGGGATCTATCTGGTTCAGCTACTCGCGATCCCGATCGGCACGTTTCTTCCGCTGGGTAGCGGGTTGTGGTGGATCGAGACCGCGAATGTGATCTCGAGTACGCTGGTCGCGATCGTGGCCGCCGAGATTTTGTATCGGGTAATCGAGAAGGTTCCTCAGCAGTGGGGACAGAAGACGTCCCGGCGGGTCTTGGAGCGTATTTCCCTGGCGCCACAGACGGAACGCGCGTAGCGAAAGTGGGTTCGTCGAGTTGTCGTAGCAGGACGGTTAGCGGATCGATCGTGCCGTGAAGAGGCGTTGAGAAACAAAGTTTCCGAGCAGGAACGCTATCCCACATTTCTGCCGCACCCCTACGGATCGGTGATACAATTCTAGGCACGCAACATCTTCCGGACGGAGATTCCCGCCGACGTCCGTTTCACTTTAGAGGTCCCCATGACCCTTTCCGTCGGCGCATTTGTTCGGATTTTCCTTCTTGGCGCGGTTACTATCCCCGCGCTACTCGCTAACTCCGCTGTAGACCGCTGTTTGAGAGCCGCCGAGGTGCTCGACAAGGTCATGAGTACGCCTGAAAAGGCGATTCCGCAGGAGTTGATGAGCCGCAGCCAGTGCATTGCGATCATCCCCGGCGCGAAGAAGGCCGGGTTCGTTATCGGCGCGCGCTACGGCAAGGGCCTGATGTCATGCCGGACGAAAGACAATTTTGGCTGGACCGCGCCCTCGGCCATCAAGCTTGAGGGCGGCAGCTTCGGCCTACAGATCGGCGGAAGCTCGACGGACTTCGTACTGTTGATTCTCAACAAGCGCGGCGCCGAGAAGCTGATGCAGAGCAAGTTCACACTGGGTGCCGACGCGGCGGTGGCGGGCGGACCGCTCGGGCGGTCAGCGCAGGCGCAGACCGACGCGCAGTTGCATGCCGAAATCCTGTCGTACTCGCGGGCCCGGGGTGTGTTCGCGGGCGTTTCTCTGGAAGGCGCAACACTTCGGCCTGGGCACAAGGCCAACGAGAAGATCTACGGCAGGCGGGTCGAGCCCAAGCAGGTACTAGCCGCGCAGGTCCCCGCTCCGTCGACAGTGCAACCGCTGATCGACACACTCAACAAGTATTCAGGTTCGAAGCATCACTAAAGGAAGCCTCATGCTCATCCAATCATTCGTACGAACGAAGTTCTCTGTTGTCGCGGCCTGCCTGGCCTTGCTTGTGATCACACCGGCCGCCGACGCCAAGTCCGGACCGGAGAAACGGCTGGACGCCGCGACGTCGATTCTGGAGGAAAGCCTCAATGGAGCGGACCGTGGAATCCCTTCCAGCTTGTTGGACCGCGCGCATTGCGTCGGCGTGTTCCCCTCGGTAGTCAAGGGGGCCTTGCTGATCGGCGGACGCTACGGCAAAGGTGTTGTGACGTGCCGCGTGAAGGATTCGTCCTGGAGCGCCCCTGTCAATTTCAAGATCGAGGGCGGCAATGTCGGTCTTCAGGTCGGCGGTAGCGCGACGGACATTGTGCTGGTCTTCCTCGGCAAGAACGGCGTCAAGAGGCTGATGCGGACGGGCTTCACCATCGGAGTCGACGGTGCCGCGGCGGCGGGTCCGGTCGGCCGCACCGCATCGGGTCAAGTCGATGCGCTATTCGGGGCCGAGATTGCGACGTATTCGCGGTCGCGCGGCTTGTTCGTAGGCGTTTCGCTCGATGGCGCGACACTACGTCCGGCTCATGATGCGAACAAGAAACTGTATGCCGGGTGGGGGCCGTACCCCAAGAGAATCCTTCAGGGTGAGATTCCGCCAACCCTGCCTGCCCTGCCGTTCCTAGACGTACTCCGCAAATATTCCCCTGAGCGCCGGGTAGGTGACTGAGAGAAGTTTGACGACGTGCCTCCTCGTGCGTGAGCATGAGGTCGATGAGTCAACCTAGCCAACCGAACCAGCCGCAACAAGCGACGATCAAACTAACGCAGACAGAGGACTACCGCGAGCACTACGCGAACAGCGTGCAGATTCGCGTGAACCTTTGGGACTTCTTCGTTCAGTTCGGGAAGCTGCACCAGCAGAAGCCGACCGAGGTCGAGATCAAGAACTTCCAAGGCGTCTATCTGAGCCCACAGCAGGCCAAGGCATTGCTGATCGCGCTGCGGCAGAACATCTCGCAGTATGAGAGTGCGTTTGGGGAGATCAAGATCGACCCCAGCAAGGCGATCGGCACGGCAGCCGTGCAGTAGCGTCGAGCTAGGCCGGGGCCGGGGTGCTCGGTTCCAACGATCGCCGAACGGCGTCGAGTACGCCGTTGAGGAACGGGCCGGAGTTCTCGGAGAAGCGGCGACCGATTTCGAGCGCTTCGTCGATGACGACCGGGCCGAGAGACGGTTCGCACATCATTTCGTAAATCGCTAATCGTAGAATGCTGCGATCGATGGCCGGCATGCGGTCGAGCCGCCAGTTCTGAGCATGCGCTTTGATGAGTTCGTCGATGCTTTCGATACGCTTGACGACGCCTTTGAGTAGACTATTCGCGAATGGATCGGGCTCGGTGGGCACGCCGGGTTCGTCACCGGAAAGGCCACCCCAGAAAGCCGAAATGATCGTGTCGGTCGGGGCCCTACTCTGGTCCCACTGATAGATCATCTGAAGGGCCCGTTCGCGCGACCTGTGGCGAGAGGGCATGCTTAGCCTTCGCTCTCAGCGCTTTTGCGGAGATCTTTGAGTAAAGTAGCCATCTCGATCGCCGTCATGGCAGCGTCGAAACCCTTATTGCCGCCTTTGGCGCCGGCGCGGTCGATCGCTTGCTCCAGCGTGTTGCAGGTGAGAATGCCGTAGATCGTCGGGACACCGGTTTCGAGCGAGGCCGAAGCGACACCTTTCGCGCTCTCAGCCGCCACGTAGTCGAAGTGGGGCGTGTCGCCGCGAATCACGGCACCGAGGCAGATGATCGCATCGTAGCTGCCGTTCTCGCCCAATTCGTTCGCGACAACGGGGATTTCCATCGAGCCGGGCACCTTGACTACGTCGATGGAATCACTCGACGCGCCCATGCGTTCGAGGGCATCGACGGCGCCGCCCAGCAGGCGGTCGGTGATGAAGCTATTGAAGCGGCTGACGATGATGGCGAAGCGTAGACCGCCGGCCGTGAGGTCGCCCTCGATGAGTTGGTATTTGTCGGCGTCTTTGCGCATGCGTTATCGACCTTGAAACTTCGCTTTGCGTTTCTCGAGAAAGGCGGTGGTGCCTTCTCGAATATCTTCTGTCGCGCAACTCAGGCCGAATTGCGCAGCCTCCCAGCGGAGGGCTTCATTGAGAGGCATGTCAAGACCTCGGTTGACGGCGTCGAGGCAAAGCTCAACCGCTACCGGCCCGTTCTCCATTATTTTAGCGGCTATCGCGTGGGCCTCGGCGAGTAGTTGCTCTTGGGGTACTACGCGGTTGACAAGACCGATGCGGTGAGCTTCGTCGGCGGTGATGGGCTCGCCGGTGAGAATGATCTCAAGCGCGCGGCCTTTTCCGACCAGGCGAGGCAGCCGCTGCGTTCCACCATAGCCGGGGACAATGCCGAGTTTGACCTCCGGTTGGCCCAGTTTCGCGTTGGGGGATGCGACGCGGATATGGCAAGCCATCGCCAACTCAAGGCCGCCGCCCAGGGCCCAACCGTTGATCGCGGCAATGACGGGTTTGGGGAGATTCTCGATCTGCGAGAAGACTTGCTGGCCGCGCAGTCCCCAGGCACGGCCTTCGAGCGCGGTGAGCTTGGTGAGGTGGTTGATGTCCGCGCCAGCTACGAAAGCCTTCTCGCCCGCGCCGGTCACGACGACGGCCTTCACCGCGGAATCAGCCGCAATGTCAGCGGAGCATTGGGCGAGAGCTTCGATGGTGTCGCCGTCGAGGGGATTCAGTTTATCCGGACGATTGACGGTGACTTGCGCGATCCCATCGCTGACTTCGTACAGCAGGTTCGTGTAGGCCATGATGCTCCCTTTCGGTCGCGGGGCGTTCTGGGTGAAATGTGAAAGCGGAGGAGCGATGTTACTCACTCCTCCGGTATTCGCTTAAGCGCTATCGTCGCCCGCGGCTACTCTTTGTAGGCAACGCAATCGATTTCGACTTTGAGACCGTGGGCCGGAAGCGCCGCGCTTACAGTCGTCCGAGCGGGCTTGGCGGCGCCGAAATACCCTTCGTAGACCTTGTTCATTTCGGCAAAGTCGCGAATGTCGGCCAGGAAGACGGAGCACTTGATGACGTCGCTGATGTCCGCGCCCGAGGCTTTCAGGATCGACGCGACGTTCTTGATCGTCTGATGCGTTTCTTCGGTCACTGTGCCGGGCGCGAGCTTCTTCGTTTCGGGGTTGATCGACGCTTGTCCGGAAACGTAGATAAAGTTGCCTGCCTTGACGGCGTGCGAGTAGGGACCACCGGGGTTCGGGCCATTCGGGTCCATGATTCTTTCGATCATTGGGATTACCTCTCTAGGAGAAAGTTCTGACTCAGGTTCAGAGAAAACTTGTTATTGCAGCTTGCCGCGGCCTTCGACCTTCCAGACATGCTCGACGGTCTCGCCGCGAATGCCGTAAACGTATTCGTGCATGTTGACGGCGACGCAAACGTGATTGGGGATGATGCGCAGGCGGTCGCCGATGCGGGGCGTTGCCGGCGCATCGCGGATCTCCAGATAGCCGTGTTCCTCGTTCATCTTGTAGAAACGGCTTTCGGGCGCCTCGGTAACGCGGCCGAAACTCGGATCGCTGCCACGCGCCGGATCGGACGTGAAGGTCTTCGACCCACCGTCGATGACCGCGAAACCGGGACGCGCGGTTGAGACGACGGTCGTCATGATGGTGGCGGCGCAATCGTCCCACGTGGCAGACTCCATACCGACCTGCATCACGTCGTTGAATACGTAGGTGCCGGGGCGGATCTCGGTCAAGCCCTCGATCTGGTGCGAATGAAACAGCATCGGGGTAGAGCCACCGCTGATGATCTTTATCTCAATGCCGGCCCGATCGAAGTCTTCGCGGATCTGCTTGACGTGCGCACTAACGCCGGCGAGCTTCTCCTCCCAGTCGGGAAGAAGTTTGTTGACGTGGCCGTAGTAGAACTCGACGCCGTCGAAACGCAGGTTCGGAAGCTCGGAGACGGCGCGGCCGAGATTGACCAGGTCCTCACCCGGTTCGACACCCACGCGGTTCATGCCGAGGTCGGCTTCGACCAAGACACCGATTTCGAGGTTCGCGGCCTTCGCGGCGTCGGACAAACCCTGCGCGACGATGATGTCGTCAAGCCCGACGATGACGCGCGTGTGGCGGGCGACTTCCATGAGGCGCTTGAGTTTCGACTCGCCCACGATGGGGAAGGCAACCAACAGCTCGGGCATCTGAGCCTTGAGCATGACTTCCGCTTCTCCAACTTTGGCGACGGTTAGCCCGATGGCGCCGAGGTCGAGCTGCATCTTGCCGACAATCGGGTTCTTGTGGGTCTTGGTATGCGGCCGAAGATTTAGCTTGTGCTGGGAGGCGTAGTCGGCCGCGCGGCGAAGATTGTTCTCCATCCGATCGAGGTCGATCAAGAGCGCGGGGGTTTCTAATTCAGAAATATGTTGAGGCATGGTGGTTGGCGCGACGCCATCGGTCAGCTTAGCGAACGAACGTGGGGACTGGCAAAGACGTCCACGGCACGTTTACCTGGAGAAACTCAAAAAACGTTGAAGCAGAAGACGGCGTTCGAGCCGCTCGGGGTCAGGCAATACTCGCCGCTCTCGAGACTCTCGTCGACGCGAACCCTCGAGAGATTCTCCGCCACCGGAAAAACATCGAGCCGGATGAGACGGGCGAGAACCTTCCTTTTCTTTTGGAAGAGCAGTTCGCGCTGACCGCCCTTAGGGGTGAACTGGACGAGAGTGAGATCGGTCGGGCTGATCGTTTCCGAAAGGAAGAGGAACTCGGGACTTGCCAACGGTGTCGTTACAGGGGAGCCTGCGCCTGGGACCGTGTAGTACTTCTCGTTCTTCCGCGTGACCTCGGTGGCTTGGGACTGCTCGGTCTCGACGATGCGCGACGCATGGATGATGTAGGGAACGTCGGGTTTGTCGGGGTTCGGTAGGCCGAGCTTGTTCTCCTGAGCCGGGCCGACGGCAGCGAACAACAGGAGTGAGACGATTGCGAAGAGATAGTGTTGCGGCATGGCGGTTGCTCCGAGCTGCCTGGAGCGATCTCTTCTTGATTCTACAAGCGACGGGCGTTGTCATCCAAGCGCGGGTGCAATGAGCCGGGGAGTATACTGCCAGCGATGAGATGTTTACGGCTGTTGTCGGTGTTGATGGTTGGCTCGATGTCGTTGCTTTGCGGCGCGGAGGTTCGTGATGTTTCGCTCGACGAGTCGAGTTCGTGGACACGGCATTTGATCCCGTTGCCGCAAGAGCTTGCGATTGAACGAAAGGTTGTGCTGCGGCCCGCTGAGGTGGGGATTCGCTTGGCTGCGAATTCGGGTGACCTTGGGGAGAACGCCGCGGCGGAACTGAAGAAACTCTTCGTTACGAAGTCGGGCGTAGAACCAGCCGGCTCCGAATTCGAAATCCTTATCGGTCCGGCAGACTCCGGCGAGATTGCGCGCCACCTATCCGCCGCGGAGAAGCAGCGCCTTCGCGCCGCGCCCAACAGCGACCAAGCGTACTTAATTAAGCCGGCTGGGAAGGATCGCCTCGTGCTGGCAGCGGCCGGACAGCGCGGCCTCTACTATGCCGCCCGGACGCTCCATCAGCTTGTGGAGCCGAATCTATCGCGCGAAGAAGTTTCGATCCCTCTCGCGAACGTTGTTGACTGGCCGGACCTGGAAGAACGTGGCGTTTGGAACTTCCCGAAGCCCGAGGAATGGGTGCCGTGGATGGCGTCGCTCAAGCTCAACTTCGGCAAGATGGCCGAAACGAAGATCAATCCGATCGAACGCGGCAAGACAGGCAGCGTCGTTCTCAACATGGACCTCTATGAGTCCGCTCGGCGGATGGGTTTCGAGTATCAGCCCTTCCTGATGCATCTCAATTTCCTCCACATGTATGGGCTCTACAAGGCCTATCCGGAACTGGCGGGACGGGGCGACAGCGCATTGACCGGTCGCTACTTTGCTCACAAGAAGGGCAACCAGCACCGAGCCCCGAATGCCGCCGATCCGGTATTTCGCAAGTTGCTCGCCGAGTGGCTGGCGGACTTCGCCCGGCAAGGTATCACCGAAGTGAGCGTCTGGCTGAGCGAACGCCCAGGCGGCGATGAGGGTCTGGAAACGACCGAGATCGGGCAGGGCGTCATGGAGACGCGCGCGCTGCTCGCCGCCTTCAACGAAGTCAAGAAGGTGTACCCGGACTTCCGCATCCGTGTCTTCCTGTCGACTGTGCCGACCGGACGCTACTACCGCGTGCTCGCCGAAATGCCCGAAGGCATGAAGATCGAGCGGGCCTGCGCCACGAAGATCGAGCGTGTCGTGCGTTTGCCGCGTGATCTGTTCCGCAATCCCATGCTCGACGCCTACGCCGATGAAGGCCGCTGGATCGCCAGCTACGATGTACCGATCACCGCAAACGCTCGCGTCGATACGCCAGAGTTCATGGTGCCGGAAAGCTCAGCACACCGCGTACGGGACTACGTCCGCCAACTCATCGAACGCAAGTTTCGTGGCGGCTACGGCATGATGGCTTGGGCGGACAACGGCAAAGCGACCTGCGGGTTCAATGTCCATGCCTTAGCGGAGTATGGCTGGAACATCGACGGCCGCAGTGAGAAGGAGTTCGCCACCGCCTGGGCGACACGCGAGGGTTACCGCGAGCCCGAGAAGGTCGGCGAATGGGCTGAGCTGATGGGGCCGATCGAGTTCGATGTCTATGACTCGGATTTTCCGATCGCTTACTCGTGGGGCAAATTCATCAAGATGGTCGAAGAGCGCCGCCGCCCGTATCTCGGCGAAGGTGTCTTCCGTTACTACACGAGTGCCGAGGACTTCGACCGCAAGATCGCCGAAACGGACCGCGCTCTGAAGATCGCCGAGACCTTCGACAACAAATATCTGGCGAACGAAACGCGCGTTGTTCGGTCTTATGTTCGGCTTGCCAAAGGCCTCTACGAAGTAGCCGAGCTAGTGGCAACCAACGAGTTTCGTGATCTCGAAAGCCAGCAACGACTAAGACAGGCTCTGGATTCTCTAGACGGTGCTCGCGACGAGAACATCACGGCGATCAAGGGATGGCGAAGCGCGCTCGGTCCGGAACCCTGGCATCGCCGAGTACACGATGCGATCAAGGGAACCGAAGACACCGTCGACGCCGTTAGGGAGTTCGTTTCGGGCCGCTATTTCTACTAGAGTCGCCTCATCCGAGGCCGAACCCTTGCGGGACAAACGTCTCGTAGTGCATAGTGAATAAGTGACCGGGGCGGCGCGACAAGCCTTCGGTTGCGAACGTCTATGCTAGACGACCCAGGTAGTAGAAACACCAGCGTAGCGGCACTCGGCGGACCGCAAGGTCGGCGTGTGTCATTTCTTGGCGGAATCCACGATGGCTACCGTACCTATCGCCGTGGACCATGTCCTGTATCTCACCGAGATGACAGGGATGAGCGTCATTGCGCCCAATGGTCTCCGACTCGGACGCGTTCGCGAGCTGGCGCTTAAGCCGAGCGAACATCCCCGACGGGTTTCCCACTTCCTGATAGGCCGGCGCACCCGGTTCATGGTGCGCTACGACCAGGTCGAATCCATCTCGCTCGAAGGCATCCGACTTTCAGATGACCAGTTCGTCCCGTACTATCCCGACGAGAACCTGTTGTTGCTCGAGAAGGATCTGCTCGACCAGCAGATCGTCGATGTGAATGGCCGCAAGGTCGTCCGAGTGAATGACCTCGCGCTGAGGGTCGTACATGCTCCCACGCGCGATGAACTCTGGGTAGCCGAAGTCGGCGTCGGCATGCAAGGGGCGTTCCGGCGGCTTGCGGAAGGATTACTTCCTAACAAGCTGATTCGCCGGGTACAGGAACGCATCAAGCCGAACTCGATTCCCTGGCAGTACTGCAACATCGTTGAGCCTGACCCACAACGCCGTTTACGGCTGCGGATCTCGCACGACCGGCTGGGAGAGATGCACCCCGCCGACCTCGCCGACATTGTGGAGGATCTACCGCCCGCCGAGCGGGGAGCCTTGTTCGAAACGCTCGGTGATGAAGTGGCCGCCCAGACGTTGGGCGAAGTTGATTCGAAGATTCAGGTCAGCATTCTTAAGGCTCTCGACAAAGAGCGCGCAGCCGACATTGTGGAAGAAATGGAGCCGGACCAAGCGGCCGACGTTCTCGACCAACTCGAAGAGGAGAAGAGTCGCGAGATCCTGCAAGACATGGAGCAGGTTCCGAAGGCCGAGGTCGAGGAACTTCTCGAATACGAGAGCGACACCGCCGGCGGCATGATGAATACGCAGTACGTCGACGTCAATGAGGACGGCTTGGTCCGTGACGCCCTCGAGGCTCTGCGCGGCAACGAAGATCTGCTCAAGATGCTCACGCACATCTTCCTCATCGATCGCAAGCAGCGGCTGACGGGCGCCATCGCTGTCGGGGTACTTTTCCTAGCTCCAGAAGATGCGCCTCTGCGGAAACTGGCGTTCAAGGAAACCCTGAAAATTCTCGTTGATGACGACCGTGAAGACGTGGTCGAACTCTTTGACAAATACAATCTCTACGCTCTGCCCGTTGTGGATGAGGAAGGCGAGTTGTGCGGCGTGATCACGGCCGATGACGTGATCAGCGTACTCACCCCCGACGACTAAGCAAACTCCTTTGACGGAGTCTACTTATGTTTAAGAGCCTACGTGCACGCCTATTGATCTTCCTGGCCGTACTGGGGCCGGGATTCATCACCGCTGTCGTCGACAACGACGCCGGCGGCATCTTCACCTATTCCGAAGCGGGCGCGCGATTCGGCTACAACCCGTTGTGGACGATGATCCCGGTGACGGTGGTCCTGATCGTCACGCAGGTGATGTGTTCGCGCATGGGCGCGGTGACCGGCAAGGGCTTGTCGGATCTGATCCGCGAAGAGTTCGGCCTACGCATGACGTTCTTCGTCATGGCCGCTCTACTCGTCGTCAACATGACGAACGTCACCGCGAACTTCGCGGGCATCGCCAGTTCGGTCGAGATGTTCGGCGTGAGCCGCTACATCTCGGTTCCGCTGGGCGCGCTGGTCGTTTGGCTGCTCGTCGTCAAAGGCACATACCGGAGCGTCGAAAAGATCTTTCTCGTCGCCAGTGTTTTCTATGTGGCGTATGTGATCTCGGCGATCATGGTCAAACCGGATTGGGGCGAGGCCGTCAAGAGTAGTGTGATCCCGGTTGTCTACTTTGACGGACCTTACTTGGCAATTTTGATCGGTTTGGTGGGCACTTCCGTCGCACCGTGGATGCAGTTCTATCTACAGGCAGCCGTCGTCGAAAAAGGCGTCGATGTCAAGCAGTTCGCCGAATCACGCGCGGAGGTCATCGTCGGCTGTGTCGCGATGGCGTTCATCAAGTTTTTCATCATTGTGTGCGCGGCGGGAGCGATCTGGTCAGTGCAGCCGCGCGAGATTCATGACGCCGCCGAAGCGGCCATGGCCTTGCAGCCAATCGGCCCCTACGCTCATATCCTGTTCAGCGCGGGACTGTTCAATGCCTCGCTGCTCGCCGCCAGTATCCTGCCGCTGTCGACGGCCTACTCGGTCTGCGAAGGATTGGGTTTCGAGTCCGGAGTGAACCACCGCTTTGAGGATGCGAAGGTTTTCTACGGGCTGTATACGCTGCTGATTGTCGTGGGCGGTGGACTAGTCCTGTTGCCGGACTTTCCCCTGGTGCGGATGATCCTTCTATCGCAGGTCCTCAACGGCGTCCTACTGCCGATCATCCTGATCTTGATTCTGCGCCTCGTAAACCGCCGCGACTTGATGGGCGAGTATGTCAATTCGAAGTTCGACAACCTCATGGCCTACGGAACGGTCGTGGTAATGATTGGATTGTCGCTAACGCTGGTCGCACTCACCTTGTGGACGAGCAAAGCCGTCTGAGCCCGCCGGGTGAATCCCAGCCCCCCTTGCCCCATTCATTGTGGGATATCCAGACAGTTATCTCGTCGAAGGGTTCTATGTCGTTTGCTGTCTGCGAGTTAGATCCTTAGTCCTGCTCGCGGTCGCGGAATTCTTCGTGCCAGTTCAGGACAACGCGGATCACAGGGTCGGGAGCTTTGCCTTCCACTGGCTCCACGAGGACAAACCGCTCCCCGTCGGGTGTGACGTCGTAAGTCAATACGTGGTTCGCAGCAAGGACAAGGCCTTTCGACGAGAACAGCTTCTGGGGCAAACCCAGGCTGAGGGTTGGATCGGTGCTGACACGCGCGGCCATGAGGGAATCACCTTCGACGTAGAATAGCTCCTTGCCGTCCTTGCTCCAGCGCGGCTGGCCCCCTCCATTCACCGATACCCGCTGCTGGTTCCCGCACTCGGGAAACGTGCAAACGAAAACTTCGTCCTGTCCCGTCCGGTTCGTACGGTAGGCCACAAATCGGCCGTCGGGAGAGAACTTCGCCGTGCTTTCTTTGGCGGAAGTCTGAGGAAACGGCACCTCCTCGTACTTGCCGTCCTCCTTTCGTTCTAGGTACCACAGGTCCTCCCCTGTGCCGTCCGCTGTCAATCGGAAGAACAGCAGGGTCCTTTCGTCCGGCGACCAATCGCTCAAGTACTGAGAGAATGCTGGGTTCTCTACTGTTTCGGCCGGCTCGCCGCTACCGTCACTGCTCTTGATGTAGATGGTGCGGTCTCCCTTCAGCCCCGAAGAGAACGCGATTCGGTCTCCCGACGGCGACCACGTAGGGAAAATATCCACGGCCTCGTGTGTCGTGAAGTTTGTCTTCACCGGCCGGTCTACTTCGTGGATCCAGATATCCAGGTTGCCGTTCTCGATACCCGTCACCGCGACCTTGCGCCCGTCGGGTGATAGGTTTGGATAGCGGATATTGTCCTGCGGCTCACCGATCGTCCCCGAGAGATTTCCCTCCCGGTCGCGCCAGAGCAAACGCTTGAGTCCGGTTGCGGGCGGCCCTTCCAAATAAACCATCGTTCCATCCAGGGATACGCTGGGGCCTCTGCCGTTCTCGCTGATGCGAAACGGGTCGCCGGTCGCCTTCATCGTGTCAACCGAGAACGGCACGGCCCAGATGCCCGCTGGGTCGAAGCTCTGGTAAATCACATGGCCGCTGGGAGAGTAAACCGGCCCCGCTCCCGCCGTCAGGATCTCGCGCTGCCCGGAGGTACGGTCGAGTGCAATGATTTGAAGTCTGACACCGGTAAATGCCTTTGCCTCGACGTAGAGCAGTTTCTGCGTACCCTCGTCAACGGAAAAGAACGCCGACATGACAGCAAAAGAGCCTTCCTGCTCAGCTTCGAGCCACAACTCGGCCTGTCCTCCGCGCGAGGGCACTTTGTAAAGCTTGCCCGCTGAGGCAAAGATGACCGACTCGCCGTCAGGCGCCCAAGGGGAGTCAGGGAAGTAAGGGGCCCCGAGGCCAGCGCTAGCCTCCACCAGGGTCACCACGGGGCCGCCGGAAACCGCCACTCTCTTGAGTGCACCTTGAGACTGGAAGCTGACGGATTGGCTGTCGGGCGACCAGAACGCCATGCTGCCGCTGAGATCTGTCGGACCCACGACCACCCGCGGTTGGCTCTGATCGAGGTCCTGCACCCATAGGATGCGCTCACTCCCGGACCCTGAAGAATAGGCGACATGGCGGCCGTTGGGCGAGATGGAGGGCCCGCTCGGGATTCCTTCGGTCGGCAACGTGAAGCGCCGCAGGGGAGCTTCCGTGACGGGGTCCGGCGAGAACCACGCGAAGAAGGCGACGACCAGAGCGAGGAGCACAGCCAGCGCAACAGCCCCCAGGAGCACGGTTTGCTTGCGCCGGTATTGCCGCTCAATCTGTTCCGCTGAACGAGGCGGGGCGCCCCCCGTCTGACTCGCAGCCTGTGTCTTCAGGGTGGTGGAAGAGCCCGATGCCAGCTTCTTCTGCAATCCACGCAAGTCAACCAGGAGGTCTTCAGCATGTTGGTAGCGTTCGTCGCGGTCCTTCGCCAGGGCTTTTCCGATGATCCATTCCAGTTCCATCGGTAGACCTGCTCGCAAAGCCGTAACAGGTTCCGGCTCCTCGCTGCCGATCTTGTACAGAACAGCCTCTTGACGCTCTGCCTCGAATGGCAGCCGACCCGTCACCATCTCGTACAGCACGACTCCCAATGACCACAGATCCGTGCGGCGATCTGTCTTGTCCCCCACCGCTTGCTCTGGAGACATGTAGGAGGGAGTTCCGAGAACCGTGGTCGTCTCGGTGAGCTTGGAGCGATCGGCAAGCTGCGCCAGGCCGAAGTCCATGATCTTCACTTGGCCCGACGGAGTGACCATGAGGTTGGCGCTCTTGATATCGCGGTGGACGATGTCCATCTCGTGGGCGGCTTGAAGACCTTGGGCGGTCTGGACGGCGATGTCGAGTGCCTGGACGAGCTTGAGGGGGCGTTCGGCGATCTTATCCTTCAGCGTTTGGCCTTCGAGGTAGGCCATGGCGAGGAACGTTTGTCCCTCGGCCTCATCGATTTCGTACACCGAGCAGATGTTGGAGTGATCGAGACGTGCGGCGGCCTTGGCTTCCCGGACGAAGCGAGCTTTGTGTTCGGGGTCTTCGACGGCGTGCGCGGCCAGGAACTTCAGCGCAACAGGTCGTTCGAGCTTCGTGTCTTCAGCCTTGTAGACGACACCCATCCCGCCTTCACCGAGCTTGGCGGTGATCTTGTAGTGGCTAATGGTGGAGCCGATCACGGCGGTCCAATTCTACCCTTTTGCGGATAGGCAATGACAACAACAGTCCGTCCATCAGACAGATTTTCCCTTCGTAAAGGGTGTCGACCCACAGTGGTTCGGGACTGCCTCAGTGATGTTCCGGGCGCTCCAGCTCAGGTAAACATGTGCGATCCGGATTTACCAATATCTTTCGGTGTGGTGCCTCAACCCTATTTCAGCTACCGGATCGCAGGCCACACTATGGCCGACGCAGAAAGCCTCGGCCAGATTGAACGGCACGCACACCGGTGGCTGCGGCAAGTCCGGTCGTCCTGTGAATCTTTGATAGCGCGTGCGCACCCTGCGGCGCTAGTCGGGCAAGCCGAAGACGAAGAAACCAACGTTGCCGGCGATGGCGACGTATTGCTTGCCTCCGACGACGTAGCTCATCGGAGAAGCGCGCCAGGGCTGGTTGAGATCGACGTGCCACAGCTTCTCGCCGGTCGTAGCGTCGAGCGCGATGAAGCCACCGCCATCCTCGCCGGCAAAGACTAAGCCACCGGCCGTCGTCATCACGCCGGACCAATTCCGCTGTGTGCCGCGCAGACGAAAATCCCAGGCCTTCTCACCGGTCTCGATGTTGAAGGCGCGCACGAAGCGGGCACTTTCGCCGACGCCGCGGGCCGTGCCGCCGAAGTAGCGCCGTCCGAGTTCGAACTCCTGATCGACCGCTTTGTAGTTGGCGCAGGTCTCGTGGACCATCGCGTAGAACAGCTTGGTGTTCGGGTTGTAGGCGCTGGACTGCCAGTTCGACCCTCCGCCGGCCCCGGGGCACACGATCGAGCCTTCGGGCGTCGCTTCCTCTCCCTCGGCCATGATCGGGCGGCCGTCGTCGTGGAAACCGGCGTTCCAGTTGACCCTGTCGTAGGTCTTCTCGGCAAGCAGCACTTCACCATCGGTGCGGTCGAGTACGTAGAAAAACCCATTCCGGCTCGATTGCAGCATGAGCTTGCGAGGGCGACCGCGAAACTCGGCGTCGACGAGGACAGTCGGCTGCTGCGCGTCCCAGTCGTGCGTGTCGTGTGGCGTGAACTGGTAGTACCAGACCATCTCGCCGGTCTTGGGCCGTAGCGCGAGTACACTGTTCGTGTAAAGGTTGTCGCCGAGGCGCTCCGCTCCGTTGAAGTCGGGGCAGGGGTTGCCGACGGTCCAATAAAGTAGGTCGAGCTCGGCATCGTAGGCCCCGGTAAGCCAGGTAGCGCCGCAACCATGTTCGAGTGCGTTGCCGGTCCAGGTGGAGGCCTCGGGGTCATCGCGGGTGGGGATCGTCCAGATGCGCCACGCTCGCTCGCCGGTCTCGGCATGGTAGGCGTCGAGAAATCCACGGATGCCTTCTTCGCCCCCGCTGATGCCCGAGATCACCAGATCGCCGACAACAAACGGCGCGGCGGTTCCGGCGTACTGTTCGCGGTAGTCGGCCTGCTCGACGTCCCAGAGCTTCTCGCCGGTCCAGCGGTCGAGTGCGAGCAGATGCGCATGGTCGGTCACCATATATACGCGGGAATCGTCGACCGCGACCCCACGGTTGGCGCTGGCGCCGGCTTCGCTGATGAGGCCGGTGCTGCGATCTTGACCGTAGTGCCAGAGCTGCCGGCCCGTCGTGGCATCGAGGGCCCACGCTTCGTTCCATCCGGTGACGTACATCACTCCGTCGACAACGACGGGGGTTGCTTCCAGGCGAGGCACATTCGGCACTGGGAATATCCAGCGCAAACTCAGAGCACCGATGTTGTCGCGATTGATCTGATCTGCGTCGAGGTAGCGATTCGCCGAATCGTTGTGGTAGCTGGGCCAATCCTTCTTGGGCAGGATGGACACTTCCGCAAAAGTCTCGGTATTGCCTTCTCGCAATAGCCGGTGGACCTTGCCGTCCGCCGTGCGCAAGTGAATGTCAAAGGTGGACTCGGCTAAGCGTAGCCCCTCGATCTGTCCACCATTGCTGAGTTGCACTGTGACGGAAGGAGGTCCGCTTCTCCGCCCGGCCGGAGGCTTCATCGTTCGCAAGAAAGCGATCAGGGTCTTGAGCTCCGCCTCGGGCATGGGCTGAGCCGGCATGCCGCGTTCGGTGCCTTTGAGAATGACCGTGGCGAGACGCTCGTCGGTAGCCGCTGCCATAGGGCCGAGAATACTCGGCCCGCGTTCGGTGCCGCTGCCGTCGCCGGAATGGCAGACCGAGCAACGGGTAGCAAACGCCGTTTCGCCGGAAACGGCGGTGGTAGACTGCGCGGCGCTCACGGCCGCGAATAGGAAGGGGATCAGCGCAATTCGTCGAAGCATGATTTGCTGGTGAAACCTTCCTCCAGCTTACGCGATCCAGATAGGAACCCGATATTCCACTACCAATCTGCGATCTTCTTGCGGCTTGTCGCCGCACGGGTCTGTCATTCGTGTTGTCAACATCGTTCTTCCACCCAGTTTCTGCGCTCCACGAAGGTTGGCGGCTCATAGCGAAACCCTTTCGCGAGACGGCGAGCTTCTCGACGGCCTGTCCAGAGCACAACAGGGCCGCCGAGGTGGGCGAAGAGGCGGGTGAGCCAACCGAACTCACGCTGTAGATCGTGACGCAAACGACGGATGTTGTCGCCGATCC
>Ga0302123_10000091_pt1 | contig 65267 bp, 56 predicted proteins | sample CB21_321_MG_FD_203109 | JGI IMG/M metagenome (GOLD analysis project Ga0302123, IMG submission 203109) | Marine microbial communities from Western Arctic Ocean, Canada - CB21_32.1 | ecosystem: Environmental > Aquatic > Marine > Oceanic | place: Canada: Western Arctic Ocean | collected 2017-09-28 | reverse complement strand
AAGGTGCTCATCCACCCGCTGGCTGACCACCGCCGATTGCTGCATATCGAGAAGCTCGGTGAGGTCATCGAGGCCCATCCTAACTTCCTCATGGTTATCTCCTACAATCCTGGCTACCAGAACGCCCTCAAGGATCTGAAGCACAGCACCCGGCAGCGCTTCGTGGCCATCGAGTTCGCCTTCCCCCCGCGTGATCTGGAAGGCCCGATCATCGAGCACGAGAGTGGCTGCAACCACGAGACGGCGCAGCAGCTCGCCCTGCTTGGCGAAAAGATCAGGAATCTGATTGGTCAGGGTCTGCAGGAAGGCGCGAGCACCCGCCTGCTCATCTACGCGGGTAAGCTCATGGAGCGTGGCATCGCTCCCCGGCGCGCATGCGAAGTTGCCATCGTATGGGGACTGACGGACGACCACGAGATTCAGAGGAGCGTGATGGAAGTCGTAACTTCGATTTTCGCGTAGGCGAGGAGCAGCGAGCCGCTTGCAAGCACAACAGGACACTAATCCCCGAGCGCTCATCGAAGCACTTCGTGTCGAGCTGGCAGGCCGCACGCCGGTGGCTGAGGCCGCCGACGGCGCGAAGCCAGCTGGCGTGCTCATCCCCCTGCATTTCCACGATGGCGCTTGGCACGTGATCCTTAACGTCAGATCCCAACACGTCAGCCAGCACCAGGGAGAGATCGCCTTTCCCGGTGGCAGGCTCGAGCCGGAAGACGCAGACATGACTGCCTGCGCGCTGCGCGAAACCTGGGAGGAGATGGGTATCAGACCCGAGGACGTGGACGTCCTTGGGCCCATGGACGCCACGCTCACCCGCACCAATTTCCTGGTGTGGCCGACCGTAGGTGTGGTACCCCACCCCTACGAATTCCGGACCGACGCCCGCGAGGTCGCTGGCGTCCTTGAGGTACCGCTGCATACGATGCTGAACGGCGATGCGGTGCTGCACGAGGCCCGCCTCCAACCCGACGGCACGGTCCGCCGACGAAAAGCGTACGGGCACGATGGGCATCTGGTATTCGGGGCTACCGCCTGGATACTCGGCGACTTGTTAGAGTTGATCAACAAGATAGGGATGGCCACTGGGGAGCAATCCCTGGCCACCGGCCAACGGATCGAGCCAACGGACTGAGGAGGTCACACCGTGACCAGCACACCAGACCACAGCCACGTGATCGTCGAGCTGGAGAAACACCCAGCCGCACTCCTGGCTGCTTATGAAGAAGCCAAAGAACGCGTCGTCACTGCCGTCGGGCCCGCCTCAGCCCTCAAGTGGGCCGAAGAGGGAGTCCAGCTAGCGAATCTCGGCGCCCGCGCTTGGGAGGCCGCCACCGAGTACTACAAGGCCTCGCCCCAAGTCGTGGAGATTATCGGCTTCCCGCAGTTCGAGCGCTGGCTCGAAAGCGGTACTGAACTCGTCGACGAGTCTCCCGTGGTCGCCGCCGCCTACTTCCGGGCCAGCCCCGAGGTGCTCCCGACCCTAGCCCCACGACACATTGCTGGTTGGGCAACCCTAGGCCGCAGCCTGTCCAAGGGCACATGGAAATCGTCCAGCCTCGCTGCCCGTTTCTTCGACGTCAGCAACGACCTCGTGCAGAACGTGACGTTCCACGAGCTCCAGTTGTTCGTATCGCTCGTTCAAACGTTGTCAAATCGCTCCTATGACCTCGCCTCCGAGGCCTTAGTGCTAGGCCAGCGCGTGCTCCCCGCAGTCGGAGAACGCGAAGAGCTGATCTCGCTAGCGACCGTTCTTTCCGAAACGAGTTGGCGCGAAGTCCGTGGTTCCTTCGAAGCCGCATCCCGTGTCAGCCTCAGTGTTGACCGAAAGCTGCGTCGGCGCTACTTCTCGCTGACTGAGCGTCTCGCCCGCGCAGGCATGGCCAACGTCTCTGCGTTCATGCTGGAGTCAGCCCAATCGCTGGCGCGCCTTCCGCAAGAAGAGCAGATGGTCGTGCTTGAGCGCGCAGAAGACCTGGCCGACACCTCGTCCGAGGCCGTGGGCGCGTTCCTCAAGACGGCGCCCACAGTGCTTGAGCGCATCAACATCTCTCAATTGGACGACTGGTACCAGCGCGGAGTCGAGTTCCTCAAAGAGAACCCCGACGGAGGAGTCGCGTACTTCAAGCTTGAATCCCAGCGCGCCGAGCAATTACTCGAAGCGTTGTCCTCCAGCATCGAGCTTGACCGCGTCCGTGGTCTCCTCGGCATGTATGCAAATGCTCTCGCTGGCACCGAGGTGCAACTCCAGTCCGTCGGCGAACTGGCGCATAAGAACATCGGCTGGGTCTCCATGGAACTCGCCACCACCGATGGTAAAAACGTGTTTCTGCCCGAGATGGTTGACCAGGGCGAGACCAAGCAGGAGAACTTCGCCTGGCTCAAGGTGGTCACCACTCACCAGGTCGGCCACATCGAGTTCGACAGCTTCGGTTTCAATTTCGACGGCGAGGCCTCACGCTTCGAGAACCTGCGACGCAAGGTAGCCGACGGCATCGGTGCGCAACCCAGCACCACTGACGTCTCGTCCTTCTTTGACATGTTCCCCATGCGCGCCCTCGCTGCTGACGTCTTCTCAGTCGTCGAGGATGCGCGCGTCGACGCCAATCTCATCGAGCGCTACAAGGGGCTGAAAGAGCACTACTACAAGGTCCAGGACGAGACGCTCCAAACTCGCACGCCCATCCACGAGATGCCCGCACAGCAGGCGATGGTGGAGTTGCTTATCAGGCTCAGCCTGCACCAGTCCGAAAACGCCCCGGTACCCACCCAGTACGTTCAGCAGGCGCAAGAGATAGCTGCCCTCCTGAGACAGGTGCAGGACCCCAACGCCACCGTCGAAGACACGGCGGAAGCCACCCTGCGCATCTACCACTTGATCTCCCAGGTACCAAACGACGAGGTCTCACCAGACGACTGGGAGGAAACCGACCTCTCCGAGACGGAATTCTCAGAGCCCGACGTCCAAAACATCGTCGACAACCTCCAGCAGCAGATGGAGGAAGGCGAGGAGGGCCAGGGCGGTGAGGAATACGAGTCCCCCGAGGACGTTGAGTACCGGGGCGACTTCAAACCTGAAATGGTTCAACTGCTCGCCAAGATGAAGGGCCAGCAGAGCGGATCAGAGGACAAATCTGATGAGACGGCTGAGGGCCTGACCCAAGAAGAGATTGAGCAGATGCTGCGCGATTCTTCTGAGGTCGACTTCGGCGACGACGCCGAGGTGCAACAGGTCGCGTCCAATATGATGAAGGAAGCGGGCGCGGACGCGCCGGACAATCCATCTGGCCAGGGCTACAACTCAATCCCCCACCAGGACGAAGAAGGCGGCCCGCTGGAGCCCTCCGAGCCCCGCAGCTTCGTGTACGATGAGTGGGACTTCCGAGCCAACGACTACCGGCCACGCTGGTGCGTGGTGCAAGAGCGCACGGCGGTTGCCGGTGAAACGACCTTCTTCCAGGAAACGCTGCAACAATACTCTGGGCTCATGGATCAGATCCGGCGCCAGTTCGAGTCAATCCGTCCTGAGACCTACCGCAAACACAAACGCCTACCCGATGGCGAAGATTTCGATTTCGACGCCGCACTCGAAGCGCTGATTGACCTCCGTAGCAACATCTCACCCGACGACCGCATCTACTGGCGCCGCAACAAGGACGAGCGCGACGTGGCTGTGGCATTCCTACTGGACATGAGCGCCTCCACAGCTGAAGCCGTCGAGGAAGGCTCCCGCGACGGCGAATGGAACACCCCCGGCGATCCCGTCGCCTACACCGCGTGGCTCCGCGCTCGCCGTGGCGAGACGACACGCCGCCCCTACAAGCGCATCATCGACGTTGAGAAGGAATCGATGGTCTTGCTCATGACCGCGCTGGAAGCCATCGGCGACCGCTACGGCGTCTACGGCTTCTCTGGGTTCGGTCGCGAAAACGTAGAGTTCTACGTGATTAAGGATATTGAGGAGCCTTTCACCGACAAGTCGAAACGCCGCCTGGACAAGGTCGCGCCGCTCCACGCCACCCGCATGGGCCCCGCTATCCGTCACGCGGCCTTCAAGCTATCCCAGACCGACGCCAAGACGAAGTTTCTGTTCGTCGTCTCCGACGGCCGCCCACAAGATCGCGGCTACAGCCGCGAGGGAGTGGAGAAGGAGTACGCGGTACAGGACACGCGCATGGCGCTCATGGAGGCCCGCCAGTCCAACATCACACCGTTCTGTCTAACGGTCGACCGCAACGGGCACGACTATCTGCGCACGATGGCTGGAGATCTCGGCTACGAGGTACTCCCCGACATCATGGAGCTCCCGCGCCGCCTACCCCAGCTCTACAAGAAGATCACTCTCTAACAAACTCGGTTCTCACTCGACCATCTATCGCACGGCCCGAGTAAAAGAGGGACCATCGCTGCTGTGCGGTGGTCCCTCTTTCTTTTACAACGTCTCGATAGCGGCCCACGTCGCCCTAACCCGCAAACGTAACCCGCACCCCGTCGCCAGAATCCAAGTACCTCTCGAACGCCCAGGTCGCCAGGAAGAGGTCATGGACGTACATCGGTGTGAGCTCATAGACCACCACGTCCTCAGGGCGTTCGCGAGGCAGGGCTCCCTTCGCCAGAACCGCGCCCAACTCCGTCACGTCGGCTCGCGTGAACGCGCCACTGCGGATGCGTGGGGTGTACGGCAGGCGGGGCGACGGATCGTCCACCAGCGCTTGCCAGCTGCCCACCACGACGCGCGAGCGCTCGACGAAGTCTTGCGTGGTCTGGTTGCCCGCCGTCGATATTACCAACGCTCCGGGTTTCACCCACCCAGCCTCCAGAAGCGGCTCACGAACGTCATAGTGGCCAGGCGCCAGCAGATCGACGACGTCCATATCGCGGACCGCCTCTTCGGGCGAGCCCACAGGCACAACCTCGATCCCCAGCGCCGCCGTCATCTCAGCCGCGAATGCCTCGCGGTGCGCGGCCGTAGGGCTGAACACACGTATCACCTCCAGCGACCGCAACACATGCTTGAGCATGCGCACCTGCGTTGGTGCCTGCCATCCTGAGCCGATGAGCCCCAACGTTCGCGCTCCCTCAGGCCCTAGGTGCTTCGCCGCAAGCCCCGCGATCGCGGCCACACGCACCGAATTCAGCACGCCCCAATCCATCATCGCAAGCGGTCGCCGAGTTTCACCATCGAACAACATGTAGATACGCGTATCCGGTGGATTGCCGAAGACCCGCATTCCCGTCGCGAGTCCATCGCCCGCCGCAACGCTCACCCGGAACGAGTTCGTACCCGCATCGACCGCAACGTCATCAGCGAGCGCAAACTGCCGCGCCCCATCGTGATAGGCGGTCAGCGTCGCGCGCTCCACCGCGTCCAGCGGCCCATCGAAGCCGCCTAGGCTCTCCCGCAGCGTTCGCAGGTCGGCATCCGTGAGGATCAACGTGGGCTCAGCCGGCGTCGCCATGTCTACTTGCGCGGCTCCATGTACTCGGTATGGTCTGACACTTGCTCTCCCACCACGTACAACATGAAATGCGCGCCCGTATCCCCTAAGAATTTAATATTCTTGCGGAGGTTTTTGACAAGCGCCTCGAAGTCGGGGTTCGAACGCAGGTAGCCCTGAGAGCCACCGTGCTGATCTTCGAGCTCCAGCATCCGGCGTGCGTTGGCGATGATGGCATCGACCTTACGCCGGTTGCGGATGATCCGCGTGTCCGTCGCCATGGCGTCCACTTCGCCGGGTGGCAGATCAACCAACGTCTTGGGGTCGCAATCGCGGGGCACCTCTCGGGTACCTGCCCACTTCGACTCGACCACGCGCCACGAGATTCCGTTCTGGAAAATGGCCTTGCTCATCACATCCCGATAATCACCGAGCGTCGTCGGTGTGATCTGCTCCGATGGGTTCAAACCTGCCATGGATACCCTCCTGCGCTGACTCTGAACACTCAGATGCGACTGACCCGCTGCTGGTGCGCTACTTGATCGCCTGAGCCAACTGGAGCAGGGCCGCCGTCACCGCGCGATTGCGCACCAACGCCCGGCGCGACGGAAAGCGGTACTGCTGGACATCCACCCCATCTGGGTGTGCGACGCCGATGAAGACGGTACCCGCCTTGAGTACACTGCCATCCGGGGCCGTGTCATCGTCGGCGCTAGCGATCCCGGTAACGCTGACCCCGCAGTCAGCGCCGTAGGTCCTGCACGCGGCGCTAGCCATAGCTGCGGCGGTCTCTTCGCTATAAACGCCGAATTCCTCGATGACCTCGGCCGGAACGCCGGCGGCGATCTTGGACTCGGCTGTATAGGTGATACCGCCACCCACGAAGTAGTCAGACGAGCCGTTGATGTCCGTTATCGCAGAGCCCAACATGCCGCCTGTGCACGATTCCATGATCGCTAACTTGTAGTTGCGAGCTTTCAGGAGTTCAGCCACACGCACCGGAGGTTCTTGTTCGTCAGTACCCCAGATGTAGTCACCCAGCGCATCTCGGATCTTCTGTTCGGCTGATATCAACGTCGTGAGCGCCTCCGACTCCGTGGGCGCCTTCACGATCGCTCGCACGTAGATACCATTGGGCTTGGCGTACACACCAAGCTCCACCCCCTCCATGTCGTAGACCTCGCCGACCATCTCGTCGGCCGCGGCTTCGGACAGGCCGATCGTCTTGAACGTACGGGACATGATGGCCTGGCCGGGGATGCGCTCCTTCAGCCGAGGCGCCATCTCCGTGGTCCACATGTTCATCATCTCGCGGGGCGGTCCCGGCATCGTCGCCAGGATCTTTCCGTCTCGCTCGATCCACCAACTAGGAGCGGTACCCAGGGGATTCGGTACCGTGATTGCGGACGGGATCATCCCCGCCTGCCGAAGGTTCTGTTGAGGCATCGGACTCATGCCCCGACGGGCGAAGCTCTCTTCCAGCCACGCCGCCAGGTGGGCGTCAGTCGTGATCTCCTCGCCGAACATCTTGGCGATGGCGTCACGCGTCAAATCGTCCAGCGTTGGCCCGAGCCCGCCGATGGTCAGCACCACGTCCGAGCGGCGCCACGCCCGGTCGACGATGTCCGTCAACCGCATCAGGTCATCACCAACGAGCGTGACCCACTGAGGTTCCAGGCCGATCTCAGGGAAGCGCGACCCGATCCAGGACGAGTTCGTGTCCTGCGTCTCCCCCATCAGTAGTTCCGTCCCAACCGCGATGATCTCAGCCTTCAACCCAGTCACCTTTCCCTTCGTATCGTGTACGGGAACCGTGTTCACGGTTCTAGCGCCGGTGAGCACGCGCGATTGTAGCATCGGCCCCACTCGCAACCGCCTCTGCGCGTTGCCCTCTAGCTTGCCGCGATGCTACCCTTTTTAACGCTTCGCAGGTCTGGCCTGGCACATCGGGGCGGACTCTCCCTTTACTCTGATCTCCCATACTGAGCACCTCCCTGCCAATGACCACACTGCGCGGCGACGACAATCTCATACAGCTTGCCTCGGAGCATTCGGCTGACACGCCCGTGCTGATTATTGACACAGCCTCGCTCAAACACACCGCTGCCACCTTCGCCTCGTACGCGCCAGCCATCGCCACATACTACGCGGTCAAGGCCAACACCGACCCAGAGGTACTACGTGTCCTCGCCGACGAGGGGATCGGCTTCGAGGTCGCATCCGAGGCCGAGCTCGCGACCCTGCTCTCCCTCGGCGTCGCCAGCGAACGGATCATCACGAGCAATCCCATCAAGGCGCCTGCGTTCATCGACGCGATGCACGCGCTCGGTGTCGACCGTTTTGTGGCGGACTCCACGGACGAGATTGACAAGTTGGCGACGCGCGCGCCTGGCTGCAAGGTCCTTCTTCGCTTGGCAGTCGATAACACCGGCAGCACCTGGCCTCTCGACGAAAAGTTTGCGGCAACGGCCTCCGAAACGATCGAGCTAACGCTCCACGCGATCGAGGCCGGCCTCCAGCCGGTGGGTCTCACATTCCACGTAGGCTCGCAATGCACCAACTTTTACGCCTGGGCGACTGCGTTACGCGACACCAAGACTGTGTGGGACGAGGTCAAGAAGCATGGCGTCCACTTCGACACGCTAAACGTCGGCGGAGGATTCCCGGCCGCGCACGCCGACGTGCGCCCCGACCCAGCACAATCGCTAGATTCGATCGTGGTGTCGCTTGTCGATTTCCCCGACGCAACGACCATCGAGATCGAGCCCGGCCGTGGGCTCGTCGGCGACGCCGGAGTGCTCGTCTCGCGCGTCGTCGGAAAAGCGAACCGCTCGGGCACGCGATGGTTGTACCTGGACGTGGGAGTGTTCAACGGCCTCATGGAAGCCGTGGGCGGTATCGAGTACCAGTACACCAGCTTGGATCGCGAAGGCCCGGAATACGCGTGGACCGTCGCGGGCCCCTCGTGCGACAGCATGGACATTGTGGCGACAGAGGTCCGGCTACCAGACCTTGCAGTCGACGATCGAGTCGCCATCTCACCCGCGGGCGCATACACTGCCGTCTACGCGTCGTCGTTCAACGGCCTCGCGCAACCGCGCATCCTTTGCGTCTAGGCCGCGAGTGATGGCCGACCTCTGGGAATCCGATCCCTTTTCACCCATCGAGTACCACTACAAAGATCTGATGCTCCTCCACGAAGAGCAGTCCGAATACCAGGCCATCCAGATCTACGAACACCCCTTCTTCGGGCGCATGCTCGTGCTAGACGGCGTCGTCCAGCTCACCCAGCGGGACGAGCATTTCTACCATGAGATGATCGTCCACCCATCCATGCACGCCCACCCCGCACCCAAGCAAGTGCTTGTCATCGGTGGTGGCGACGGCGGCTCGATCCGCGAGGTCTTGCGGCACCCCACCGTTGAATCTTCAGTGCTCGTGGACATCGACGGTCGAGTGACGGAAGTCGTCGCTGAATGGATCCCCACCGTGGCGGGCGCGCTAGCGAATTCACCCGTCGAGCGCCACGCTCTAGGCGGTGCGGCGTTCCTCGAATCCGACCAACGCCAGTTCGACGTCATCATCATCGACTCCACCGACCCCGTCGGCCCAGCGACCGAACTGTTCGAGAGCACCTTCTACGCACAAGCGTTCGAGCGGCTCAGCGACGACGGCATCATCGTCACGCAATCCGAGTCGCTGCACTTCCACGCCGATTTCGTGCGCACCGTGCAGCAGAAAATGGCCGCAAGCTTCCCCATCGTGGACTGCTACACCCAGGCAATCTCAACGTACGCCGGCAACTGGTGGACCTTCTCGATTGCCTCGAAATCCCCCGACGTCAGGAATGGAGCACGCAGCCCCATCGACGGCCCGCGCTACTACGACGCGGAGGTACATCGCAGCGCATTCCTGCCGCAGCGAGTCCTAGATCAGGTGCGCGCGGGAACGTTCCTCTAGGCCTCGCCGTGAACACTAGAGCGTGATGGGATTCGTGATGCCGTAGCCCTCTTGGGCACGCATGTAGGCGAGTCCCGCGTCCCCGGTGGCAAACACCTCAGAGTAGATCTCGAGCGTGTGGCCGTCCGGATCGGCGAAGTACACGCTGTTGGTGATGCCATGCGTCACAGGGCTGGAAACTTCCACTCCGTGGGCCTCAAGGTGTGTCACCATCTTCTTCAGCTCGTCAGTACCGCCATCGAGTTGGAGCGCCGCGTGGATGAGGCCAAGATCGCCGCGCTGCGCACCGGCGGGGGCTTCGAAGAGGGCCACATCGTGGTGCTGCGACCCGAACGACAAGAACGCCGATGGTCCTTGATCCGGACGGTCGCTGATCAGGTCCATCCCCAAGACCTCTTGGTAGAACACCTTCGATTTTTCCACGTCGGAAACGGCGAACACCACGTGAGCAACCTTGTTGATCTTCGGCATCGGTTCTTTCCTTGTCTGCAAGCATCCGGGCCGGATTGGCCCGTGTCCACATTGCTAAACATCCGATTTTTGCCAGTATAGGCTCGCCTCCGCTCGCCGAGCTAGCATAACGTCCAGGAGCACGAAGCGCGGGATGGTAAACTGGCGCATCATTTCAGGAGAGAGTCCCGTGAGCACCCGCCCTCTCGACATCGTCTACCTCGACCACGCCGCGACAACGGCAGTGGCCCCCGAAATCGTCGACGCCATGCGCCCGTTCTTCGAAACCCAGTTCGGCAACGCATCGAGCATCTACGCCCTGGGCCAAGCCTCACGCCGCGCCATCGACGATGCCCGCGGACGTTGCGCGAACGTGCTGGGTGCACGACCCGGCGAGATCGTCTTCACCAGCGGGGGCACGGAGGCCGACAACGCAGCGCTCATGGGGGCTGCTCTGGCGCTACGAGAGCGCGGAAACCACATCGTCACCACCGCCATCGAGCACCACGCCGTCCTGAACGTCGCTGAATTGCTGCAGTCGCTGGGCTTCGACGTCACCTACGTACGCCCTGGCCGCGATGGCATCGTCACGGTCGAGTCCATCGAAGCTGCGATCACACCCGCAACCACCGTGGTGAGCGTCATGCTCGCCAACAACGAGACCGGCGCAATACAACCGGTCGCTGAGATAGCACGAGCGGTGAAGGCTCGCGCTGACAGCGAGAAACGCATCATCGCCGTCCACACCGACGCAGTGCAAGCCGCCGGTTACCTCGAACTGCAAGTCAACGCACTGGGAGTTGACTTGCTCAGCCTATCCGCCCATAAGTTCAACGGCCCCAAGGGCGTAGGTCTGCTCTACATCCGGCGTAACACCCCGTTCAGGCCTACGCAGGTCGGCGGAGCGCAGGAGCGCGATCGGCGCGCAGGCACCGAGAACACGCCCGCTATCGTCGGCATGGGGCTCGCCTTGGAGAGCGCCGAGCGGCGCAGGCTCGAGGGGAGTGGCTCCTGCCTTGCGCTCAGCAACAAGCTGGTCGCTGGCATCATGGAGCGCATCGATCGTGTCACGTTGAATGGCGACCCCGAACGACGTCTGCCCAACAATGTCAACTTCACCTTCGCGGGCGTCGAAGCGGAACCGCTGCTCATGGGCCTCGACCTCGCAGGGATTGCCGCATCCAGCGGAAGCGCCTGCACAGCAGCGTCCATCGAGCCATCCCACGTCCTGCTGGCCATGGGTCATTCGGATCTAGAAGCGCGGTCCACGTTGCGCCTCACCGTCGGCCCGGAGAATACGGAAGGCGAGATTGATTACGTCGTCGACACCATCGCAGATCTCATTCCAAAGCTCAGGAAACTGGCCTCCCCGTCTCGCCGCTAACGCGAACGACATGAACAGGATTCTACGAAACGTTACCGTATTTCCTCGCCTCGAGCCCGTCGCACCGGCCATCTGGCCACGCCGTGTATTGCACTTCCTCGCACGCTCTACCGTCCCCGCCGTCATCCTTTTCCTCCCTAAAATCCTCGTTGAATGGCTACTCATCGTAGGCATCATTGTCGCAGTCGCCATCGAGATGAGCCGCGCGTTCCTGCCCAACGTCAACGAAGTGATCATCAGTCGATTCCACATTTTCAAAGACGAAGAACGCGATGTCGTCACGGGCGGAACGTTCCTGGTCATCAGCGCCGCTGTCGCCTACTTCGCGTTCGAGAAAGAGATCGTCGTACTGGCCTTGTTCTTCCTTGCCGTGGGTGACCCATTGGCTGCTTTGATAGGTCATTGGGACCCGAGATTTCGAGTGTTCGGAAAGTCCCTCATCGGCACCACCGCGTTCGCAATCGGAGCCATCCTAGCGAGCCTAATCGTTTCCGCCCACCCGGACATCACCTGGGCGTGGTGGATCGTGCCAGGGGCGGTTATCGCCGCGATCATCCAGCTCATCCCTTCTCCCTTCGACGACAACATCACGATCACGCTGGCCTCCGCTGGTGCGATGACTCTGCTAGCGATCATATGACCAACCGTCTGGTCCACGAGACCTCTCCCTACCTGCTCCAACACGCCCAGAATCCTGTGGACTGGTACCCCTGGGGCACCGAGGCCTTCGCGAAGGCCCGCGACGAAAACAAGCCCATGCTTGTGAGCATCGGGTACGCCGCCTGCCACTGGTGCCACGTCATGGAGCATGAGTCGTTCGAGGACGAAACCATCGCCGCAAAGATGAACGAGTTGTTTGTCAGCATCAAGGTCGACCGCGAGGAACGGCCCGACATCGACTCCATCTACATGCAGGCGCTGATGACCATGCAGGGCCAAGGGGGCTGGCCACTCAACGTGTTCTTGACGCCGGACGGTCGCCCGTTCTATGGCGGTACCTACTTCCCCAATGACGACCGCGGGCACATGCCATCATGGCCGCGCGTACTCGACGCCGTGTCCGACGCCTTCCACAATCGACAGCAGATGGTGGAGCAGAACGCGCGCTCACTCACCGAGACCCTTCGCAACTCGGCGGCGGCCGAATCCGCCGATGAACCCGTGAGGCCAGAGGTCGCTGACAGCGCCTACGAGGCGCTCGCGTCGGCCTTCGATCCCGACAACGGCGGGTTCGGCGGTGCGCCCAAGTTCCCATCGACGATGCCACAGGAGTTCCTGCTACGCTACCACCTGCGCGCCGGCGAGCCTCACGCGCTCGAAATGGTCACCCATTCGCTCACGCAAATGGCCGCCGGCGGCATCTACGACCACCTCGCCGGAGGCTTTGCGCGCTACTCGACCGACGACCACTGGCTCGTACCCCACTTCGAGAAGATGCTCTACGACAACGCGCTGCTCACGTCAGCATACCTACAGGCGTACCAGGCGACCGGCGAGCCACGGTTCAGGCAGGTGGTGGTGGAGACGCTGGACTACCTCCTCGCGGACCTCTGCCACGCCAACGGAGGGTTCTTTTCGTCCCAGGATGCCGACAGCGAGGGAGTCGAGGGCAAGTACTACGTCTGGACCGCGGCCGAGATCGACGCGATCCTCGGTGTGAGCGACGCGCCCCTGCTGAAAGCTGCGCTCGGCGTCGATGCCGGCCCCAACTTCGAAGGCCAGAGCATCCTCTTCCGGCCCCAAGCGACGCAGCCCGACGACGAACTCCTCAAGCCGCTCAAGGCCAAGCTCCTCGAAGTCCGCGCACGACGCGTCCCTCCCGCGACCGACGACAAGGTGCTGACGTCGTGGAACGGCCTGGCGATACGCGCCCTCGCGGAGGCGGGCGCCGTGCTTGACGAACCTCGCTTCCGGGACGCGGCCGCGAGTGCGGCCCACATGATCCTCCAGCTAATGCGCCCTGACGGCCGTTTGCTGCGAACGTGGAAGGACGGCACGGTGCACTTGCTGGGGTACCTTGAAGACTATGCCCACCTGATCAACGCGCTGGTGTCACTTCACGCCGCGACGTTTGACCACTCCTGGATCCACGCTGCCCGTGATCTCACGGACGAGATGCTTGAGCTGTTCTGGGACGATACCGACGAATGCTTCTACGATGTCGGCACTGACCACGAGCAGCTGATCGTTCGACCACGTGACCTGTTCGACAACGCCGTGCCTTCCGGCGCCTCATCCGCGGCGGAGGCGCTGCTCAGGGTGGGCGTCATCACCGGCGAAGGCAGGTACACGCTAATCGCCGCGCGCCAGCTGCGTAGCCTCGTGCCTATCCTGCCGCGAGCGGCGCTTGGCTTCGGCAACTGGCTCAAGGTGATTGAACGCTACCTAGCGGAGCCATCAGAGATCGTCATCATCGGCGACCCTTCAGCCGACGACACCCGCAACCTTCTTCGCACGCTGTACTCCACCTACCAGCCGAACCGCATCATCGTGGGCATGAAGCCCGGAGACCAGGCTCCGTTCGCCGGCCCCCTTTTCACTGGCCGTGGCCTGCTTGGTGGGGTCGCGACAGCCTACGTCTGCCGCGGCTACCACTGTGACCTGCCGACCAACGACCCTACCGTACTCGCAGGCCAGCTATCCACGTTCTCGCCGGCAACGTGATCCTCCCGCCGCCCGAACACCGCGCTGCGCATCGCGCTTCATGTGTATGCTTGCTTGAGCGACAGCTTTACGCCTGCGAGTAGAATGGCTGAGAGTAACGGGTGAATCGTTGATAGAACGCAGTTGGTGGTTCCGCACAGCCCTCGTGGTCGGAGTCCTCAGCGCTTTCGTCTACCTGACAAGCGCTCTGGGACGCTTATGGGAATTCCTCGGCGATCTGCTGCTCATTTTCTTCTTTGCCTGGCTTGTCGGCTCCGTGTTAATCCACGTGGTCAGCAGCCTCATGCGTATCCCCCATATGCGGCGCCCGCTCGCGATTCTCTTGGTCTATCTCGCCCTGATTACTCTCATCGCCAACTTCGTCTTCCTGGTCATACCGGCAACCATCCAGCAGGTCGAGGATCTGGCCAACGACATTCCAAAGATCGTCGATGGGCTCCCAGGGGCGATCGCCCGCGCAGATGAGATTTTGAGCGGCCTGGGCATCGAGGCCCGCCTGGCTGACCGGGTCCAAGTCGAATCCTTCAACACCATCGCCGAAGACATCGGCAGATGGCTGACCGACAATGCAGTGCCGATCCTTACGAACCTGGCCTCCGCAGTGTTCAGCGTCACGTTGGTTATCGTTATCTCGTTCTACATCGTCTTGGACGGCGGACGCCGGTTGCACGAAGGCCTCAAGATCCTACCGCCCAGGGCTGAGCGTGAGGTCTGGTTCGTGCTCTCGACCATCGATGAAACATTCCACGGCTACGTTCGAGGCATGCTCGTTGTCTCTATGATCTATGGCGTCGGCACCGCGTCCGTCATGATGGCCACTGGCCTGCCTGCGGCCCTACCCGCCGCAATCCTCTCCAGCATATTGCTGGCCGTCCCGTTCATCGGCGATTGGCTGGCGCTGGCGCTCCCGTTGCTGATTGCAATCGTCGCGGGTGACTTCATCACGTTCATCATCGTGCTGGCAGTGCTGCTGTTCGTCCAGCAAGTCATGCTGAACCTGCTCACGCCTCGCATCCTGGGTCACGCGGTTCGCATGCCAGCGATGCTCGTCATCATCTCGGTGGTACTCGGCGCGCGGCTCGCCGGTGTGCCCGGTGCCCTCCTCGGCGTGCCCACGGCAGGTGTGCTCTACACCCTGGCCGTCCACTACGGCACGCGCATCCGCCAGCGTCGCGAAACACGCGACGCCATCGAGCGAGAGAAGCGAGTAGCCATAGAGCGAAAGGGTTTCGCCGAAGAGGTCGAGCGAGCCCTACAGGGCCGAGGACAAGGCCAGGCTGACCCCCCAGAGGCCTAAGCCCAGACAGCTAAGGTGTGCTCGCAGGCACCTGCGGCGAGTCCGGGTCGAATTCCACCAACGCCCAGCCCATGATGTGCCCTTCCTTGACCGAGAACAGGTCCGCGCCCACAGGGAGCGGGCTCCAAGCCGAAATGCCTTGGTCCCACACGAACACGCCCCAGAACTGCGAACCTGTGGGCTCGATGCCCAGCACCGAGCCCACGAAGTGGGAGCGGAACTCGGCGTACCACACCGCCTCCAACTCGCCGTCCACGGCTGCTTCGAGCAACTCGTGGCCGTTCGTCCCTCTGGGCACGGACACGCCCCTGAACCACGTCTCACCGCCCTCTGCAGGCTCGACTAGCACGCTAGCCGTGATCGGTGGCGCCGTCACATCTTGGTCGCTGCCGCAAGCAACAGCCAAGGCACTCAACGGTGCGAGGAGCAGCAGCAGGGACAGCGACAAGTTACGCGTGGTTACTCCAAACCTACCGAGCGCTTGACTCGTTCAGCGCCCTTGATGAATAGCGGCCCGAACACCGGAAATAGGACCACGTTGCTCCCCACGTGCAGCACCATGAACAACAACGCACCCGGGCCGAACAGCGTAACGCCGATCCAGCGCACGTACTCCGTACTACCCGCGATGCTCGCCCAGAAGTAGGCGGTGTACAGATTGGTCGCGAAGTCGTAAGCGATCGTCGTGATCAGAGCGGCCGCCACGAATCCCAGCGACGCCTTGCTCGGGCCCAACCGTACCGCACGGACCAACCCCAGGCGTGCAAACACCGCGCCGGCGATGGCGTAGCCCATTTCAGCGCCAACCTTCGTCAACAACAGCGGCGCCTGCGCGGGTCCCCAGGGATTCGCCATGTCGTAGACCAGCCATGCGGCCACCGCCACCAACACGCCGCGCCGCAGGCCCAGCGACGCGCCCGCAACGAACACCAACAGGTCGAACAACTTCACGTTAGGCAGAGTAGCCAGGGCGTAATTGCTGATGACGATGGCCAAAATGAACGCGCCAGGCGCGAGTAGCTCACGCGTCACCAGTCCAGCGGACGGACGAGCCGGGATCGATGGGGCCGATAACAGTTGCATGGTCATTTCTCCTCAACTTGCTCTCCAATAACAAAACCCGCCTTCGTATAGGCGGGTTCACTCATGAGCGAGATCTCCAACCTGTTGCACGCAGGACGGAGCAGATGGTCGTGCCGGTCTGGACTTACCCCGTCTTCGCAGAGATCACCGTTGCGTGACAGTGTCGGCATTTCACCGACTTCACAGCCGCCATTCACTCGTGAAGTGAAGACGTAACGCCGTCTGCTGTTCGACTGTACGTCCATCTTACGCCCTATCGCACCGCACGCAAGGTATCCTGCGGCCATGGACACAGGCGATTTCTTGGTCATCGACATCGAGACCAGTGGCGGCTCGATGCAAAACATCCCGGAGGGATTCAACCTCCTCGTAACAGGCCTCCGCCGCGACAATTTCTACGCCATGTACACCTCGGAGCCCGAAAGCCTCGCGGCGCTCGCCGACCAGATGGAATCGTTCGCCGGTCCGATCGTCACCTTCAACGGCGCGCGCTTCGATCTTCCCATCCTCGACCGCTGGTTCAACGAGGTGCTCGGCCGACAGGTCGTAGTCCAGCAGCACTACGACCTCATGGTCGAGATCGTCAAAGTGGCCGGTCACCGCATCAGCCTCGACAAACTCTGTGCCAACACTTTCGGCAAACAGAAGCTCAAATGGGACCACCGCCACAACGCCCAAGTCTGGGCCACCGAACCCCACCTCCTCATCGACTACAACCGAGTAGACGTCGACCTCACCCACGAACTCTTCATGCGCGTCCTCCGCGTCGAGCCCCTCTTCCTCGGCGACTCTACAGTGATCTTGCCCCCGCCACAGGAACCCCAGTGGCATTGACCACCTCAGTCCCACGGACTGCCATAGGGAGCGGTTGGCACAGTCCCTTCCACGGTCCCACCCGCCTGCCGTAGCTCGTTCACTCAACCGACCGGCAACCTTTGCGACAAGCGACCCCACCCGAAGCCACCCGTGAGTTTCACTTCAACGATGAACTCCGCCCACGCGCCGAAAGCCACTAAGCCTAGGCTGACCAGAGGGCTAACCTCCCCTACTGCCACAGCCGCCGGCGGTCGTCGTAGCGACGACCACCGCCCTCATCGCGGGGAAACGTCCACGTGCCCTCTACAAGGACAGCGCCATGCCACCCACGAAAAGTACCAGGCCCGCCGATAGAGCGACCCAGGCCGCCAACGGCAATGCGTGGTCCGGGTGCGCCAGCACCTCCTCGGCAACCCCGACGAACAGCACTAAGCTACAGACCATTAGGAAGTGAGCGACCGAGAACGCATCCCGGCAGACAGCGGTCAGCCGCTTCTCGTTTAGGTTCTCGACCACTCGATCCAGTGCAGGCTTGGCGAACGGGAAATAGTTCCACCAAAAGCCGAACGCCGTTGCCACGACCAACAACACGGATGTAACCAGGTCCGGCTCCCAAGCGTCACCCCTCAAGCCGGTGCTCGCTACGATCAACGTTGCGCCTAGCGCAATGATGATGACCAGCCCACGCCGTTCGCTGAAATGCTCCCCGTCCAGATGAAACTCCTCATAACAAACTAGGCATGCAGGTTCGCACCCCAGTCGTGGGCCGAGTCATGCCCGTATCGCTTCGGTCGTGAGCGCGTGCCACCCGGCCAGGGTTGCTTCGTTGACCAGCCTCGCATAAGGTCGCGTTCACGGCCGCGGCGCAGCCTCAGGCGTTTGCGAAGACGAACGCACAAGAACACGCTAACTGCAGACCGGGCTATGTGACGTGTCGGCCAGGTGACGCGATTAACTGAACTCTCTGGGGGAGCGTAGATGAGTACCATCGAACAGGTCGTCGATATTGAAACTTCCGATGGAGCCATGGCGGCGGTAAAGCACCTCCCTGACGCTCCCGGAGCTCATCGCGCCGTGATCGTGATCATGGAAGCGTTTGGGCTCAATGACAACATCGGTGGTATCGCCCGGCGTTTCGCCGAGCAGGGATACATTGCCATCGCCCCCGATCTTTTCCATCGGTCGGGCCGAATGAACTACGCCCCCTACGACAAGCTGATGGAGTACCGCGAGCAACTCCGCAAAGGATTTTCGGACACCACAATCGTCTCGGACGTCGCAGCGACGGTTCGCCATCTCCAAGCAGACCCCAACGTCATCGGGCCAGTGGGCATCGTTGGCTTTTGTCTGGGTGGGCGAGTCGCCTACATGTCGGCCGCCGCCGTAGATGGGATCGGCGCCGCTGCTTCCTTCTACCCCGGGAACATGTTCCCGGAAGACGGATCCTACTCAGCCGTCGACGACGCCGCTCGGATCCAGATACCGCTGCTTGGCTGTTTTGGAGAGGACGACGGGAACCCATCTCCCGCGATGATCAAGAAGGTTGACGCTGCACTCACGACCCACGGAATCGAGCACAGCTTCCACTCCTACGCGGGTGCTAGCCACGGCTTCTTCTGCGATGACCGCGATTCCTACCGGGCCGAGGCGGCTCAAGACGCGTGGAGCAAGACACTGGCGTTCTTCGCGGAAAAGCTCACCTCCAAGTAGTCGGTAGTCGACTTCAACAAACCGGCCTCCCTGCACCGGGGCGCGCAACGCCCCGGTGTTCGGTCTGCTCCAGACATAGCCGCTAGCAACGCAAACCTGGTACCGGCAAACCCTGTACATCGTCGGAGCCGTCAGGCCGTTCAGGAACGGTTCCCACTTGGAGACGGATCACTCCGGTAGGTTATGATGCGGGAACTCCACCAGGAATCCGAGGTACATCGGGCATTGGAACACCACCCCCGGTTCGTGATAGCAACTCCCGTGTGCGATGGGCACGACGTCGCAGCGGCCGCAATCACGCGCATTCTCCGTCGGGAGGGCGCAGAGGCGGTCTACGTCGGATTCAACAAGACCGCCTTCCAGATCGTCAAAGCAGCCGTCGAAGAGGACGCTTCCGCGATTGCCATCAGCACCTACAACGGAGGGCACGTCAGCTTCCTGAAAGAGGTGCTCGCCGAGCAGCGAACGCAGGGGGTCCCCGAGATACCCCTTTTCGCGGGGGGTGGCGGCACCATCCTTGAAAGCGAGGTTAGGCCCCTGGAGCGCCTAGGCGTGACCAAGGTCTATCGTCCCCCGCTGGATCTAACCGAAGCCGTGCGCGACATGATCGAGCGGGCCTCGCACCGCCCACAGCGATCCACAGACAGCGTCTCCTCGCCCGAAGCGGTCCGCCTTAGCCGGCAGCTCACCGCTGCAGGAACCTCGAAGCGCGCCGCTGCCATGCCACCTCCAGCGTCGACCACCCCTCGCATCTGGGGCATCGGCGGTCGTGGCGGTGCAGGCAAGAGCACGCTCATCGACGAATTGCTGATCCGCTTCCTGAGATCGACCACCGGCCGGATAGCCGTCGTAACGGCCGACCCAACCCTGGGTGACCGGCTCCGTATGCTGCATTGCTACTCCCCGCGCGTATTCCTCAGGTCCGTCAAGGTCGGCCCGGGGGAATCTACCGAAACCAAGGTTGGCCCCTTCATACAGGAGCTACGAGACTGGCCCTTCGACATAGTCCTCGTAGAGTCCGTCGGCCTAGGGCAGAACGAAGTGGGAGTCGCTCCACTCGTCGACGCATCGATCTTCTGCATGACCCCTGAGTACGGCACTGACGTTCAGCTAGAGAAAGAAGCGCTGCTCTCGCTCGCCGACATCGTGGTTATGAACAAGCGCGACTTCCCGCAGGCAGAGGCGCGTGGACGCCGCGTCCGCAATTTCCTCCGCAACGACCAAGCTTTCATCATGACGGAAGCCAAGCAGTTTGGTGACGCAGGCGTAACCGAACTGTTCAACCTCATCGCGTCCCGGTCCAGGCTCCACACCATGGAGGCTGAACTTCCAACGAGCAGCTACAGTCGGCCTGTCCCGCTCTCCCGCCGCGGATACCTAGGAGCGATTGTCGACGCCCACGAGGCGTACTACGAGGAGATGGAACGTGAGGCAGATCACCTGGATCCGGCAACCGGCGGTCCTGCAGCCGATGACGCGTCCTCCTTCCGCGATACGTTCGACGCATTGTGGGCCACCTACGGTTTCGATGGCTCGCTTGAGTTAGGCTCCGTCGAAGGTGATGTCCTGTACCGAACCGACGCCAATGGTTCTCGCGTGCCGGTTGCCCGCCAGACGACCACGGGGATCTGGGTCCCCGTCATTGGCCTACCCCCACGGGACGCAGAACAGAAGCAGATCGTTCGCTACCTGTATAAGCAGAACGTCCCCGGTGCCTTCCCGTTCACCGAGGGTGCCTACCCTCACCGCCGGACCGACGAAGATCCCATACGTATGTTCGCCGGACTGGGCGGGCCCGAAACAACCAACGGACGCTTTCATATGCTCGCGAAGGGCCACGGCTCACCACGGCTGTCCACCGCCTTCGACTCACTGACGCTATACGGCCGCGACTCAGACGAGCCCGGCGCCCTCGCCAAGGTCGGTGAAGGCGGCGTCGCTGTGGACACCGTCGAGGACATGGAAAAGCTCTACGGTGGTTTCAACCTGGAACAGACGTCCGTCTCCATGACCATGAACGGTCCTGCGCCAACCCTCCTGGCGATGTACCTCGTCGCCGCCAAGCGGCGGGGGTTCGATTGGCGAAAGCTCCGGGGCACCATCCAGACCGACATTTTGAAAGAGGTGCAGGCGCAGAACGAAGCGCTATTCCCCATTGAGCCGTCGCTCAGACTCATTGGCGATATGATCGACTTCACGATGCGTGAGACGCCCTCGTGGTACCCCATTTCGATCTCCGGTTATCACATCGGTGAGGCCGGAGCCAACGCAATCCAAGAACTGGCCTTCACGTTGGCTAACGGGTTCACCTACGTCGAGGCGCTCAAGGCCCGCGGGGCCTCCATCGATGAGTTTGCACGCCGGTTCTCCTTCTTCTTCACGTCGGGCTCAGAACTGGAGTTCAACGTCCTGGGCCGTGTGGCTCGCCGAGTCTGGGCCGTAGGGATGCGTCGCTACTACGGTGTCGAGGGCTCCGCCGCGGCGCTGAAATTCCACAGTCAGACCTCCGGCAGGTCACTGCAAGACATGGAACCCCTCCATAACCTCACGCGCGTCGCACTCCAAGCGGAACACGCGTTGCACAACAACACCAACTCTCTGCACACCAACTCCTACAAAGAGACGTACACCACCCCGCAGCAAGACGATGTGCTGCTGGCGATCGGCAGCCAGCAGATACCGCTGGTTGAAAGCGGGGACTTCCGCTTCACCGAGAATCTCAACCAGGGAGCCTTCGGACTCTCCTACCTGGAAGACGAAGTTGAACGAGCAGTGCACCGCGTCTTCCGTGAGATAGACGAACAGGGCGGAGTGCTCGCCGGTATCGAGAACGAGTACTTCCGCACATCGATCCAGGAAGAGGTCCAGCGAGAACGAGAGGCCACAAGAGAAGGACAGCGGCGTGTCGTGGGCTTGAATTACCTACGCTCTCCGGACGCCAACCCCGCTCGCGGAGAGATTGTCCACATCCCCATGCGCGAAAAACACTCTCAGATCGCGCGGACTAAGCGCTTCAAGCGCGACCACGCCAAGGACGCGAAACTCGCGCTATCCCGATTGCAAGAGGCAGCGCTCTCGGACACGCAGAACGTCTTCGAAGAGCTTCTGGGAGCCATAGAAGTCGCGACGGTTGGTCAAGTCACCGATGCACTATGGGAAGTCTGGGGTCGATTCCGGCCAAGCATGTAGCCATCGGCGGCGTTCCGCCCGTAACCTCAGCAAAACCAGGATCAAGGAGTAGCTATGGAGATCATCAGCCCAACGGTACGACGGTTGACAGCCGAGGCCCTAGAGACCCCCGACGAGTTCTGGGCTAAGGCGGCGCGACAGATTCCGTGGCTGAAGACCTGGGACACGGTCTATCAAGCTGAGTACCCCTCGTTCAAATGGTTCGTCGGTGGCGAGACCAACCTGTCCTACGCCGCCATCGATCACCAGATTGACCAAGGACGTGGCGGGCACGCGGCGTTCATCTACGCCAACGAGCTCGGTGCCCGCGACACAATCACGTACGCGCAGTTGAAGGAAAAGGTCGAGAGCGTTGCCGCAGCACTGCGCGGCATGGGACTCAAGCGTGGCGACCGCCTCACCATCTACATGCCTAACTGTCTCGAAACCATCTACCTCATGCTCGCGACCGTCCGCATCGGCGCGATCCACTCAATCGTATTCGCAGGATTCGGTGGGCCAGCGCTCGCCGACCGGATCCGTGCCAGCGGTTCGCGCCTCGTCTTCACCGCCGACGTCGCCTACCGGAAGGGCGGGACGGTGGACCTCAAGCAGCTCGTAGATGACGCACTGGCCCTAGGGTGCGAGTCCGTCGAGCACTGCATCGCCCTCAAGAGGGCGGACACAGACATGGCGATGACCCCAGATCGTGATCTCTCCTGGGATGAATTCCTGACCAAGGCCGGAGGCAATTCTGGCACCTACGAAGCGATGGAATCCAACGAGCCCGCGTACATCCTCGCGACCTCCGGCACCACCGCCACGCCGAAGCTCGTCGTCCACACCCACGGTGGATACGCCGTCGGCGTCGTCAACCAGGGGCGCTGGTGCTACGGGCTGAACGCAAACGACGTTTGGTGGGCGACCTCCGACTTGGGATGGGCGGTCGGCCACAGCTACATCGTCTACGGACCTCTCTTGGTGGGCGCGACATCCATCCTTTACGAAGGCACACTTGACCACCCAGGCCCAGACGTGTTCTGGCGGTTGATCGAAGAGTTCAGCATCACCGGCGTATTCACATCCCCCACCGCCGTCAGGCTGCTCATGAAGTTCGGCGAGGAGCCAGTCAAGGGTTTCGACCTCTCTTCCCTGGAACGAATCGTCTGTGCCGGCGAAGTACTGAATCCCCCCGCTTGGGAATGGCTGCAGAAGCGGGTTCTCAACAACGAAATTCCGGTAATCGACAACTGGTGGCAGACCGAGACTGGCGCTCCCGTCATCGGGAACCCGTACGGCATAAATCTCGCCGCTCAGAAGCCCGGCGCAGCTGGCATCCCCCTGCCCGGGATGGAGGTTGCCGTCATGACTCCCGACGGCGCGTTGTGCGAGCCCGGCGAGAAGGGGATCTTGGTCCTGAAACGGCCCTTCCCCAACCTCACACCAACGATCTGGGGCGACCCGGACCGCTACGGCAACGACTATTGGGAAAAGGTGCACGGCGTCTACTTCACGGGCGACCTGGCCTCGATCGACGAAGACGGCTACGTATGGTTCTCCGGCCGCGCTGATGAAGTGATCAAGATTGCCGCTCATCGCATCGGCACCATTGAGGTCGAATCGGCGTTCCTCAGCCACGACGCCGTCGCCGAGGCTGGCGCCACAGGACGCCCCGACGAGCTGCGCGGCGAAGTCATCTCCGCGTTCATCGTGCTCAAGAATGGCCGTGAGCCGAGCGACGCCCTGCGAACGGAGCTCACCGCAACGGTACGCAGCGAACTTGGACCGTTCGCCGTTATCGGCGAGATTAACTTCGTGAAGATGCTGCCGAAGACGCGCTCGGGCAAGATTATGCGCCGGGTTCTCAAAGCCGTCACCATCGGCTCCGACCCCGGCGACATCACCACCATCGAGGACGAGGGATCTGTCGAGGAAGCTCGTGAGGCGTGGCTGGAGCTCAAGGGGGGTGCTCGCTGAACCATCCCGCGTTCGCCAGCCTACGTGCGCAGCCTGAACCTCGCCGTCATCCGTCGGCGCTTCAGAAGCTCGTTCGCCTTCGTCCAAGCGAACCAGGCCATTCGCCCCGTCATTCGGTCGTCCGAGTGAAGGTTCAACTCGGTCAAGAACTTCAAGAGGAACAGCGCCCCCTCGCGGGGCGCAACCGCCGAGTCCGGTGCTACCGCGATCGGCGCCCACGCATCCGGCGCCTTCAGCACCGCCTCCGCCAGCAGCCCACCGTGATCTCCCCACTGACAAACCACCGCTAGCTTCGGGCCATTGACGTTGGTTGTCAGCCAATGCCACACGTCGACATCATCGCCAGGACAAAACAGGACGACGCAACTCGCCGCGCCCAGCGACGGGGCGTGCACTGCTAGGTCGCTCACGCTGGTGATCGCGATGACCTGCTTCTCCGCGAGCACCAGCCCTCGCTTGCCAAGAACGCTCATTAACCTACCCGAAACATCCCACTCCCACCCCTCTGAATTACCGGTGGCATCGATCAACAGCAAGCGCAACGGACGCTCGATCGCACTCGTACTAAACATCCCCTGGCTGACCCATTCCTGCAAGGGCTTCACGCCGGTGCCGCTTCCAGAAGCGAGCCTGCACGAACCACGTGGATCTCGTCTCCTGCCAGTATGAGATGAGCATGATTGAAGCTGCGATGGTGCCAAATGCCGTAAGCATGCCTCGCATTTTACGCTGCCACCCAGCATCCGGCACCATCCGAGAGCACCTGCCGACACGCTCGCCCGAACGCGCCACGCGCCGTCCCCTTGGTTAATCGGGCCCGCCACGAACGTTTCGCGCACCTCGCGGTGAAGACGCTTTCGAGGTAAGCGCTACAATCAGCGCAATGTCCATCCCATGGCGACTCCCATGCCAACCCCGATAACAGAACCGAGCGTCCCTGAGCGGCTGGGACTGGAGATCAGCTTCGTCCGAGCACGATGGCTGGGTGCTGTCGCGCTCGCGGTCCTGCTCCCGCTCGGAGACTTTCCCGTCCCCGCGACTGCCGCCTTGGTCGCGCTGATCACCCTGGGCAACGCCGTCGTGTGGCGAACAGCCAACCGCGTGGGCACCCTAACGGGCCAACGCAGACTTGGAGTGACTGCGGTCACGCTTGATGCGGTGGTTGTTCTTGGCGCTGGCCTGGCTGCTGAGCCAGCAGCAGCAGCGACCACGCTGGGCGCGCTGCTTATTATCGTTGCCGAAGCATCAGTGCGCTTTGCGCCTGCCAAGGCAATGGTGGCCACGGGCATCCTCATCGCAAGCCTGGCAGCGGTTATGGGCCTGCGCGATGTGATAGTGAACGATCCGTTCAACGCAGCTGAGTTTGCCGTGATAGCGCTCCTGTCTCTCCTCGCGGGCACCATGATTGGCTCTGCGGTTCGCGAGGTGTACCGCCACCGCGTTGGCGCGCCCGTTACGGACGCAGTCACCGACGAGACCACGGTTCCTCAAGAAGTAAAAGACCAGCTCACGCCACGGGAACGCCAAGTCCTTGCGCTCATCGTCCGTGGCTACTCCAATGCTGGTATAGCAGCCGCCCTCGTGATTGAGCCCAAGACCGTCAAAAATCACATCAACCGCATCTACGGAAAACTCGAACTCAACAACCGGTACGAAGCTATCACGGCCGTACTTGGCCAGCGGCGAGAGCAGGGATAGCCCCTGGGCCCCGTCATCTATACTTCGCGATGCTCCATCTTGACCTACGGTGACCCATGCCTGACAAACCTATCGTTTACATCTCCCCCGGCCACATGGATCCTGACTATACCCTCGAGAAGGCGGGCCTCGGCCCTGATGTCAACCTCCGGGTGATGCAGAATCCCGACCGCGGTTACATGGATGGAGCCAGCGTCCGGGACGCCGACGCCATCATGACCTGGCGAACACGGATCGACGCCAATGCCATCGACCAACTTGAGCGCTGCAAGCTCATCGTGCGCATGGGTGTTGGCTACGATATCGTGGACGTTGAAGCGGCGGCCAAGAAAAGCATCCCGGTCTCCAACGTACCCGACTACTGCACCAACGAGGTCGCCGATCACACCATCGCGCTGCTGCTAGGGATAACCCGTGGCCTGCCCGCCTACATCGACAGCGTGAAGCAGGATGAGGAGCGATGGGAGTGGTCGGCAGCCGGTCACTTGTTCCGCATGACAGGTAAGACGCTGGGCATCATAGGACTAGGTCGCATCGGCATTGCCGTCGCACTACGTGCCAAGGCTTTTGGCTTGGACGTAGCCTTCTACGACCCGTACGCCCGCGACGGCATGGACCGGGCGTTGGGATTGCGGAGACTTGAGCTCGACGACCTCCTCGCCCAAGCGGACTTCCTAACACTCCATACTCCGTTGACCAATGAAACTCGGGCGATGGTGAACTCCGATTTCCTCGCCAAGCTCAAGCATGGCGCCTACCTGGTGAACACCTCACGGGGTGGCGTGCTCGACGCCAACGCACTAGAGGTCGCCCTTCGCGAAGGACGCGTGGCTGCTGCCGCGCTCGACGTGATGCCCACGGAACCCCCTGGCCCCGAGCTTGCCTTGCTGAAGGCCTGGCGCGCCGGTGAGGACTGGGTGAAGCACAGATTAATCGTCACTCCCCATTCCGCGTTCTACAGCGAAGAAGGTGAGGTCGACATGCGCGTCAAAGCGACCGCGGCCGTCCGCGAGGTGCTCGACGGCCTACCCGCGCGCAACGTCGTCAACATGTAACGAACGGCCCGTCCAAAACGACAATAAAGAAAAAAAGAGGGTGGCCGATGGGCCACCCTCTTTGGTCTGAAACAGACTGGACAATCGCCTAGGCAGAAGGCGAGCGGGCGAGCATCTGCTCGTAGTTCGTCCCCATAACCTCAGCGACCGACTTACCTGCGATGACGTCCTTCGCCATCGCCGCCTCACGCGCCACGATGGTCTCAGCCTCCGGCACGACCTCCGCCACACGCTCGGAAGGTACCACCACGATCCCGCTGTTGTCGGCGATGATGTAGTCGCCGGGGCGGACCGCCACATGAGCTATCTCGATCTGCTCGTTGGTGGACTCTTCGATAATCCGGTTGCGCGCCGTCAGTGGCGTACGACTGCGAGCGAACAACGGTAGCCCCAACTCCTGCGCCTCATCGACATCGCGGCTCGCGCCATCGATGATGACGCCGGCCAGACCCTTGGTCTTCGCAGCCGTCGAGAGGATGCCCCCCCAACCTGCCGCGTCAGCACGCCCACGGTGGTCGATGACGATGATGTCGCCTGGGTCAGCCGCCACCACCGCAGTGGTGCACAGGTGCCTCACTGACGTCTCGCCAGGGCCCTTGGTCTTCAGCCGCACCGTCACAGCACGGCCCGCAATCCGCTCCACGGGGTAGAGCGAATTGATGCCAATCACCGTCCCTTGGATACCAAGCTTGTCCTGCGCGTCGGACACGGCACACGTGTCGAGCTTCCGAAGTCGCTCCACGAACTCATCAACTGCCATCGTTCTCTCCTTGAATCACCATCCGTGGCTCGCTATCTACGAACCGCTAGGCGACGTAAGCGGTGAACTGAATCTGCAGCTCCATCCCACCAGCCAGTGCGTCGTACTGGATCGTGTGGCGGGTCGGGCGGTTCTCCTCGTCGGGGAACATGGCCACCCACTCCTTGTTGATCAACGGGCGCGCCTCACGTGCCTTCACGTATACGTTCATGTGGCAGATATCGTCAGGGGTTCCTCCGGCCTCAGCCATGATGCGGCGCACGTGCTCGAACGCCCACTTCGCCTGTCCTTCGACATCCTCAACCACCTTGCTGGTCTCTGGATCCAAGCCGGACACGCCACCGGAAGTCACAATCGGACCTGTCTTAGTCGCTGGCGGAATCGGTTGATCGCCGTGCCAGTTACCGGGGATGTGGAGTACTTTCCTTGTCATATTTGCCTCCTCGAATGCCCTCAGAAAATAGGGAATAGCGGCAGGATTCACCCTGGACGCGCGGCGGCGAGTATAGGTGGGGCACCTAGGGGTGTCAAACAAATAACGGCCTTGGTCACGGCGCCGAAAGTGGCTAGGTCTTGGAGGCGGAACGGCCTGCGTCAAAGGCTTCGGCAGCCTCCATTTCCCTCACCAATTTCTCGGCGTTCCGTACCTGCTTGCTCAATCCGAAAACCAGGCCTGTGGCGATCAGCACTCCAACGCCGCCCAGGCCGATGGCGAACGGTGTGCTCGTGAGCCCGGCGATGAGTCCCGCTTGCAAAGCGCCCAGCGGCGACAGGCTCCACATGATGCCGCGCAGCCCCATAACCCGCCCGCGGAACTCCACCGGCACCAGCAGGTTTAGCAGCGTGTTGGCGCCTACCTGAAAGATCGAGTAGAGAGCTCCCGCGCATGCCGAGAGTACGCCGGCCAAGATCGCCCACCCGAGAACCCCGCTGATCCCGAACCCGATGATAGAGGCGCCCATGAGCGTTGCTCCCACACCGATGAGCTTCGCACGGTCGACGCTCGAGCCGTAGGACGCCGCGACGACGATCCCTACGATGCCACCGATACCACTCGCAACATACAGAGCACCCAGTCCGGACGGGCCCAGCCCAAGGTCATTCTTGGCAAATGCAGGCAGAAGCTGCTGGTACGACAAACCGAAGTACCCGATTGCGAAGCTGAGTCCCAGCAACAGCAGGAAGATGCGGTGCGTAACAACAAAAGCCAAGCCATCGACGATGTCATGGAACACCGTCGCACCGCCAGACCGCTTGATGTCTGGGATGCGCACGAACATGATCGCCACCGCCATGGAAGCGAACCCCGCTGCGATGACCACGAACGAGATGCCCGCACCGAATCTGACATCACCCGTGATCGAGCCCACCAGCGCAATGATGCCCGTGGACACCGCCGGCCCGATGACCCGCGTTCCATTCCATGCGCCCTGGTTCAGGGCGGTGCCCGCAACGTATTCGCTGCGGGGGATCAGCACGGGCCACACAACACGGCGGGCCGGCTGGTCGAACGACGTTGCCACGCCGATCAGGAACGCGATGATCACGATATGCCAGACCGTGACGACATTCGCAAACACCAGCACGGCCAGGAGAGCGATGAGCAATGCCGCCGCCCCCTCGCCCATCACGATCATCCGGCGGGGGTTGAATCTATCCGCAAGCGCGCCTGCAATAAGGTTGAAGATGAGCCCCGGTATCGCCTGCGCCGCGCCCACCAGGCCGAGCGCCAGCGGCTCGCCCGTGATATCGAACACCAACCAGCCCTTGGCAGCAATCATCCCCTGGTGGGACGTAACGCTAGCCACTAGGCCGAGGTAGTAAATGCGATAGTCGCGGTGTCTGAGGACGGATAGGAACGCAAGTCGCTTGCGTAAACTCTGATTCACGCATCAACGGTACCCGAGGCACTCCATCACGTCGAGGCCCTACCCTACCGTCGCTCCCACCCACACGGCTGAACCGGGTGTACTCTACTCAAACCTTACGTTCGTCTAATGCCCCCGTTTCCCCGGCCAAAACCCCGTCCAGAATCCCCAAAGGAACGCCATTCGCCTCATGCTGACCAGCGCTGCGCAACACCTACGATTTCGCGGCTGGCGCATCGTCGCGCTCATGCTCGGCCCACGAGCCGGCGGGACGGGCACGTACATCCTCGGCAGCACCCTCTTCATCATCCCGTTGGAGAACGACCTGGGCCTATCGCGCAGCATGTCCGCTCTGCTGTTCGCCTCCGGCTCCATGGTCGCGGGGCTCGCAGCCCCCATCACCGGAGCGCTCATGGACCGCTATGGTCCTCGATGGATCCTCCTCGGCTCGGTGATCGTCTCTGCGACCGGCTACGTACTGTTCGCCGTGTCGCCCAACGTCCTCATCTTATTCATCGTCTTCGTAGGAATCATCAGCCCTGTCATCCTCAACGTAGCGTTCAATGCCTCAGCCGCTTTCATCAACAACTGGTTCCATCGGTACAAGGCCACCGCCATGTCAGTACTTCAGGTGGGGTCAGGTTTGGGAGCGATCGTCATCATCCCCACGCTTGCGTTCGTCATAGATAGCAAGGAATGGCGTTCGGCGGCGATTGCCGCCGCCGGTTTCGTGCTGGTGCTCGGCCTCCCGGCCGCATGGTTCTCACGCGACACGCCCGAGGAGCTCGGAATGCTCCCCGACGGCGAGCTCCTGTCTGATGAGCACCCAGCCGCCACCGTCACTGAGCCCACAGCCAAAGAAGCGTTCAAGACGCCTACTTTCTGGTTCATGGTTTGTGCCGTCATGGCGTTCGGCAGCGCCCAGGCTGGTCTACAGATACACTTCGTACCCATCATGGTCTGGAAAGGCCTGGATGAAGTCCAAGGAGCCCTCGTCCTCACGGTGATGGCTCTCGTAAGCACGCCCGCGGTCCTCATCATGGGGCCCCTCGCCGACCGCTTCGGGCGCCTCACCGTAGCAGGCGGGGCAGCCCTGATGGTGGCGTTGGGCCTGGTGCTGCTGAATCTCAGCAGTCCGGTGTGGAGCATCTGGGGAGCGGCGTTAATCATGGCACCGAACTTCGGCCTGTACCCGCTGATTTGGGCGGCGCTCGGGCATGCGTTCGGGCGCAAAGCGTTCTCGACGATCCGCGGCACGGTCATGGCACTCCAGGTCGGCGGCACGATGGGCCTGCCCATCCTCGCTGGCGTGCTCTTCGATCGTACGGAAAGCTACAGCGCAGTGCTGTGGATTATCGCGGCAATGTGGCTGACGGCCGCAGCGCTCCTCTTCATAGCGCCCAACCGCAGCTACGTACGTGTCGCCCTCGCGGAGTGAAACGCAGAACGGGCTAGCCGGTCAGGCTAGCCCGTTGCGCTGTCTACTTGATTGAGCTCTAGACCGACGGCTAGAGCTTCTCCTCGGCGTACATGATCTCATCGGGGAAGATCTCGTCCCAAGGCTGCTTCCTCTTCGACAACCCCTGCTCCACCGAGAATGTCTGGGCCATATCGAATGCCTTCGCGTTCGCGTTAATCCCATAGGGGAAAGGATCGCGGCCGAAGACCGCTTCAAGCTCGCTCAGGTATTGGCCACCAAAAACCATCAGCGTTGGCTGGCGCTCACGCAGTCGCGCGATCGCGAGCTCCTTCGCCTTGCGAAAGCCCTCCATCAGGCTCACGCCGACCCAGGGGTGCTCGTCGAGAATGCTCTCGCGCACGACGGTCACATGGTGCGGCGGGTAGACGCCATGCTTCTGGAAGAACCGTATGGCCTCGGCCCGCGGGTCAGAGAACAGCGTCGTGAAGCCCTCATGACCAGACAGATCCTTGCGCTGGCGGTCGATGCCCGAACCCGGGACCATCACCAAGCCGATGGAGGCATCCAGCTCATCGTCCAAATACATGCTGCCGAAATCCCTCTCGGCGTACTTCAGGACAAGATCCTTGGGGAGCGAAAGCCCCGCCCCGTGGGACGCGCCGGTGTGACTGAGGTGTTCTCCGCGCTCTTGGTACCAGGTCATCTCTTCAGGCTCGATCCCCCACTCCAGCTTAAAGATACCCCGCGTCCAGAGACCCACCGACTGTTGATAGTCCTGGATACCAAACCGCTTGCCTCGAAGGTCTTCCGGGTGGTCCTGGCCTATCCCTGAAGCCTTACGGATATACACATTGGTGTAAGAGAACGCCCGGTTGTGGAACACAGGGAGCATCCGGTACGGAAAGCCCTGTGGCCGCATACGTAGGTACGACGACATCGACATCTCGGAAACGTCGTATCGGTTAAACTTAATCTGATCATAAAAGACCCGTGGAACCGCCCCCGGCATCCCCTGGTAGTCGAGTTTCACCCCGTCCACCTTGACCTCACCGTCAATCAAGGGCGTCACGCGGTCGTATGCGGTCATCGCGAAAGAGAGTTCCAGGTCTGCCATCGTTTCACCTCCAGCACTTGGTGGGACGCATCATACATCGCGAACGCAAGAATACCAGCGCCCCATGCTCTAAGGACGAGTCTCCTACCCGATTTCAAGCGTGTTGAACGCACCTCGCTGCATAGCGGCAGTGTTCATGAGTTGGCCTAGCACCGCCTGCGCCTCAGGTCGGCGAACGTCCAGCGATGAGACGGCAATGGCGCGGTAGAGGACTCCACTGGGTACGCGAGTTTCCACCGATCCACCGATCGCGGGCAGATCAACGCCGAGCGCGATCGCCATCAACTGCGCCTGCATCTCCCCCACGCCTGAGGCGTGTGTTTTCGTCACCGCTCGGCCCCGGTGGAGCAACGTTACGCCGCTCTTGGTGCGACGAAGGGTGACGGGCTTTTCGCCGCCAGGTCGGTTCAGCACCTGCTCGGCGTAGTCTTGAGCCTTTCTGCGGGATATGGCCATGTATCGCCTCGCTAAAACCTTAGCTGTGTCCTAGCAGCAGGAAGTTGTTCGACAGATGCGGCCAGTTGATGCCCGCGGCCCGGACCGCGCGGGGAAGCACCTCTAAGCTGAGGGGCGAAGTAGCACGCAGAGCCCGCCAAAGTGGAACGCCAACTAGGGCAGGATTACGTCGTTTGAGCACGGGCAGACGGCGCACGAGGTCCACGAGGTTTACGGCGACCTCCATCCTCGCATAACCCCGATTCCGCTCCACGGCCCGCACGCGCAGCCCAGCTTCAGCCGCAATCTCCTTATATTCCTGAGGCGAGCGATACGCAACCTGGTACTCCCCCGTCTTTATCTCGACACGGCCTGGCCCGCTAGACTCGCGCAAGATGATCGGGCCGTCGGGGACAAGCTCAGCCACACGCGCGAGCAGCCGTACAGCATCTTCGCGATTCAGATACATCAGCAGTCCACCGAAGAAGACTCCCTGGAACAAGCCCTTGATAGGAACCTCCAGACAATCGCCTTGAACGATTTCAACATTCGGCATCTCTCGCAGGCGCTCACGTGCGTCGGCCACCATCTTGGCGCTCTGCTCAATCCCTACCACACGGCCATAGCGTTGCGCGAATAGTGCCGACCACGCCCCGCTTCCGCAGCCTATGTCCAGCACAGCCGCGTCCGCACCCAGGCCCGAGAACCACCGATCGACCACCTCGCGCTCGAGAGCGAAGCGATCGTTGACGCAGCTTTGCGGCAAGCCTTGCTCATGCGCCATGTAGGAAGCCGCAGCGGCGGTCCCAGCGGTCTGGTCCCAATACCGACGCACCGCCTCATAATCCAAGCTTTCATTCATTCGGATTGCCCTCTGGCGGGATGGTATCCTGTCGTCACTTCACACCGCCTATGTCTGACCCCAACGGCTCGCCCGATTGGACAGTTCATTTCAACTGAACCCAACCACCCGTCAGCATCTGGATGAAACTCCATTAGCACCCCCGACACCAAACGACCACTGATCATCAGCTACTTTTTCGATGCGGCGAACCTAGTAACTCTAGCCGGTCTCCTCAGCAGCCTGGCAGCTATCACGTTTGCCGTGAACGGAGAGTTCCACGCTGCCGCAATCGGACTCGTCCTCGCATTCTTCTTCGACGGGATCGACGGCCCCGTATCCAAGCGCATCCCCGGTCGCACCAATAACGACCGTGCCTTCGGGGCCAACATGGACTCGCTCGTCGATATGGCCGGTGCCGGAGTCACCCTCGCCGTCGTACTGCTGGCCTACGGTGAGTTTGAGGCGGCGTATGTGCCTGGAGCGTTCGCCCTCGCCGCGGCCGCCGCGTTACGGCTCAGCTACTTCAACGTCTACGGATTGGTGCCGGACAGCACCCGCTACGTCGGATTGCCCACCGACCAGGCCATCATCGCAATCGCCGCAGTCATGTTGTTCGACGGCCCCCTGGATAGCGCCCTTTTTCAAATCGTCCTCTACGGCAGCGCCATTGTCGTGGCCGGGCTGATGGTCAGCCCCCTACGCATACCCAAGCTCACCGGAGTCGCGTTCTACGCCTTCAACGCCCTCGCCTTCGCGATCGCAGCAGCCCACGGAGTGCAACTTATCGCCTAGGTTCCGCCGTCAATGGAAGAACGTTGGTGGTGTAGCCACACCGACGATTCGAGACGCACCCCACCTCCGCATCCGCTCCGCGTCGGCCAGATCCTCAACCGTATCGACCTCCGCCCACGCCCGAGTGCCCGTGCGTACCACGTGAAGCTGCATCGTGCCGGCCGCGACCGCCCGAGCAATCACCATCTCGTAGTAGTCGTCTGTCAGCCCATGCATGATGCAGGCGCCCATCGCGGGCATCAGATTGTCGCTCAAGACATCGTATGAAAACTTGTAGATGTTCACCGTCTTCAGTGCTGAGCGGTAGTCGAACCCCGGCGATTGGTCCCGCTTCAGCACCATCGCCTCCGCCCCATCGCCTCGCGCGAGGATGACCGTCCCGTTCATGAAGTGTTGGAACTGGTCCACAACCGCCGCATTCGCGAACGGGACATCGAGCAGATCCGTCAAGAGCTCCGGCTCAAAGATCAGGTCTCCTTCAATCAACAGCACGTCGTCGTTGACCTTCGCCCGAGCCAACCACAATGAGTAGATGTTGTTGGTGCGGTCGTAGATCTCGTTCTCTACATAGGTGATTGACAGACTGCGGAACCGCGTACCGATCGTGCTGCGCACCTGGGCGGCTAGATGGCCAATGACGATGACACACTCTCGCACGCCTGCCGCACAGAGCGCCTCAAGCTGGTATTCGAGGATCGGCCTCCCCTGCACCTTCACGAGGCACTTGGGGCGATGATCAGTCAACGGGCGCAACCTGCTCCCCTGCCCGGCTGCAAGAATCAGTGCTTGCATCGTTGAATCTACTTTCTCGCAACTTCTGGTGCAGACGTTTCGCTCGCCATGGCCAAGAAGGTGCGTAGCAACTCTTCGTTCTCAACGGTCGTTCTCGATGCGATCCTGAAGAATCGGCTGTCGAGCCCGCCCTTTCCACTGCAATCGTTCACCAAAACACCGAAGTCATTGAACAAGCGGGCGGTGACCTCCGTCCCCGTGAGATCGGGACTCGTCCGGCACAGAATGTAATTCCCATGGGACGGATAAGCTTCCAACCAAGGCACGGCTTGCAGCCCTCGGTAGAGTGCCTGCGTCGCTGCATTCACCTGCACGCACGACTCCAGGAATCGCGACTCGTACGCGCCCATGTGCTCCAGGAAGAATTGGGCGAACGAATTGATGCTCCAGATCGGAACCTCGGCACGCAACCTCGCAACGAATTCCTTGTCGCCCGACACTGCGTAGCCCAAGCGCAGCCCTGGCACGCCGTACGCCTTCGACATGCTGTTGACGATCACCACGTTCGGGAACTCGTGAATCAGATGCGCCACACTCAGCTCTCGGTAGTCAGGCCCGGCGAAGTACAGGAATGACTCGTCCACCAGCACCATATCGAGATTAACGAACGCCCTAAGCATCCGAACGACATCGTCCCGCGCCACCAGCGTCCCAGCCGGGTTGTTGGGCTGCACGAGCACCACCGAGTTCGCCCCCGACTCCCGCACGTGGTCGATGAACCCATCCACGTCCAGCATGAAATCCACCCCCATCGCATAGGAACTCACCTGCTTGCCCTGCGTCCCCGCACGATTCCGGTACTCATCAAACGTCGGGATGGGTATCGCCAGATGTTTCACGCGCAGGCTCGTGATGGCACTGATCAACTCACTTGCACCGTTACCTACGACCAACTCATCGGCGCTGAGGCCCAACGGCTCCGCCACCAACGACGACAGGTGGCGATTGGTCGATGGGTAGGACCCCACCAGCCGCGCGAGATTGGCGGCAAGCGAGTTCAGAAATTCCTGCGGGGGGAAATAGCGATTCGTCATGTAGCAAAAATCCTGAATATCGAAATTCCAGAACCCGCCATACAGCGACGCGACAGAGCGCACATCAGACGTCATGCATCTTCTCCGATCAAGATTGGTGGGATCCGCCGATTCGGCAAAGTCCTAGATGGCGACCAACTCAAACATCCCGGAGCCAGGGAGCTGTGAGCGTGGCAGCAAGTGGTGAGGCGACCGCGTTACAGCAGAGCGCTGTTCAAGCGGGTCGCAGAAAAAGCCGTCGGGCAGTCAGCCCAACGGGACCCGTTAGGCGGGAGGTTCGCCAGTCTTTGGGTGGGGTGCGTGACGCAAGTACCGTCGAAACGGAAAGGGACTGGTGCGGGCCGCAGCATAAGATGCAGTGCGTCGCGTGCCGGCTAATTCTGCATGTGTACGGGAATCACACAGGGGCCAGACAACTATTGCAGATGAACTAATCAAACGGAACTGTTACCTCGGGCTATACGCCCAGCCGCAGTCTACATGGGGGCCTTGGTTTGTCAAACTCAGCGTAGGAGCGAACGCTCCCCATTCCGGGCAGATCTGCTCCTAAATCGGCCTCATCGTCAACCGAAAGGCTACGACCACCGTTCTTTGCACAAGAACTCGCCGAACATCTCCGTGTGCTCGCGCAGCGCGCCAGGCCGATGCCCGATGTGCCACGCGCTGCAGAAGCCGCACTGGTACGGCTCAATGTACGCCGCTCCGTTGGCACCGCGGAGCCCATTCGCAGCCTTCTGCGCCTCGCCCTGCGTCGCATAGCGGCGCTTGCCTTCGCACTCCTTACGCCTTAAGCCTTCGCTTGCTACCCATACTCCCCGTCTACGCCGCCCACAAGACACAAGAATGGGGCAGGCCCCCATGGCCTGCCCCATTTGTCTCGCTAATCAACAACACTCCCCGTCACCAAGCGGCAACAAGTGGGTGCAGGGCACGCCCTGCCTGCCTAAACGGCGCACTCACCCTCGCCGCGCTCGAGCTTGTAGATAATCGTCTTGCCCCAGTCCATGTAGGAGTCGAGGTTCTCCTTGTTCAGCTTGCCCACCTCGCGGAACTTGCCAAGCACTTCCTCGAACGGGCCGACCCCAACACGTTCAACGAAATCGTTGAACTTCTCCCCATCAGAGCGCTCGTTCTGGTAGTAGGAAAGCACATCCGTAATCATCTCAGGCACGCGCTTGGCCGGAACCTTCGTCTTCACCCGATAACCGAACCGCACATCGTCAGCGTTCCCATAGTTACCAGCCAAGAACAGCTCGTACGCCGGAACCTGGTTGCCGTCGCCCTTGGTCGCCGCTCCATGCAGACCGATGTTGGCGATATGGTGGCGCGAGCATCCGTTGGGGCAACCGCTGACCTTGACGTGCAAAGACGTAATCAGCGGGTCATCGGACCCGAACTCACGAATCGCCTTACGCAACTCCCCCGCCACGCCCATCGACGACGTGATTGCCATTTTGCAGCTGTCCGTACCAGGGCACGCGACAACATCCGTAATCTGATTCGCGCCGTCCTCGGCCAGGCCGATTGCGTTCAGCTCGGACCAAATGTCGAACAGGTGACCATCTGGCACCCAACGGTAAATCAGGTTCTGCTCCGCCGTCGTGCGCAGGCGTCCCCCCGCGAAGTTCCGCGCAATCTTGGATAGGCCCGCGAACTGGTGCTCGTAGATGTCGCCCAACGGGAGCGTGACGAACACACCGTTGTAGCCCTCCTGGGCCTGCGCGAAAACGTTCGAAGCGCGCCACTTCAGGAACGCGGGCTCCGTGTGCGTATCGGTGTCGGGCACCAACGCTGGCGGGTCTTCTTCCAGCTCGGGAGGAAGCATCATCAGTGGGGTTGGATCGAAGTCGGCCTTCGCCCAGTCACCCTTCAACTCCTCCTCCACCAAATCGCGGAAGGCGTCTATGCCGATGCGGTCCACGTAGAACTTAATCCGCGCGCGCATCTTATTCTTCCGCATCTCGTTGGCCTTGTTGAACACGCGGATGACCGACTCGCTGACCCGCAGGTACTCGTCGGTCGTCACGAAGTCGTAGAGCGTCCACGCGATGCGCGGCATGATCGACGTGCCCCCACCAACCCGTATCTCGAAGCCGCGTTCGTCGTTGCCATCAGCGCCTTTGCGCAACTTGGGGATAAACGCCAGATCGTGGATGTCAGCAACCACCGAGTCCACCGCGCCCGCCGTCGTGAAGGCGCACTTCATCTTGCGGGGCAGGGTCTGCGCCTGCTCATGGCGGATGAACCATCGAGCGAACGCCGCCAGGTATGGCGTAACAGGGAAAGGCTCAGCCGGGTCTATGCCTGCCATCGGATCGCCCGCGACGTTCCGCACTACGTTCCCACACGCCTCGCGCGTCACCAGGCCGGCCGCGCCGAGAATACGCATCACGTCCGGCGTATCCGCTAGTTTCAGGAAGTGAATCTGAATGTTCTCGCGAGTGGTCACATGGCCCTTCTTGAGAGGTGCGTACTTGGAAACCACCTCGCCGAAAGCATCCAACTGATCCGCGGTCATCGCGCCCGCCGGAATCTTCACGCGCATCATCTGCACGTCGGCTTGCCGTTGACCGTACACACCCCGCACGAGGCGGTACATGATGAACTGATCTTCGGGCCAGTCTCCCTTGAGGTAGCGGGTCGCCTCGGTCTCAAAGTCTTCTACCTCTTCGGGAACGTAGGGCAGCACTCCCTTGCTGTAGTCCGCCTTCAGGCGATCAGCAAATGTCTGAACCCCTCTGACGATGGGGACGATCGGTTGGTCTGTCGTGGTCATCGGAAAGCTCCTTGTCTCGCTACTCTCCACGGTGCCAAAAAAACGCCCCCCCCATTAGTGAGAAGAGCGCGACGATGGACACGGGAATGAGGCATCGCCGGCCCTAGGGTCCGCAACAACAAACACAGTTCTGGCTCAAGGCGAAACTCATCACCTATGATGATAGCATAGCCCGCGAAATCAGCCAACGCCAACTGGGGAAGCGGCCAGAGGATTCCAGGGCAACCAAAAAGGCCGGGGCTTGTGCCCCGGCCTTTTTGGTTGCCCTGGAATCCAACGCCACCTTAGGGGGCGATCATGTCTCCGGAAACCTTCTTCTTGTACGAGTTCCACGTCCCATCGCGCGGCGGGTTACCACCGATGCGGCGCATCAGCTCCTTGAAGTGAGGGTACTCACTTTGGTTCGGGCGATTAGTCGACTCATCGACCAATTCGTCGGAAAGGTACTTGTGGTCAGAGCCCTTCGCGACTAGCGCCCAGTAATTCATGCGTGCCTGCTCTTCCAACTGCAGCATCGAGAGCACTGAATCGTCCACGCTCTTGCCGGTCATAGCGGCACCGTGGCCCCTCATCAGAACGGCCTTGCGGTCACCCAGGTAGCTTACCAGTTCGGCACCTTCCTCCTCGCTCCACACCGTCTTCGTGTGCGGGTAAACGGGAAGCTCGCTCTTCACCAACACCGCGCCCTCCTGCGCCATCGGGCGCAAGCGCTCTTCCAGCACCGTCATCAGCACCGTGTAGCGTGGGTGCACGTGCACAACGGACATCACGTCCGGGCGCTCACGGTAAATGCAGGAGTGAATCTTGACCTCAGAGCACTGCGTCGACTTCGCCGGGCCATCGATCTTGTACCCCTCGAGATCGCACACAATCATGTCGTAGTACTGCATCTCCTCAAGTGCGTCGATCTGGTATCCCCTGCCCTTCACCACAAAGCTGTCTGGTTGGTTCGGCACTCGCATGCTGACGTGACCCAGCGACGCGGTTACCCCGCTAGCCAGTCCCAGCGACGACAGGATCCTCGTCGCCTGGGCTACTTCGTATTTGACCTCATCAATCTCTCGTGACATTCAAACCTCCTGTTTGTAGGCGAATCCGTGAGCACAAGTATCGCCGCTCCCGCCCCCTTGCTACAAGAACGCGAATCCTTCCGCTCCTTGCTTGCCTACGTAGGCATCCGTCCAACTGGCCATCACCTGCTCGATCAGGTCCGTGTCAGCGCTCTCTCCAGCCTCGCCAGCGCGGTACTTGCCATCCGGCAGCACGCCGTGCTTGATCTTTTCCATCGGCAGGTGAACCTGGGAAGAGGAAGCTTCACTCCAGAACGTATTCATCGGCTCGCCACCGTCTTCGACAACAGCGATCTGATCCTTCAGCAGATTGCGATAGAGGATGATCCCGCGGTCTGACTCACCAAGCTTTTCCAAGTCACGCCGAGCGATCGGCCCCTGGGTAATCCACGCCATGTAGTCCTGGTTGAACGTGTAGCGAACGTTGTAGAAGCCCTCGGGGTCGGTGAGCGGCACCTGGCGCCATGCGACAACTGGCTGCTCCGGTGCCTTCACCCCAGGTGCTGGCTTGAAGATGTACAGCGAGATGTGGAGCGTGTGCTCGTCATCGATAGGCACGCGCCATTGAGTCGTCGTGCGGAACTCACTGCCCACGTACAGCACGTTCGGGAACAGGATCGGATGGCCTACTGTCCAGTCCTCCCCATCCTCGGGGAATCCCTGTTGCAGCCTCCGCTTGATGACACCGTTCTCGAAGACATCGTACCCAATCTTGATCGTCGTCCCCTGCCCCCGTGGGCGCGTGGCCTCGCCCGTGCTCAGGTACTTGGTGTAGATCCCGTGCAGCCACTCAGAATGAACGGCATCCAACGAGTTCTCCTGGCACTGAAGCCAGTTGCACGGGAGCTCAGAAATCGCCAGATCAGCAACAACGTTTTCCTCGACCAGGTGTGCCCAGTGAGGGAGTGCTGGCGCCGGCAGCGGCCCCATGTACGCGAAAACCAACCCGCTCAGCTCCTGCACCGGGTATCCCGCGACCTTTACCTTCTCCTTGAAGCGACCGTCAGGATGCACCGTCTCCTCGAACGGCTGCTCGATGCACTGACCACTCTCATCGAACATCCAACCGTGGTACATGCAACGGAGACCATGCTCCTCGGGGATACCGTAGGAAAGATCGACCCGGCGATGAGGGCAGACGGTGTCGATAAGCCCCATCGTCCCTGACCGATCCTTATACAACACAAGATCCTCGCCCAGGATACGCACACGCTTCGTCGGCCTCTCCATCAGCTCGCCCGCCGCTGCGATCGGGTGCCAATAACGGCGCATCAGTTCGCCCATCGGCGTTCCTTTGCTCACCTGCGTAAGGGTCTGGTTATCTCGGATGCTCAGCATAGATACGCTCCCCCAACATGTTCGAATTATTCGTCCCGCAGACTACCGGTGTCCACCCGCGAGCGTCAACGGCTGATACCATCCATCCCAGCCGACTCCCCCGCTTGCGCACGAGCCCGCCTGCCCGCGCCCACCCATGCGTAACGCGACTACTCGCATCCCACTTGGAAGGAGGCCCCGATGGCGGAGATACGCATCGTCCACCCTGACCAACGCGAGACCGAAATCGCATCGGGCGCCATGACACGTATTGCAGGCGTGTCCGAATCGCTCACAGGCGCCACAGGAATCCACCTCGCCACCGCGACCATCCCCGCAGGATGCGCGTCCGGCGCGCACGTACACCTAAATTGCGAATCGGCGCTGTATATCATGCAGGGCCACGGCAAGTTCATGGTAGGAGAGAAGTTGGATCAGGCCATCGAGTTCGGCCCGGGCGACTACCTGTTCGTCCCACCAGGAGCACCCCACCAGCCCGTCAACGACGGCGCGGAAACCATCGAAATGGTGGTCGCACGCAACACTCCCCTCGAAATCGTTGAGGACTACCCCTCCAGCTAGAGCAGGCGGGGCCTAGCCATCGACGTGCGCCAGCGGTAGCATCGCTCACAGGCGAGCCCTTAGATACCCAGGTGCCGTTCACCTGTCACCTCAGGCCGCGCGTAGCGGCTGCTACCTTACTCAACAGAGGAGATTCAATGCCATCATTCGACGTTGTATCGAAAACCGACATGACCGAGGTCGACAACGCCCTCAACGGCATGCAGCGTGAGACTAATCAGCGCTTCGACCTCAAAGGCACCAAGTGCGGCATCGAGCGCTCTGAGTCCACGCTGACCATCACCGCTGACGATGACCTCAAGCTCAAGCAGATGCACGAATTATTGCAGACCTACTTCGCCCGGCGGGACGTGGACGCCAAGGCGCTCGACTTCAAACCACCCGAAGCCGCCACCCAGGGCAGCCTCCGCCAGAGTGTGCTGATTAAGCAAGGCATCGAACGCGATATCGCCTCCAAAATCACCAAGGGGATCAAGGGCACCAAGATCAAGGTGCAGATCGCCGTTCAGGGCGACGAACTCCGTATCACGGGAAAGAAGCGCGACGACCTTCAGGACGCCATCGCGTTCATCAAGGAACTGTCCATCGAGCAACCCCTCCAGTACATCAACTTCCGCGACTAGCCCCTCAGACGACGACATCGACCAGGAGCCAACCATGACCACGGCAGACAGCAAGATCAGACAAGAGTTGATCGATGCCATCAACGTGACTGTAAGCAGCGGCATCATGTCCAAATCTAACCACGGCAACATGAGCCTGCGCCTCCCCGGGACGGGCGCCTTCCTCATGACTGGCCTGTCGTCGTTCAATCTTGTCACCCCGGAGAATCTGGTTGTGCTTGATCTCGAAGGCAACCTGGTCGAGGGCGAGATCCAAGCCACCAACGCAGAAGTCATCCAGATGCACGCCGTGGTCTACCGCGAGCGTCCTGAAGTCGGCAGCGTCCTGCACACCCACTCGCCCTTCGCCACCGCCTTCGCCGTCGCCAGCCGTTCGCTACCGCTGTTCTACGAAGCCGAGATCCGCAACGACATCATCGAAGGCGTGCCCCTAGCAGGCTTCGGCCCGCGCGGCTCTGGCGAATCCATCGCCAACATCGCCAAGGTGCTCCACGACTACGACCAGATCAAAGGGCTCTTGTTAGAGAACCACGGCGTACTCGCCTTCTCCAACAACGCCCGCAGCGCGGCCCAAATGAACATGATCATCGAAGAAACCGCCCAACTCGCCCTCTACGCCGAAGGCCTGGGAGGCCCCTCCATCCTCACTCCCGAACGTGCCGGTGCCGCCATCAAACGCCGCGACGATTTCGAGGCGATTGGCACGCAGAAGGCTACCTAGCCGTTCCATCCCATCCCACCGTCAGCCCCATTGATCAACCGTGTACAGGAATCAACCACGCCTCCCGCCCCAAGCCTCCACGACACATACGGCCCTGTGGTGGCCTAGACCACTACAGGCGATCGGGGATGCCGAGTTCAGAGGTAATCGACTTGAACCACTCAATTACCTCTGGGTGATACGGGATGCCATTGACCATCCGATCGGTCTCCGCCTCGTGCTCCGGCAGACCTGCATAGACCACCCGGTCCGCGCCCGGTGCCGTCGGCGCGTCCGCCAACGACCGCATATAGTCATCCATATCTCGCTTGAACACGTCCAAGTCCGTGAACGCCTCGATGTTGTACGCAACGAAGTGGTGCGAGATACCCGCGCGCCGGTGGGGGCCAGCCCCCGTACCTGCCAGCGCCGACGTCAACACCTCCACCATCACAGCCAGCCCGTACGCCTTGTGCGACCCGATCTCACGCGTACCGCCGGCCGGTAGCATCATGAAATCCTCCGGGATCTCTCGCTCATCCATGATTGGAGTACCGTCCAGCTCCGCGATCCAGCCCGGCAGCGTTTTCGCTCCCAGCCTGCGCGCCAGCCTAATCTTGTTCGACGCCACAGCAGACATCGCCGCATCGAACACGAACGGCGGCATCTCCAGGGTCGGCACCGCGCACGCGATGGGGTTCAGGCCCACCAGCCTCTGCGCCGCAAACGTCGGCGCCATGTTCAGCGAACCCGTCGTCATCGCCAGCCCGACCATACCGTGTTCGAGCGCCATCGCCGCGTGGTAGGCGGCCGCGCCTGAGTGCTTCGAGTTACCTACCGTCACCGCACCCATGCCGTAAAGCTTCGCGCGCTCGATCGCGATCCGCATCGCAGCCGGGCCGAGCACCAGCCCATGGCCGCCGTCGCCGTCGATATTCGCGATCGCAGGGGCCTCGCGGACGATCTTCCAATTGGGGCGGGGGTTGATGTTCCCCGTACCGAAGTCCGCAACATACTGCCGCAACATGTTGCTCACACCGTGGGAATCAATCCCGCGAATGTCTGCATACAGCAGCACGTCCGCCGACTGTATCGCGTCTTCGTCAGACATTCCCATCTTGCGAAAAATGTCCTCCACCGTCGCACGCATCGGCGCCTCCGGCACACGCACAGCGATATCGTCAGAAACGTGAAAACGGTCCAGCATCAGTTCAGCCTCACAGATTAATGATTCAGGCGGTTGGCACGGACGGCGTAACATAGGCGCCGACAGCGGGCAGGATACAGCACACCCCCCGGCAGGAGGACATTCGATGGCGCTCGTAGCAGCGGCTGACCGGCCCTACGGATGGAAGGCCCGCGTCGGCATGATTACGCCCACGCCAGCCCATGAGAACAACGCCTACGAGTTCTACCAGATAGCTCCAGACGGCGTCACCGTCGTCATGACTTCGCTGGGCGTCGTCCTCGCCGACCGCGAAGCCTCATACGGCCAGGCCATCGACAGGCTAGAAGCCGCGACCGAGGAGATCATGAGCCGCAAGCCCATGTCCATTATCCAGGCGGGCGTGCCGCTTATCGCGTTCCAGGGCTGGGGCTTTGAGGCGGAGGTACTCGGCAAGATCAAGAAGGTTACCGACACGCCAGCGGCCACCGACCTAGGCTCATGCATCCTCGCGATGCAGCAGTTGGGCGTCAAGCGCCCCGCCATGCTGACCCCGTTCGACCCCAAGACGCACCAGAAGCTCATAGAATACGTCGCCAACGCGGGCCTCGAAGTCTCCGGCGTCAAATCGGTGCTCGACGAGATGCCTGGCGGACAGCTACGAGGCTACGAAGTCTCCACCATGGACCTCGGCGCCGTTCGGCGTATCGGCGCGCAGCTCGCCAAGGACACACCGGACGCCGACTGCATCTGGATTACTGGCGCGCTTATGCCCAGCGTTTCCACCATCGACGCACTCGAACGCGAGACTGGCCTGCCCGTCATTGGGAGCATGCAGGCCATGGCCTGGCAGGGCCTACGCCTCGCCGGTGTCACCGAGAAAATCGAAGGATTCGGTCGTCTCCTGCGGGAAATCTAGGCATAGCTAGCCAAGCCACAGGCTCATGAATCAACCAGCGACCTAATCCCTAGCCGCCCAGGAACACCGCTCACTCCGCATCCCCGTCGTTAGCCCTGCGCACGCAGCGATAAAGGGTGGGAGGGAGGGCAAACCCACCTCCGTCCCAGCCAACCTGCCGAGCGGCAGCCGCTCAGCGCAGGCCTCGGCACGCCTACGCCACCGAGGTGATTGTGATTCCTGCCTCTTTGGCCGACATCTGAAGCGCCAGCATCGCCGTCAACGACAAGATACCGTGGCCCCCCTGAGCGACCACCGCCTCCGTGCTATACGTCTTCATTGCCGCGACCTGCTCGCCGGAAAGGCCAAGCTCGGCGCACACACCCTCAACGTCATGTACGAAGCGAGCGCGAAGCTCCTCGCTCCGCTTCAGCTCCGCCAGCGCCCGATTCAGCGGGTACTCCTCCGCCGTTGGATGCTTGTAGAACTGGTAGCCTTCGCCACGGAACTGGAAGCCACCGTAATCCAACATATCGCGGTGGGCCTGGCCACGTTCACCTTTAGCGGGCAGGAACCGCATCACCGCGTGACCATGGTGTGCTGTCGGCTGGTACGTCAGCAACTCGCCGCGGTCGGCACCCGTCGCGCCCAGCGCCACCATCCACGACAACAGCTCCGTGTTGCCAGTCTCATCCAGTTGCACACCCGTCAGATCAAGCACCGACTCGACGCGGCCTTCCTCAAGCTCTTGGATTACCCAGCGATCAAAGTCGTACTCAGGGTAAAAGTACTTGGGGGTTCCCGGGTAGTGCGACATGCCCCCGCTGGCCAGGACCGCAACGCGCTCCGGTCGATCGGCGATAACCTTGCCGATCGCCTGGCCCACATGGTACGCACGGCGTGTCGTCGGCAGCGGTGGCATGTAGACGTTCACGAACATCGGGATCACCGGGATCGCACGGCCTGCGTGTACGAACTCCAGCGGCGTCGTAAACGCATGGCCCAGTGGCGCCTCGTGTGTGTACGCGATATCGATGCCATCCGCAATCAGGCCATCCGCGAGCGCGGTCGCCAGCTCCTGGTGAATCGGCAGATCGTACTCGTGACCCGAGAACTCCGACGTCGCCCGCTCTCCCGTCACGATAGCGAACGCAGGCACCGCGCCAGGGAAGAACGCCTCCACATGGTCGATCCCCACGATGATCAGCACATCGGGTTTCGTTTCGTCGAGACCCTGACCGAGCTCGGCCATCGCAGCGATGCTCGCCTCCAGCTGCGCCTGGTCCTCCTGCGGAGGGCGCGTCAACAACTGAGGCGCATGTACGGTCGCCGCGGCCCAAACTATCTCGCCCATGGGTCAGGATCTCCTTCTTCTCATCACGGTTCCTCGTCGGGCCCACCGAGACCGGCGGCGCCGCACTCCGCCCCTTCCAGCAAGAACGAATCGGGATCGCCTTCACGGCCTTGCAGCGTTGCGAGAGGTATCGCCAGTAGCGGTTGAATACTCGTGCCCACCATCACCGAATTGAAGCGAGTAGCGAGCGCCCGCCTCGTTGCCGAGCGCCTCGATGATACCAACGATGTCATCCTGACCCAGCACGGAGTACAAACAAACCCCGTCACCTCGACCGCGTCGCCCTCAGCATGAGCGCAAACCAGCACATCGGGGTCTTCCCGCAACTTCTCTCTGCCTGCGGGGGACAGTCTCATCAACAGGATGAAGGTGCCATACGTCCATCTAATACCGGGACGTCAGAACCCCATCTGCGACTCCACGGCAACGATGGTTGCCTCCACTATGTCGACCATCTCGTCAACCTCTTGCTTGGTAACGGTCAGTGGTGGTGCCAGGAACACAATATTGCCCCCCACCCGGGTGAGCATCCCGCCTTCAGAAAGGCTATCAATCAACATCTTGCTGCCTGCCCCGAATCCTGCGAACGGCTCCTTCGTGGTCTTGTCCTTCCCCAATTCGACAGCGCACATCAGACCGACCCCACGGACATCGCCAACGATCCTATGGTCACGCAGACCATTCAATCGATCCAGCATATGCACACCCATCCTGGCCGAGTTACCGAGCAGGTCCTCTCGCTCCATGATGGCCACGTTGGCGAGGCCAGCGGCGCCTCCGGCCGGATGTCCTCCGTAGGTGAATCCGTGGGGGAACGTCGTCTCAGGACCGCCCTGGAACTCCGCGAACACATTATCGGTTGCAATGCACGCGCCGACCGGCCAGTAGCCGCTCGTAATCCCCTTGGCACAGGTCATCAGATCCGGAGTCACCCCCCAGTGCTCCATCGCGAACCACTTGCCCGTACGCCCAAAGGCCGTGATGACTTCGTCCGCAATCAAGAGCAGCCCGTATTTGTCGCAGATCTCACGAAGCATCGGCCAGTAGTGGTCGCCAGGAACTGCCACGCCCGCTGAGAACGAGACCGGCTCGCCAATCACCCCAGCAAAGGTGTCCGGGCCCTCCTCCAGAATGATCGCCTCCACCGCCTTGGCGCATCGGACGTCGTTCTCCTCCTGAGTCGCCGAAACATTGTCGTGGTAGAGCAAGGGCTGTGGAGCGAAGCGTACGTTGTCCGGGAGCACCGGCTCGAAACGTTCCCGGGCGAGAGGCCTCGCAGTTCCCACGCTCAGCGCGCCGCGCGACACACCATGGTATGAGCCCTCCCGTGCTATGAACTTGGTGCGGCCAGGCTCGCCACGGTTCACGTGGTACTGGTAAGCGATCTTGAGCGCGGCTTCCACCGCTTCCGACCCACCGCTCACGAAATGCACGCGATTCAGGTCTTCAGGGGTCAACGTCGCCAGCTTCTGCGCAAACTCCACGACACTCGGCGTCGTGTACCTAAAGGTGTTGACGTAATGCAAACGAGAAAGCTGCTCCGAGATCGCGTCGACAACCTCCTGCCGACCATGGCCGATGTTCACAAGCATCAGCCCGGCGCTACCGTCGTAGCGCCAAACGCCATCGATATCCCTAATCTTTGCGCCTTGGCCTTCCGTGAAGATTTGGGCCCCGTCCTCCGCAATCTCCGACCAGTTGATGGTCGGTATCCATAGATTCCTAAGTGCCGCCTGTTGCAGCGCCTCGCCGTCGTACGAACCGTCAGACGTGTGAAGGGGCATCATGCGCTCCAAAAAAGGTTCTACGAAACGATATCAGACGCCACAGTGGTAGCAAGCTCAGGCGCCCTCCTCCCCCAGCGGCTGTAAAGAGGAGGCCCCTGATGACAGGGGCCTCCTCTTTACAGCCAAGTAACAGCTAACTCTCCGTCAAACCCTACTGGCCGGCGGTCGTGCGACGGTCAGCAGCGCCGCATCAACTCCCCCGTGGGAGTTCCCGCCCCAACCTTCGTGTAGCGGTCATTCACATCCTGTGACAGCATCTTTGCCTCCCTGTAATGGCATGCGGCCGATGGAAGCCACTGACCCGCCTGAATCAAAGTCACCCATCAGTGGGCACACGTTAGGGAATAGAGTACCCACACGGTGTGTTCGTTCCGTGAACGAGAGCCCCAACGGTATAAAAGGCCAGTGAACAATACTTGACCGCTAGGCGGGGATCAACTGGCTCACTCGCAGGATCTGCAGCGGCTCATCGTCGACGCTCTCGAACCAATAGCGCGTGTGGTTGGGAACGTAGACGCCCTCGTGAGCGCCGACCTCCGCGAGGATCTCTTCGCCAACACCATGGAAACGGGCCCGGCCGCTCAGCACGAACCAGTAGCCATCCTGGTCGGTGTGGGCGTGCATGCTATTGCCCTGGCCCTTCTTCATAATCTGGATCGTGCTGATCACTCGCTCGTTGGTGATCAGATCGTGGGAGTCGCCTCGCTCACCGCGCCTGCGGACCTGCGGTGCATCGGGGCCGTCGTACTTGAATGTTGCAAGATCTGCCATGTCATTCCTCCCGCGACCGCCGTGGCTTGGACACTCCACGCGGTGCTTGCTTTGGTGCCCCCAACAGGACTCGAACCTGTGACGCCCTGATTAAAAGTCAGGCGCTCTAACCAACTGAGCTATGGGGGCAGCGGAACCAATCTTACACGGCTTACGACCTACAATGCGGGCAGCGCCGTCTCCAGCGTGGAAAAGCGGCTAGAAGGCCAGTATGCGACCAAGACCTTGCCGATAACGTTCTCCACGGGGACTGTACCCCAGTGACGGGAGTCATCGCTTCGCAAGCGATTGTCACCCATCACGAAGTAGGAGTCCTGCTTGACAACACGTTCGCTGATCGATTGCCGGAGTGGGTAATCAACGTACGGTTCGTCTATCGCCTTGTCGTTCACGAACACCGTCCCAAGTTCTATCCGGATACGGTCGCCGGGCAGGCCAATGACGCGCTTCACAAAGTTTTGACGCGGGTCGCGGGGCCACTTGAACACGATGATGTCACCGTAGGAAAGATTGCCGAATGGGCGCCATATCTGGCCAACCTCGGCGTCAACGACCGGAAGGTAGCCAGCGGCGTGCTCGGCGTCGATCTCGGTGTAAACGACCTTGCTGACCACAACCCTGTCACCGCTCAGCAGAAGCGGTTCCATGCTGGGACCCTCCACCCGGAAGTTCACCGCCGCCGACTGGATCACAACGACAAGAAAAACCGCTAAGGCGACGGTCTCGATCACTTCACGCATAACGGCTCGCATCTACCGATTATATCAGCGGTTCCAACAGGTAACGGCCACGTTAACGTGGTAGTCGGCCCGATCTGAATACCAGTTCTGAACGCCAGTTCTGAGTGGTACCGCTGAATGCTGATTCTGGATGCTAAACTCCGCCAGCACCCACGAGGGTGAACAGTGCAGTGACGATAACGCCCCCAAACGATTCACCAGAGGCCGCTGGCGCGCAGGAACAAGCGTGGATGACCCAAGCGTTGGCGGGCGACCTCGTCGCTTTCAACGCCATCGTCGAGCGCTACCAGTACCTCGCCTACAACCTCTCCCTTCGCATGCTCCGTGACCCTTCGCTCGCCGAAGACGTCACCCAGGAGGCGTTCTTCTCCGCCTACCGCAACCTCTCCGGGTACCGAGGCGGCAGCCTCAAGTCGTGGCTCCTCGCGATCGTCGCCAACCGCTCTCGTGACATCCTCCGCTCCCCCGCCCACAAGCGGACATCGTCGTTGGAGGCCTACATCGAAGGCGGCGACCCGGGCGGCCCTTGGCACCAGCCCGACGGCCTGCCGGAGGAGCAGGCCGAGCATGCGGAGACATCACGCCTGGTCCGAGAGGCGATCGATCACCTTCCAGACGACCAACGCCTTGTAGTGACCCTCGTCGATCTCCAGCAGATGGACTATGAAGAGGCTTCTCGCATCACCGGAGCATCGTTGGGAACGGTGAAATCGCGGTTGTTCAGAGGTCGGCAGCGCCTGAAAGAGCTGCTCCGTCCGGTGTGGGAACTTTCAGCCGACGCAGGCCGTCCTAGTTTATGAAGAAGGCTAAATGAGCGCCAAATGATAGGAATATTTAGCAACCGCCATTCACAGTACGAAATGCTCCTCACCGAGCACGTCGACAGTGTTATCAGCGTTGCTAACGATGCCAAGCTGACGCGGCATCTGGCGGCGTGCGCGGACTGCACGGCAGACCTGCGTAAGCAGCTAGCGGTTCGCACGCTACTGCGGGCCGAGCCTTTCGTCGCCGTCCCACGGTCCTTCGCCCTGCCCTACGCACCCCGTACGATCCACGTCAGCGAGCCTAGCGGTATCACCAAGCTCCTGCGCGCCATGCAGGTCGTGACCGCCGCCGCCGCCATGGTTCTTGTCGCGCTCGTGGGCCTCAGCGTCCTGCTGGCATCCCCCACGACCGTCACCCCATCGTTGGCTGCCGACTCCCTCGCACCGTCGGTAGAATCCGCTGCCAGCGCCTCCGAGAAAGCGGGAGGCACCTCAACCAGCATAGCGTCCTACCCACCCACCAATCGGCAATCCTTAATCACCACAGCACCTCCGCCCAACGTGGACGCTGACGCCACGGAACGAGTCGACAGCACAGCGCTCGCTCCGGCGCCCGCCAAGGACGGGGCGATCATCGCTGCAGTTCCGTCGCTGCCCCAGGGCGAGTTCGCGCCAAAAACGACCCTCAGTAGTGATTCCACGGTAACCAACGACCGCTCAGCCCTAGAGTGGGCGCTGCTTACCGCGAGCTTCACCACAGCTCTCCTCGCGCTAGCCGTCGTCGCCGTCACCTGGCGCTCGCACGCCACTACCTAAGCGCTTACCCCTTGGGGATCGTCGCCCCCGGACGCAGCGATAGAGGGTCCCGGGAGGGTAAGCACACCAACGCCCGGAAGCGCCAAGATTCCTTCCAGCACAGGCGTCCATCAGGGCACCGACCCAAGGAGGGAACTTTCCGCAACCCTCCCTCGTCTTACCCCTGAACGCCGCTCCACCACAGCGAACAATATCACGACCATTCGGAGGAAAACGATGAGCAACACGAACCGATCACAGAGAGCAATCAAGATTGGCACGCTCGCAGCCATGGCCCTAGCGCTGACGCTGCTACTAACAGCCTGCTCCGGCGAGGACAACGACCAGGACTCCCTCGCGGGCCTGATCGGTGGATTGAGCAACGCGCAGATGGAAGCACTGGCGCGGGGTGCGAACTCGTACTCTGGGTTCGGCACCACTACCGGCATCCAGGCCACAGGCGTAGGGGTTGTCGAGGGACAGCCTGACATTTCCGTCATGTCCCTCGGCATCGAGACCTTCGCAACGACGGTCTCCGGCGCACGCGGCGAAGCTGCCGTGGCCATGGCCGCGATGATCGCGGTGCTGCGGGCTGCGGGCGTTGACGACGCCGACCTGCAGACGCAGTTCTTCAACATCCAACCTGAATACACCCACGACCAGGTGGTCACAACCCTCGAGAACGGACAGAAGGTCACGCGTTCCCAACGCAGACTGGTCGGCTACCACGTCACGAACACCCTCAGCGTGACCATCCGTGACCTCGACAACATCGGCACGATCGTGGACAGCGTTGCGGACGCCGGCGGCGACGCCGCGCGCCTGAACAACATCTCGTTCACCATCGACGATGGCTCAGCCCTTGAGGCCCAGGCCCGCGAGCTCGCGCTCCGTGACGCCGTCGCCAAGGCGGATCTCTACGCCAGCGTGACTGGCGTGGATCGCGGCAAGCTGGTGTCGATCGTCGAGACGAGCGGCACGCGGTACCCCAAGACCGTCCGCGCAGAAGCCTTCGCCACCGCAGCCATGGACGGAGCAGCGCCCCCAACGCAGATTCTGGCGGGTGACCTCCATGTCCGCGTAAGCGTGCAAACGGTGTTCAGCATCGACTAGCTATCGCCCCAGCGTACCCCTCGCGCCCATGACGAGGGGCGCACACTCTGCAAAGAGGCCCGGCGCAATTTGCACCGGGCCTCTTCTCTACCTCTTTCACGAGTCCATGCAACCATTCAGCTGGCCAACCGGCGCCCTACTGCAGCGGAGTGTCGTCGCGATTGGCCCACTCACCCATCGAACCGTCGTACATGCACACGCTGGAGTACCCGAGCAAAGTCAGCGTGAACGCTCCGTGCGCCGCACGGATACCACCCTGTCAGTAGGCGTGAACCGTTCGTTCTGAGCTGAATCCCAGCGGCGCCAGTAGCGCAGCCAGATCGTCCGCCGACTTAAACGTGTGATCGTCCTCATTCACGAGGCCGACCCACTCCAGGTGCACCGCGCCCGGTACGTGGCCCCCGTGCGCGTTTCCACGGTCATTCGCCCCCGTGTACTCCTCAATCGTCCGCGTATCCCAAATCAGCGTATCGCTCTGGCCAATCGCTGCCTTCAGCCTGTCCACCGTCGACTCAATCGCGTGGTTCGCCGGCTTGGGAGTGAAAGTCGTCGCACCTGCGGGCACCACGGAATCGCCCGACTCGGACGGCCTGCCCTCAGCGCTCCATTTCTTCCAGCCCCCGTTGAGGACCTTCACGTTGGTGTGACCGTAGTACGTCAACACCCACCAGAGGCGCGCCGCATCACGATTGCGCATCCGGTCGTAACCGATCACCAGCGTATCGTCGCCGATACCCACCGACTCGAACCAAGCTTTCGCCTCGTCTGGTGGAGCCACCAGTTTGGTGTTCTCGGAGCCCTTAATCTGCCAATCGGGAGAAACCACCGCGCCAGGGATGTGGCCCTCGGCGAAGGGGGCACGGTCCTGGATCATCTCGACGATGCGGACGTTGGGATCATTCAGGTGTTCTGCCACCCAGGCTGTGTCCACTAGAAGCTCAGGTGCTGCGTATTCAGCCATTCGATTCTCCTAAACAGATGCGAATCCTATCGCGCGCCAGTGTCCTCACCGTCGGCGGGGCTGTCAACGGGCCTACGTGGCGGCTTCGCGAACCAGACCAGCGTCGCTCCGATGAACGTCACCACACCGAACACCTGGAACGCCAGCGAGTACTCCCCGCGTAAGTCAAAGATAATGCCAGCGGCCAGTGGACCAGCCGCGTTCGCCACCATCACCACCGGGTGGGTCAGCCCACGTATCGTACCGATCGACAACCGCCCGAAGTAGTCGGCGTAAATCACCGGGAGCATCGCGAACGAGCCACCGCTGAACATACCCTCGCCGAAACCGTAAGCGATCGCCATCCCGTTGGCCGGCACGTCCAAAATCAGGAACATCATCGCCGACGTGCCCAGCATGAACATGCCGATCACCCGTCGCTGCGGGTAACGCCGCATGAGCGCCGCAGCAACGAATCCACCCGTCATCATTCCCATCGCCTGCACGAACAGCATCGGTCCCACCAGCGAGCCATCGAGCCCTTGCCCCACGAAAAACGGAACGCGGTGCACGCCGCTCCCACCGCCTGCGATCATCATGCCCGTGTGCGCTGCCATCAGCAGCCAGAAGGCGCGCGTGCGCACAGCCTCCTTCGCCGTCCAAGAGTGTTCGGTGAATCGAGCCTTCTCCCCTGGCTCCAGCGGCAGAGGCGCACGGCCGTCGGGGTAGAGGCCGACCTCATCGGGGCGGCGCGCCACGACGAAAATAAACGGCACCATAGCGAGCACCGCCACGCTCAGCCCCAGCACCCAGAACGCTGGGCGCCATCCCCACGTCAGCACCACCGCTCCCGCAATCACGGGCCAGAACGCGAGGCCGAGCCGATTGCCGTTGATAACCATAGCGGTGGCAAAGGCGCGGCGTTGAATGAACCAGTTGGCGATAACCGTATGAGATGCCAGGTTCTGGATGTTCATCATGGCCATGCGGCCCACGGAAAATGCCGCGTACAGGAACACCAGGTTGGATGCGAAGCTGATGGAGATGAGCGAACCGGCGATGAGCAACGTGCCCACGCCCAGGATCACGCGCCCGCCATAGCGATCGAGCCCACGCCCAACCAGCGGGCCGACGAACGCTGCCATGACCGTCGCGAAGCTGAACACCCCGGATATCGCCGTGCGTGACCAGCCGAACTCCTTGGACCACGGCTCGATGAAGATGCTGAACACCGGCGCGGCTGTCGCCGATGAAGCGGTCATGGAAAGCGCAACCGCAGCCACGATTATCCACCCGTAATAGAAGGGGAATCGCGCTACGATTTTGGGTGTCGGCTGCATGGGTATCCGTTGCGTTGGGGTTCAGGCAGCGTACCACGCCGAAGCCCGCGCACTTGGCCCTATCAGCGACCAGACCGCATAATTGACGTTCGCGCGCGCAGCGGCCGGCTGCGCGCGACTCGCACAGCGGAGCCGTACCTTGACTACCAGACACCTCACCAAAGTAGACATGACGAAGATCGTTTCGCTCGCCAAGCGTCGCGGCTTCGTATTCCCCAGCAGCGAGATCTACGGCGGCATCGGTTCCACGTGGGACTACGGCCCGCTGGGCGTCGAGCTCAAACGCAACGTCAAAGAAGCTTGGTGGCGCTCCATGGTTTACGACCGCGACGACATCGTCGGCCTCGACTCCGCCATTATCCAGTCCCCCGAAGTCTGGATCGCCAGCGGCCACGCTGAAGGCTTCACCGACCCCCTCGTCGAGTGCCCTACGTGCCACAAGCGGTACAGGGAAGACCACCTCATCGAGGCCCTGGGCGAGACCGTCGACGGGGCTCACATCGTCCTCAAGTGCCCCGACGACGGAGCAACGCTGTCCGAGGCCCGCATGTTCAACCTCATGTTCGAGACCTACGCAGGTCCGGTGCAGGACACCGCCAGCAAAGTATGGCTGCGCCCAGAGACCGCCCAGGGCATCTTCATCAACTTCGACAACGTCATCGTCGCGACCCGCAAAAAAGTGCCCTTCGGCATCGCGCAGATAGGCAAGTCGTTCCGCAACGAGATCACGCCCGGCAACTTCATCTTCCGCACCCGCGAGTTCGAGCAGATGGAGATGGAGTTCTTCATCAAGCCCGGCGAGGACGACGAGTGGTACGAGTACTGGATCAAGACCCGCTTCCAGTGGTTCATCGACCTAGGCGTCCGCGTCGAGAATCTACGGACGCGCCCCCATGACCAGGAAGAGCTAGCGCACTACGCCAAGGGCGCCACTGACGTCGAGTACAACTTCCCGTGGGGCTGGTCGGAGCTTGAGGGCATCGCCAACCGAACGGACTTCGACCTCAGCCGCCACGAACAGCACAGTGGCAAGAAGCTCAGGTACTTCGACCAAGAGCTCAACGAGCACTACTGGCCCTACGTCGTCGAGCCCGCCCTCGGTGCCGACCGCGCCGCGCTGGCCATCCTCGTCGACGCCTACGACGAAGAGTCCGTTGGCCCCGAAGGCGGCAAAGAGGACATTCGAGTGGTCTTACGGTTCCACCCAGACATCGCGCCCGTGCAGGTTGCCGTGCTGCCGCTGTCCCGCAACGACAAGCTCGTGCCCAAAGCGCGCGAGGTACACGACACCGTACGCAAGCTATTCCGCGCCCAGTATGACGACGCCCAATCCATAGGCAGGCGCTACCGCCGCCAGGACGAGATCGGCACGCCCCTCTGCGTCACCGTCGACTTCGAAACCGTCGAAAACGACAACGCCGTCACCATCCGCAACCGCGACACCATGGACCAAATCCGCGTCCCCCTCCCCGACCTCCCCGACGCTATCCGCCAACAACTCCGCGCCATGGGTGCCACTCGGGTTTAGGCAGGCGTTGGCAGCGAGCACCCATAACTGACAAGGGCCTCGACCCCCACCCAAAGCTCTGCCAAATCCCCGCTGACAGAACGCCCCTCCTCCCCCTACCCTTACCCCATGCGCATCCTGCACATTTCCGACATTCATATCGGCGTCGAAAACTACGGTCACGCCGCCAGCGAGGCCGAGGTCGCGGCACTGCCACCGTACTTCGCACCGGGCGTCGACCGCGCACAGTTCGTCGGCGTCTCCACCCGCCTCCTCGATTTCCTCACCACCTTCGACTGGTCCGTCGACTACGCGATCACCCACAACGTCGACCTCGTCCTCTTCTCCGGCGATGCGTACAAGAGCCGCGATCCTTCGCAAACGCACCAGCGGGAGTTCGCACGTCGCATCGCGCGGCTATCGAACGTCGGCATACCCGTCTTCCTGATTGTAGGCAATCACGACCTGCCCCACGTCGCGAACCGCGCAACGGCGCTGGAGATATTCCCGACTCTGATGGTCGCCAACGTCCAGGTCGGGTCGACGCTGGACACGTTCAACGTCGAGACCAGCGCCGGCCCCCTGCAGATTGTGGCCCTGCCATGGATACGCATCGGCCAGTTCATGGCCAAGGATGAGACGCGCGACATGTCCCTGGAGCAGATCAAATACTCCGTCGAGGCACGCCTCACAGCCCTCCTAGATCAAGAGATCGCCCAGCTTGATCCATCCGTCCCCGCCATCCTTTGCGCTCACGTGACGGTATCCGGCGCGAAGCTTGGATCCGAGCGCAGCATGATGCTCGGCAACGACCACACTCTTGGCCTCGGCACCGTAGCCAACCAGGCCTTCGACTATGTCGCCCTAGGCCACATCCACAAGCACCAGGTTCTGACGCAGAACCCACCTGTCGTCTACCCCGGCAGCATCCAGCGCATCGATTTCTCCGAAGAACGAGACGAGAAGGGATTCATGCTCATCGCGCTCGACCACACCAAGCCACGCGGCAACCGCAACGTCACCACCGAGTTCGTGCCCGTTGCCGCCCGCAAGATGCTCACCATCGACGTCGCGACCAGCCCCGGCGAGGACCCCACCGACGCCGCGCTGGAAGTCGCGGGCAAGTTCGCCGGCGAAGGACTCGAAGAGTCCATCGTCCGCATGCGAATCTCCATGGATGCCGAGCAGGAACCCGCGTTCAGCGAGGCTCGCGTCCGCCAAGCCCTCACCTCCGCGTTCCACCTCGCCGGCATCGAGCGCACCGTCCATCGCGAGCGCCGCACCCGTCTCGGCACTGAAGACGCCGAAAAGATATCGCCCATGATGGCCCTGCGTCGCTACCTCGAATCCCGCAACACCGCCGCAGACCGCGAGAAGGTCCTCATCGACTACGCCGAGCGCCTCCTCACCGAAGAGATCGAAGGCGGCGCCGTATAACCGTCCACCCCGGGCCATGTTTCCTGAGCGCAGCGCAGTCGAAGGGCCTCACACCACCACCCAATGCCATTCTCACCGGACGCGCCCACGACCCATTAACGTCGTCCTGACACGTGGCACAGCCCGCGAAGGATCCCTCACTTCATCCACCTATTCCTACCTCCACCCCCCGCAAAAACTCACGCACCACAGGCACCACCTGCTCGCACGCGGCGAACGTAGGCTCGTGACCCTTAATGTCAAACTGGCGGTACGTCGCCGACGCCACCATCGCCGCGGACTCCCGAGTTCGGGCGACGTTGGAGAACGCACCCTCCACCCGATCAGCGCCCGTGTAGATGAACATGGGCAACGTGATAGCCCTCACCTGCTCCTCGGTCGCACCCCAGTAGAAGTTGCCGAGCTGTTGAGCCGCTAGTGCCAGCGGGTCGAGCGCTAGCGTCCGGTTGCGTTGGTACTCGGGTAAGCGGCCCTGACCCATCTCCAGGCCCGCCACGTACATGTCGATCCCAACGCGCAAAAGCTTAGCCTGCGCCTCCCAACGGTAACGGTCCTCGTCGCTCGTGGTGTCACCTAGCGCTGGATACTCGCCGATTACCACCGAACGCAGACGCTCAGGTCGGTTGACGGCGAGCGCCCACCCCAACTTGCCACCCATCGAGTAGCCCCAGTAGTGCGTGCTTTCGACCCCCAATGCGTCAAGGACAGCGCAGACGTCATCCATGAACTGCGTCTGTCCGTAGAGCTTCTCGTCGTGAGGCTTATCGCTCTCTCCAAAGCCGCGCGTGTCGATGGGGATCACCTGGAACTCGTCCATGAGCGCTTCGGGGAAGCCGTGACGGTACCAGTCCTGCATGCTCCATCCGCGCCCATGAACAAGCAGTAGCGGCGGCCCGCCGCCTTCGACCTCGTAGTGGATGCGGACTCCGCCGTTGGATACAAAGGGCATACGTGCCTCCAGTGAAATCGCCTGTGGATTCAGAGAACGAAAGCTTAGTACACCTCGCTTCACAACGCGACGACGCCCTCCGCCAGGTTGGCACGAGGTGAGCTGCCTAGCATCGAGTCGAAGTAGATCGCCTCTGGGCTCCCCACGTAAACGCGCTAATGCCTCGCCCCGACCTTCGCCACGCTCGCTAGGCAGGGCGTCCTCTGCCTAGCGAGCGTGGCGAAGGTCGGGGCGCCAAAGCTGGACGCCCCAGAGGACAAGCAGAGTCAGCGCGCCCAAAGCCGCAAACACCACAGGCGCGCCCGCCGCCTGCGCCAAAGCGCCCGAGCCTAGGTGTGACACAGGCACCAACGCGCGCGTCTGGTTGCGCACGCCCACCATGCGGCCGCGCATGTGGTGCGGTGTTTGCGCAAACATCGCACCGTTGTTCGCAGCGTTGAATGACACCTGCGCAACACCGATGAATACCAGCAGCAACCACAACCCCCAGAACGTCGTCATGAAGTAGCCCAGCATCAGCAAAAAGCCCAGCGCCGTGCCCGCCACCAGGGCGATCATGCCTGGGTGCTCGATCTTCCGTCGCGACGCGATTGTGAAGCCGCCGACGATTGCGCCCAGCCCTTCAGCCGACAACAGCAATCCATACGCGCCAGCACCCATGCCCAGTACCTGTACCGCGAACACAGGGATGATCACCTGGAAACCCGTCGCGACCGTCACCGGCCCGAACCGAGTGAGGAGCAGACCCAAGAGCATGCGATGCCCAAGCACGAAGCGGAAGCCCTCCACCATATCGCCGCCCATCGACCCTCGTCCCACATCCGAGTCCGGCACATCCGCGTTGTGGATCATCAGCGTCAAGCCCTGGAGCGCCACGTAGAACACCACCGCCATCACGTATGCGTAGCCAGGGTTGATCGTCGAGATAAGCAAACCGGTGACTGCGGGCCAGAAAACGCGTGAGCCATTCATCGCCGTCGCGTTGAGGGACATCGCACCGATGATGTGCTCGGGCCGCACCAGCGCCGGCGCGTACGCTGCACGCACCGGCTCGCGCACAGACATTCCCAGCGACAACGCCATCGTGCTGGCGTACAGGTGCCAAAGCTCAAGGTTCCCACTGAGCACGACCCACGCCATCACCATGTAGACGCTCATCGACCAAGTCTGCGCGAACAGTATCAACCGCTTCTTGCTGAAGCGGTCTGCCATCACGCCAGCGAACAGGCCCGCGAACACCGACGGTATCGCCCGGACGAAGTTGACCGCACCTAGTTGCAGGGCCGAGCCCGTCATCTCCCACGTCAGCCAGTTCCGCGCCACCTGCTCCATCCACATCGCAGACGCGCCCAGGATCTGGCCGGACCACAAGTAGCGGAAGTCACGATTCCCCAGCACAGGAAACGCCCGCGCTGGCAGGCCCGCCAACCGACTTAATGCTCCGCGCGGCGGGTTACGCGCAGCCTCCTGCTCATCGGCAGACTCGCCAACAATCTCGCTTCCAGAAGAGGGGGGTAGAGAGCTCAGCACCACGCCTTACCAGCAAAGTCAACCGCCCAGAGTATACCCCCGCCCTCCCATTGTTCCCTAAGCACACCCGCCAGGCCCACGCCCGCGCGTCGCCTCCTCCGGCATCCCCAAATTGACACGCCCAAGCCCCCAATGATAGACCGTCCTCAGCATTAGACACGCGCACACGCGGTTGCGCGCTTTCACTCCAAGGAGACACCATGACCACAGAACGGAAACTCGGCATCGCCATGCTCGGTATCGGCGTCGGCGGCACGGAAATGCTCCCCGCTTTTGAACAGATGGAAACGCTCGAACTCATCGCTGGTGCGGACATGAACCCGCTCACCCGCGAGCGCTTTACCGCCCGCTACGAGGCGAAAGCCTACGAGTCAATCGAGACTCTCTGCGAGGACAAAGAGGTCGAGGCCATTTGGATCTCTACCCCCAACCGCTTCCACGCGGAGCACGCCATCTACGCCATGGAGCACGGCAAGCATGTCATCGTCGAGAAACCCATGGCCCTCAACCTCGAACAGGCCCAAGCCATGATTGACACCTCCAAGCGCACCGGCCAGATCCTCATTGCAGGCCACACCCGCAGCTTCATCCCGCCCTTCCGCAAGATGTACAACATCATCCAGTCCGGCGACCTCGGCGCCGTGAAGTCCATCAACTTCTGGGCCTACACCGACTGGCTCCTGCGTCCCCGCGTCGCTGAAGAGCTCGACATGGCCCAGGGTGGTGGCCTCGTCATGCGCCAGGGCCCCCACCAGATCGACACCGTCCGCCTGCTCGGCGGGGGCATGATCAAGAACGTACGAGGATTCGTCGGCGACTGGATGCCCGAGCGCCCCATCCCCGGCTACTACTCAGCCATGTTCGAATTCGAGAACGGCGCCGTCTCCAACATCGTCCACGATGCCCACGGTTACTTCATGGGTGGCCTGCTCGTACCCTGGGGTGCCAACGAGCAGCGCTACGACGAGGCCGAGCGCATGAAGGTCCGCAACGGCATGATCGCAGGCACCCGCGACGAAGAATCCGACAAGCAGGACATTCGCATCGGCGGCGCCCGCGAGGTCGAGATCTTTCAGCGCGAGGGCGTTAACACCGATGCCGGTGGTGAGCCCTGGATCCCCGCCGAGCCCGGATTCATCGTTGTCTCCTGTGAGCGCGGCAACATCACCCGCACCGCCTACGGCATCATGGTCTGGGACAACAACGGCCACCACGAGATTGAGCTCAAGCCCCCGGCCGGCTGGGCCATGAACCGACGTGCAGAGCTCCAGGAGCTCTACGACGCAGTGGTCAACGGCCACCCGGTCTACCACACCGGCGAATGGGGAATGGCCACCCTTGAAGCGACGCTAGCCATCACCGAGTCCTCCAAGACCGGCAAGCTCGTCGAGCTCAAGCACCAAGTCCCGCCCGTCCCCGACTACGGCGACGCCCGCATCTTCGGCATACCCCCCACCGAAGCCGGAGACCTCCTCTCCACCCCCACCTACGGCTAGGCAGGGCACGCCCTGCACCCACATTGGGGGTCACGTATCGAAGAAGAGCCCGGGGCATACCCCCCGGGCTCTTTCCTCTCCACAATCTCTTGGAGCGCCCAATTCCCCCAGTCGTGCCCACAGAGGCGCATGCATCCATGGCAAACCTGACTGGAAATTCTCCAATGCGTCTGATCAAATGCGAATCACATCTGCAACCGTGATCCATGCGCCATACAAAATTATCTGGCCATCAGTCGTACTCACCGGGCTGAAAAACTCTCGTCACACTGGTTTTTGAAACGACGCCAGGCAAATCGGGCGCCGAAAATTTGCCAAGACGAAATTGACGACCTCTTCCTCCCACAAATCTGACTCTCCCGGAAAACGGAGCGGAACGCCTAGCCTCGTGGGTTCGTAGATTTGAAGCCAAGCACCGCTATCGTCGATCTGCATGTCTACGTACGTACCTGAGTGGTCATCACTGTCCACCCATCTCCGGTAGGGAATGGCACGGTTACCGGCTTCTTCAACGAAATGTTGCTGAATCAGGCCACCTATTGATTCAATCGATTTTCCCTTGGCCAGGAGAAACAAGTCATTGGGCAGCAGAAAAGCACGCTAGGCTATCGCTGAACTGGCGTGACCCGCGCCTCCGAAGTTCAGCTAGCCAGCAATTATTCGGCCACAGCACCGCGAGTGAGCCCTCCGAGGCCGTCAACTACCGCGTCCGAGCAACGGTGCGTGTGCCTAAGTTCGCCATAAAACGCTACAAACGGGCTGTGGGCTCTGCGGATGCAGCGAAGATTGGGGAGCGCGACATGTACTTCGATCCCGCATCAGGCATAACGACACCCCCGGTGTACGACCGCGCAGCCCTCAGCCCCGGCCACGAGGTTCCAGGCCCCACCATAGTCGACCAGTTGGGCAGCACCACAGTCGTATACGCCGCCCAGCGCGCCGTAGTTGGTGACTACCTCAATCTGATCATTACCCCATGAGCACAGCACACGCTCGGGGTACGGCCTAGCAGTCCGTTCAGTTCCACCCAGCCTGGTTTGGAGCTTGCCTCTAGTCACTCGAAGGGCCCCTCATCCTCCGAAGTGCGACGTTTTGATTAACGTCACCCTGAGCGAAGCATAGCGCGGTAATTGACCTCATCCTGAGCACTAGCGCACCAGCGACACAAACCAACGCCAAGCGGCAGCACTCGACCGTGTGAAGGCCTAGTCCGCCCCCTGCTGAAGCTCGTAAAGCTTGTTCAACGCCTCTATCGGAGTCAGCATGTTTAGATCTAGTTGACGCAGTGCATCCAGAATCGGAGACGGCTTCACCGTGGGTGCGCCGAAGAAGTCGAGCTGCTGGTCGTCGAGCGCGCCAGTGACCGCTTTCGACGGTTTTCCCTTGGCGGCGTGGCGACCATTAGCCGCCTCGCCCTGCTCATGCCCGGCCAGCAACTCCCAAGCCCGTGTCACCACCGGTCGAGGCAGCCCTGCCAGTTGCGCCACGTGCACACCATAGCTGCGGTCGGCCCCGCCTGGCACAATCCGGTGCAGAAAGACCACATCACCGTCATCGTCAGCCACTGCAACCGAGTAGTTCGCCACGCGTGGCAGGCGATCCGCGAGTTCAGTCAGCTCGTGGTAATGGGTAGCGAACAGCGTCCGGCAGCCCAGGTGTGAATCGTTATGGATGTGCTCTGCCACCGCCTGCGCAATCGACAATCCATCGTAGGTGGACGTCCCGCGGCCTATCTCATCGAGCACCACCAGCGAACGTGGTGTGGCGTGGTGAAGAATCGCCGCAGTCTCCACCATCTCCACCATGAACGTCGACTGCCCAGCGGCGAGGTCGTCCTGGAGGCCAACGCGGGTGAAGATACGGTCCACGAGCCCAACGTGGCACTCGTCGGCGGGCACGAAGCTGCCGACCTGCGCCATGAGCACGATCAGTGCCACCTGCCGTAGGTACGTTGACTTGCCTGCCATGTTCGGGCCCGTAAGCATAATCAGCTGATCGCCGTCCGTCGCCATGTCCAAGTCGTTGGCGATGAACGAGCCCGACGGCAGCATGCGCTCGACGACTGGATGCCGTCCGTTCTTGATATGCAGTACCGCGCCCTCATCCAGCGTGGGTCTTACGTAGCCGTTGACCACTGCCGCCTCACCCAACGATGCGAACGCGTCCACAGCGGCGATCGCAGCAGCCGCCTGCGTGATCCGCTCCGTGTCGTCGGCGATCTGGCGACACACTTGTCGGTACAGAGCCGCTTCCAGCTCCTCCATGCGTTCGCCCGCGTTCAGCACCAAGCTCTCGTACTCCTTCAATTCAGGCGTGAAGAAGCGCTCGGCATTCACCAACGTCTGGCGCCTGACATAATTCTCAGGCACGTTGTTGAGATTCGACCTAGTGATCTCCAAGTAATACCCGAACACTCGGTTGTAGCCCACCTTCAGGTTGGCAATCCCAGAACGTTCGCGCTCGCGGCGCTCTAGGCCCGCAATGTACGTACGCGCGTCCTGCGACGCCGAGCGAAGCTCATCGAGCTCCTTCGAGAAACCCTCCCGAACGACCTTCCCGCCACCGACGTCACCCTGCGGATCCTCGGCGATAGCGTCTGACACCAGCGCGACGATCTCGCCGCACGGGTCGAGGCCCGCCGAGAGCCAACCGACAGCGCCGCCTTCAGCGTCTTCCGACAGCAGTTCGCGCAGTGTGGGCACCTGCTCCAGCGACCGGCGCAGGCCAACGACCTCGCGGGGGATGGCGGCGCCACCGCCGATGCGATGCAACACCCGCTCGACATCGGAAACGTGCTTCAAGGCGTCCCTTACCTGCTGACGGCGCACGCCGCTGTCCTTCATCCAGCCCACGGCGTCCTGCCGCAGTGTCAGCTCGTCGAGGTCGAGCAGCGGTTGCCCGACCCAGCGGCGCAGCAGCCGCGCGCCCATCGGCGTCTCGGTCTGGTCCAGTACCCGCAACAGCGAGTTATCGGGGGTGCCCTGCCGACCGCCCTCGAACAGCTCCAGATTCCGTCGCGTCTGCGGGTCCAACGCCATGAACGCGTCGGTGGCATAGGTCCGCAGGCCCGTAAGCAGCGGTAGCGCGCTCTTGTAAGTGTCGCCCAGATAATCCAACACCGCAGCAGCGGCGGAGATAGCCAGGGGCAGCTTGTCGCAACCGAAAGCTTCGAGACTCGTGGCCCCGAAGTGCTCCAGCAACCGGCGATGCGCATTCGCCGGGGCGTACCAAGCGTCAGGCACCGGAGTAACGATGAACTCGCCACGATCGTCACGGACGTGCTGTGCAGTGTCACCAGACACCGGCACGAGCACCTCGGACGGCCCCAAACGCGCGATCTCCTGGGGCAACGCCGCCAGGCCGATCTGCGTCACGCCGAACTCGCCCGTGGTCACGTCCACATAGGCGATGCCTGCCTCGATCTCGTTGGTCGCCACGGCGGTCAGGTAATTGTTAGTGCCCTGCTCCAGCAGGTTGGGTTCGATCACCGTGCCAGGTGTGACCACCCGCACCACGTCCCGATCCACTAGTCGCTTGCCGTCGGGCACCGACGTCTGCTCGCAGATGGCCACGCGATGGCCCTTGCGAATCAAGCGTGCGAGGTAACCGTCTAGAGCGTGGTATGGGATGCCCGCCAGAGGGACGATCTCCCCTTGCCCCATGTCGCGCTGAGTCAGCACGATCTCCATATCGCGGGCGACAATCCGGGCGTCTTCATCGAACGTTTCGTAGAAGTCACCCATACGGAAAAGAAGGAGTGCATCAGGATGACGCGCCTTCATCTCCAAGTACTGCGTGCGAACCGGGGTAGCCACCACGGAATTCTACGGTCTACGCCACCCCTGGGCCAGGTACTT